>Ga0210406_10002222_pt1 | contig 22536 bp, 19 predicted proteins | sample IncBWC30MmetaG_FD_155454 | JGI IMG/M metagenome (GOLD analysis project Ga0210406, IMG submission 155454) | Forest soil microbial communities from Barre Woods Harvard Forest LTER site, Petersham, Massachusetts, United States - Inc-BW-C-30-M | ecosystem: Environmental > Terrestrial > Soil >...
CTTCGAGCGCTCCGCCCAGCGCAGGGACAGCCGCATCGCGCGCTCGATATCGCCGCGCTCCGCCGGCAGGCGAATGCATTCGTCGAGCTGCATCGCAATATCGGAGCCGAGCAGCCGTTGCACCTCGATCGACCGTTCGGGCGACAGCTCGATCTTGGCTCCGTCGATATGCGAGCGGAAGGTTACGGCGTTCTCGTCGAGCTTGCGCAACTCGGACAGCGACATCACCTGAAAGCCGCCGGAATCCGTCAGCATCGGACCGTGCCAGCCGGTGAAGCGCTGCAGGCCGCCGAGGGCCGCGATGCGCTCCGCTCCCGGCCGCAGCATCAGATGGTAGGTATTGCCGAGCACGATGTCGCTGCCGGCCTCGCGCACCTCCCGCCAATGCACGCCCTTCATCGCACCCGCGGTGCCGACCGGCATGAAGGCCGGCGTTCGCACCACACCATGCCGCGTGGTGAGGCGGCCGGTGCGCGCGGCCCCGTCGGTTGCGAGAAGCTTGAAATGATTGGGCAGGCTCATGCCGCAGCTTATTGCGTGACCCGCAGCTACGATCAACCTTCCGGGCAGCGAAATCCCCTCCGCAAATCGGTCGAAAGACCCATTGACGCTGGCCGGAGCGGCCCATAAGTTCCCGCGCGATGATGAGCAACGCGAAACGCACGACGAAAACCGGCAGGACCTCTGGGGCCTCGGGAGGCGTGTGCGCGTAGTTGGACGACCGCATCATCTCAATCCGAAGCCCCGCCTGTCGAAGGTCCGGGGCTTTTTTATTGCCCATAGGAGACGAACGTGAAGAGCGATCCTGTTGTTGCCATTGCCGGCGTGACCGGCGCCGTCGGCGCCCAATTCATCGCGACCCTCAATAAGCGCCAGTTTCCGGTCGCAAGGCTCAAGGCGCTGGCGAGCGCCCGCTCGGCCGGAAAAACGCTCGACTTCCGCGGGCAGAGGCTCGTGATCGAGGAACTCAGCGAAGGCTCGTTCGACGGGGTCGACATCGCGCTGTTCTCGGCCGGCGGCGGCGTCTCCAGGCGGTTTTCGCCGATCGCGGCCAAGTCCGGCGCGGTCGTCATCGACAATTCGTCCGCCTTCCGGATGGACCCCAACGTGCCGCTGGTGATCCCCGAGATCAACGCGCGGCGCATCCGCGAGCACAAGGGCATCATCGCCGTTCCCAATTGCTCGGCGATCACGGCGCTGGTGCCACTGTGGCCGATCCACCGGCAAAACCGCGTCAAGCGCGTGATCCTGTCGACCTATCAGGCCGCAAGCGGCGCCGGGGCCGCGGCCATGAACGAGCTTCTGGAATCGACGCGCGCAAGCCTTGCGGGCGAGGCCTATCAGCAGAAGGTTCTGCCGCATCCTTACGCGTTCAACGTCTTCAACCACGATACCAAGATCGATCCCGAGACCGGATACAATGAGGAGGAAACAAAGGTCATCCGCGAGACGCGCAAGATATTCGAGGATGAGCGGATCGCGATCGGCGTGACCTGCGTGCGCGTGCCGGTGCTGCGCGCGCATTGCGAGGCGATCACATTCGAATGCGAGAGGCCGATCACGGAGCATCAGGTCCGCGAAATCCTGTCGGATGCGCCCGGCGTGAAGGTCGTGGACGATCGGGAGAGGAACTATTTCCCGATGCCGATCGACGCCTCCGGCCAGGACGACGTTCTGGTCGGCCGTATTCGCAAGGATCTCAGCGACCCATCCGGCCATTCGATCTCGATGTTCGTCGCCGCCGACCAGCTCCTGAAAGGCGCCGCATTGAACGCGATCCAGATCGCAGAACTGCTGCCCGAGCGCGCGATGGCGTGACGGCGTAACTTCATCGTTATCGTTGCTATGGCGGCGCCACGCGAATTAATCGCGCTTGCGAAACAGCAGGCAGGCGTCGCCATAGGAATAGAAGCGATAGCCGGCTGCGGTCGCGTGCGCATAGGCGTTCTTCATGGTGTCGAGCCCGGAGAAAGCCGACACCAGCATGAACAGCGTCGATCGCGGCAGATGGAAATTGGTGATGAGAATATCGATCGCGCGGAAGCGGTAGCCCGGCGTGATGAAGATCGCGGTCTCGCCCTCGAACGGCGCGACCATGCCGTCCTCGGCGGCCGCGCTCTCCAAAAGCCGCAGCGAGGTGGTGCCGACCGCCACGATGCGGCCGCCTGCCCTGCGCGCCGCATTCAGCGCGGCGGCGGTCCGCGCGGAGATGCTGCCCCATTCGGCGTGCATCCTGTGCCCCTCAATGTCCTCCGTCTTCACCGGCAGGAAGGTGCCGGCTCCGACATGCAGCGTAATCCGCTGCAGGCCGACGCCGCGGCTACGCAAGGCGTCTTCCAGCGCGGGCGTGAAATGCAGTCCGGCCGTGGGCGCCGCGACCGCGCCTTCGCTCGCCGCGAACATGGTCTGGTAGTCGCTCATGTCGCGCTCGTCGGCGGCGCGCTTCGAGGCGATATAGGGCGGCAGCGGCGGACTGCCGAGATCGGCGATCGCCTGGTCGAGCGCCGGGCCATGAAAGGAGAACGACAGCGTCACCTCGCCTTCGCTGCCCTTGTGCTCGACTTCGGCGTCGAGATGACCGAGCAGGCAGACCCTGCCTTCATTGCCGAACCGGATCCTGTCGCCGGCCGCGAGCTTCTTCGCCGGCTTGACCAGCGCCTGCCAGCGCGAACCATCAAGACGCTTGATCAGGGTCGCCTCGATCTTCGGCTCGGTCTCGCGGCCGATACGGCGCCCCTGAAGCTGGGCCGAGATCACCCTCGTGTCGTTGACGACGAGCTGGTCGCCCGGCTCCAGCCATTTGGGAAGATCCGAAACGACCGCGTCGCGCAGCACGCCGTCGCCCTGCACGACCAGCATGCGCGCGGAATCGCGCGGGCTTGCCGGGCGCAGCGCGATGCTGGTTGCGGGAAGCTCGAAATCGAAGAGATCGGTGCGCATGCCTTCTGGCCTCAGCTGTCGAAATTGCGCTTCACGATCGGGCGCAGGCGGTCGCGCAGCCAGATCAGGCCCGGGTCCCTGCTTCGTCCGCTGCACCACACCATCGCATGCGGCAGCGGTGGAAGCGGGAACGGCACTTCCCCGCTGTCGAGCCTGTAGGCATGAACCGTCTCGTTCATCGCGACCGTCACCAAGGTGGCCAACAGGTCCGATCCCGCCAGGATCGGCGCGACGGCGGAAAAGTTCGGCACCCACCCGGCGATCGTTCGCTGCAGACCCGCGGCGGCGGCCGCGACATTGACCGGGCTTGCAAGACTATCACCGACCCGCACCACAAGATGCGGCCAGCGCGCCCACGCCGCAGGTCCCCAGTCACGAAACGCCGCATGCCCCTTGCGGCCGAAGCAGCGCCAGCCCAACGCGCCGACGGCCTCGCCGGTCACACCGGACGGCCAGCGCAGCTCCGCCGGCACAATGGCGACATCGATCAGCCCTTCCGCCACATCGAGCAGCGTCGGTTCGCGCGGCGCGGTCCATTCGACCGATACCGACTGCGCTTCCGCGCGCAGTCTGGTCAACAGATCAGCAAACAAGGTCAACATGAAATCGGGCGCGGCCAGCCGGAAAATGCGGCTCGACGTCGTCGGGTCGAAAATATGCTGCGGCGACAGCACGCGCGCGATCCCGCCCAGCATCGGGCGGGCCTGCTCGATCAGTGCGAGCGCGAGCGCCGTCGGCTGCATGCGCGCACCGCCCTTGATCAGCAGGGGATCGCCGAATTGCTCGCGCAGCCGGGATAGCGAATGGCTGACAGCCGATTGGGTTCGCCCAAGCCGCTCCGCGGCGCGCGTGACGCTTCGTTCGGTCATCAGGACATCGAACACAACCAACAGGTTGAGGTCGAAGCGGCGTAAATCGATCTCATTCATGACAGGCCATGATTACTCACTAGATCGATTATCCGTTCGGGTCCATATCACCTACCTCCATCAATCGAAGATGATCCGAGGCCGAGATGAAACCAACATTTGCTTGCTGCGCGCTGATCGTAGCCGCAGCGCTTGCCATGTCCCCTGTTCGCGCCGAGATGACCACAGAGGCCGCACGCGCCAGCGTCGCGCCGTTCTACAAGGCGCTGAATGCCGAATTCGCCAACGAAAGCGCTGATCTCATCAGGCAGGCGACGGCGCCTGAATTTGTGTCATGCCGCGGCAACGACATCTGCAACACCCGCGATGAAGTCATCGCAGGGATCGCGGCACGCCTCAAATCCGTGCCGGACCTGACATGGCAGATCAAGGATATGCTGGTTTCCGGCAACCAAGTCACCGTGCGCGGTGAGGCCACGGGCACGCCCGCCGGCGAGTTCATGGGCGCGCCGCACACCGGCAAATCATTCAAGGTGATGTCGATCGACGTTCACACCATCGAGGGCGGCAAGATGGTTCGCTCCTATCACATCGAAGACTGGATCGGAGCGGTCCGACAGCTCACCGCGAAATAGGCGGCGAACGGGATTGACTTCAGCCATGCGAAACCTCTACAGGGATACCGACGGTTCCCCTGCACGGGGATCAAAAGGGAATGCGGTGCGGGGATTGTCCCTCATGCCGCAGCTGCCCCCGCAACTGTAAGCGGCGAATCTTTCGTCAGATGCCACTGGGAATCTCGGTCCTGGGAAGGCGGCGAAGGGTCACGACCCGCGAGCCAGGAGACCTGCCGTCAACCGTGGTCACACGCGAAGATGTCGGTCGGGGTGTACAGACATTGGCTTCATCCAGGGCGCGTTCAAGCGCCGTGGTGAGACCTCGTTCGCTGTGACGTGCCACTGACGTCAGACCGAGGTCTTAACTTTTGCCTTCCCTTCTCAGAACCGCGCAGCGGAGCTGCGCCGTCGTGCTTGCTTGCCTTTCCGCTTCCGCGCTTTCCCTGAATTTTTCGATCGCGCACGCGCAGCAGTCGGCCTCGCCGAACCTGCTACCTCCGATCGAAGTCAGGCCATCCAAAAACCCCGATGCGGACGCGCGCCGGATCACACGTGTTCCGAAGCCAACGCCAACCGCCGCCCCGGCGCGGGCCAGTTCGGATGGAGTGCCGGTCGTGGTCAGCCCGACCGCGATTGTCACGCCCGCCGGTCAAACGGCAAGCTCGGTCACGGTGGTGACCGCCAAGGACATCGCGACCCAGCAATATCGCGCCGCGCCCGACATCTTCGCCACCGTGCCAGGCTTGAATGTGGTTCAGACCGGCGGCCCAGGCGGACAGACCTCCGTCTTCATGCGCGGCACCAATTCCAACCACACCAAGGTGCTGATCGACGGCATCGACGTCAGCGATCCCTCGACCCCTAACGGCGCCTTCGACTATGCGCATCTCCTGGCCGCCGACATCCAGCAGCTTGAGGTGCTGCGCGGTCCGCAGAGCGGCCTCTATGGATCAGACGCGATCGGCGGCGTGATCTCGATCGTCACCCAAAAAGGAGACGGCCCGCCCCGCGCCACCGCGTCGGTCGAGACCGGCTCGTTCAACACCTTCAACCAGTCCGTGGGCCTCGGCGGCTCGCAGGACAATTTCAACTACGCGGTCGATGTCGCGCATCTGCATGCCGGCGACGTTCCCGTTACGCCAGCGCAATTGTTGCCGCCCGGACAGAAGGCGATCGGCAACAATTACGACAACATGACCTATTCGACCAAGCTAGGGGCTGATCTCAACGATGTCTGGACCGTGAATTCGGTGGTCCGCTATACCGACGCGACACTGCGCTTCACCGGCAATAGCGGCTTTCCAAGCGCGCCAAATCCGGCCCAGAGCACGCAGGTGGTGCAGCAATTGTTCACGCGCGAGGAGGCCGTGGCGTCGCTGCTCGACGGCCGCATCATGAATTATTTCGGCCTCAACTTTACAAACAACCGCAGCTCCGACATCGCGCCGGGCGATCCGGCAGCGACGGTGACGACCGGCGAGCGCCTCCAATTCGACTGGCACGCCGTCACCGAGCTTGCGCGCGGGCACAATTTCATCGTGGGCCTGGAGCAGCAGACCGATCGCATGGACACGGCCGGTTTCTCGGCCGAAAACGGCAACAAGGCCGGTTTCGTCGAGTTGCAGTCGCAGTTCGCCGGCCGGTTCTTCCTGGCTGCGAACATGCGCGACGATTTCAACGATCAGTTCGGCGAGCACGCGACATATCGCATCGCCCCGGCGGTGATCGTCCCGCTCACTGAGACAATGCTCAAGGCCAGCTACGGCACCGGTTTCAAGGCGCCCTCATTGAGTCAATTGTTTCAGAACTTCCCCGACTTCAACTTCTTCGGAAATCCGAACCTGAAGCCCGAGGAAAGCTCAGGTTATGATGCCGGCTTCGAGCAGCCCCTCTTCAACGGCCGGGTGCGATTTGGGTCGACCTATTTCCACAACAGCATCACGAACCTGATCACTACGAACGACACGTTCACCTCTTATGCCAACGTGGACCTTGCGACGACCGAAGGCACAGAAAGCTTCGTCGCCGCAAGACTGACCGACCGCGTTGCGGTTCGGGCGGACTACACTTTCACTCGCGCCATCGATGCGAGCACCGGCTTGCAATTGCTGCGCAGGCCGAAGGAGAAATGGAGCGCGACGGCGATTTGGACGCCGATCGATCCGCTCACTTTGTCGGCCACATTGCTTCACGTCAGCGACTGGCTCGATGTCAGCCGTGATGGCGCCCCATCCGGGATTGTCGCGCCGGGCTATACCGTCATGAACTTGCGGGGAGATTATGCGCTTGGCGACCAGGTCAAGCTGTTCGGCCGGGTCGATAACCTCTTCAACCTGCACTATCAGAACCCGACCGGCTTCCTGGCGCCGGGCTATACCGTCATGAACTTGCGGGGAGATTATGCGCTTGGCGACCAGGTCAAGCTGTTCGGCCGGGTCGATAACCTCTTCAACCTGCACTATCAGAACCCGACCGGCTTCCTGGCGCCCGGGCTCGGCGTCTTTGGCGGCATTCGCGTTGCAACTTATGGCGTGAAGTAGCCCGCGAGGATCGAAGGACCACCAATGGTGACGAGCGAGCACATCCTTGACCTTCTTGCCGGCGAGCTTGCCGACATCGAGACTGGCTGGAGTCTCGGCACGTTCGGCGCCATCGCCGAGTTCACGCGTGACGCCGGCGAGGCGGTGTCTCTCCAGCACACCCGCGAAATCGTCTCCGTTGTTACCGCGCGAGGCGGCTTGCGCATCGCCCCTTGCGCCGGCCTGCGTCTGGTCGCATCGGAATCTCCGACCAAGGAGAGCTGGAGTCATCGCGTGGCGCTCTGCCTTCCAGGCGATGCCTGCGCGATGAGCCGCCGCACAGAGCTTACGGAAATCGGCCCCGACGGCGGCGCATTGCGCAGCGAGGATCGTGATGGCGTCCTGTTCGATCTGGGTCTCGGCACGCTACAGGTCGATGCATGCATTCGCAGCCGCGATCCCGAACTTGTCGTGGCGCTGCGAGGGCGTGCCGGCAGGTCCGTTTTCGCTCCGGGCAATGACGCGATGCGCATCATCCTGGCGGCGAATCCGCACCGCGTCTTTGTCACCCGCATCGGCCGGGCCGAGGTGTTCCAACCAATCCCGCCGCCGGATGGAAAAAGCCCGGATGGTCCGCACACCCATGTCTTGCCCAAGCTCTTGGCCCATGGCCGCACGCACGCGGCGACGGAGCCGTTGCCGGAGGGCCTGATCCCCTGTGCGCATCTCTATCCGCCACATCCCCTGCGTGACGCGCTTGGCCGGCGCCGTCCGTTCCGGCGCGATTATCATGACGCGTTCCAGGCGCTGCTCGAACGCCACGGCAACGCGGAACTGCGCGCGCTCAAGCAGCGGGTGATCGATGACATCATGTCCGGCGGCAAACCATCGGCGGATTTGCTGCCGAGCGACCGTTTCGCGCGCGCCACCGTGCGCGTCACGCTGCGGCAATTGCAGGCCGCGGGCCATTCGTCGGCGGCGTTGAACGCGTGGTGCGCGGCCTGCGACCGGCTCGCTGCGGCGGATGCCGAGGACGATCCGATGGAAGCGCTGCACTGACGTCTGACTGACGCCTGTCTTGGCGGCATCTGTCTGGGCGTGAAGAAATAGACTAGAATCACACAAAGGAGATCATCGATGGCTCTCAACGTCCTGCCCCGTCCGGCCAACGGCCTGTACCTCGCGCCGGTCGAGCATCGGCAGGCGCCGCTGTTCTGCTTCGCGCTGCTGACGGTCTCCTGTGCGCTGGCGAGCTTCGCGCTGGCCTGCGCCACGCCGTTCGCGGCCTTTGCCGTGATTGCCGCGGCGATGCTCTCCTTCCGTCCGGCGCTGCTCGTCGTCACCAGCACATGGTTGGTCAATCAGGCGATCGGGTTTGGCGCGCTTCATTACCCGATCGATGCCAACACGATGCTCTGGGGTCTTGCCATCGGCGCGGCCGCGCTTGCCGCGACAGCGATGTCGGCGGTCGTGCTGCGCGCCTTGCGGCGACACCGCACGCCGCTCGCGCTGGCTTTGGCGTTGATCGGCGCCTACGGCGCCTATGAGCTTGCGCTCTTTGCCGCCACGCCGTTCCTGGGCGGCGCGGCAGCTTTCAGCGTCGCGATCGTCACTCGTCTCGGCCTGTTGAGCGCGGTGTGGCTGATCGGACTCATTGCCGTCTGCGAAATCGTCCGGCTGCTCAATCCTCTCCGCCGCGGCCAAGCCGTTTCATAAGCCGCGTGATGCCGGGGCCGATGCCGGGGCCATGTCAAGCCGCGTCGGCGGCCATGCGTGCCTTGACGATCTTGTCCGGGTTCTGCACCGGCTCGCCACGCTTGATCTTGTCGACGTTCTCCATACCTTCGGTCACCTTGCCCCAGACCGTATATTGGCCATTGAGGAACGACGCATCGTCAAAGCAGATGAAGAACTGGCTGTCGCCGGAATTGGGGTCGGCGGCGCGCGCCATCGACGCGGTGCCGCGCACATGCGGCTCCTTGTTGAACTCCGCCTTGAGCTTCTTGCCGGAGCCGCCGGTGCCTGTGCCATGCGGGCAGCCGGTCTGCGCCATGAAGCCGTCGATGACGCGATGGAACACGATGCCGTCGTAGAAGCCCTCGCGCACCAGTTCCTTGATCCGCGCCACATGGTTCGGCGCAAGATCGGGGCGCATTTCGATGGTGACGGGCCCTTGCGTGGTTTCGAGGATCAAAGTGTTTTCGGTGACAGCCATGCTTTTTTCTCCGTTTGAGATGGAGGTTTCAGGGTGCGGAACTGAATCGCGAAGGGATGGCCCGCAACGGCGCCGCCCATGGCCTCTGTAAATGGCATCGGCGTGCAGCGTTGCAACGTCTCCATGACCGCAAGCCGATAGGCCAGCCGGTCATTGTCGGTCGCTTCCGCCGATTCAAAGGTAATTCTGGGCCTTCCCAAGATCTCTCCCGCGCGGTTGAAGCTGACGATGACGGTGATGTCCATCGGGCTGGCGCGTGCCGCCGGAGGCGGCTTCCAGCATGTATAGAGCCTCGCAATCACATCCTTGAGCGTATTGACCCGATCTTGCTGGGCGCGGGCGGCCGGCGCTACCGCGACCAGCAGGATCATCGAGATCAGGACAGACCGCGCGCAGCCGATCATCTCAGCCCTCGCGCTTCACTTGATGTCGGAAGCGACCTGCACTTTCACCATCTTGTCGGGATCGGTGACGCTGCCGCCGGAGGAGCCCGGCGGCGCCTTCTTGAGCTTGTCGACGACGTCCATGCCCTGCACGACCTCGCCGATCACCGTGTACTGATTGTTGAGGAACGAAGCGTCGCCGAAGCAGATGAAGAACTGCGAGTTCGCGGAATCGACGCTGTCGCCGCGCCGCGCCATGCCGACGGTGCCGCGCTTGAACGGCACGCTGGAGAACTCCTGCTTCAGGTTCGGATATTTCGAGCCGCCGGTGCCGTTGAAATTCTGCCCGTCGCCGGTCTGCGCCATGAAGCCTTCCATCACGCGATGAAACGGCACGTTGTTGTAGAAGCCCTCGCGTGCGAGCTGCTTGATGCGCTCAGCATGCTGGGGCGCGAGATCCGTCCGCAGCTTGATCACAATGCGGCCCTTGCTGGTGTCGATGACGATCGCGTTCTGCTTGTCCAGATTGGCGGGCAGCGGCTGCTGCGCGAGCGCGGGCACTGCAAACAAGAGCGCGACAATGAAGGCAAAAGCGCGGATCATGGAAACTCCGGGGTCAGATGAACGAACTGGAAGGGTTGGCGCTAGAGCATGATGTGATTAGGTGGAATCGCCATCATGCTCTAGCTCTTTAGTTTGAGCATGATCTTCTCGGAAAACCGGCTTCCACTTTTCCGGATCATGCTCGAACGCATCTGCCGGAAAATTTGCCCTTGAGGCTGTTGGCAACCGAGACCGGCACAAAGGATGATACGTCGCCTCCCATGGCGGCGATTTGACGGACCAGTGTGGCCGTGATCGGGCGGACGAGAACCGAGGCCGGGACGAACACGGTCTGCACGTCCGGCACCATGGTCTCGTTCATGCCGGCAAGCTGCATCTCGTAGTCGAGGTCGGTGCCGTCGCGCAGGCCGCGGATCATGATGGTGGCGCCGGTCTTCTGGGCCGCAGTCACCGTGAGCTTGTCATAGGTGGTGGCCTCGAAGCCGCAGCCGCCGTTGGCCGCGACGGGCGCGAACACCTCCTGAACCATCTTGAGACGCTCGTCGGTCGAAAACAGCGGCGTCTTGCCGGTATGCACCCCGATCGCGACAATCAGCTTGTCGCACAGCCCGACGGCCTGCCGGACCACGTCCAGATGGCCATTGGTGACAGGGTCGAAAGAGCCCGGATAAAGCGCGACGCGAGGCATGTGTCCCTCCTAGCCTGCCACGCGCAAGCTCGCAAGCGGGGTTTGGTTCCTTCCCCATCCCCCTGAATACCAAAGCTTATTTCAAGTCTTATTTTCCGGGTCTTTCGGACTGCCATCAGGAAATACCCGCTCTGTTTCGCGGGCAATGGGCGGGCGAAACAAAACAGCGTTGGGATGAAACCATTTTTCGCTTCGAGCGAAGGCGTGTGGAAACCGCGGATGGTTACTGCTCGCACCCATGAAAACGACGGGCTGATCGAGCCCGGGGACACGACCTAGAACAGGGGACACTCATGATCAAAGCGCTCTCGGCGATCGCCATCGCTGCCTTCATCGCCGCCGGCCTCACCGTTCTTCCCGGATTTGCGCCGCAGGTCGAGGCAAGCGTGCCGCAGGCATTGGCCAAGGCCGATCGTCTCGATATTCGCCCTGTCGGCCGCGACTGCTCCGAGCAGGCCTGGCCGAATTTCGAGGCATCCTGCCTGCGCGTCGCCGGCAACAAGGGTGCGGTCCGCCAGGCACGGCTGGTGACCGCCGACCGCACGCCATAGGATTGATCAACGCATCTATCGTTTCATAGAGACAAGCTTGAACGGAGGCCGGGCCACGGAAGTGGCGGCCTCTTTTCCATTTCCGACCTTCCGGATCGCTCGCCTGCCCTACGCCGACACGAGCTGTGTTGGGATTTTCCTTGGGATCTTCCTTGGGATTTTTCTTGGGATTTTTCTTGGCATGTTCGACGAGACTTCGCTCGCCTGGTCTGCAACCCAGACGTTGACGGGTTCGCCGCGGCCGCCGACGGACAGAGGGCCGGCGTCCATGAACTTCGCCAATTCGGACGCGCTCGATGCGCCTTCGCAACGCGCCCGCTGCATCAACTCATTGCCGGCCACGATCCTGGTGCCGAGCGCGTGGGCGTGCCGCTCTAGCCGGACCGCGACGTTCATCGCATCTCCGATCAACGTCTGACCGAAGCGCTTCGAGACGCCGATGGTCCCGACACAGAGCTCCCCATATTGCAGACCGATCGATGCCGAGATCGGCTGATCACCGCCGATGGCCTGATCCAGGTTCAGCGCACCGATCCGTTCGAGACACTTCCACGCACATCGCAACGCGCGTGTCGCGCAGTCAGCCCGTCCGGCCAGCTTGCCAAAGGTCGCCAGAACACCGTCGCCCTGATAGGCATAGACCTCGCCGTTGAAGCTCGACACCGTATCGGTCACCAGACGCTGAAACTCCTCTATCAAAGTGAAGACGTGCTCGGCCGGCACCGCCGTGCACAGCCTCATGAAGTTATCGAGATCGACGAACATCACTGCCATGGGCTTGTGACGCAGCGCGGGAATGCAAGGAACGATATTCGACCGCAGCTCGGTGAACGTCATCGTTCTCTCCTTTCAAGGCAGTCATGAATCGGAAATGCGGGAAGCGGGAGAGATCGTATCGACGCGCCGTGAAGCAGCCGTGAGTCCGGCGTGGGCAAGCGCTGGCTGGGTTCGACAGCGATGGATGTCTTTTGGCGACGCACGGGGCCGTCGCGAATGCGCCGCTCTTGTCACGCAATGGATTGTCACGCAAAGTTGATAATTAACAACATCAAATCGAATTCTTGTGATGACAAGTCTTCAATCGCAAAGACAGCGATGGATGCGGCACCTGCTATAGGCTGTATCACTCGCGAACGGATCGAGTTCTTCTCTTGCTTCAACTCTCACTGTTCGGCCCCTTCTCGCTTCGACATGACGGACATGAGATCCGGATCAAGAGCCTGAAACTGCGGGCTATTCTTGGCTATATCGCGCTCAGCGAGCAGCTTCTGGAGACGCGTGAGCGGCTCGTCGGCCTGCTCTGGAGCGAGTCGGGGGAATCGCAGGCACGTGCAGTCCTGCGCCAGGTCATTCGTGAGCTCCGCGAGATCTTTGCCGAAGCCGGCAGTGACGGACTTCGCATCAGCAAGCATGAAATCGGATTTGAGCGCGGCGCGGTCGATGTCGATGTGTGGGCCGTCCTCCGCGCGGCGGAGGCTGCGGAAGTGCATCCGCTGCTGCTGCAGCGGCCGCACCTCGCCGACGACCTGCTGGCGGGGCTTGAGGACCTCGACCCTTCCTTCCGCGGCTGGCTGCTGGCGAAGCGGCACACGCTGTCCGATCGGCTGCTGCGCGCCCTGGAGCAAGGTATCGCCCGCAATCTCGACGAGCCGAACAAGAAGGCCCGGCTTGCGGAGGCCATCCTCAACCTTGACCCCACTCACGAGGACGCGTGCCGGCACCTGATGCATGCGAACGCAATCTCCGGCCGGACGGCACAGGCACTGCGTGCCTACAAGGCTCTCTGGGATTTGCTCGATCAAGATTACGGAATGGAGCCGTCGAAAGCGACCCAGGACCTGGTCGCCGAAATCAAGCTGGGCGCCTTCGAGCACGGTGAAGAGAAGGAAGGTGACGACGAAAGTGATGACGCTCCGGGCACGGCGTCACTGTCCGACGCTTCCTTGAAAGAAGCTCTGGCGCCTTCAGCGCCGATCGCTCCGGCCAGCCAGGCGGCAACGCGCCTTCTGCTCTCGCTCCAGGCCGTGGATACGCAGCAGGTCCAGCCCGACAAAGCTCACCTCGTGATAGGATTCCGCCAGCTCCTGATCGCCTCGCTGATCAAGTTCCGCGAGTGGCACGTCACCGATTTGCCATTCCAGCCCACGGCCGACCGCGCGCCGAGCACGCAGGACGAGCGTTACGAAATCCAGATCTTCGCCAGCCAGAACCGGCAGGTCCTGCAGCTCACTTTCATGTTGAAGGCGCTGGCGACCGGCTTCTACATCTGGAGCGACGGTTTCGAGCTCAATCTCGACACTTGGTTCGACTCGCAGCAGCGGGTCATCCGGCGCGTCGCGATGGCGCTCAACGTGCATCTGTCGGCCGAGCGGCTTCGCCGCCTGTCGGGACGGCCAGATATCGCGATCGGCGTTTATGACAGGTGGCTGCGCTGCCAGACGCTGGTGCGGACCTTCGATCCGCAGCACTGGAATTGGATGACCACGCAATTCAACGAGATCATCGCGGCCGCGCCTCATTTCGTGCCGGCCTATTGCGGTCTGGCGGACATGCACTCGATCGAGCATGTGGCGCATCCCGGCGTCTTCCGGGACCCCGCGCGACAACAGAGGGCGCTGGAGCTTGCGCGCAAGGCGGTCGAGCTTGACGCGTCGGATGTCAATGCCCACCGCTCCCTGGCCTGGGCCCATGCGATGATGAGGCAATATGCACAGGCCGAATTGCACATTCAGGTCGCCACCGAACTGAACCCGCACGATTCCTGGACAGCCATCTCGACCGCGCTGCTGCTCGCGTTCTGCGGCCGATACCAGCGCGCGACCGAGCTCAGTCAGGCCGCTCTGGACATGACGCTCTCACCGAGCCTGACGCATTGGGCTTATCAGCTCGAGATCCAGTTCTTGAGCGGAAACTACCAGGCGGCGGTCGAGGCGGCAGACCGCGCCCGCGACGTCGTGTGGGGCGTCGCGGCCTGGCAAACGGCGGCGCTTGCGCATCTCGGGCGTAGTGCCGAGGCCGCCGCCGAAGGAAGGCGGTTTCTGTCCCGTATCCGCGCGAACTGGTTCGGCGCCGTGCCGGCGACGGACGAAGCAATCGTCCGCTGGCTGCTGCATGTTGCTCCGATCCGTCAATTGGCCGACTGGGAGAGGCTTCGCGACGGCCTGCACGCCGCCGGCCTGCCGACCGGCGCAAGCGAGCGCGACGACCTGCACGCGCCGGCTCAATGAGCCTCGGGATTCACGCGCTAGCAGCATTCGCCGAGCATGTTGCAGCATATGGCAACCATCGACTTACGACGTCATTCCGGGGCGATGCGCATCCAAGTCGGCTGTTGCCGACTTGGATAACCATATCTGCCGAACTCGGGTAAACCCGAGTTCGGGTATCGAACCCGGAATCTCGAGATTCCCCGATGCACAATTGCTCATCTGTGGTCTGGTGCTTGCGCACCATCCCGGAATGACGGCGGAAGGGAAACCCCTTATCGATTCACTCTGACCGGCGGATGCTCTAGCAGCACTCATTGGCGACATGTTCGCCGATACGTCTGAGGGCAAAGTCATGCGCCTCCTGCGCGGACAGTTTGGCCCTCGGTGCTCCAGCATAGGCAATGTCGTAGAACAGCGGCATGTCGCCGTAGGGCCCGGCTGTGACGGCTGCGATCTTGTCATCGCGCATTGATGGGCTCGGGATCACGATCACAAGCGTCTCGTCATGGGCACTGCAATGAGACACGATCCGAACAGGTCTGTTGTCCGTCCCGGCGACCGTGGCGGCGATGCCCCTCTTGGCCAGTTGCTCTCTGAGTATGCCAACGCTGGCAGGACGTGCTTTGACGTCGTTGATCCAGGCCTGCACCAAATCGCCCCAGTTCAACCAGTTTTGGTTGTCGTCTCGAATTTGGACCCGCATCGCGACTTTCCCCAAGGTTGAGCTGACCGGACAACCTCCTTCGTCTTGAACGAGCTACCGTAAATCGAATGTGAATCGGGTTCCCGGCACGCAAGGGAGCGCGCAAGGCAGCACATAAGCCCGGCGACATCCCATTGAACGGAAATGTCGCTGGCAATTGCCCCGCGGGACGTCGTCCGGCGCTTCAGCCGCCGTTGCCGTTCCCACCCTCGGCATCTTCGCCGATATGCTCGACCGAGACGACGTGCTCGTCGTCGGCGGTGTCGAACACGATCACGCCTTGCGTCGAACGTCCGGCGATGCGGATGTCCTCCACCGGGCAGCGGATCAACTGGCCACGATCGGTCACCAGCATGATCTGGTCCTCGTCCTCGACCGAGAATGACGCGACGAGCTTGCCATTGCGCTCGTTGACGGACATCGCGACGATGCCTTTGCCGCCGCGGCCGGTGGTGCGGTATTCGAACGACGAGGTCCGCTTGCCGAAGCCGTTCTCGCTGATGGTCAGCACGAACTGCTCGGCCGCCGACATTTCCACATAGCGCTGCTCGCCAAGCTCGATCGCGCCGGAGGCTTCCTCGTTGTCGGCGCCCGCCTCCTCCTCCACGCCGCCGCGGCGCACCGCATTGGCGCGGCGCAGGTAGGCCACGCGCTCCTCGGCATCGACGTCCATATGGCGCAGGATCGCGAGCGAGATCACCTTGTCGTCCTTGGCCAGCGCAATGCCGCGCACACCCATCGAGGTGCGGCCGGTGAACACCCGCACATCGGCGACGGGGAAACGGATGCATTGACCGCCGGCGGCGGTGAGCAGCACGTCGTCGCGCTCGGTGCAGATCTGCACATCGACGATCGACTCCCCTTCGTCGAGCTTCATCGCGATGATGCCGGAGCGGCGGACATCGACAAAGTCCGACAGCTTGTTGCGGCGGACATTGCCGCCGGTGGTCCCGAACATCACGTCGAACTCGCCCCAGGAGGATTCATCCTCCGGCAGCGGCATGATGGTGGTGATGCGTTCGCCCTGCTCCAGCGGCAGGATGTTGATCAGCGCCTTGCCGCGCGCATTGGGTGCGGCGACGGGCAGCCGCCAGACCTTCTCCTTGTAGACCTGGCCGCGCGAGGAGAAGAACAAGACCGGCGTATGCGTCGAGGCCACGAACAGGCGGCTGACGAAATCCTCCTCCCGCGTCTGCATGCCCGCGCGGCCCTTGCCGCCGCGGCGCTGCGCCCGATAGGCCGACAGCGGCACGCGCTTGGCGTAGCCGGCATGCGACACCGTCACCACCATGTCCTCGCGCTGGATGAGGTCCTCGTCCTCGACCTCGCCTTCCTGCTCGATGATGACGGTCCTGCGCGGCGTGCCGAACTCGGCCTTGATCTCGGCAAGCTCCGTTTTGATAATCGCCTGGATACGGGCGCGCGAGCGCAATATGTCGAGATAATCGGCGATCTCCAGCGCGAGCTTGTCGAGCTCTTCGGAAATTTCCTCGCGGCCGAGCGCGGTCAGGCGCTGCAGGCGCAGATCGAGGATGGCCTTGGCCTGCTCCATCGACAGCCGCGCCGTGCCGTCCGGATTGAGCTTGTGCCGGGGATCGTCGATCAGCGTGATCATCGCGGCCACGTCCCGCGCCGGCCAGTCGCGCGACATCAAGGTGTCGCGTGCGGTGTTGGGATCGGGCGAGGTGCGGATCACGCGGATGATCTCGTCGATATTGGCGACCGCGATCGCGAGGCCGACCAGGATGTGCGCGCGGTCGCGCGCCCTCCCGAGCAGGTACTTGGTGCGCCGCGTCACCACCTGTTCGCGGAAGGCGATGAAGATCGTCAGCATGTCCTTCAGGTTCATCGTCTGCGGACGGCCGTTGTCGAGCGCCACGATGTTGGCGCCGAACGTCGTCTGCAGCGGCGTGAACCTGTAGAGCTGATTCAAGACCACGTCGGGCATCGCGTCGCGCTTCAGCTCGACGACCACGCGATAGCCTTCGCGGTCGGACTCGTCGCGCAGGTCGGCGATGCCTTCGATCCTCTTCTCCCGGACCAGCTCGGCGATGCGCTCGACCATCGAGGCCTTGTTGACCTGGTAGGGGATCTCCGAGACGATGATCGCCTCGCGGTCCTTGCGAATGGTGTCGATCGTGACCTTGCCGCGCATCACGATCGAGCCGCGGCCGAGGTGATAGGCGGCGCGGATGCCCTGGCGGCCCAGGATGATGCCGCCGGTCGGGAAATCCGGTCCCGGAATGATGTTGATCAACTCGTCGATCGAGAGCGACGGGTTGTCGATCAGCGCCACGCAGGCATCGATGACTTCGCCCAGATTGTGCGGCGGGATGTTGGTCGCCATGCCGACCGCGATGCCGCCGGCGCCGTTGACCAAGAGATTCGGAAACTTGGCGGGAAGAACCATCGGCTCCTTGGCGGAGCCGTCATAGTTGGCCTGGAAGTCGACGGTGTCCTTGTCGATATCGTCGAGCAGATGCAGCGCGATCTTGGTCAGGCGGGACTCGGTGTAACGCATCGCCGCCGGCGGATCGCCGTCGACCGAGCCGAAATTGCCCTGCCCGTCGACCAGCGGCGCGCGCATCGAGAAATCCTGCGCCAGACGCACCAGCGCGTCATAGATCGCCTGGTCGCCATGCGGGTGATACTGGCCCATCACGTCGCCGACGATGCCTGCGGATTTCTTGTGCTTCTTGTCCGGCGTGTAGCCGCTCTCATGCATCGAGAACAGGATGCGGCGATGCACCGGCTTCAAGCCGTCGCGCGCATCCGGCAACGCTCGCGCCACGATCACGCTCATGGCGTAGTCGAGGTAGGAGCGTTTCATCTCATCGAGGATGGAGACGGGTCGAATATCGGAGGGCGCCGGCGGATCGCCGGGTTTGTCATCTTCAGCGTCGGACAAGGAGAAATCCGGTCAGGTTTCAGTCGGGAATCATATAGCGCATCGAGGGCCGGATCACCACCCTGAAGCGACTTTGACGGGCGGTTCTTCCGTCCGATTTTCCAGGCACTTACGCGGTCTTTTGCGCGGTCTTTCGAAGGTAGCCCGCGGTGCGCTGGAACAGCCGGCTTCAGGGCCTTTCGAGACCCGATTTTAATCGTATTTAATCTTGCGATTTAATGTTGCGATTTAACTTCGCCGTTCAACCTCGGCAGATGCGCGCTGGGACAGGTGCGCTCCTGAGCGATGCGGATCGCACGCACTTGGCCGAGCACGGACTTGGCGGAGCACGGACTTGGCCGAGCGCGCGCTCGGCGTTTGGGCTTGAGCATGATCTCAGCGCAAACGCGCTCCGCGTTTGCCGACGACCGTTAGAACGGAATATCGTCATCCATATCGCTGTTGCGGCTGCCGGCCGCGACCGCGCGGCGCGGCGGCGCGCTCGAGGGGCTCGCGACGCCGAAATCGCCGCCGCCCTCGTCGCCGCCGAAGCTGGCTCCGCCGCCACGGCCGTCGAGCATCGTCAGTGTCGAGTTGAAGCCCTGCAGCACGACCTCGGTGGTGTATTTCTCCGCGCCGCTCTGGTCGGTCCATTTGCGGGTCTGCAATTGGCCCTCGATGTAAACCTTGGCGCCCTTCTTCAGATACTGCTCGGCGACTTTGCAGAGCCCCTCGTTGAAGATCACGACACGATGCCACTCGGTCTTTTCCTTCCGCTCGCCGGTGGCCTTGTCGCGCCAGGTCTCCGACGTGGCGATGCTCAGATTGGCGATCGGCCGGCCGTCCTGCGTCCGGCGGATCTCGGGGTCCTTGCCCAGATTTCCGACCAAAATCACCTTGTTCACGCTTCCCGCCATCACCACTCTCCGCGCTCGAAATCACTGCCGATTCATTTCGCCTGCATACCGCCTGTGCCCCGGCGCGTGAGCCGGGTCCGGCGGAGCCGCCTTCGGCAAGCGTACCTATACGCTTTATACGCTTTGCCGATGCCTCAACCTGCCCGTCGCAGGTTTTCCACATATAGCATCCCGCGGCCCTACGTTCCAGTTTTGTTCCAGCGAGGGTCCAGTGAGGGTCCAGCCAAGAGTCCAACCAAGAACCCAGCAAAGCATCGGCCCAATTTGAGACACTGGCTACGCCGGATTTCGGCCAAGGGAACCACGCGCCGATGGAACCCGGAATTCACCCCCTCGCCTGGAAAAAATCTAAACAAATCATCGATTTCTGGCCTCCGCACTTCTCTGCTGAGTGTTGCATTTCGGAGACGGCGCTCCGGGGTGAATCCGGTATATTGCGGGCATCTTTTGGATCATATGGGCGCTCGCGTCTGAATTCGCGCGACGGAATTTGGAAGACGCTTCCGGGGGTCGGGGGACAAACGGAAGCGGGGAAGCCGGAGACTGACGATGAGGAGTTTGTGGCTGGGGTTCGTAGGCCTGCTGGCAATCGGCGCCGCAAGCCCCGCCGCCGCGGCGGACCTTGCGGCGCGGCCCTACACCAAGGCGCCGCCGATGATCGCCACCATCTATGACTGGACCGGCTTCTACATCGGCATCAACGGCGGCGGCGCTTCGAGCCACAATTGCTGGGACATCAACAATAATGCCGGCGCGATCGTCGCGCCGGCCGTCCGTGAAGGCTGCCATGACGCCTCCGGCGGTCTGGTCGGCGGCCAGATCGGCTATCGCTGGCAGAGCGCGGGCTGGGTGTTCGGCATCGAAGGCCAGGGTGACTGGGCCGATCTGAAGGGTTCGAACACGAGCGTGTTCTTCGGTCCCGGCAACATCAACCAGACCAAGATCAACGCGGTCGGCCTGATTACAGGCCAAGTGGGTTATGCCTGGAACAACGTCCTTTGGTACGTGAAGGGCGGCGCTGCCGTGACCGACAGCAACTACAAGGGTATCATTGGGGGCGTCGTGTTCGATCAGGCATCCGAGGCCCGTTGGGGTGGCACCGTCGGCACCGGACTCGAATTCGGCTTCGCGCCGAACTGGTCGGTGGCCGTCGAGTACGATCATCTCTTCATGGGCAACCGCAATGTGACCTTAGCCCTGCCGGGCGGCGGCGCGTTCACGCGCACCGACAATATCCGTCAGGACGTCGATATGGGCACCGTTCGCGTGAACTATCACTGGGGTGGCCCGGTCGTCCCGAAATACTGATCTCGGACCTCCGCCAAGCTGCTCCATGATTTCTCTATGATAAAGGCCGGGCCTCGCGCCGGCCTTTTCGTTTTCCGACGCAATCGTGCCGTGTTCGCTCGATCGCGTTTTCGCGCAAACGCCTGCTTGGCTTGGATAGCGGCGCGCGCCGAGAAAGCGCGGCCAAGGAACGGTCAAGCAACGGCCGAGCAAAAGATCGAAGCATCGGCTCGACTCAATCGCAAGGCGATATGCTCCAGCGATTGTCCGGTTTGGTTGCTTCACCGATTGTTTGGCCAAGCCGGGCCTCTCCTCACTAACACTTCATTGGGACTGCACCGAGATAGCCGGGCTTTCGCCGCAGATGTGGCGCTCCGGTATTTGGTGGTTCTGATCGCGTGCGATGAGGATCAAAGAGCAGCAATGTGGACTTGGAGTAAAGTGATGAAGAGAATTCTGCCGACCACCGCGGGCTTGGCCGCGCTGTGGATGGCTCCCGCGATCGCGACCGATCTCGCGCCTCCCCCGATTTACACCAAGGCGCCTCCCGCGATCCCGGTCGCGCCTTTGTCTGGTTGGGCGGGATTCTATCTTGGTCTGAACGCTGGCGGCGCCTCCGGTCACGATTGCTGGGATTTGATCGGTGACGCTCACGGCCCGCGCGATCGGCAAGCCGAGGGTTGCCATAATGGGACCGGCGCCGTGGCGGGCGGCCAGATCGGCTACCGCTGGCAGGCTGCCAATGTCGTCTTCGGCGTCGAAGCGCAAGGCGATTGGAGCCATCTGAGCGGATCGAACGTGACCTCGGTTGTGAGCACGATTTCCGACTGCCCGCCGCCCGACACGACCAAGGTCAACAGCACCAAGATCGATTCGATCGGCCTGTTCACGGGCCAGGTCGGCTACACTTGGAACAACGCGCTCGTATACGTGAAGGGCGGCGCCGCCTTCACCCATGACAAATACCGCGGCACGACCGACGGAGCCTTGACGGACCAGGCCAGCGAAACCCGCTGGGGCAGCGCGGTCGGCACCGGCGTCGAATATGGCATCGCGCCGAACTGGTCGGTCGGGATCGAATACGATCACCTGTTCATGGGCAACCGAGACGTCACCCTTGTTTCAAACGCCGGGGTCTCGCGTATCGACACGATCCGCCAGGACATCGATATGGGCACGGTCCGCCTGAACTATCGCTTCGGCGGTCCGATGCTCGCGAAGTTCTAATTCCCCAAGCAACGACGTCCCTGAAGGCCGGCCTCGCACCGGCCTTTATAGTTTCGAGCGCGATCGTGCGCCGGCGATTGTCCGGGCCGATTGCTTCACGGATTCGTTTGATCCGAACGCTCCCTTCATCACCAACACTTCACCGAGCCAGGGCCCCTTCCGGCGCAACTGAGGCCTTGCGGTGACGGTATTTCCGAACCGCGTCAGCTATAGGGTCGCAGGCTGAACGGGGCCTGGATCGAACGCGATCGGGATCAAGCTGAGGTTCACCGAGGATCGAAAAGCAGGACTATGGACTTGGAGAAAGTAATGAAGAAGCTTCTGTTGATGACCGTGGGCTTTGCCGCGTTGGGGATGGCTCCCGCCGTCGCAGCGGACTTGGCGCCGCGGATGTATACCAAGGCACCCGTGCCGGTTCCGGTCGTGACTTGGGGTGGCTTCTATCTCGGCGTCGAGGGCGGTGCTGGATCCAGCAGGGATGCTTGGAGTTTCGACGGCAACTTCGGCATCCCGTTCGGGAGTCCCGATGGTAGCGGCGCGGTCGGCGGAGGTGTGATCGGCTACAATTGGCAGTTGCCGAACAATTTGGTGCTTGGCGTCGAAGGCAATTTGGACGCGGCCGACATCAAGGGTACGGCGACCTGCTTTCTACCTGGCGATGAGTGCCATTCCAAGCTGGATTCGATGTACAGCGTGACTGGCCGCCTTGGCTATGCTGCATCCGGCGCCCTCGGCCCGATACTTGTCTACGGGAAGGCCGGCGCCGCGTGGGCTAAGCAAAAGCTGAGCATCACGGTGGATGATTTTTTTGCTGAAAGCGGAAGCGCGACGCGTACCGGCTGGACGGTCGGCACTGGGTTTGAGTATATGTTCGCCCCGAGCTGGAGCGTGAAGTTCGAATATGACTATTACGACTTCGGTAACAAGAGCGCGCAGCTTGCTTCGGGTGGTGAAGCTGGC
>Ga0210406_10002224_pt1 | contig 22531 bp, 19 predicted proteins | sample IncBWC30MmetaG_FD_155454 | JGI IMG/M metagenome (GOLD analysis project Ga0210406, IMG submission 155454) | Forest soil microbial communities from Barre Woods Harvard Forest LTER site, Petersham, Massachusetts, United States - Inc-BW-C-30-M | ecosystem: Environmental > Terrestrial > Soil >...
TTTACGCTTACCGGCAAAGGAACAGGCTCAGGTGAGATTAAAGGGACGATGGCCTTCGACCGCAAGGATTATGGGATGAATAAAGGCATTCCGTTGGTCAAGATCGCCGACCGTGTCGAGGTGATAGTCGACCTTAAAGGCAAGCGAATAAGCGGACCTCCGTTGGTGTTCAAGCAGTAGCCAGCCTACCTTGAGCTTTTTCCGGGGAATGTCATCGTTCCGCTGTTTTCAGTTCCTCGCTGATTATGCTTTTCTCCTTGTTCGTTCGCAGGCTGCCCGTGATGCGGGAAAGAGCAGGGGCGATGGCCATCGAATGATATCCCTGGAGGTCGAATGCTGTACGAAACGAACGCGGTCTCGCCAGGCTGATCAGGCTGTTTGATTAAGTAATTGTGGTCGAAGTTCGAGAGGCATGGGTCGAACTGAAGTTGGCCGGAATCTCCTTGACAGGGATAAGACCCGGTGCTATCAGTTTTCGCCATGATGCGGGGTGCGAGAGTCGCATTAGCTGTGGTTGTTATCTTCTCGATTGCCTACGTTCTGATCACCCCGGATCCGACTGACGATGTTGAGGGCGTTCTGAGACCGAATGACTGGGCCAAGGCACAAAGAATCGTCAGTCTCCTCCCCCTCCCGCGATCTCCGGTTCTTGTAATCGTCCCATTTCTATCGTCGATACCCCCGAGTGCTATTCAACGTCTGACCACGTCTGAGTTGCTTGATCTCGTCTGCATTTGTCGCTGTTAGGCCTTACCACGTGGCCGAGTCTTTTCTTGTTGCGTTCGGTCGACAATGACAAACGCAATGATGTCGATAACGAGAGTGATCGAGGCGAGCGGCCTCCCTCAGGCCGTAGATAGGCGATTAACCTTCGACCCAGCCCACCCGGCACTCAAGTGTTCAAACAGGAGGTAAATATGTACCGAATTCAGTATGCGATTGTATTGGTCTTGCTGTATGCGCTATCCGTGTGTTCTTTTGCGCAGGACAAACCTGCAACTAAATCGAAGGCCGCCGCAGTCAAGGACGTGGATCCTTTAGCGTTGGATGTACTCAAAGCGGTGTCGCAACCGATTGAGCAGGCCCAGACGTTCACCTTCAAGGCGCTGGTGAGTGAGGAGCAACTGGCGACAAACGGACAAATCGTGACGTTTTTCCACATGACCGAAATTGCCGTGCAGCGTCCGGACAAGGTTCATTTGATCTTCAAGGGGCGTGGCGAGCGGGTCGATTTTTACGGCACGAGTGGGTCGATCATAATGTACGCCCCAGACACGAAGCTTTACTCGACGATGCCTGCCAAAGCTACGATCGATGACAATCTCGCAGACATCACCGCGAAGGGTATCGATATGCCAGTCGGGCCGTTCCTGAGTAACCATTTTTACGAACTAGTGTCAAAGAATCTGATAACAGGGTATGTCATCGGGCGGGTGAAAATTTACGACCAAGATGTGCATCAGTTGGCCTTTACATCACCCGATGCTGACTGGCAGCTGTGGGTCACGGGAGGTGACTCGCCGCGCATTGTGCGCGCCGAGTCCATCAGCAAGAAACTGGAAGGAAAGCCTCGGACGATTGTGCAGTTTCTGGAGTGGAACTTGAGTCCGACAATCTCGGCAGACGAATTCACCTTCAGTAAGCCTCCGGACGCACACCAGATTGATATGCTGATGCCGAAAGGAGGTAAGTGAAATGAAATTTTACGTGGCTTTAGCGCTTTGCGCTTGCTTAATTCCTTCGAGTACGCTGGCGCAAGCTGGACGGCGCGGCGGCGGACAGCGGGCGGTTGTGCAAAACCGGTCGACGAATGTAAACCGCAACGCCAACGTCAACCGCAATGTAAACGTAAATCAAAACGTTAACGTAAACCGAAATGTGAACGTGAATGTGCATGGCGGCTGTTATAACTGCGGCTACTATCACGATGACAGTTGGAATTGGGGCTCATTTGCAGCAGGTGCTGCGGTCGGGGTTGCTACCACGGCGGTCGTTGCTGCAGCGACGCGCCCATCCTCTACTACTGTGGTTGTACAGGCCCCGGCGGTAGGTACAGTGATACCCACGCTGCCAGGTGGGTGCGCGACAGTCTCTGCTGGTGGAGCAATGATCTACAACTGCAGTAACGTCTACTACCGTCCCTACTATCAGGGCGCGCAGCTCGTGTATCAGGTCGTTACCTACCCATAAGAATTGCAATTGCAAAAACGGATCCTGCATGGGCAAATTGCAGCTCTTATCGCAAGTGCCGGTTTATGAATGGCCAAGGATAAGCCAGGCGAACGATGAATGCTCGCAGGAGGACGAGGCCGTGAAATCCGTAGTCGCATTTGTGAGAACCACCCTCATCGGGGGATTGCTGTTCCTTGTGCCTCTTGTGGCCACGATCGTGATCCTTTCTAAGGCGATGAGGTACGCCGCGCAAATCCTGCGACCGGTTGAACATGTGCTTCCGAGGCGGACGATCGTCGGCCTGGCAGTGGCGGACGTTTTGGCGGTTGTGTGTTTGTTGGCTATCGGTTTTTTTGCGGGACTCTTCGCTCAAACCACACTGGGGAAGCGCGTCAGCCATCGTATTGAAGAGCTAATTTTGGGCAAGATTCCCGGATATACGCTGCTGAAAGGCGTTGTGGGAGATCCCGAAAACATCAGCGGGAACGCCCAACTGAAAGTCGCACTAGCCAGTATCGACGACGCCTGGCTTCTTTCCTTCATTGTCGAGGAACTTCCGGACGGAACGTTAGCCGTATTTGTACCCAGCGCCCCGACACCCACGGCCGGTAATGTCTACCTGATGACCGAGCAGCAGGTAAAGCGGCTCGACGTACCAGTGGCAGCAGCCACGAAATGCATCATGTAGCTTGGCGTAGGTGTCGGCCAGCTGCTGAATCCAACGCAGACGAAGCGCGGGACAGCCCCAGAGAACTAGTGGAGGTAAGTCGGTATGGCACCCCATTTGATTGTTCGTTCAGTAGTTGCCACCCTCTTTTTGTTTTCGGTCATTCTTATCACCCCAGCCCAGGCGAAAAAGCCCAACACCTTGGTAATCAAGGGCTACGACCCGGGTATTTGCTGCATTTGCTAGACAAACCAGCGCCCGAGGGAGGATCTGCAATGATTCCTGAGGCTCGAACAACGAGACCCAGCGCGCGTCGCCAAGCACCGCCGCACCTGGCTGGCGGGAATACGAGTACAGAACGAAATTGGGGCAATGACAACGCAATGAGCAATGCTGGGAGTGGCCGGCGATTATTTGGAGCGATTTTTTGGTCCGTTCTCATCGTCACCGCTTTTCCGCTCGCGAGCGAAGCACAATACAAGGGCGATGACATTCCCGGGTTCCTCGGGCTGCAGAGCGGAACCCAAGCGCCGCCGGGTATCTATGTTGGAAATGTGGTCTGGGTCTACCCTACCAGCACAATCAAAGATAACTCCGGCCACGCAATCAACCTGCCGGGTAGTTTGACCTCAACGGCTGAAATAATCCTTCTGAATGTGGTGACTAACTACAAGCTGTTCGGAGGGAACATTGGAGGGAGTGCCGGCTTTCCCTTCATCAAGAACCGAATCGAGTTGAATTCGCTCGATGTGAACACCCCCTTCGCCTACACGGATATGTTTCTCGGTGCTTCGCTGGGTTGGAGCCTCAAGCGCGCCGACATCATGGCGGGCTACAACCTCTACATCCCTACTGGGAGATTCTCGCAGGGCGCAAACGATAACACCGGCCTCGGCCAGTGGGGCAACGAATTCACGATTGGCAGCACGGTCTATCCCGATCAGAAGAAGTTATGGAATGTAGCGGCGACTTTTGCCTTGGAGTTTCACACCGACAAGAGCGGGACCAATATCAACGTCGGCGACATGGGGACGGTCCAGGGAGGTGTAGGCAGAACCTTTTACAAGAAAGTTAGCGGTCCCGTCCCGATGATCATGAACCTGGGCGTTGCCGGCTATGCTCAATTCAAGGTCACCGGCGATAGCGGCTCCGATATTCCTCCTGCACTACGCGGCTATAAGGACCGCGTCTTCGGGCTCGGCCCCGAATTCAACATATACATTCCGAAGCCGCGGCTTTCACTGCTGGTGCGATACGAACCGGAATTTGGGGCGCGCCTCCGCACCCAAGGTCAAACCGTTGTTTTCAGCATCGGGTGGGTGGCGAAGTCGCTTGTGAAGCAGCCGCACTGAATCCTCGTAAGAGGGCGGAGTTGGATCGGGGACTTCAGCCGACTGTCTGTGATCGACAGCAGGAGGACCAATGAAAAAATTGCTCGGCTCAATCAGCACGCTTACAATTGTTGGGCTTCTCGGCTTGGTCCCTTGCCAGGGGGAACAGCGGGAACCTAATCCGCAAACCGAGTCATCCGTCACTGCGGTCGAGCTCACCGACCGAATGCTGCAACGCCGAGCCGTCGAGGCCGTCATCTGGGGCATGCCGGTGGTCAATTACGACCTCATGTACCAAGCGGCGGTGCGCGGGGCCAAGGGCGACTTCAACCAAATCGTCTACTGGTCGCGACTTCCGGACTGGAAGAACCAGACCCTCACCCCGAATCCCGATTCGATCTATTTCATGCCCTTCGTCAACACGAAAGACGTGGGCCCGGTGGTGCTTGAGATTCCACCCGCTGATGAGGGCTCGATCACTGGCACCGTCATGGATGTTTGGCAGTGCGCCTTGGAGGATATCGGACCCGCCGGCCTGGACAAGGGTAAGGGTGGCAAGTACTTGATACTCCCGCCTGGCTATAAGGACAAAGTGCCAGCTGGTTATATCCCAATGCCTTCAGACACGTACGAAGGCTACGCTCTCCTGCGCTCGATTCCTAAAAGTGGCACCGATGCAGACGTTGCCAAGGCAGTCGCCTATGGTAAACGGATCAAGCTCTACCCTCTCTCACAAGCGGCTAAGCCGGCACCGACGACATTCCTCGATGTCGTCGACGTCCTCTACGACGCCACCATCGCCTATGACCTGCGGTTCTTTGAGTCGCTCAACCGCGTTGTGCAAGCCGAACCATGGCTCGAACGCGACAAGGCGATGATCGATCAACTCAATTCCATTGGCATAGAGAAGGGCAAACCATTCAATCCTGACCAGAAAACCAAGGATATACTGAACGATGCGGCTCGTGAAGCCCACGCCTGGCTCGTAGCCCAGTACGAGGCATCCTTTTCATCTCCCTATTATGAAGGTGGCCACTGGGCGCGGCCGGGATCGCGCGAACTGTTTGAAGGTCAGGCGACATTCTTTGCCAAGCCCGATGTTTACCCCGTCGACGTTCGCGGCGTCACGTTCTCCTATGCCTATTTCACTCCCAAGCATCTAGGCACTGGTTCGTCCTATCTGCTAAGTGTCGCGGACAAGGACGGTCGGCTCCTCGACGGTAGTTCGACCTATCGCCTAACGGTTCCGGCGAATGTACCGGTTACACAGTATTGGTCAGCAACGGTCTACGACCGCGCCACACATGCGCCCATACGGAAGGCCCAATGGCCTAGCCGCTCGTCCCACACACCAGGGTTGGAAAAGAACTCTGATGGGTCTGTGGATATCTACTTCGGCCCCAACCCATCAGTCGGAAAGGAGTCGAACTGGGTTCCGACGAGCACCGACGGGGGATTTGAGGTCCTTTTCCGCTTTTACGGTCCGGAGAAGCCGTTGTTCGATAGGACGTGGAGGCTACCGGACATCGAGAAGGTGGGCGAGGCAGGCCTAAGAGTCAAAGATCCCCACGACCACGACTGGATCGGTACCGAGACCGTCAAAACCCGCGACGGCAACTTCGAGTTCAAGAACGGATACCCGACCCCTGAAGCGACCGAAAAGCTCTATGAGTTGCGTACGTTCAATCGTGCGGTCGAATCGTATCTGCACTTCGTGACAATAATGTCGATGTTCTATATGCAAAAAGGTCTGAGCGACTTTGGGCTCGATGCGGCGAGCAAGTTCCTGATCTTCGAGAAGATGGATGCGCGAAGCCTGTTTCTCACGGCTAATACCGAGAGCGTTTACGGGATGCAGTTTCTCGACCTGAAGCGCGACGGCCCGACGATCATCGAGGTGCCGGCGGGTCTGCTGGGAGGATTTAGCACTATGTGGCAGCAGTCTCTGATCGGTATCGGCCCGACAGGCGTCGACAAAGGTAAGGGCGGCAAGTTTCTGCTGCTGCCACCGGACTACCACGCCGAGCCACCTGCAGATTACTTCAGCGCTAGGTCTCCGACGTACGGCGTCTGGCTGGGCGTGCGGGGTTTCCTCGTGAACGGAAAGTCCGACCAGGCCGTGGCACAGATGAAAACGATAAGGATATATCCGCTGGCCAGGGCCGAGGATCCCCCGGCGATGACTTTCCTAAACGGCTCGGGCAAAGCGATCAATACCATCTTTCCGGATACTTACGAGTATTTTGAGAGCCTCACGACGCTTGTCGAAAAAGAACCGGTGGATGCAATTCCACCTTCGGATCGCTTCCTCCTTGCATCGATCGGGATCGAGAAGGGCAAGTCATTTATGCCCGACACCAAGACAAAACAATTGCTCGCAGAAGCGGCCCGTGCTGGCGCAGCCATGGCGCGAGCAAACACGTTCGCCTCGCGCGACCCAATGGCGAAAGTCTATCCCGACCGGCGGTGGGAATGGGCGTTTGTGGGGGGCAGCGCAACTTGGGATGCGCAAGGCTACGTTAACATTGACAATCGCGCTGCGTGGAATTACGCGGCGACCGGCAACTCACCGGCAATGGTGCAAAGAACCGTGGGGTCGGGTTCGCAGTACCTCATGGCGACGCGTGACGCCAGCGGAGCGTTCCTGGATGGCGGCAAAAACTATCGCCTGCACCTACCGGCAAATGTTCCAGTCAAGCTTTTCTGGTCGGTAGTCGTCTACGACGCCCTGAGCCGCTCAGAGTTGCAGAATGGCGAAGAATTTCCGAGTGTCAGTCAGTACACCGGTCCTGTCGCCAATGCCGATGGCTCGGTGGACGTCTACTTCGGTCCGCAAGCCGCAAAAGGGAAAGAAAAAAACTGGATCAAGACCATCGCGGGAAAAGGGTGGTTCCTGTATTTGCGCTTCTACAGTCCAACGGAAGCGTTTTTCAACCAGACATGGAAACCGGATGACATCGTTGAGGTGAACTCATAGGGAAGGTGCAGGCTCAAATGTCTCGACGGAACGCAATGTTGGCAGGCGGAAGGCGAGCGAAAATGGTGGGAATCCATCGCACTGGCATGGCCTGGCTAACAATCCTGCTGGCGCTCGCATTGTGCTCGGGACGTGCCTACGCTCAGGCGGCTGCCAATCAAACCACCGGCAATAAGCCCAACATCGTTTTCATTCTTGTAGACAATCTTGGTTATGGAGAGCTGGGAATTTATGGCGGCGGCATTCTCCGTGGTGCTCCAACTCCGCGAATTGACAAACTCGCGAGCGAAGGCACACGTCTGCTGAACTTCAACGTCGAAGCGCAGTGCACGCCCTCACGATCCGCGCTGATGACCGGCCGGTTCTCGATACGCTCAGGTACCTACGCGGTTCCCATAGGCGGTGTGGCGGATGGGTTGACATTGTGGGAAATCACGATCGCGGAATTGCTCTCGGGCCAGGGCTACGCGACTGGCATCTGGGGCAAATGGCATCTTGGGAGCGCCGAAGCGCGGTTTCCCACGCACCAGGGATTTGATGAGTGGTACGGCATTCCGCGCACCTATGACGAGGCGTTCTGGCCTTCATTGAACGAGACGAAGGGATTGTGGCCTTCGACCGGTAATAAACAAGGTTGGGATCCGAATATCGCTTTGCGCGAACCGATTTATGAAGCGCATAAAGGTGAACGCGCCAGAAAAGTCGGGGAATTGAATTTGGAAACTCGGCGCACGATGGAAGCCGAGATTACGAATCGCGCCGTGGAGTTCATTAAACGCAACGCAAGTTCCAGTAAGCCGTTCTATGCGTATGTTTCGTCCTCCATGGTTCACATGCCGACATTACCCAATCCAGAGTTCGCAGGAAAAACCGGCAACGGTGATTGGGCGGATTGTCTGGCTGAACTGGACTACCGAACTGGGCAAATTCTGGACGCCATCAAGGAAGCTGGCGTCGAAGACAACACTGTCGTTATTTTTGCAAGCGACAACGGTCCAGAGGCAACTGACCCTTGGGAGGGCGACAGTGGTCCTTGGCGCGGCACCTATTTCACCGCCATGGAGGCTTCGTTGCGCGCCCCGTTTATCATCCGGTGGCCTGGCAAAGTGCCTGCGGGTCGTGTCAGCAACGAAATCGTTCACATCGTCGACATGTACCCAACACTCGCGCACATTGGAGGGGCAAAAATTCCCGACGATCGGCCGGTGGATGGAGTGGACCAATTGGATTTTTTCCTTGGCAAAGAGGCTTCCAACCGGGAAGGTTTCCCCGCTTATGTGGCCGACAGGTTGTCCGCGGTCAAATGGCGGAATTGGAAGATGCACCTGATTTGGCAGGTGAATATGTACGATCCGCCTGTGACTCTGCCGCTCCCGAAGGTGATCAATCTCCTTACCGATCTAAAGGAGGAGCGCGACGTGGGCGCGACGAACTCCTGGGTTGCAGTCTCGATGACAAAAATTATTCTAGAGTTTGAGCAAAGCCTGAAGAAATACCCGCCGATCAAGGCTGGCACACAGGACCCCTACACGCCGGAGGCGATCGGTAAGTGAGGAAGCAACAAAAAGGAGGAATGTCAACATGAGGAGCTCAAACACGCACAGCAGACTTGTTGTGATCACGTTGGTCACATTGGGACTGATGCTGACCGCAGTGACCTCATTCGCGCAAAGCCAGAAGAAGCCCAACATCCTGGTCATTTTTGGCGACGATATCGGGCAGTCGCAGGTCAGCGCCTACACGATGGGTCTGATGGGGTATCGCACTCCCAACATCGACCGGATCGCGCGCGAAGGGGCGATCTTCTCCGATGCTTACGGTCAACAGAGCTGTACAGCAGGGCGCGCAGCGTTCATCCTCGGAATGGAGCCTTTCCGTACGGGACTTCTAACCATCGGCATGCCGGGCGATCCACATGGGATTACTTCGTGGATGCCAACTCTCGCCGATGTTCTGAAGGCGCAGGGCTATACCACCGGGCAATTCGGCAAGAACCATCTTGGCGATCACAACGAACACCTGCCGACTGTCCACGGCTTTGACGAATTCTTCGGTAATCTCTACCACCTCAATGCCGAAGAAGAGCCTGAGGGCTACTACTATCCAAAGGATCCAGCTTTTAAAGAAAAGTACGGTCCGCGTGGCGTGCTGCATTCCTGGGCCACTAACATTGACGACCAGACCGTGGAACCCCGTTGGGGCAAAGTAGGTAAGCAGAAGATCGAGGACACCGGTCCGTTAACCGTCAAGCGCATGCCGACTGTTGACGAGGAGTTCCTTGCAGCAGCTCAGAAGTTCATCGACACTTCAGCAAAACAAAACAAGCCGTTCTTTGTGTGGTTCAACAGCACACGCATGCACATCAACACGCACCTTAAACCTGAGTCGTTGGGCAGGACGGGTAAGGGTATTGAGGCCGACGGCATGGTTGAACACGACGGTATGGTCGGGCAACTTCTCAAGCAGCTCGACAATCTAGGCGTTGGGGACAACACAATTGTTCTATACACCACCGACAACGGGGCGGAAATTGCGGCGTGGCCCGACGGCGGAATGACACCCTTTCACGGCGAGAAGGGGACGACGTGGGAAGGCGGATTCCGCATACCGATGATGGTGCGTTGGCCGGGCCTCATCCAGCCCGGAACACAGTGTAACGAAATCATCTCCCTATCGATTGGTTCCCGACGCTGTCTGCCGCCGCTGGTGTCCCGGATATCAAGGAAAAGATGGCGGCGGGTTGGGCCGGCGCAGGAGCAACTTTCAAGGTGCATCTTGATGGCTACAACTTCATGCCGTATTTCCAGGGGAAAACGACTACTGGTCCGCGAGATTCCATTCTCTATTTCGATCAGGGTGGAACCCTTAACGCGATTCGCTGGGCCGACTGGAAACTAAGCTTCGCTTCCATTGAAGGAAATATAGCCACTGGCACGCGGACCGTCACCAACTGGCCACTGGTCTGGAATTTGCGGATGGATCCGTATGAGCGAGGCTTTGCCGAAGGAGGTGAGAACACAAAATTTGCGGCGGGACAAATGTGGCTTCTGGTGCCTATTCAAGCAAAGATCAAAGAATTCTTTGGTGATTACGAAAAGTATCCTCATCAAGAGGGCAGCTCCCTCACGGTTAGCAATCTCGGTTACGGGTTGTTGCGGCAGGCGGAACTTATGAAGCGTTTGAAAGACCTCGAGACTATGTCACCACCGTAAAACCACTTACCGCTCCTGAAGTCGCATACAGGCGCGCTCTGATGTTTTGAGTTTCACGATTAGAAAGAGCCGCGGAGCGACGGGCAGCAGCGGAGGTTCGACGGAAGGCAGATTCAAACGCGATAGGAGACGCCATGAAGAACATGTTACTCGGAGGCCCAATTCTCTTAACTGTTGTGCTGGCATGCAGCGGCGGCCTTTTCGCTCAATCCTCAGATACGAAAGCCCCACCTGCTACTACTGTACCGCCACCACCGCCGACGCAGTCGCTGCCACGGCCGGACTTTCGTTATAAGGGACAAGTTGGCCGAACATATCAGGACTCCGACCCTCCTACCTTTCCTCAAGTCCCTCGCCCACCTGCGGGCGCCCCTAACGTCCTGCTGATCCTCCTGGATGATGTGGGCTTTGGGCAATTCAGTGTTTTCGGAGGCGGTGTGCCATCGCCGAACATGGAGAAGCTTGCCGCACAAGGCCTGCGCTATACACGGTTCCACACTACGGCGTTGTGTTCGCCTACGCGCGCCGCACTGATCACCGGTCGTGATCATCACATGGCTGGCACGGGAGTGATCACCGAGCTAGCGACCGGTTACGACGGCTACACGGGTATCATTCCCAAAAGTGCGGGAACCGTAGCGGAAATTTTGAAGCAGAACGGGTACGCGACCGCGTGGATCGGCAAGAACCACAACACACCAGCGTGGGAAACCAGCGAAGTCGGTCCTTTCGATCACTGGCCAAGCGGACTTGGCTTCGACTATTTCTATGGCTTCAACTCTGGCGACACAAGCCAGTTTGAACCCATCCTGTTCGAGAACCACAATCGTGTGCCTCGCTCGACGGATCCGAACTATCACATATCTCACGACCTCGCCGACCACGCCATCGCCTGGGTGCAGCGGGAGAAGGAGATCGACCCGACCCGGCCCTTTTTCCTCTATGTCGCGCCCTCCGCGACGCATGCTCCGCATATGGCACCCAAAGAATGGACTGACAAGTTCAAAGGTCAGTTCGACATGGGTTGGGATCGCTATCGCGAAATTACGATGGAGCGGCAGAAGAAGCTCGGCGTGGTGCCACCGGACACCAACCTTACGCCGCGGCCAGAAAGTCTACCAGCGTGGGACACTCTGAATCCCGATCAGAAGCGGCTTTATGCGCGGATGATGGAAATCTTCGCGGGGTTCGGCGCGCAGATTGACTACGAAGTAGGCCGAATCCTCAATGCCGTACAAGCTCTTCCCGACGCCGACAACACACTCGTAATTTACATCATCGGCGACAATGGCTCCTCAGCGGAGGGTGGCCTCGACGGCGAGACCAACGAGAACGCGGCTTTTAACGGCGTGCTGGAAACGTGGCAGAGCAACCTGAAATACATCGACGAACTGGGCGGTCCAAAGCACTACAATCACTTTCCCGCGGGATGGGCGTGGGCAATGGACACCCCGTTGCAGTGGACGAAGCAGGTTGCATCGCATTTCGGCGGCACACGCAACCCGTTGATCATCTCGTGGCCTGCGAAGATCACCGACAAGGGTGGGCTACGTCCTCAGTTCCATCACGTCATGGATATCATGCCGACGATTCTAGAGGCAGCGGGCATTCAAGCTCCTGATGAGTTGAACGGTGTACCGCAAAAGCCGATCGAAGGGGTCAGCATGGTATATACATTCAACGACGCCAAGGCTCCTGATCGCCGGAAGATGCAGATATTTGAGCTGGTTTCCAACCGTGGCATGTACGAGAACGGATGGATGGCTTCGTCATTGGCATTCGTCCCTTGGCAACCGGTTCGAACGGGTTTTGACCCCGACAAGGCGAAGTGGGAGCTCTACCACATCGACCAGGACTTCTCGCAGGCCGACGATCTCGCCACGAAGGATCCTGACAAGCTGAAGGCATTAGTGGATCTGTGGTGGGCCGAAGCAGCGCGTGAAAACATTCTGCCCTTGGACTGGCGTGCGGTAGAGCGTCTGTCGGACCAGCTTACGGGACGGCCGAGTCTCGCCGCTGGCCGCAACACCTTTGTGTACGACACCCCGCTTGTCGCTCTCCCGGAAGGCTCGGCGCCCGATCTGAAGAACAAATCCTTCACTATCACGGCCGAGACGGAAATCCCCACAGACGGTGCCGACGGCATGATCTTCACGCAGGGTGGCATCACGGCAGGCTGGGGGTTCTATGTGCAGAAGGGCAAGCTGGTCGGCGTTCACAACTATATCGGCATGGAACGCTACCGCGTTGTGTCTACTGAGAATATCCCGACAGGAAAAGTCACCCTGACGTTCGATTTCAAGTACGACGGCGGGGGGATGGGGAAAGGCGGCACAATCACGCTACTCGCCAATGGCAAGAAAATCGGCGAGGGTCGCGTAGAAAAAACCGCGCCCTATAAATACTCACTTTATGAGGGACAGGATATCGGGCAAGACAGTGGTTCACCTGTCGATTTCACCTACACACCGCCGTTTCCATTTACTGGCCAGCTGCACAAAGTCACCGTCGAGCTCAAATGAACCACTCATCTCGGTTGACCTTTGCCGCCCACGGACCTAACCGATGGCAAGGCATCAAGGAAGGAGAAAACAAAATGAATGCGAAAGTGCTTTGTATCACAAGTGTGGCGGCAATTCTGTCCGTCTCTTTGGCGGCAGCTCAAGAAGTCTTGCCTAAGCCAGAGGAATTGTTCAAGGATGCGAAGATCGGACGAACCTACAAGGACTCGAAGCCGGGGACGATAGCTCTCACCAAAGCCCCTGCTGGCGCCCCGAACGTCCTGATCATCCTAATAGACGACTCGGGGTTCGGACAGTGGGGCACGTTTGGAGGACAGGTTCCCACGCCAAATCTTGACCGCCTGGCGAAGATGGGTCTGCGCTATACACGTTTTCACACGACGGCGCTCTGTTCTCCGACCCGAGCGGCCCTGCTCACAGGACGCAACCACCATTCTGCAGGTACCGGAGTCATCACGGAGATCGGTGACGGTTATCCGGGATATAGCGGGCAGATTCCCAAGAGTGCAGGGATGTTCGCTGAGGTTCTGCGTCAGGGCGGCTACAGCACTGCATTTATCGGCAAGAACCATAACATCGCCGATTGGGAGACGAGCATCGCGGGCCCATACGACCGGTGGCCAAACCTGCAGGGATTCGATTACTTCTACGGATTCATTGGCGGAGAGATGGATCAATGGCAGCCGGTGCTCTATCGCGGCACGACGCCCGTTGCGATGCAAATACCCAAGGGCAAAGAAGGCAACTACACGCTGAACGATTCGCTTGCCGACGACACGATTCGGTACATTCGCCTAGAGAAGTCGACAACGCCCGACCGTCCATTTTTCATCTACTACGCACCCGGCGCAACCCACGCGCCGCACCACGTGCCGAAGGAATGGATCGATAAGTTCAAGGGTCAGTTCAACCAGGGCTGGGACAAGTACCGCGAAGAGACCTATCAGCGCCAGCTCAAGATGGGCGTCATTCCGCTCGATACGAAGCTGACTCCGCGGCCGCCCGAGATTCCCGCGTGGGACTCTCTCTCGCCGGACGAGAAGAGGGTCGCGGAGCGGCTAATGGAGATCTTCGCCGCGTACACGGCCCAAACTGACTATGAAGCAGGACGCGTGCTAGATGCGCTCGACGAGATCGGCCAGCTACACAATACATTGATTTTTTGGGAGATCGGCGACAACGGTGCATCGATGGAGGGTACTCTTGGCGGATGCTTCAACGAACTCGCTACTCTTCAAGGCGTCTCGGAAGACGCGTCGTTTCTGGTCCAGCACATCGATGAATTAGGTAGCGCGAAGGCTTCCAACCACATCCCCGTTGGTTGGGCTTGGGCCGTAAATGCACCGTTTCAGTGGGGCAAGCAGGTGGCTTCCCACCTGGGCGGCACGCGCAACCCGCTCGTCATAGCGTGGCCGGACCGCATCAAGGACGCGGGCGGAATCCGCACTCAGTTCCATCATGTCATCGATATCTCTCCCACGATCCTGGAGGCAGCGCACCTTCCCCAGCCGGTGGAGGTGAATGGTGTGAAACAGAAGCCCATCGAAGGCGTGAGTATGGTGTACAGCTTTGATGATCCCAAAGCTGCGAGCCCACGCCACATTCAATATTTCGAAATGTTCGGAAACCGCGCGCTATACAAAGACGGATGGATCGCAACCGCACGTCACGGCCGGCTTCCCTGGGTGACAGCAGGCGGTACGACGGGAGACTTCGACAACGACAAATGGGAGCTCTACAATCTTGCAGAAGACTTCAGCGAAGCGAACGATCTTTCAGCTAAATATCCGGAAAAGCTGAAAGAGCTACAGAATGACTTCTGGATCGAGGCGAAGAAGTACGATGTTCTTCCCCTGGACGACCGTTTCTCCGAGCGCGGAGACCCCAGCCTCCGTCCCAGCTTGATCGCCGGACGAACCGACTTCACTTATTATCCGGGAGCGACTCGAATCCCGGAGCCCTCTGCCGCAAATACTAAGAACACATCACATACCATCACCGCCAGTATCGAAGTGCCACAGGGCAGCGTCGACGGAGTGCTTGTGGCTGAAGGCGGAGCCGCCGGTGGATACACGCTGTACGTCAAGGATGGAAAGCCTGTCTACGAGTACAACTACTTCGCGCATGAGCGATACAAAGTTACCAGTTCAGAGAGCCTTTCACCCGGTCCCGCTACTATTCGCGTTGACTTCAAGTACGATGGCGGCATCGGAAAGGGAGGCACCGCATCTCTCTTCATAAATGACCAAAAGGTTGGTGAAGGCCGGATCGAAAAAACGTGTCCCTCACGCTTCGGAGCCGAAAGCTTTGATGTAGGCATGGACAACGGCTCCCCTGTGAGCGAGGCCTACGAACCCCCTTTTGCATACGGGGGGATCATCAAGAAAGTGACGATCAACATCCAACCTTCAACGCTCACTGCAAGCGAGCAACAGGTGGTTCGTCATGCGGAGAGAGCAGCAGCCCTGAGCATCGAATGAATGAGAAGGAGGACACGGTTACGCATACAAACTTCAATAACGGCAAATCGCTTTGTGCGCGCTCGACGGCGATTGATATTCGGAAGTACCTCTTGCACGGCAGCATCTATGTGTTCGTGTTGTTGAGTCGAGGAGCGGTGTCAACGGTATTGGGGCAGACGGCGCCCTCGAACCCGGCGCAACAGAAGCGGGCGGTCAGTCCCCCGGTGCAGGCTGCGGCGCCATGGTCGGGGGACTTCGATGGGATGTTGAAGCGGCACTACCTTCGGGCATTGGTGACTTCGTCCAAGACCCAGTATTACGTCGTCAACGGCGTCCAACACGGAAGCTCTTACGAATTCCTTCATGAGTTCGAACAATGGGTAAATCACAAGTACCCCCCGAAGGAGAAGAATCTTCGTTTCCACGTCGTAGTTGTCCCCGTCTCTCACGATCAGATCTTGGCGAGACTCACTGGCGGCAGAGGTGATCTCGCCGTAGGCACACTGACGATTACTCCGGAGCGACTCAAAACAGTTGATTTTTCTGATCCCTTAGCCACCGATGTGAAGGAAATCGCGGTGACCGGCCCACATTCTCCCGAGCTTCACTCTGTGGAGGATTTGTCAGGACAGGAAGTGTTCGTCCGCAAAAGCTCTAGTTATTGGGAGCACGTCGAAGCGCTAAACGCAAAGCTGCGGAGCGAAGGCAAAGCAATTGTGAAGTTGCGCGCCGCCCCGGAAGACCTCGAAGACGAGGATTTGTTGGAAATGCTGAATGCTGGGCTAGTCCCGATCACCATCACAAATGCCTATTTGCCAAAAATCTGGGCCCCATTTTACGCGAACATCAAGGCGAATCCCGACGTCGTCATCGATGATTCAGGAAAGATCGCGTGGGGCATGCGGAAGAACAGTCCGCAATTGATGGGTGTCGTGAACGAGTTCGTTAAAACTCACAAGCAGGGAACCGTTTTTGGCAACAGCGTAATTGCTCGTTACGCCCTTAGTCCAAAGATGCTGAAGAACGCGATTGCTCCTGGTGAACTCGAAAAGTTTCAAAAAACTGCCGCTTTTTTTCAAAAGTACGGCTCGCAATACAACGTGGACTACCTGCTTATGATGGCGCAGGGATATCAGGAGTCGACGCTCGATCAAAACGCGAAAAGCCAGGTGGGAGCACTCGGAGTGATGCAGTTGATGCCCGCGACCGGCGACCAGATGAGGGTCGGTGATATCCACCAGGAGGAAGCCAATATTCATGCAGGGGTGAAGTACATCCGCTTCATGGTGGATAAGTATTTTGCAAATGAGCCGATGGACGATACGAACAAAATCCTGTTTGCGTTCGCCGCTTACAACGCAGGTCCAGGACGCATCCACTCTTTGCGAGAGGAAGCGGCCAAGAAGGGCCTCAATCCCAATGTGTGGATCGACAACGTGGAGTTGGTTGCCGCCGCAAGGATCGGCATGGAGACGGTTACGTACGTCGCGAACATCTACAAGTATTACATCGCGTACAAATTGGTTGCGGAGCGAGAGGAAGAACGCAGGAAGGCGAAACAAGCTCTGGAAAATGGTCCTTAGAGGGATTGCGACTGTAAGGCCGCGTACATCGTCGATTCCGACGCTAAGACCGGCGGTCTTACTGTGCGACTACAGGAGAAAAGGAAGGTGCGTCATGCCCGTCGGAAGTCAACCGGAGAGCGAAAGGCTCCGTAAATCTTCGCAAGGACTCGCCCCGTGGAAGAAATGGGGACCGTATCTGACCGAGCGACAATGGGGAACCGTGCGGGAGGACTACAGTGCTGATGGTTCTGCGTGGGATTATTTCTCGCACGACCAAGCCCGTTCCCGCGCTTACCACTGGGGCGAGGACGGTCTCGCTGGAATCTCAGATGACAAGCAAAAGCTTTGTTTTGCCATCGCTTTGTGGAATGGAGCCGATCCTATACTAAAGGAACGTCTATTTGGTCTGACCAACAGCGAAGGGAATCACGGCGAGGACGTGAAGGAGTGTTACTTTTACTTGGACAGCTCCCCGACCCACTCTTACATGAAGTACCTCTACAAGTACCCTCAACAGGCCTATCCTTATGCCGATCTCATTGCAAAGAACAAAAGTCGCTCGCGTCAGGAAATGGAATACGAACTTCTCGACACGGGCATATTTAACGACGACCGATATTTTGACGTCTTCGTGGAGTATGCGAAGCGCGAGCCTGAGGACATTCTCATCCAAATCACCGCCTGGAACCGTGGTCCAGCAGCGGCATCGTTGCACATTCTTCCCACCCTCTGGTTTCGCAATACGTGGAATTGGTGGCCGACCGAGTCGAAGCCTAGCCTGGGAGTGGTGAGGTCCGATAGCGGCGTCGCCTCCGTGCTCGCTCGGCACCCTGATCTGGGTGACCGGTATCTGTTCACGGACCGGAACGTGCCATTCCTTTTCACCGAGAATGAAACCAACACCCAGCGCCTCTGGGGTCGACCGAACACAACACGCTTTGTAAAAGATGGGATCAACGACTACGTGGTGCATAGCCAGGGGGACGCCGTAAATCCAGAACTCACAGGCACAAAATGCTCGGCTTCGTACCACCTGACGGTCGACCCGGGGAAAAGCTACTCGGTTCGCCTGCGGTTGACCGACGACAACAAGATTGCAGCGTCCGCAAAGTCAGCGGACCGCGCACAGTTTTTTCAATCTGATTTCGCACAAACTTTGGCCCAGCGCCAGAAGGAATGCGACGAATTCTACGACAGCATTACACCGGCCGCTCTCGATGAAGATCGCAGAAATGTTATGCGTCAGGCGCTCGCCGGGATGCTGTGGAGCAAGCAGTATTACTTTTTCGACCTGCAATTTTGGCTACGAGAGCACAATGCCGACCCGACCATTGGCGGGAAGAATACCGCCGCCCGGAACCAGCAATGGGTCCACATGCTGAACGACGACGTGATTTCCATGCCTGACAAATGGGAATACCCGTGGTACGCGGCGTGGGATCTCGCATTCCACACTATTGCCTTCGCCATTCTTGACACCGATTTTGCCAAACGCCAGCTGCTGCTGATGTTTGACGGTATGTACCTTCACCCGAGCGGCCAGATTCCCGCGTACGAGTGGAATTTTGGCGATGTCAATCCCCCGGTGCATGCGTTCGCGGCCCTCTATCTCTACAACATGGAGCGGGAGCAAAAAGGGCAGGGCGACTTGGAGTTTCTCAAGCGCTCGTTCGATAAACTGGTCTTCAATTTCTCCTGGTGGGTGAACCGCAAGGATCCGTCCGGGAAAAATGTTTTTGAAGGTGGTTTTCTCGGCCTCGACAACATCGGAGTGTTCGACCGGAGCGCAAAGCTTCCGCACGGTGGCAGCCTGGAGCAGGCCGATGGTACCGCATGGGTGGCTTTCTTTTGTCAAAACATGATGGAAATGGCCCTGGAGTTGGCCCGGTATGATGATGCCTACTGTGATGTTGCCCTGAAGTTCTGCGAGCATTACCTTTGGGTCGCCAGCGCGATGGATCGCATTGGCGAACATGAAGACTCACTATGGGATGAATCCGACGGTTTTTTCTATGATGTCCTTCGCCTTCCTGACGGCCGTGCGATGCGAATGAAGGTACGCTCCTTGGTCGGCTTGTTACCCTTTTGTGCCACCACCGTCATTTATCCCGATATACTCGAGAAATTTCCTGAGTTTACCAATCGCGTCAGGCGATTCCTCGAACGCAATCCTCGCCTTGTTGCCAACATTTCTCCACCCAAGCCCGGCTACAAAGACCGCGCCATTATGTCGGGGTTGAATGAAAACAAACTGCGCCGAATTCTCCGCTATATGCTGGACGAAAAAGAATTTTTCGGCCCCTATGGCATTCGATCCATTTCCAAATTCCACAAGACGACCGCCCTGTCAGACAACGCTCTCTATATAAAGGTTAAGCGGATGGGTTTGTCTCTTGGATCGGTCAAGGCTTCGAAACAGGACGGCGCACTCAACTCAGGACACCCAACTCAGGGCTGAAAATACGGCGAGGCGGAAATTCTTGGCGGTCTACCCATTCTGGCAATAAGAACGAAGGCCATCAACGGCGGTCGCTAATTCTCGGAAAACTAGCATACGTCTTCTTCGAGGCGCCGTTTTATTCGAGCAATTCCGAGTTTAGCATGCATGGCTTTTACTGAAGAGCACGCTACGTAATATCGTGTCCCGCAATCCGCCAACCCGCTTTATCTCTCGACACTATGAACGTGTGGATTTCGGAAAATGCAGGGATGTAGTCGCCGCCTTTCAAAGGGATTCCGCCCGAGTAAGAGATGTCGGCGTGAACGATCACGACAGCAGGACGGGTCGAGCGTATCTCTTCGATGGCCCATACAGGATGAAAGTCTTCCCGACGAATCATCTCGAATCCCTCGGCCCAGAAACGCTCTTCGTCAGTTTGTTGCTTCGCCACGCGCAGTTCACCGAAGCCATCAACGATTTCGACGTCAGGCGATTCCAGGGCTGCAAGTTGTTTCTCGTTAAGATCGCCGTACGCGGTGCACCATCGTTCGATGAGTTCACGAACAGGTCGTACTGCGCTCTTAGAGACGGGATTCGTCGTTGAGAGTCCGTCGGTTTGCCAATCGAGCGATCTTTCAGCATATCCATTCGAACCGCTAGGCCTGCTCGTGTGCTTACTCCAGTCGGAATACCCAAAATTCGTCAAGAGTAGAATCGACAGTAAGGTGCAATGGAAAAGTCTATTCATTTCTTGTATCGGCCAGCCTAAACCTGATTTAACGTTTGTGGACTCCGAATCCTGATGTTTCGGTCTCTAGCGAAGCTGGCCCTCGTCATTGCGGCCCAAGGACCTAGTCTCCGCTCACAAGGGTCTTTCGAATGGCATGCGCGTGTCTCGCCCACATAGAACCAAGCCACACTGGCCTCGGGCTGGGTATTCGCACGATCAGCCAGCGTGATTGCGACTTTGAGGTCAATCCCATGACGTATGGCGTCCTTCATATTCTTCCAGACCGTGTTGCACTCGTGTTTATTCCACCAAGCTTGCTTTCCCTTGGTTCCGAAAAAAGGAAACAGCCATACGCTTTTCGGTCGCGTTGCCTTCCTGTCCCCGCGGGGCTGTTCGACAACAAGAAGAGACTTGGGACAGACCAATTCTCTTGCTAGCTCCTGGTAACGCCGAAACCGGACATGTCCGGCTTACAGTACATTTGGTTGGAAGCCCTAATCCTGGAGCCAAATTTTCGTCACCTTGTCAACCCAGGTGGTCGACCACGATTCGTAAGCGGTGACCTGCGAGCCCCCTAGCCCGGCCCGCGCTCCCACTCTCCGGCGGAATAAATTGAGCGAGGTCGAGGTCTGCATGAATGGTAGCCCCAGAAGCTACCGAGGGCGATCATGGGTGACCTTACACAAGTACAGCTGCTTCCCGTCGAAAGCGGAACCGCGAAACGCGGCGAGCCAGATCTTACCGAGCAAGAGATCGCCCTGATCGTCACCGCTGGGGGCGGGCGATATGTGGGGTTGTTGCAGAACATTCCCGGCAGGATGGAAACCGTGATCCTATTCGCTTCGCCACAAACCGAGACAACGCTCGGGCTCCGCATGTCACGGTTCAACGTTGCGGCCGTCCGAGAACGCATTGCCAAATCCGATGAGCTGTTCGCGAAAGCGGCTGCAAGATGACTAACGTCTGTGGCACTGGAGTCTTGCTCCGATACACATTTGATGACTCCTCCTCGTTTCACGTGCGGTTGTCCGAGTTATTCAGCGAAGAAATGCGGCTGCTCCTGGAGCGTCTACAAGACCTCCAAGGCCGGATCGTCAGCATCGGCGAGCCACGATGCCGCTGCAACGTGAAAATGTCCCGATCGCGCGGAATACAACGACTGTGGGCGAAGATGGAGATTAAGCCGGGCGAGTCGAAACCAGAATGATTCGCTGGCCTCGTTTTGCGCGCTGGATCGGTTATGGTTGCATTCTGATAAGCCTTGCTTGGGCTCCTCTTTCAGCGCGGACACAAGAGCAATCGACTCCGCCCGCCCAATCAACTTCGCCGGGCCAGCAGGCCGCACCGCAGCAACCGCAGTCTGGGGGGCAGCAGGGTTCGCAGCAGAATCGGCAGGCGCCGCAGTCTGCGGAAGAGAAGAACGAGACGCATGAGGAAACGACTGGCACATCCAATGATCGCCTGTTTTACACGTTGCCGAATTTCCTGACGATCGAGAACGCGAAGCAGATTCCTCCACTGTCTGTGAAGGAAAAGTTCAAGGTCGTGGCGCGATCGTCATTCGATTATGTCGAGTATCCATGGTATGGGTTTCTCGCCGCAGTCATCCAGGCGGAGAACAGCGAGCCCGGGTACGGTCAAGGGGCCGCAGGGTACGGCAAGCGCTACGGCGCGGCATTTGGCGACGGCACGATCGAAAGCTTCTGGACGGGAGCAATCTTACCCAGTGCGCTGCACCAGGATCCGAGGTTCTATCAGTCGGGACAAGGTGGATTCTGGCGCCGGACTGGATACGCTATCAGCCGAATTTTTGTCACCCGGACCGATTCCGGGAATGAAACGTTCAATGGTTCGGAGATTTTCGGCGCGGCGATCGCGGCCGGAATTTCGACCTATACCTATCATCCCCACTCCGATAAGACGCTGGCAAACACAGCGAGCGTGTGGGGCACGTCGATTGGCTACGATGCAGCCGCGCTTGTGGTGAAGGAATTCTGGCCGGATATTCGGCGGACTGCGCAAGAATAAAGGAGTGGACCAGCCTCCAGCCGCGGCCCAAAAGCAATAGGTCCTTCTGTTTGCGTTTGGCTAAGGATTTCTTTCTCCTTGGCGGAGGTTCTTCGGTTTGGGATTGCATGCTGATTCGTCGATCCGCGAAAATGCTCGCAGAGAACCTGGACTGTGCCTGGCCGGGTTTCAAAAAAGAATTTGGCTCTCAGAAAAACAGCTCTTGAATCTACGCTGCCACCGCATAACGATGGTGCAGGCCACCGAGTCTCGGAAAGGATTGAATCTTCCTTTCACGCGCAGAGCGAATTTCTGTAGGCCGTGTCTACCCGAAAAACCTCGTAGCCTTTGATTTCTAACAATTTAGAAACGTTGTGATGCCTGCCCGCCTCCGGCTATCTTGGGGCATGAAAACACTGAAACTCTTCCTGCTTCCGGTGCTCGAT
>Ga0210406_10002225_pt1 | contig 22524 bp, 20 predicted proteins | sample IncBWC30MmetaG_FD_155454 | JGI IMG/M metagenome (GOLD analysis project Ga0210406, IMG submission 155454) | Forest soil microbial communities from Barre Woods Harvard Forest LTER site, Petersham, Massachusetts, United States - Inc-BW-C-30-M | ecosystem: Environmental > Terrestrial > Soil >...
CTCTTGAACGCAAATTACATACCCCTTTCATCGACGCCGTCATGTATGAGCTTGCATTCGCGCAGAACGATACGGCGGGGATGGCCCAACACGTTGCAAAGCTGGGGGCTCTCCCGCAGTTGGGGTGGAAAATGTTGAGTATGGAAGGCGATACTGCCGCCTATTCCGGGCACCTTAAAGACGCCCGCGAACTCAGCCGACGCGCGATGGATAACGCCCAACGCGCCGGAGAGAAGGACGCACCCGCCCTCTACTCTGGCACCTCCGGACTGAGAGAAGCATGGTTCGGCAACACTGACGAAGCGCGGCGACGCGCCACTTTGGCATTGAAGCTCTCGAGCGGCCGCGATCTGCAGTATTTTGCCGCGCTCGCGTTTGCCTACGCCGGTGATGATGCGCGAGCGAAAGCGCTGGCCGACGATCTGGACAAGAGGTTTCCGGAAGACACAATCGTGCACTTCAATTATCTGCCGAGCGTCCGCGGAAAGCTTGCACTCAACAAAGGAGACGCCTCTGGCGCCATTGAGAGTCTTGGGGCCGCCGCACCTTATGAGCTTGGGGCGACGAGAGCCATTGATTTAGATTGGACCGCGATGTTTCCCGTTTTTGTGCGTGGCGAAGCCTATCTGGCTGCGCGTCGGGGTAGCGAGGCCGCCGCCGAGTTCCAGAAGATCCTCGACCATCGCGGCCTCGTTCTGAACCAACCCATCGGTGCGCTTGCCCATCTAGGCCTCGGTCGCGCTTATGTGTCACAGGGCGACATCCCCAAGGCCAAGGCGGCCTATCAGGATTTCCTCAAGCTCTGGAAAGACACCGACCCTGACATTCCGATTTTCATCGCGGCCAAGTCGGAGTACGCGAAGCTACAGTGACCTATGGCGCAACGGCTTCATCGAACGGGCGCCAGAGCATCGCGCCTCTGTTTGGTCCCTTGTGAAAACGCGCGTCCGATAGAGCACCGGCGTTAATTAATCAGGCGCTGAAGCGGCGCTGCCTATGGATCCACACTGTCCAGCACCCGAAGCCGTCGATCCGCGTCAGATCTAGATTCTGAAGAGCAGCGCCTCGGCAACGCCCGGCGACGAAGGCGGATTGGCAGGCAACCAGGACGTCGTATCCTGACTGATGCCCGAGTTCTCGGATAGGAAATTAGCTTTCATATGCGCTACCAAACAGAAATCCAATCGGCAATCCGTAGGCCTTAGCGAAGCTGCGTTCACTCCATCCCGGACCTGTCCTTGCTACTGCCCGAACTGAACCGCGGAAGCTCCGTGCCAAGGTACAGGTTGGGAAGCCCCTTGCCCAGCCGATCCACCCTTCGAGGGGGCATAAGCCTACCCTTACCGGTCTCGGGGGCCGTAACGACTGTAAGCACAATCATTTACGGTCCCCGCCGGTCAAGGCTTCGCCTGGCGCACTTGGCCGCCAGTTCAAAGACGGGGTACTACTCCCGGCGTGGTACACCCAGCCTAACCCGAAGGTACAGCTGACCCATTGGCCAGTGTGCTCGCAAAATCTAGACTTATGACCGTGGTACAGGAGTTCCGAAATGAAAAGAACGAGACAGGCTCACGGATTAGCGTTCAGCAGCCTACTAATGATTGTGGGCCTCTTCCCGTTTGGTCTGCTCCCTCCGGGCGCGGCTCCGAAGCCTCTTTACGCGCACGCCTACTCTCCCGAGGATATACGCGCGGAATTTGCCCGCGAGCAGAAGCAGAAGGAATACGACCGAGTGGAACACATCGCACGGAAGCTCTTCCGTTCCTACGGTTGCCGAGGGGATCTGGCTCAGGCCACGGCGCGTAGCGCGGTTGACCTTGGCCTGAACATCCGAATCCTCACGGCGCTCATTTTTGTCGAGTCTACTTGTCGGACGAACGCCGTGTCGAGTAAAGACGCAGTAGGGCCGACGCAAGTGAACTGGCGCGTTTGGCGCCAGTATACCCGGCAGCAACTCCTCGACCCGGAGACGAACGTGCGTACAGGGTCGAAGATTCTCGCTGGATACGTTCGGCGCTACGGACTTCGCGAGGGCCTTCACGCTTACAATGGATTTGGAGACCCGACCAGCGCGTATGCGGACAAGGTTCTCTTAGTAGCGGGGTATCGGATTCAGTGAGTGGGAAAGGTAAGCCATCATGTGTGACCTCGGATTGCCATGCGGAAAGTTGAGCGAATTGATCTGGCAGAGAGTTGAGGCAAAGCAACCCGAAGCCAAGCCGAGGAAGCCAAGCTTGCTGGACACGCCAGTGGTGCTCCGGAGCCCAGCCGAAAAGGAGTATGCCGAGAAATCCATACAGCAACACTTCGACGAGGACCGCTAGCACTGCGTTCGAAAAACAGTAAATAAAAAGGCCCCACTGGAGAGACACCATGCGACGCGAAAAGATCAAGACGGCTCTCTGGTTTGGCGCGGACCAGTGGAAGGCGTTGAAGAAACTCGCCTCCACCATGGACCGCAGCGTGGCCCAGCCGGTGCGCGAAGCCGTCGACGATCTCCTCAAGAAATACGACCGGCAAAAGATGCTCGCTCAGAAGACATGAACCGTCCTCGGCCGGGTTACAAGCAAAAGCGTTTGGTCATCAGAAAATGGCTCTCGAACCTATGCTGCCACCGCATAACGATGGTGTAGCCTGCCGAGTCTCGGAAAGGATTGGATCTTGTTTTCGCGCGCAGAGCGAATTTCTGCAGGCCGACTTGCTGGCGTGTCCTTCGCGAGTCAAGAACTCCTTTTGATTCAGGACACAATGATTTGGCGAACGACAGCGGCCAATATGTTCATGGCGCATGCTACCCGCTCCTCCTTTGTGATAGTTAATCTGGTGGACGTGCCCGAGGCCTGTGGCGCGTTGGAGCCGGGCTGAGCAGGAATACGAGGACAGAGTGATACGGCAACACCTTGAAGATGACCGGTAGTTATTAGAAACACAAAGTTCCACCCGGTTCGTCGCTGCGTGGGGCGTTTTTGTATTTAGTGATACTCAGAAGAGGTGGTGTGCGTGTATTTGAACGTGTCGACTCACAACGCGGTATTCGAAATCGAGTACTAGAAGCGAGACGTCCGGTAACGCGTAAACCGTGAAACGCACTTCTAAATACCCTCGAGACGGGATGCTATTCACGCCCGAACAAGCGAAGCTGATTCAAGCAGAAACACAAAAGCGAATGAGGTTACAGACAAGCGCGATGACAGCGGTTGAAGAACAGCGCGTTCGACGGCAGGCAACAACCAACCCGAGGCGGCTCCATGCGAGTCGCCCATTCATCTCTGAGACGCCCGACGGTCATGAGGACAGATTGGAGATATCTCGCGGGACCCCTTTGCGCACCGTGTCCCCGCGGCTCAGTTTACCGGAAGTTCTCCAGAAGAATTATGTCAGTATTTATCGCATCCGATTGCATGTATAGAATTGTTCTTTTGTCAGGAGAGACGGCTAATCCTGGGTTGCCCCTGGCCGGAGGGTTCTCCAAATCAAACATCGGTGTAATCCGATGGGTAGGGATGTCGAAGAAAGCGATCCCAGGTTTAGTTGTCGTGTCAAGGTAATAGATACCGTTCTCGACCACTGCCCAATAGCCCCAGTAACCCGCTTCCAGAGAGCTTATGAGTTCGCTCTCTTCGCCACCGCCAGTTGGAATGCGCCACAATCCAGGAGTGTTATCGCCTTTTGCATAGTACAGGAATCTTCCGTCGGACGATTCGAACGCTGCAAATCCACCGTGACGTGTCACTTGTACTGCGGACCCACCTGGCGAAGGCATCTTCCATACCTCCCAACTACCAGTGTGATCCGATGCGTAATATATCCAGTGGCCATCTCGCGACCAACTTGGTACCACTTCGTTCGAAAGTTCATTGGTAAGTTTACGAGGTGGGCCGCCCTGAAAATCGATGACAAAAATGTCTGCATTTCCAGCAGGGCGAGAATCGAAGGTAATCTGCTGCCCGTCGGGTGACCAACGTGGAGTTCCAGTCACAGCAGAGTTGAAGTGGGTTAGCTGCCTGAAGCTACTTCCGTCGCTCCGGCACACCCAGACTTCATAAGTGCCGCTGCGGGTAGATTCGAAGGCAATTTTACTTCCATCAGGCGAGAACTGAGGACCACTTTCCATCCTCGTGGAAGCGATGAACTTATCGGGAGGACTAATCGGAACCAATGACTTAAGATTCCTCCTCCAGATGTTGTGATTCAACTTGAGCTGCACATAGACCAATCGGATCCCTCTAATCGAAGGTTCAACGGCGTCTTGACCGAACTGCAGTCGTTCTCGCTGGCCCCCACGAAGGTATATCTTCCAAAGAGAACCACCACTTGCGTAAATTATTTCGCGACCGTCTGGAGTCCACGCAAGACCCCACTTCTGTGTAGCATCCGAGGTAAGACGTTGTTCCTCTCCTCCGGAAACTGGGATCGCGTAGATGGACTGGACTCCTTGCGAATCTCTGGCGAAGGCCAATGTTTGACCATCTGGGGAGAATTCAGGATTGAAATCACCTCTTGAACGCAGTGGCGACGTGAGTCTGCGAACTTCCAGTGAGTCGAGCGATAGTAGAAAAATAGAAGCAGTTTCGAGACGTGATGCACGGTCAGAATACGCGAGTAATTTCCCATCGGGTGACCAGGAGAGACGACCTGTGAAAAAGACTTCATTGAACTCTTGATCATCCCAGAGAGTGTTGCGGACTCTGCGCTCAGCACCTCCCAATGCGGGAATGATGTAAATGCCTGTTGCGCCTTTTGAAATGCGACAGAAGGCGATGTAGCGGCCATCGGGCGACCAAACCGGATTAAAGTCGAGCGACGCTTGCCGGGTCAGTTGTAGCGATTCCTCCGTGCCGACAACTTTCACATACAAGTTAAAGTGAGGGCCAGCTCCACCATTCCAAACGAAGGCTAAATGCTGGCCATCTGGCGAAAGGGTTGGTGTATATTTTTCGCCAACGGTGGTGACCGCAGGGATCACTGTTGTCTGAACTGCTTTGGGTCTGATCAAACGGAGGTAAAAGAGAAAAGGCAGCACGAGAGCACACACGATTAATGCCATTACGACGATATTCCTGACATTCCTGGTAGTCGAAAGCCACTGCCAGGATGCAGGCCGTGCCGATAGATTGCCAGTCGGTATCTCAACAATTCCAATGAAGCGATATCCGCGTTTCGCAAGGGTCTCGATGTAGCGTGGACTTTCAGCTTCGTCTCCCAAGGCCTGGCGTAGTTTGCGAATGGCAGTATTCAGCCCGACATCGAAGTCAACGAAGGTATCCGCAGGCCATAACTTCTGCTGCAGCTCGTCGCGTGTCACCATCCTCCCCGCATTTGCTAAGAGTTCCACAAGCACGCGTAGCGGCTGGTCTTGCAAACGGATCCGTACGCCGCCCTTGCGCAATTCGCCCTCGCGCTCTGAGAGTTCAAATTGTCCGAAGCGAAAGACGCGGCTCGACTGCGATCGGTTTGGTGATCTCATCGGCAGTTTTCTATCAGCTCCGTATCATATCTCGATCCTGTGCCACCGCGTATCAAGGGCGTGCCGAATCTGCCGAATGCGACCAATCAGTTTGGGCTGGACTGAAAGCCTCGCGCTACTCCAAGCCCTATAAAGAAAGGAGCGCGCCCCCGCGGCGCGCCCCAACTGCTTTATCGTGCGGCTGCCTCTTAGTGAGCCGCGACTGCGACAACGGTTTTGACTTGCTCATTGGTGCGATTCTTCGCAAGTTCCTGGGCACGATTGCCAAGAAAGAGGTCCCGGTGAGTTTTGCTTCCCAATTCCCAGACCTGGGTGAGGAAGTACTCATTGCCGATACGATTAAAGACAAATTTTGCCTGCTTCGGGTCCGCGGAGCTCTTCGAGGGTATGGCGCGGATCATCACCACGTTCCGGCCGTCGGTGCTTTGCAGCTTAATCATATTATAGGGAGGGAGAACAGAGACGGTGTAGGAACCCGCTGGAAGATTGCTGTTTTCCACGGTGAAGGCAAAGGGCACCGTTACTGTCGTAAGTGGCCGTTCTTGGGCTTGGACACAAACGGAAGTAGCAACCGACAGCAAGGCGATGTTGAGCAGTGTGCGAATGTTTTTCATGGGAATTTCTCCTTTTTGAGTGCCGGTGAATCCGGCTGACACTTCGCACTCTGTGTCGAGCTGACAATGTGCGCCATGTTTGGCCTCTGGTTTGCGTCTGGATTCGCCCTGTTCAGCCAATCTACTGAACACAGGGGGGTTAGCTGACTTTCCTGTGAAGCAATAATCGGGGAGGGCCCGGTCCTAAGGGGGACGTTAAGCCGTTGCGGAGTCTTGCCGAAAAACAACGGAAATTTTCGGTACAAGTCGGTACTATTCAAGAGGGCAGAAACAAGCGGATCTTCCCGTAAGCGACACCAAAAAAAAGGCTTATAGTTTTGGCTCAGTTGGTTCGAAGCCAGATGCTCTATCCAGCTGAGCTACGGGCGCGCAATGCCATTATACCCTTCAACGGCTCGCTCTTCCGCTTTTCGTTACTTCGTCACCTCACTACCTCGTTGCTTTGCGTCCGCATAGCTTTTATCCTCAAAACAGGTGTTTCTGTGAACCGCATCTATCTCGACCATAACGCCACCACCCCCGTCGATCCGGGTGTCCTCGAGGCCATGCTTCCCTTTTTCGCCGTCGATTTTGGCAACGCCTCTTCCATCCATACTTTCGGTCAGCGTGCCCGCTCCGCCGTTGAAACGGCTCGCGAACAGGTCGCCGCTCTCTTGAACGCCCGCCCGCAGGAAATCGTCTTCACTAGCGGAGGGACGGAGTCTGACAATCACGCAATCTTCGGCGTGGTCGACGCCGCGGCGGCCGCCACCAAGCACGTCATCACCTCCTGCATCGAACACGAAGCAGTGCTCAACACCTGTCAGGCTCTTGAAAAACAAGGTATTGGCGTTACCTATCTCCCCGTAAACCGCGATGGCCTGATCAATCTCGACGATCTGCGCAATGCTATCCGCCCGGGAACGGTTCTCATCACCATTATGCATGCCAACAACGAACTCGGCACCGTCCAGCCTCTTGAGGAGATCGGTCGCATCGCTGCTGACGCTGACGTCTACTTCCACACTGACGCGGTGCAATCCGTCGGAAAGATCCCGGTTGACGTAAAGTCCCTCCAGCTCGACTTGCTTTCCCTCTCCGGCCACAAACTCTACGCACCCAAGGGCATTGGCGCCTTCTTCATCAAGGGTGGCGCTCGCGTGCGCCAGTTCCTCTATGGCGGTCACCATCAGCGGGGCTTCCGCCCTGGCACGGAAAACGTCGCCGGTATCGTGGGCCTCGGCAAAGCCGCGGAACTTGCGTACATTTCTCTGGATTCAGACGCACAGCGGATTTCCATTCTCCGCGACAAGCTGGAGCGCGGCCTACTCTCTCGCATTCCGGATTCCCGCGCCAATGCTGCCAACGCATCGCGCACCCCCAACACTTCCAACATCTCCTTCCCCGGCATCGAAGGTGAAGCTCTCATCATCGCACTCGACCTCAAGGGCCTCGCTTGCTCTACCGGTGCAGCCTGCTCTTCCGGCGCTGTCGAGCCTTCGCACGTTCTTACTGCCATCGGCCTGCCCGCCTCCGAAGCGCGTGCCAGCATTCGTTTCAGTCTCGGTCGCCATTCCACCGCTGCCGATATCGACGCCGCGCTTGAAATCATTCCTGTCGCCGTCGCGCAACTCCGTCAGCTCTCTCCCACGTACAAAAAAGAGGCAGCCGCGCGTTCTTGAGCCATTCCCTGTAAAATGGAAGCTGGTATGTCCACGCAACTCCAGATCGATTCGCTCCCTGCCGCCTCGGCGGTTCAGCCCGGCCTCGTTGCCGTCGCCATGTCCGGAGGCGTGGACTCTTCCACCGTCGCGGCTGTTCTGCTTCAACAGGGACGCCCCGTTGTCGGTCTCACCATGCAGCTTTGGAATCAGCGTCGTCTCCCCGAACTTCAGGGTGAAGGTCCCGCGCAACACCGTTGCTGCTCGCTCGACGACGTCTACGACGCCAAGCGTGTCGCGCAACACTTGAACTTCCCGCACTACGTGGTGAATTTCGAGGATCAGTTCGAGCAGCGCGTCGTGCGCCCTTTCGTGGAACAATATCTCGCTGGACGCACGCCCATCGCTTGCACCAACTGCAATACCGATGTGAAGTTCGAGCCGCTGCTTCGGATGGCTCGCCAGATCGGCGCCGAACTTCTCGCTACTGGACACTACGCCCGCATCCGTCGCAATGACCAGACCGGGCGCTACGAACTCCTATGCGCCCGCGATGATTCCAAGGACCAGTCGTATTTCCTTTGGGGACTGACGCAGGAACAACTCTCTCGGAGCGAGTTTCCTCTCGGCGAGCTCACCAAGGAGGAAGTGCGTGCTCTGGCCCGCGAAGTGAATCTGCCGGTCGCGGAAAAGCCCGAAAGCATGGAGCTGTGCTTCGTGCCTCATGGCAACTACGTGCAATTCATCCACGCTTACGCACGCGAAGTCGGCAAGCCCATCAGTGATGCGGAAGGCAACATCGTCACGGAAGATGGCACCGTCCTCGGCCGCCACACCGGCGTGCACAACTACACCATCGGCCAGCGCAAAGGTCTGGGCTTCGCCACTGGCAAGCCTGTCTACGTCCTCGGCATCGATCCCGAAAAGAATCGCATTATCGTCGGCGAAGACGATTCCCTGCGCACAACTTCCTTCGAAATCGAAAACGTGAATTGGATTTCTATCGCAGAACCCTCCGTACCGCTGCGTGCGCACGTGAAAATTCGTCACCGGCACGATCCTTCACCTGCCATCATCGAAGCGCTGCCCGGCAATTCCGCGCGCATCACTTTCGACTCCCCGCAGCGCGCCATCACTCCAGGCCCAGCCGCCGCGATCTACTCCGGCGACGTAGTCCTAGCCGGCGGCTGGATCAAATAGCGAGAAGTGCGAACTCATAACGAAGGATTAAAGGCAGCGAAACTGGCGTGCGAAGGCCGGAACGAAGGTCTACGTCGGGCCGAATGTCTTGAACAGAAATGTGCTTCAGGTCTCGCGCGGGAGGGGTTGGCCATTGAACGTGGCGGAACCTTTTCTGTACCCGCCAACAACATATTTCCGCCCGAACATAGGGCCACCACTGAGTTGGAGACTGTAAAAGCTGACCGGGCGAGACCTCTACACTGACGCACGTCATTGAGAAGGTTTGTCCAGGCATTTTGCCACGTCGCGATGTTGGCCTAATCGAGCTTCATCGCCGGACGTTGCGCCCGAAGTGAAGCCGGAACGGCAGCACACCAGAGGCCCACCAAAGCCACCAGCCGGGAGAGATTCATGATTGCCGCCAGCGGCGACTGCCGGGCGACCTTCGTTAGTGCATCAAATAAACAGTTCGTCTTCCTGCTCCACCGATTCCCGCGCCGGCGCGCTTCCTCGCCGTGCACGCAGCACATCCAACCCAACTTTGATTCCCTGCACAATCGCCGACGCCTTGTGGACCGGCCCCCAGAAACCGCGCTTCACGTTTACACCCACATCCTCCACTGCTTCCAGCGCCCCTGTCAGGATGCGGTCCGCCCGCACCAGTTGCCCGCGCAAACGGTCCGTCGCATCCGTCATGATCCGGTCGACCTTCTGCGCCTGCCCGCGCGCCAGATACACGACATGCGAAGCGTCTTCCACCAGGGTTGCAATCTTTGGTTGCGTATCGTCCAGCAACAACTGCGTTCGCGTCAGGATTGGTCCCATGCGCGCGTGCAGATCGTTCACCACCCGGTTGATTGATTCCGTTGTGCGCTTCAACTGCAGGAACAGCGCGATCAGGATGCCTACCTGCACCACCAACGCAATTGCGGCTACGATGCTGAAGAACTGCATCCAGAATTGCATACACACCCCGCCTCTCCGCGGAAACCGCCTCGGCCCTCCTGCTCAAATTTACGACTTCGATTCGCGCAGAAATGCTTCCCGCCCTGCCTCCACAGCCGCAGTCAACGAATCCCGCTTGCGCGTGGCCACGTCCTTGCCGCGCTCAATTAGTTCATCCGCCCGTTCACGCAGCTCGCGTGCTTTCTTTTGTGCAAATTCGCGGCCGTCATCCGCCCGCTTGGCGAGAAAATCGCGCGTTTCTTCCCCGGACTTGGGAGCAAACAAAACGCCCATCAGGGCGCCGACGCCCAATCCCACAAGAAAATACGTGACTTTGGATCCTACGTTGTCTGACATGTCGGTAACCTCCACAGGAACCGTAGCATAGGAGAATGGGAGCCGCAATACACCTTAACCGTCATTGTTGCTTATAACGGTTAACTCACCGTTACTTCTTTCCGCAAAATATTGTCGAATCTTTTCCGCGCTCTTCTTTGACACCATCCGGTTCAGTTCTTCTTGACTCGCCCTCTGCAAATTCGCGACGCTCCCAAAGCGCTGCAAAAGCCTCTGCGCGGTTACCGGCCCGATCCCTGGGATATCCAGCAACGCCGTTTTCGTTTGTCGTGCTCCTCGCCTTTGCCGGTGAAAGCTCACCGCAAACCGATGCGTCTCATCGCGTATCTGCTGAATCAGGTGCAGCACCGGAGAATGCCGCTCCAGGATGATCGGCTCGTCCTCTAGCCCCAGAACGTACAGAATCTCTTCCTTCTTGGCGATGCTGGCCATGGGCTGGTTGATGATCTGCAAAGCTTCCAGCGCTTGCGCCGCCGCGTGCAGTTGTCCAAGGCCGCCGTCGATCAAAATCAGGCCGGGCATAGGTTTCTTTTCTTCCTGCAAACGCCGGTAGCGCCTCGTTACCGCCTCAAACATGCTCGCAAAGTCGTCGTTCTGCCGATTACCCTGTGCCAGCCCGCTTCCCTCTTCGCCGCGAATGATGAACTTCCGGTAGTCCGATTTTTTCATCCGCCCATTTTCCCACACCACCATTGACGCAACCGTGTCCGTCCCCTGGATATGGGAAATGTCGAAGCTCTCGATACGCTTCGGATCCTCGGGCAGGCTCAATGTATTTTGCAGCGCTTCGCTGATGGCCTTCGACGTTGGTTTCAGCACGCGGAAGCGCTGCTCGAACGAATGCTTCGCGTTATTTTCCACCAGGTCCAGAAACGCCCGCTTGCTGCCCCGTTGCGGCGTGTAAATCTCCACCTTATGTCCGGCGCGTTCGCTCAACGTTTCTTCCAGCAGTTCCCGCTCTTCAAACTCGATCGGCACATGAATCATCTTCGGCAAATACTCCGCCTCCAGGTACAGCTGCTTTAGCAGCGAGGGCACGAATTCATGCGGGTCGAAAAGTTCCACATCTTCCCAGTAGAACTCGCGGCGATCCACCACGCGTCCACCGCGCAGATGGAAGAGATTCGCCGCCAGCAGCGGTGGTTCCGCATAATACCCCAGCACGTCTGTATCATCGCCCTGCGCCGCCGCGATCCGCTGCCGCTCTTCAATATCTTCCAGCGTGCGCAGCAGGTCGCGATACGCCGCTGCCTGCTCAAATAGTTCCTTCTCGGCCGCAGCCGTCATCCGTTCTTCTAAGCTCTTGATCAGGTCGTGCCGGCGCCCGGCCAAAAACAACCGCACGTCTTCTGCCGCTTCCGCGTAGCGCTCATCGGTTGTCAACCCCGCGACACAAGGCCCGAGACAGCGCTTGATGTAGTACTGCAGGCACGGTCTCGGATGGCTCTTCGTCAAATCCACAAAACACGACGGCACGAGGAATCGCTTGTGCACGAAGTGCAGGATACGCCGCGCCAAACCCGCTGGAAAATACGGACCGGAGTACAACGACCCGTCTTTCTTCACCCGCCTCGTGAAATACACACGCGGATATTTTTCCGAAGCCGTGAACTTGATATACGGATAGGTCTTGTCATCCCGGAGGATTACGTTGAATTTCGGCTTGTACTGCTTGATAAAACTGTGTTCCAGCGCCAGTGCTTCCCGCTCGTTATCGACCACCACCGTGTCCAGGTCCGCGATCTCGCGCGCCAGCGATCCAGTTTTGGCGTCCATCCAACGCGATTCCAGGAAGTACGAACGCACCCGGCTGCGCAACGACCGCGCCTTCCCGACATACACCACGACTCCGCCAGCGTCCTTGAACAGATACACCCCCGGCTTTTCGGGTAGCTGCAACGCTTTTTCACGGGGTTCCACGCTTAAGCTTTCCGGAACGCCACCTGCGTCCCCGGCTACCATTTTAAGGCCACTGGCAATTCAACGCGAATTGGCCATATCCGGGTTCCGTCAAGCGGGTATTCTCGCTGCCGTCTCGCCTTTTTGCCGCTGCGCAACTCTTTCTGCCTCCCTTCCGCGCAAGGGTGTAGAATCCCGCTGCCCGGGAGTTGAACGATAACGATAAGGACCGCGGACTTCAGGAGGATTTATGAGCGCGCCACAGCCTGGTCTGACACCCGATTTTGCCGTTGCTCAACGAGAATTAATGCTTCAGGGATTGGAAGAGAACTGGAAGTAACGAAGAAGGTCCTCTCGGCCTTGCCCGATTCGAACCGTGACTTCCGCCTCGACTCCAAATCACGCACTGCTTGGCAACTTGCCTGGCACCTCGGCTCCGGCGACGTGCAGATGCTTGACGAAATCGCCGATCACAAATTTGATATGGCCCACCGCTTCAAACAAGAACCCAGGGACATCGCCGACCTTGTCAATTGGTACGAAACAAATTTCCTGCGCGCCGCCAATCGCATTCGCGCCATGACTCCCGCGCAGTTGGCAACCCCAGTTGACTTCGACGGCGTGTGCAAGATGCCTGCGGTCTTCTATCTTGGCTTCGTCAACAACCATTCTGTCCACCATCGCGGGCAATTCGCCGCCTACCTGCGGCCCGTGGGCTCAAAGGTTCCTTCGATCTACGGCAATCCGTGAGCGCTTTGAAACGGCCGTCGCCAGGCAGCCGTTTTCTTGAGCCGTGTCTGTGAACTACCGCACGCTGCGTTTCTGTTTTACACTCCTGCCGGAGAATAACAACTAACACCGCTGCAAAAGAGGACACCATGAAGCGAATCACGCGTCGCACGATGCTGCAGCACTCTTCTGTCGCCACCGCAGCCGCCGTCGCCTTGGGCGTGTGGCCCGGAGTTAGCGAACTCTTCGCAAACTCCACCAGTCCTGTCGCCGGCCCGGACCTGAAGTTCCCGACCGCCGCAAGAGACCGCTTGGCGGTCGCCACCTGGCCTTTCCGCGCATACATCGACAGCACCACCAATGAGGATCGCGACAAGAAGCAGCCCGGCATGGACCTCCGCGAGTTTGCGGCAAAGGTGAAAAAGGATTTCGACGTCCCGGGCGTCGAGCCTCTCAGCTTGCACTTCTCTTCCACCGACGCCGCTTATCTTCACAGTTTCCGCGATACCATTGAAAAAGCTGGCGTTCACGTCGTCAACATCCCCGTCGACAATTCCTTCAGCTATTACGACGCCGATCCCGCCGTCCGTCAAAAGGCCGTCGACAATGGCAAAAAATGGGTGGACATCGCCGTCATCATCGGCTCGCCCAGCGTTCGCACTTCCATCGCGCAAGCGAAAAATGCTAAGCCGGATGTCGCCGTTGTCGCCGAACAACTGCAAAAATTAGTGGAATATGCCGCGTCGAAAAATATCCTGCTGAACCTTGAAAACGATAACCTCGTCAGCGAAGATGCTTTCTTCCTCGTGAAGGTCATCAAGAAGGTGAACAGTCCCTACCTTCACGCTTTACCGGATTTCTGCAATTCCATGCAATCCGGCAACGAACAATTCAACTACGACGCGGTCACCGCTCTCTTCCCTCTCGCCTATAACATCTGCCATGTAAAAGACTCAGAGGCCGGTGACAATGGCAAAGTCGTTCGCGTCGACCTGAAGAAAACTTTCGTAATCCTCAAGGCCAGCAACTACCGCGGCTACTGCTCGATGGAATGGGAAGGCGCGGGAAATCCCTACGAGGGAACGCGCTTCCTCATCAAATCGTCCATGGAAAACCTGTAGCTCGCCCCTTCAGGGGTGAGGCTTTTCTTGCCGGTGGCAACCAACCCGCACTGTGTTCCGCATTATCATCCTGAAGGGCGCGCTGTTTGCCTTGTGCAGGATCTGAACCATAGCTCTTGCGTGCGACAAACGTCAGTAAGGAATATCCACCGCGCCATTGCGTGCCGCCATTTGCGACCCCTCGGAATCGCGCACCACCTGTCGCACCATGTATTTGCCCGGCTTCAGGTCGAAGCTCGATTTCAGGGTCAACCCTGTGCGCAGCACCCTCTGGTAGGTTGGATCCAGCAAGTGCATTTGCAGGATCTTCTCGCCACCGGTCACGAAGTTCCCATTGTCGTCAAAAATCGCTGTGGCAAACGTTAAGCTATCGTTGTGGCGCCCGTCAGCCGTCCGGAAATGCATGCCTTTCACCTGGAGTCGCGACACCACGCTCAATTGCGCTTCGGCCGCGTCCCTCTTGAAGTACTGCGTCTGCAATTCCAGCGGAAGGTCCATAATCTCGTCCCGCGAGAAGATCGCCTCCTGAATCTCTTGCTTCTCCTGCTCCCTCGGGTCGTTCAGTTTTCGCGGCGCGTAGTATCCCCGGCGCGCCTGGATCGTATATTTCTCTTTACTAGTAAGTTTCACCTTCAGGGTGTGGAACGAACCGTCCATCTTTTCATTTTGTGGAGAGAACCCAATCACGTAGGACACTTCCGGCGCGGATCCGATCATCTTCATGCCGCCGGCAATGTCGTTCGAATTCTGAAAAAAGGCTCCTCCGGTGCCGTAAGCAAAATCCGACAGCACGTACGCCTGCTCAGTCTGCGCCGCTATCCGGTAGGTCCCTAATTGCGCTATGCCAGTGCGCCGTTGCGAAACATCCCCCATATCCGGCGTATATAACCCGCGCGCATCCAGCGTGTTAATCACGATATTCGCATGATTGGCCTGATCGACAACTATCATTAAGTCGCTGGTCTGCAGTCCCATGATGAATCCGGGAGAAACCAGCAGCATCACCCGCTCTCCCGGCATCGCCGCCAACCTTCGTAGCGTGTCTTGAAGTGTTCGGTAGGTGTAATTGTTGTCTGCATCCGCCTCCATCGCTACTCGCGGAATCGTCGATTGCGCCAGGCTCACCGCCGAGGTGTACATCAAAGGATCGTTGTTATAGGCGCACTGCCACGCGTCCTTCACGACCGCTTGCAACGCCATTTGGTCATTGCGATTCTGCACCAGGTCCGCCACGTAAGGCGAAACATCCGGGCAATCGTTCGTCGAGGTGTGCCCCACTTTTGGTCGTGGTATGATGCCCAGCAACTTCTGTTTCAGCAACGCAACATCGCTCGTAAATTCTTGCGTCACCTCTCCAGACGTCGTGAAAATGCCCACGCGATCCGTTGGCGCCAGGTTAGCGAGAAACTGCTCCGCGGATTTCCTCGTATACGTCGCGTCTTCTGTCGCCAGGTGAATGTCGTCAAATTCCATCGCCACAAACCGGTCCGGCAGCACCGTTTTCGATTCGCCCGAACCGCTCGCATCTGCTTGCGTCTTTGCTGCCGCCAGCGCCTTTTCTCTCCTTGACTCCCGCGTCTCCACCGCAAACACGGTGATCGGCTGAAGCTTCCCTTGGTCGAAGACCTGGAAATCTTCACGCTTCAGGTTGGGGATCGGGTCTCCCTTCGCATCCCGCACCGTGACGTGTACCTGAACCAGGTTCACCCTCAATTTGAAGGTTGTCCCCGTGTCCTGCGTGGAAATTTCGGATTTGCTGTCGCTTTGTGCTTTCGCTGAAGCTTCCGATGCCGCGGTTCCCTGAGCGCTCTGCGAACTTGAAGCTGCTGGCGCTCCGCCTCCCGCGCCAGTCCCCGTATCTTGCGCGCGTACCCCGGGGCTTGCACCTAGAAAAAGCAGGGTGCTTAGCAAAACTGCCCAATGCCCCCGGTCCCACAAAACAAGAGAAATCCGGCGGAGTCTATTCATGAATTCCTACCCCCGTTTCCCCCGAAACAAACCATTCTCTTATTCGCGCTGGCTAGAATTGTACAAGAACTCCCCGTTCCGAGCGATTCCACTGGGTCTATGTCCCTCTCCCCGAATCACTTCAGAACTCTCACCGCCGAGCATCTTAGCGCGCTGCCCAATGCCCTGGTGCGCTCGGTTCGTATATACTGATATGGGTTTCCCCACCGTATCGCTCAGGGGCCTTACACTCCAATTGAAATGAGGAACACTCCGTGAACATCAGCTTTGTCGTGCGCCAGGTTTCCGCGGCGCTGCTGACCGCTGCTCTTTTGGCTCCGGCCGGTTTCGCCGATGAGGGCATGTGGACGTTTGATAATCCCCCCGTGAAGCTTCTTCATGAAAGATATAACTTCACTCCCACCCAGCAATGGCTCGATCATCTGCGCTTAGCCTCGGTCCGCCTCAATGACGGCGGCTCTGGTTCTTTCGTCAGTCCCCATGGCCTGCTCCTCACAAATCACCACGTAGCACTGGGCCAGTTGCAGAAGAATTCCACCGCCGACCACGACTATGTGCGCGACGGTTTCTATGCCGCCGCACCCGATCAGGAAATGAAATCGCCCGATCTTGAAGTCAACGTCCTCGTTTCCATGGAAAACGTCACCGACAAGGTCAACGCTTCCATCAAGGACGCCAAGACCAGCGAGGAGGAGTTCGCCAAGCGCAAGACCGCCATCGCCGCCATCGAGAACGAAAGCACGCAAAAGACCGGTCTGCGTTCCGACATCGTCACACTCTATGCCGGCGGCGAATATTGGCTTTACCGCTACAAGAAGTACACCGACGTCCGTCTGGTCTTTGCCGTCGAACAACAGGCAGCGTTTTATGGCGGCGATCCCGACAACTTCACTTACCCGCGTTACGACCTCGACATGGCGATCTTCCGCGTGTATGAGAACGGCAAGCCCATCGATAGCAAGGATTACCTCACATGGAATCCCAAGGGCGCCAGTGATGGCGAACTGGTCTTCGTGTCCGGCCACCCGGGCGCTACGCAACGCCTCAGCACCTACGCCGAACTGGAATTCGATCGCGATACTTCGACCGCGCTGATCATTCAGAGCCTCAAGCGCCGTATCGCCACCCTGAAAGATTACTCGGCGCGGGGTCCCGAGCAGACGCGCCAGGCCACCACGCTCATCTTTGGTATGGAAAACAGCCGAAAAGTCTTTGAAGGTCGCGAAGAAGGTCTGCAGAGCAAGACCCTGATGGACAAAAAGCGTGAGGAAGAAGAAGACTTCAAGGCCAAAGTAGCCGCTAATCCGGAATGGAAAAAAGACTATGGCGACGCTTGGGACTTGGACGCCAGAGCCATCGAAAAAGAGAAATCTCGCGTTAACCAACTGTTTTTCCGTGCCGTCGACTCCCAACTCGCACAACTCGCCATCAACATCGTTACCTATGTCGCCGAAATCAAAAAGCCCGACGGCGAGCGCCTTCCCGGCTACCACGAATCCCAGTTGGAATCCCTGAAACATCGCTTGTTCTCTCCAGCTCCGATCTATCCGGAAATGGAAATCGCCCGGATGAGCAGTGCCCTAGAAGCAGATGTCGCCGGAATCGGCGTCGATGATCCGTGGGTCAAGGCCGTCCTGAATGGCCGCACGCCGCAACAGGCCGCCACCGAACTCATTACCGGCAGCAAGCTGGCGGATCCTGCCGTTCGCAAAGCCCTCGTCGATGGTGGTCAGGCGGCAATCGATGCATCCACCGACTCCTTGGTCGTGATGGCCCTGAAGATTGACCCCATTCGTCGCGAGCAAATTACCTGGTTCGAAAAGAACGTGCAAAGCGAACAGCAGCGCGCCGGCGAAAAACTCGGCAAGGCGCGTTTCGCCGTATTCGGAAAAAACGCTTATCCCGATGCGACCTTTACCCTGCGTCTTTCCTATGGCCAAGTGAAGGGCTATCCGATGAACGGCACCATCGCTCCTTATAAAACCACCCTCTACGGCTTGTACGATCGCGCCGCCAGCTTCGACAATAAGGAACCATTCGATCTCCCGAAGCGCTACATCGACGGCAAAGACAAACTGGATCTCGCCGCCCCCTTCAATTTCGTCACCACCAACGATATCATCGGCGGAAACTCCGGATCCCCTGTAGTCAATCGCAATGGGGACATCGTCGGTCTTGTCTTCGATGGCGATATCGAGTCGCTAGTCGGTGACTTCGTTTACGATTCCTATCAAAATCGCACTGTCGCGGTCCATACCGCCGCAATGACCGAATGCCTGAAAAAACTATATGGAGCCCAGGCCCTCGTCGACGAGTTGATGGCAAAATAGCTCAGGCAACTTCTCCCCCCTGTGACTGAATCGCAGGGGAAGGAGAAACCCTTTACTTGAAATACCCTTCGCGATGGCGCCTCGCATTGCTTCTTGCCGCCAGCGGGCTGTGCTTCCAAGCTCAGCCCGCTGGCGCGCAGGATCCTGCGTCGCCCGGTGCTCCTCCCAAACCGCCGGATACGCCTAAGCCCAAGCCGAAGCCAAATACTGACACCGCTGCAACATCGGCGCCAGACCAGCCGACCTGGGATCCCTTGCGTGCGGAAAAAGACATCGAGGTCGGCAAATACTATATGCACAAGGGCGATATCGACGCTGCCATCGATCGCTTCGACGATGCCGTGCTGGCGAAACCGGGTTATGCCATACCGTTTCGGTATTTAGGCGAAGCCTACGAAAAAAAAGGGAAGAAAAAACCTGCGGTGAAGGCCTACCAGCGCTACCTCGATCTCTATCCTCACGCCGAAGACGGAGACAAGGTCCGCAAGAGAATCGAAAAACTAAATCAAGAAATCGACAAAGAAAAGAAGCAGTAGCACTAGCACCTCACTGCCCGTCGAATGCCTCGATGTTCTCTTCAAGTGGTGCCTTTACCTGTAGCTCACCACTTCAGGGTGAGGATTTTGCCTTGTCTTTGTGGCAGCCGCTTTCCGAAGCGGCGCGCAGTTTGTGCACCGAAGGATCTCAACTTTGACTACCGCCCAGGCTCCCCAACGCCATCCGCCCCTTTAGCGCGCTAGCCGGTCCAAAAACTTCCGTGCCGGTTCAAACTGCTCAAACCGCTTTTCCTCCGCACGAAACTCCGGCGAGTGCGAAATCAGGCTGCACCCGGAGCGCCGCGTCGGGTGCTTCACGTGCAGCATCTCGTGGTAGAGCACGTACTCCACCACGAATTGCGGAATCCCCGCCCGGTCCATCCGCCGATTCAGCAGAATCTGATTCGGCCCCGGGTCGTAACAACCGAACTGCCGCCGCCAGCTTCGTGTGCTCCACCCGACGTGAGGGCGCTGCAGCACACCCGCGAAGTACCTCTGATTGAGCTGGTCAAACAACGTCACTAGGTCATATTGCCGTCCCTGCGGTACCGTATGCGCCAGGCGCACCCGCCGACTGCGCATCTGGCTGATCCGGCTGCGTGTGCGGTCCGATCGCGCATACTCCAGGTACGGACGCACCAGCGCCCTCGGCGTCCTTCTCCGGTACACGCGCGCCAGCAACAAAGCCGCGGCGCCCTCCAGCACGCTCACCGGCGCCCGCCGCAACAAATCGGAAAATCGCACGTACAGCACTTCCTCGCGGCGCCGTATGGTAATCACCAGGCTGCTGTAGGGATAGAACTCCACATGAAAATGCGGTGGGCGTTCCTCACATCCGATCCGCGTGAACATCCGCAGGAACATCACTTCTCCGCCGGGAACTCTTGTTGCGTTGCGCCGGCGCGGGCTCAATTCTTGCGCCTCACTGGCGGGGGCGCGGCTTTCTTCTTGGCCTTCTCCGCATCGTTCATGGCGTCCTGCGTGCCCTCGATCGCATCGTCCAGATTTTCTTTGTACAACTCCACGTCCAGTCCTTGCGTTTTAATTTTCTCCAGGATCGGCAGAAACTCCTTTGTCCGCGTGGCCATCAGATCCACTCCCTCGCGAATGCTGTCCTGATGCTCCAATCCAACCTGAATGATGTCTGCTGCATCATCGACGCAACCAATATACGAGTTCATCAGATAATTGAGCATCTCTGTGTGCTTATTGGGTGAAGGGTGTTCCAGCTCGTACTGAAACTTCTTCAACCGGTCTTGCGCGAATTCTAAAAACAGTTTGATGCGCTCGTTGGGCGTTTCCGCATCGCGAATTTTGTCGGCCTCAACACCGGAAAGATAATCCTTCTCTGGTCGTTGCGCGAAAACCGGCCGCGTATACGCGACAGCCAGCAATAGCATAGCTGCAATCCAGGGCACCGGTTTTCGAATCATCATGGCATCTTCTCCGGAGGTGGTGGCGTTGGCCCCGTATCCTTGCTGCGGCGTGGGAACAGAAGTTGAATCAGCTTGTCGTCCATGCTCAGCAAATCCTGTTTCACCAACTGTAGCGGCGGTTGCACTTCCAGCGGCACGAGGTTCAGCATTTCGTCAACCTCCCGCAACGCTCGCCGGGTCTGAAGCTCCAAATGCCGGTAGGCATCGCTGTGCTTCTCCGCATCAGGCTCCTGTTTCGTAAGAAGGTCAAGACAGCTGCGCACGTTGTCCCGGAATTTCTCAAATGTCAGTCCAACCGTGCTGTAATCCTCCGCCTTCGCCGCGCTCGAAGCCGCTGCGAATTGCGCGGCCCCCAGTTTATCCAGAATTTTCACCTTGTTGCCGGCATGCGTCTCCTTGTCGAAGCGTTCCTGCAAATTCTGCAGCCGCTCCACGGCCATCAGCGGTGCGCACACCATAAACAAAAGAAAGACCGCTCCTGCACCGGGGAATCCCCACCTCGTTCTTCCCCTACTTCTTTCTTTGCACCGTCTTTTCAAGAACATGAATTCGCTCAGTAGCCTGCCACACTTGGTCGGGATTCCGGTTCTGATCCAGTTCCAGAAATTTTCGGTATGCCTCGAGGGCGGACTGTGCCTGGTTCAGTTTATCGTAACAGAGCGCCCGGATGAACCATGCTCCCGCGCCCGGCGCTTCCTGCTTGTCGATCGAATCCATTGCCGTCAAAGCCGCCAGATAATTCCCTGCCAGATAGTACGTGGAGCTGAGGTCTTTCCAGTAGACGACGTTGTTGCGGTCCAGGTTCAGCGCCGCCTTCAATTCCTCCTCCCCGCTCGCGTAATCCTTTTTGTCCATGTACAGCCGCCCCAGCCCTCCGTGCAATTGCGCATCGGTGGGAGCCAGTTGAATGGCTTGCTGCAAAACCGCAATCGCCTCATCTGTCTTTTTCTGTCCAATCAGGATGTCCGCGCGCAGCTTCAGCGTTTCCAGCCTGGGTGGACTTGTCTTGGGCAATTTGTCCAACTCGGCAAGCGCCGCATCGTACTTCTTCTCCTCCAGCAACGAATGAATCACGCGCTGTTCCGCGGCGGCGTCGCTGGGCTGCACCGCCAGATAATTTCGATACGCCTCGGCGGCTTCGGCCTTCTTCTGCAACTCCAGGCTCTGTGCCAACCCCTGTAGCGCCGCGGGCGATTTTGGCTCGATCTCCAGCGCCTGCCGGAATTTTCCCTCGGCCTCGGCGGCTTTCCCCAACCGCAGCAGCACTCCGCCGAGATGCGTCAGTGCCTCCCCATCTTTTGGATCGAGATGCGTCACTCCTTCGAACGACTGCGCCGCCCCCGCAAGATCTCCTACTCGCTCTTGCGCAATTCCCAGCAAATACCGCGGACGGCTCTGCGAAGGTTGCAGCTCCACCGCTTTGCTCAAGGGCACGATCGCTGCCTTGGGGTCCGCATTCAACAGCAGAATCCCAAGGTTCAACTGCGCCTCGGCCATCTTCGGGTCCAGCGCAACGCATCGCTCGTATTCCGCTCGCGCCTCCGCCGGACGCTTCAGCGCTGTATACGCATACGCAAGCTGGAAGTGCGCGTATGCCACATCTGGTTGCTCGGCCAGGAATTTCTGTAGCGGTGGGATCGCGGCTTCGTAGTCATTCTTGTCTATCGCCGCCCGTGCTTCTTCCAGCAGATCGTTCAGCGGATTCTTCAGCTTTTGCGTTTTGCCCTGCGTACCCTGCGCCTGCTGCCATCGCTCGCGTGGCGACCCTGCACTCACCGCACCATCGGCTCGCACCGCCAGTCCTAGCAGGCCAACAGCGACCGCACTTGTTGCTATGGTGAGCCTTTGCGATTTAGAACCACGCCCCATCATGGCTCCGTTCTTAAGCCATTTGCTCCGTTTGCTGTTCCCTTCGAAGTTTCCACTGATTTGGATGCGCCATTGCCCAGCCGCTTTGCATAGCCGTTCCCATTCGCCAGCACGCGTGCGAGATATTTCCCTGTGTGCGATTGCGTGTTGCGCGCTACTTGTTCCGGTGTTCCGGTAGCAATGATCTTGCCCCCCTGATCGCCACCTTCAGGCCCCAGGTCGATCAGCCAGTCAGCCGATTTGATGACGTCCAGGTTGTGCTCGATCACCAGCAGCGAGCCGCCAGACTCCAGTAATTTGCGGAATGCCGCCAGCAGTTTGGCGATGTCGTCAAAATGCAGACCCGTCGTTGGTTCATCGAGAATATAAAGGATGCCGCGATTTTCCGTCCGCGTCAGATGCGAGGCCAGTTTCAACCGTTGCGCTTCGCC
>Ga0210406_10002226_pt1 | contig 22515 bp, 18 predicted proteins | sample IncBWC30MmetaG_FD_155454 | JGI IMG/M metagenome (GOLD analysis project Ga0210406, IMG submission 155454) | Forest soil microbial communities from Barre Woods Harvard Forest LTER site, Petersham, Massachusetts, United States - Inc-BW-C-30-M | ecosystem: Environmental > Terrestrial > Soil >...
GGACGCGCTCTACCAACTGAGCTACCCAGGCCAAGTCCGTTTCGCTGCCCTGATCGCCGCAACAGCACTTACTGCGGCGCACTTCGCCCCTTCGGCTGTTACGCCGAAATTCAGACCGCTTTTGAACAACGCTTGTGGTTGCCCTGCGGCTTCTACTACTACCTCTGCTGGCTCTCGACGCGGACCGTGTGAATTCAAGAGAGAGCCTGGTGGACGGGGAAGGATTCGAACCTTCGTAGCCCGCAAGGAGCGGCAGATTTACAGTCTGCTGGTTTTAGCCACTCACCCACCCGTCCCAGTCTTGGTCTTTCAGGGTACCTGCTACTTCTTCGCCTCAGGATCGTGAAATAAATCCTGAAACCCTGAAAAACGGCGGGACGAAACTCCTGTCCCAAAATCATTTGCCATCAAACACTTATGCAAGAAACCGACGGAAACACAAAATGGACTCGTGTCTAAAGACACCAGCCCGTTCAATTTTATTTGCTGAAATTCGCCGCCTCGTTCCCTGCCGAACCAGTGGTGGAGCTGGCGGAGGGAATTGAACCCCCGACCCTCTGATTACAAATCAGATGCTCTACCAGCTGAGCTACGCCAGCGTCGTTCAAACCGAGCAAGAATAGCAGATGAGGCACGCCGATTGCAAGCGGCCGAACCTCAAGTCGAGCACGCCCACTGCCACGGTTGTGGAAAAGCCAGGCGCGGTTTCCATGCTTGCAGTTTACTTAACCGCCGTGTTTTCTCTCACTTACAGGAAGAAATGCCAGATTCGCCGCTTCTCACGCGGTAGCTTGTGCAAAACCGCAAAATTCCTTCTAGCCTGCTAGGGATATTTAGATGATCTTGCAACCTTCCAGTAAAATGCACCAGGTGGCCGTCAGGGCCAACCGGCATGATGCTCACAGGCAAAAAAAAACTTGCACTGATTTTCGCGATGGCGGTTTTCCTTCTTGCCGGACTGCTGCTGGCGGTGCATTTTCTGCGCGATTCAGATCGTTCCGCGCGCGAGCATATTCTGCAATTCGTTCCGGCCGACGCCACCGCCGTAATCTATGCAGACTGCGACCAACTACGCGCGTCTCCCTTTCTCGCCGAGCTTTATGCCTGGGCCCCTCATTCCAGCGAAGATTCAGAATACGCGCAGTTTGTCCGTGACACGGGATTTTCCTACCAGCGCGATTTGCAGCGAGTCGCCGTCTCGATCTCCCACCACGGCGCTTCTACGAATATTTTTGCGGTCGCTGACGGAAAATTCGACCGCAAGAAAATCGAAGGCTTTTTCAGTCGCAACGGAAAATCCACACAGCAAGGTAAAGGCAATGTTTTCCGGCTGAACGCGACGGCCAATGAAAAACCTCTTTGGTTCACTTTTTTGTCCAACGACCGCGTCGCCTTCGCCAATTATGAAGATTTTTCGGCGGCACTTCCTGCTGCGCCCGGCAATTCATTCCAGGCGGAGTGGAACTCGCGTTTCGCACGCCTCGCTGGCTCGCCGGTCTTCGCTGTGATTCGCCAAGATCCGGAAATGCAAAACGTCCTAAACTCGGTGGCGCCCGGCAGTTTCCAATCGCTGCAACTTTCCGCTCTGCTTGCGCAACTGCAGTGGATTTCGATTGCAGGAAAGCCCGAGGGCGATCAATTGCGGGTGGTTGCTGACGGCGAATCGGTAGTGCCTTCGGTAACCTCGCAATTAAATGAGTTTCTTCAGGGAGTGCTGCTGCTCGCGCAGAACGGGCTGAATGACCCGAAGCTGCGGCAGACAATGAATCCTGAAGAACGCCAGGCCTATCTGGAACTGTTGAAAAGCGCGGACGTTCAGAAAATCGATCGTGGAGAATGGAAATCGGTCCGTGTGTTGCTGGAGATTACACCGAAATTCCTGGATATAGCGCGTCTCGCTTCTACTTCAACTCCGGCGGATCAGACGTCGGCCGCACCGAAGGGCCCACCAAAACCGGCGTCGACAACAAAATCGAAAATCCCGAAAAAGAAATAGGCCATGTGGAAAATCAAGAGGCGCCGAGTTTAGTCGCCGGCTGGTGTGGACTTCATATAGCGCCAGGGGTTGACCGGCGCGTTGTTCACGCGCACTTCATAGTGAACGTGAGGACCGGTGGAGCGGCCGCTGATGCCGCAGTAACCGATCACCTGCCCGCGCTTGATGCGCGAACCGGTAATGGTCGAGAACGACGAAAGATGCGCGTACCAGGTAGTGATCCCGAACCCGTGGTCAACCACCACCACGCGTCCATAGCCGGCGTGATTTTCTGCGCTGATCACTACTCCGTCCGCAGTCACATGAACCGGCGCGCCATAATCTGACGCAACGTCCACTCCAGTATGGAATGCGCCTTCACCGCTGAAGGGGTCCAGTCGCTCGCCAAAACTATCCGTGATATGTCCTAGCACTGGCCAGATCGAAGGTGTATAGCTTGAATCCGCGAAACTAAATGAAGGCATCAAACGCAATCCGCCAGATGAGATGGCGATTGCGGCGGCGTTTTTCTTTAAGAAGGTATATTGCTCGACCGAACGATCGAACGCGTCTTCCGCCGTCACCGGATTATCCGATACGTCGAAAGCCGCCGGATGATAGCGCAAGACTCCGTAGGTCATGGCCACTTCGGTAGCCAGGGATTGCAAAGAATCGAGTCGCTGGTTGGTATCGTTTACCGTACTTTGCAACTGGTGGTATTGAACTTTCAGGGTTTCCTGCTCGTGGCGTAGCGCGTTGTAATTGCCAACCTTCCAGAGCATTCGGGTGTAGGATCCGGCCGCCGCCACCACTGTGATCATGCCGATCAGGGCCAGCACCGCCAGCCCATGCAGGGCGTAGGCCGGAACAATCACCTTGCGAAGTTTTCCCGGCGTCGAGGCGATGAAGAATGTGTAGTTCTTCCCTTTAATCACAGAAAGATCCCTTGGACCCTTTCTTTTCTCTACGATTGCGGGCCGTGCCGTACTCCCCTGTTCCCGCGACTGAACTATCCAAAACCGCCTGACCGAAAAATCTAGATGTAACCCACGAGCAGTCAACGCGCTGCAAATCTGAACCGTGAGATTTGGTTCGCGACCGTCTCTATACTAATTTTGGAAGCTGCCGCGGTCAACCCTGTATTTCGGTGTATTTGGGACAGGCGGTGAGTTCCTGTTCACAACTGACCGCATGGGCAGGCGGTTCATTTTCAATCTCGGAATCGGGATGCGCAGCTATACTGAAGGCGACGACGCCAACTTGAAAAATCCCCGAAAGCTCGGCGAAAGGACGATACTCAACCGCCTCTACCAGGGCTTAGGAACCGTTTCGCCTGACCAGCGCAGAACCTCCTTGCGCGTGGGAATTGGCGACGATGCGGCATTGTGGCGCCCTCGCGCAGGATACGAAGCGATTCTGACTTGCGACTGGTTTCTGGCTGGAACCCACTTCCTCGCCAAGCGGCATCCCCCTGAAGTGGTTGGATACAAATGCCTGGCTCGTGCCGTCAGTGATATTGCCGCCATGGGTGGTGAGCCGCGCTGTTATCTGCTCAGTTTGGCCCTTCCGGACACCCATACTGGGGAATGGTTGCGCAAATTCCTGAAAGGCTTGCGCAAAGCCTCGCGAATGCTGGGTTGCCCCATCGCGGGCGGCGATACGACTCGCCGCAAGGAAGTCCTCATCAACATTACCGTGCAAGGCGAAGTTCCGCGCGGCCGGGCAATTCTTCGCCGTGGAGCACACCCGGGCGACGCCATCTTTGTAACCGGCCGCCTGGGCCAAGCGCAGTATGGCTTGCGGCTTCTGCTCGGATCCTTGAAACGCGTCTCATCCGTCGACCCAGGTCTGCGAAAGCATTTCTACCCGGAGCCGCGCTTGGCCGTAGGTTTGTGGCTGGCGGCCCATGGACTCGCCTCGGCAATGATGGACCTGTCCGATGGCCTGTCGAGCGACTTGATAAAACTTTGCCACGCAAGCGGAGTCGGCGCTCGCATCCGCGAACACGCGTTGCCCCGCGTGAAGATCGCCGGAAAATATGCAAACAAATTCGATGCGACCGAATTGGCGCTGCACGGCGGTGACGATTATGAATTGCTCTTTACGGTAGCCAGAAACAACGTGGCACGAATTCCTCATAAAATTGCGCGCGTACCGGTAACCCGAATTGGCGAGATCGTATCGAAAAAGCAGGTCGTTTTAGAGCACAAGAACGGCGTTGCCGCCGAACTGAAAAATCAAGGTTGGGACCCGTTTCGATAACGCTTGCCACTCCCGGTTTTCTTGCTGCCCACTTTCGGCGGAAACGTTCCTATGGTCAACGGTCAGGCAACCTCAGCGCTAGTGACTTCGCGCAATGTTCTTGGGCTGATCGGTCAAACCCAAGCGGCTCTCATTCTTAGCGGTGGAAGGGGAACCATGGTCCCGGCAAATTGCCATGGGGTTGAATCCGGCAAGCGCGGATTTGTCCTCGCTGCAAAACTCCACGCTGAATGTCGTTTTGACGAAACCCTAAGAGTTTCTCAGAGCGGCAAAGAGTCGCCGCGGCATCGCGCGCGACGGCTCTTTGCTTTCTCCCTACCGCCGTCGTTAGTGATTAGTTCGGAGTAGCCGGAGCAGAGTTGAAGGCAGCAGTTTTTGCAGGCGGCGGCGCAGCCGGCGGTTTTGCCCGCGGCGCACCAGGTTCGTCCTCGGTTGGCGCGGTATCTGGAGTATCCACGTGAATTACGTGGTCCAGCGCCTGCTGTTCAAGCGGCACCACATTCTGGAAATCGAGTACCGGCATTCCGGCTAGTCCGTTCTGCATGAATTCCAGCCACACCGGCAGCGCGGCTCGTGCGCCGGTTTCTTTTTTTCCCAGCGAAATCTGTTTGTCGTCGAAACCCACCCAGACTCCCGTTGTGATCTGCGGGGTGAAGCCGATAAACCAGGCATCGGTATAGTCCTGCGTGGTGCCGGTTTTGCCCGCAGCGGGCCGCTTCAGCGCCTTTGCCGCAATGCCGGTACCGAATTGCACTACCTCTTCGAGCATCGCCGTCATCGTGTGCGCCACTTCCGGCGCAATCACTTCGTGAATTCCCGGATGCGCTTCCTCAAGTAACGCACCATCGTAGTTGGTAACGCGACGAATCATGTGCGGATCAATTCGAATCCCTTCATCCGGAAATACGGTGAACGCCGAAACATGTTCGATCAGTTTCATGTCCGCCGAACCCAGCGCCAGGGGCAGATATGGCGGCAGCGGCGTGGTAATGCCAAACTTTCGCGTAGTCTCTACAACGGTGTTAATGCCGACTTTTTCGGCTAGCTTAACGGCCGGCACGTTGCGCGAACCTGCCAGCGCACGCCGCAGCGTGATGTTTCCTTCGAATTTTTCGTCGTAATTGCGCGGCGAGTAGGGCTGGCCGCCGCTGATGGTCGTAAACGGCGCGTCCAGAATCGTATCGAACGGCGTAAAGCCCTTGGCGATGGCATCCGCGTAAACGTAAATCTTGAATGAGCTGCCCACCTGCCGTACCGATTGCGTCGCGCGGTTAAATTTCGAGTCCTCAAAACTGTAGCCGCCGACCAGCGCCTTGATTTCCCCGGTCGGATTGTCAATGGCCACCATCGCGGCTTGCGGAGCGGGTTGTTGCTCTAACTGAACGCGCGCTGTCGATTCACGCAGCTCCTGTATGGAAAACTGCGCCAGGTCGCCCACCTTCAGCAACTCTGAAGGCTTCTTGCGTCCAGTCCACGCGAAGTCGCTGGCCGAAATCACCGCGCGGTAACTGCCGATCTTAATGGTGGCGTACTTATCGTCCACCGCCATCACCAGTCCCGTGACATAACTTCCCTTTTCAATCGCGTGCCGCCAGTCATCGTCTTCATAACTATCGAGCGTGCCCAAATTATCCTTCATGATATTCGGCAAACCGCCGCGCCAGCCGTGCCGCCGGTCGTAGGCATGCAGTCCGTCACGCACCGCAAGATTCGCCGCTCGCTGCATGGCAATGTTCAATGTGGTGTACACGCGCAGCCCGCGCTCGTGCACCGCTTCCGTGCCGTAGGTCGATTCCAGATACTTCCGGATTTCTTCGAAGAAATAAGGCGCCAGGTCGTTGCGCGGATATTGAATATGCAAACCGAGCGGAGTTTTGATCGCTGCCGCTTCCTCGGACGGGGTAATTTTCCCTTCTTCTTGCATGCGGCGCAGCACCAGGTTACGGCGGGCCAGCGCCCGTTGCGGATCATTGATCGGCGAATAGATCGGGCCACGAATCATTCCCGCCAGCAGAGCCGCATCCTGCAGCCTCAGATCCGCCACTGGTTTGCCAAAGTAGAATTGCGAAGCAGCGGCAAACCCGTAGTTGCCGTGTGCCAGGTACACCTGGTTCGAGTACATGGTGAAAATTTGCGGCTTGGTGTAACGGCGTTCGATTTGCAATGCCAGCAGCATTTCCTGCATCTTGCGGCGGAAGCTGCGGTCGCTGCGGTCCAGAAAGAGATTTCCCGCGAGTTGCATGGTGATGGTGCTGGCGCCTTCGGCTTTGCGCCCTTTCAGTAAATTGCGATAGGCCGCGCCTGCGATACGCGGAAAATCAATGCCCCAGTGATCTTCAAAATGCTGATCTTCGATCGACGACACTGCGTTGTAAAGAATTTTAGGGCACTGCTCATAAGTCATCAGAATGCGCCGCTGCAGCGCAAAACTTGCCACCATCTGCCCATCATCGGCGTAAATTTCCGTGACTACGTTAGGACGGTAGGTTTCCAGCGCGCGAATTTCCGGCAGGTCGCTGGCATAAACGAAAAGCAACCCGCATCCGGCCCCCAGCGCAATAGAGCACAGCAATAGGAATGCGATGGCGACACGGTCGATCAGTTTCCAACCGCGCAAGCGAAGTGTGATCGGGGGCAGGCTTAGCATCAACCTAAAAGTTTAGCGCACAACCCTGGCTACGCTCGCGAGAGGATTGCCGCAGTTTCGCAATAAAAAAGAGAGCCCAGACCGTAGAGACGCCCGTAAGCTGGTCGGTCTCCACGACCTCCCGGCAGAAAACTTCAACGCAGCCCCATCGTTGTATCGTTTAAACCTGTAGAGAAAGATGGTCCCTCTCAAATCTGTTTTCGAACCAGATTCATCAGCGAATGCAGCTGGTGCGGGCGATGGTGATCCCAAGGTCAAAGCGATCAGCAAGACGAATCCAACTCTTGGGACCGACCTAAAAATTACCGGCCGCAGATTTATTCAAACTGCAACCGGACGAATCAAGCCGACTGAGACTTCTGCGGCGCGGCCCAGGGATGCGGCTTGCGCGCTTCCTGGAACGCAAACACGGTCATCAACAATGCCAGCGCCAGGAGCGCGGCATCCCGTGCCACGGTCTTAATCGTAAGCGGCTCCGGGGCGCCGAAACATCCGCAGTTGATATCCATGTGCAGCAAGTACGCACGCGTCACCAGGCACAAGAAGCCCAGCAGGATCGCTGTCGCTAGGGAGGCCCACACCCGGAAACGCCAGCCAATCAATAGCAGTAATCCCAAAACGATCTCCACGAAGGGCAACGTATGCGCCACGAAAGCGGATCCCGCGGCGGACAGCACCTTGTAGGACTCCACCTGAAATGCAAATGTGGACAGGTTTGAGGAAACCGAAAATCTTAGGATGAAATAGGGCCACAGATGCTGATTGGGAAGAAACACTTTGGAATAGCCGGCATAAACGAAAATCAGCCCGACCACAATACGGCCCAGCCAAATCACCGAGCGACGGAAATTGAGCGGACTGGATTGCGTCATGGTATTCGCTGCAGGTGGTTCGCCTATGGTGAATTTGCTCTCAGTGTCGCTAGCGCGAAAGAAGGTCGTCCAGGAATCCCTTTAGGATGTCATAACTCATGACGCCCGCATACGGATACGTTTGGCCTTTATGGCGAAACACGGTCGTAGGTGTCTGGTTCACAGGAATTAATTGTCCGGCTTGCTTGTCCTTGTCAATCAGGGGCTCGAGCGTCTTTCCGTCCACCAAGGCTTGCACTTTTTTCATGTCCGCCGCGCTCAACGCCGCTGCCACGGTTCCCTTCACGTCGCCGTTGGCTTCCCACTTTTCCTGATTCTGAAATAGCGCTTGTTCCACCACGTCGAATTTGCCGACGTGCGCTGCGGCCCGCGCATAGCTCGCCGCCACACGCGAGTACGCGTGCATTGGCAACGGAAAATCACGATGGATCAAATAGACTTTCCCGGTATTCACGTAATTGTCCAGCAGTGGCTGGTTGGTGGTTTTAAAAAGCTGCTTACATGCCGGGCACTGGAAGTCGCTATAAACTTCCATCGTGACCGGAGCCGTCCTCGAGCCGAACGCACAATGCGGGTCCACTTCCGGTTGCGCGGAAAGCTGCGCAGGCTGCGGCCGGGGCGTTGAACTTGGCTCGGCAGGTTTGGCGGTAGACTTGGCGGTAGCGTTTGCATTCGTGGTATTTTCCGGCTGGTGCGCACTGACCGCTACGGCAGATCCCGCATTCACGCTGGCCAAGACCGCGGGCTTACCATCGTCGACTCCGGTGCGGACCGCCAACCCGTGATTTACGCCCAATCCGAAGGAAAATGCCGCGCTTGCAAGCGCAAGAGCGATTGCCGCAACTGCCAAGTGTCGCCGCTTCACGAGTGTCTCCCTAAATAAGCGATTTTGTGCGGACGCTGTCGAATGATATTACCCTAGAACCGACAAAAAGAGCGGGCCGGTCGGGATTTGCGCCCAAGGCCGGCCCGCAGCGCCTTCTCTACGCCGCGCATTAAGATGCGCCTGGCGCGTCAGAAGTTTGTTCCTCAATCGGAACCGAGTGGCGACCAAAGCTCAAATGAGTCGCCTGTAACCATTTGAAAACACAATAGATACATTAGCAGTCAAGAAGCTTGACATTGACACACTCAACCTTTATACTCCTCTCTGCATCGAACCGGTTAGGACGCTTCCCGGTGCATCCGCCGCAGCTTAGACCGGAAGCAAACGTTCGATTCGCAGATTTTGCCTTATCCATTGAGGGAGATTCAATATGAGTAAGATCATCGGTATTGACTTGGGGACAACGAACTCGGTCGTAGCGGTAATGCAGGGCGGCGAGCCCGTCGTCATCCCCAATCAGGAAGGCGCTCGCACCACTCCATCGGTGGTGGCGATCACAAAGACGGGTGAGCGCCTGGTCGGCCAGGTAGCAAAGCGCCAGGCCGTGACAAATCCCGAGAACACGGTGTATTCGATCAAGCGTTTCATGGGCCGCCGCTTCGATGAAGTTGGCACGGAGATGAAGCGCGTTCCTTATAAGGTAGTGAAAGGCGATCACGATGACGCCCGCATTGAGATTTCCGGCAAGATTTATAGTCCGCCCGAAATTTCCGCAATGATTTTGACCAAGCTGAAGAACGCCGCGGAAGATTTCCTCGGCGAAAAAGTCACCAAGGCGGTCATCACTGTGCCCGCTTACTTCAACGACGCACAGCGTCAGGCCACCAAACAGGCGGGCGAGATCGCGGGAATGGAAGTCGTTCGTATCATCAACGAACCGACCGCGGCCGCGCTGGCATACGGCCTGGAAAAGAAGACCGACGAAACCATCGCTGTGTACGACCTTGGCGGCGGTACGTTCGATATTTCCGTGCTCGAAGTCGGCAGCGGAGTCGTCGAAGTGAAATCCACCAACGGCGACACGCACCTGGGCGGTGACGATATTGACCAGCGCATCGTGGACTGGCTCATCGACGAATTCAAGAAATCCAACAACATCGACCTCAGCAAGGACCGCATGGCCCTGCAGCGCCTGAAGGAAGCCGCGGAAAAGGCCAAGATCGAGCTATCACAAATGATGGAGACGGAAATCAATCTTCCCTTCATCACCGCGGGTGCCAGCGGCCCCATCCACTTGCAGGAAAAGCTGACACGTACGCGCCTGGAACAGTTGATGGCGGACTTGCTCGACCGCTCCATGAAGCCCGTTCAGCAGGCTCTCGAGGACGCGAAGCTTTCGCCGAGCAACATCGAGGAAGTCGTGCTCGTCGGCGGTTCCACGCGCATTCCGAAGGTTCAGCAGCTGGTCCGCAACTTCTTCGGTGGCAAGGAGCCTCACAAGGGTGTCAACCCGGACGAAGTCGTCGCCGTCGGCGCGGCCATTCAGGGCGCGGTGCTTGGCGGTGAGGTGAAGGACATCCTGCTGCTCGACGTGACGCCGCTTTCTCTGGGCGTTGAAACTCTGGGCGGCGTAATGACCGTGCAGATCCCGCGTAACACCACCATCCCGACGCGTAAGGTCGAAACCTACTCGACCGCTTCGGATAATCAGTCCGGTGTCGAAATCCACGTAATGCAGGGTGAACGCAAATTCGCCAAAGACAACCGTTCGCTCGGTACCTTTAAACTCGATGGCATTCCGCCCGCTCCTCGTGGCGTGCCGCAGATTGAAGTGACCTTCGATATCGACGCCAACGGCATTCTCAACGTTTCGGCCAAGGACAAGGCCACTGGCAAGGAACAGAAGATCACCATTCAGTCCTCTACTGGCCTCACCAAGGAAGAAGCGGAAAAAATGCGCGTCGAAGCCGAATCGCACGCCGAAGACGATCGCCGCCGCATGGAAGAAGTCGAAGCGCGCAATCGTCTGGACGGTATCGTGTACCAGGCGGAAAAAACGATTAAGGACAATCGCGACAAGCTGCCCGAGGCCGACGTAAAGGCTGCCGAGGAAGCGCTCGAAGAAGCCAAGAAAGCCATGAGCGACGGCGGAGAGGGCAACACCGCTCGCATCCGCACGGCAACCGAAAACGTGGAGCGCGCGCTGCACAAGATGGCAGAAACGCTTTACAAAACCGCACAGACTGCGCCGCAGGGCGAAGCTGCCAACGCGGCCGGTGCCGGCGCAGCTGGCTCCGCTGCCTCGCAAGGCCAGGCTGGATCCGGCAAACAACCCGGAGACGTGATCGACGCCGAATACGTCGATGTTGACGACAAAAAACAGCCGAACTGACTGTTCGACACAAAATGTGCACTATAGTTCCTATGAGCTGTAGTGCACATTCATAATTTTTTCGTTTTCAGTACCTAGAACATGCCGACCACGACCAAGACCGACTATTACGAACTGCTGGGGGTCTCGCGCAAAGCCTCCGCCAAGGACATCCGCGCCGCTTTCCGCAAACTCGCGCGCAAGTACCATCCCGATCTCAATCCCGGCGATAAAGCTTCTGAAGAAAAGTTCAAGCAATTGCAGGAAGCCTACGACGTTCTTTCCGACAGCAAAAAACGGCAAATGTACGATCAGTATGGCTTCTACAGCGAAAATGTTCCGACCGGCGACTACGGCCAGGGCGGAGCCGGCGGCGACAACAACGTTAATTTCGATTTCAACGGTTTCGATTTCAGCGGCGGCAGCGGCGGCACCGGAGCCGGAGGCGGAGCAAGTTTCCGCGATCTGTTCAGCCAGTTTTTTGGCGGACGCGGCGGAGCCGGCGTCGAAGAAGAATCCGAGCCGGGCAGCGCACTCGAATACAAACTGGAAATTGACTTCTGGGATGCAGTGCGCGGCGCTGTTAAAAAATTGCAGATTACTCGCCTGGACACCTGCGAAACGTGCCACGGTACTGGCGCGATCGGCTCCCCGCAGACCTGCCCGACCTGCCACGGCACCGGCACCGTTCAACAGGCGGCGGGCAAAATGCGCTTCAATGTGCCCTGCAGCCGCTGCGGCGGCACCGGAAAACTTCGCACCCCTTGCAAAACCTGCGGCGGCGAAGGCCGCATTCGCCGCGCTGAAACGATTGACGTTCGCATTCCCGCAGGCGTAGCTTCCGGCGGCCGCGTGCGTGTACCCGGAAAAGGCAATGCCGGAACCCTGGGCGCTCCCGCCGGCGATCTGTATTTACTAGTGGAAGTACGTCCGCACCCGTTCTTCGAACGCCGCGGCAATGATCTCTACACCAAAGTTCCCGTCACCGTGAGCGAAGCAACGCTCGGCGCAAAAGTTGAAGTGCCGACCATCGATGGTCGCTCGATCGTAAGAATTCCGCCCGCCACCAACAGCGGCAGCACGCTGCGCCTGCGCGAAAAAGGCGTGCCGAACGCAAGGAGCGGCGCGCGCGGCGACCAGTACGTCGAAATCCAGGTAATTGTGCCCAAGCCGACCGACGAGCGCGTCCGTAACATCATGAAAGAATTGGAAACGGTAGCGCCAGAAGATCCACGCAAGGATTTGTTCGCGAAAGCTGGAGTGTGAATGTAGGGGCGCCATTTATCGTGCCCCTGTGGCAAAACTAAAATGTCGCCCAGACGAAAAACTCGCGCCAAAGCAGGCTACATGATCAGTTCGGTAGCCGAACTTTATAAATTGCACCCTCAGACTCTTCGACTATATGAACGCGTCGGCCTGCTGAAGCCATCACGCTCGGAAGGCAACACCCGCCTGTACACCGACGAAGACCTGCAGCGCCTGGACGTAATCCTCACGCTGACCCGCGACATGGGCGTAAACCTCGCCGGCATCGAAATCATCCTGAATATGCGCGAAAAGATGCTGGAAATGGAAAAACAAATGTCCGAATTCGCCAGCGTAGTCCAGCAAGAACTCGCTCGCGTAGCCAATAACGTCTCGCAAGAAAAGCCCTCCCGCCACGCCATAGTCCCGCGCTCCCGCTTCCTCCGTTGATTGTTTAACGTTCGTATTCTCTTCCGAGCGAACTCTGTCTCTCTGCGAGCTCTGCGTTAAAATCCTTTTCTTCCTCGACGACCTCGGTGCGCCTCAAATCTTTTTCCTTTTCCTCATCTTTCCGGCTCTCTGATGTCTCAGTGGCGGATTTTTCTTACACAGAATTCCACACAGCGCACAGCTTGCCGTTCGTCTCTCGCGCCCGTATGCTCGTTCTACGATGCCGCTCGAAAATTGCCAATTCTGCCAGGGAACCGGCTGGAAGCTCGTCGCCCGCCCCGATGGTCCAGGGAAATTCGCCGTAGCCTGTGACTGCAGCACCGGCGAACGCGCGACCCTCACTATGGACCGCGCCCGCATCCCAAAACGCTACGAGCATTGCGACTTTGAAAGCTACAGCACCGATGTCGGACAGACTCCCCAACACGCTAAGTCCCTAAAAGAGGCCAAGCTCCAGGCAACAGGTTTTGTGCAAAATTATCCCGGAGCCAGTGAAAAAGGCTTGTTGCTGATGGGTCCGTCCGGTGTAGGGAAAACACATCTAGCAGTAGCCGCGTTGAAAGAACTATTACGCCGGGGCCATCAAGGAATTTTCTGCGATTACCGCGAACTGTTGAAAGAAATCCAGGCCAGCTACAATCCGCAAAGCGAATCCACCGAAATGAAAATCCTGGAGCCAATCCGCAACACAGAAATTCTGATTCTCGACGATCTAGGCGCCAGCAAACCTTCTGCCTGGGTGCTCGATATCATCGGCCTGGTCCTGAACGCCCGCTACAACGAACGCCGCGTAACCATTCTCACCACAAATTATTTTGACGAAGCGCTCACCACCGAACCCGCCCCGCGCCTGCCAAACGGCCAGCGCGTCAACGTCGTCAAGGAAGATTCCCTGGCCGACCGCATCGGCGCCCGCATGCGCTCTCGCCTTTACGAAATGTGCCGCACCGTCGAAGTCTTCGCCCCCGACTTCCGCCGCGAAATCCGCCAATCCACCCGCGCCCGGGCATAGCCATGCGTCGCGATGCCAAAGAGCAACGACTGGACGATCTTGAGTGCGCTTTCAGACCGCGGCTGATCGCGGTTCTTCGTGAATGTGCCAATGGGCGCTGGGGATTATCGGCCAAAACAACTATGGCGAATTAGCGAGATACTATGTCTGGGCTGAAGCCGAATGATCTTAAACAGACGGCCGAAAAGATCAACTCGCTGCGCTCCGAGTTCGGGCAACCGAATCCTCTGTCCATCAAATTCCTGGAATATTGTTCGATGCGCGGCACGAACCTGAAAGGCCCCAGACTTGCTCAACAGTTCTTAGCCGAAATCAGAAAAGCCTGATCCGCTCCAGCGCTTTTCGTTTCGTTGACACGCCTCCATTTTGCCCTGTATTCTTGCACGGTTGCAGCGTTCGCAACGCTTGCAGCGTCTATGTGTCCTGTGGCCCGAAAACGGTCACTAGTCCTTTAGAGCTGGTCCCGCGATCCGGTCTGGGGTGGCCTCATCGCTTCCCCACCCGTGGCGTGAACCGGCAGCCTTGCATTACCCATCGGGGCTGTCCCCCAACAGGGAGTCCGCAAGGAAGTATCTCGAACACGCTGGCCCGTCCGCGCCCAGTTATATTCCCGACGCGGCGACCAGAATCCAACACTTGGGATAGAAATCCCGGAGGCCGACAACCATGTTTTCTGACCACGATAACCCAGTGACCGCAGCCGCAGCAGCGCCTGTCCACGAATCGCAAACAGCACCTCAGGAAACACCGCAGGCATCATCGCAAGAAAATCCGGCAGCGCAACAGACAGCGGTTCCAGAGCAAGGGGCGCACGAAACACCGTCGCAGCGGACCGGGGAAGATCCGCAAACGGGAGCACTCTCGGAAACGATGTCAGCAACTCCACCGGCAGCCGCAGAGGTCCATGCGAGCGCCGAAGCTCACGCCGCGCAATCCGCGACCGACGCCGAAGCCGCCGCGGCCGCCGAGGAAGCTGCCAGCACCGAGGAAATGAGCAAGCTGCTTGACCAGTATGACGAGCAGCATGAATCGCCTGCGAATAACGAAATTATCGAAGTAAAGGTCATTGCGTACACCGAACACGGTGTGGTCGTGGACATCGGCCAGAAGATGGAAGGCCTGATTCCCGCCGCGGAATTCTCGGAAACGGAAATTCCTCGCCCCGACCCCAACGCCACCATCGAAGTGCAGCGGACCGGCGAGAAAAAGGACGGCTACGTCATCGTCTCGTATCAGAAGGTTCTGCGCCGCCGCACCTGGGAACGGCTCGATGAAGCGTACAAGAACAAAACCACGCTCACCGGCAAAGTGGTCGATCGCATCAAGGGCGGCGTTGTAGTGGACGTCGGCGTTCGCGCATTTCTTCCCGGCTCGCAATACGATCTGCGCCCCACCGCGAATCTCGATGCCCTGGCTGGACAAGAAGTGCAGGTCCGCATCACCAAGCTCAATCGCCGCCGCGGCAACGTGGTGGTCAGCAGCCGCGCAATTCTGGAAGAGGAACAGCACGCCAAGCGCGGAGAGTTGATGGAAAAGCTGGCGGAAGGCCAAACCGTCCACGGCTTCGTAAAGAACGTGACCGAATACGGCGCGTTTGTGGACCTCGGCGGCATCGACGGCCTGCTGCACCTCACCGATCTGAGCTGGGGCCGCATCAAGCATCCCTCCGACGTGGTGAAGCCCGACCAGGAACTCGACGTGATCATTCTGAAATTCGACAAGGAAAAGCAGCGCGTTTCGCTCGGCCTCAAACAGCTCTCGCCCGATCCCTGGGTCAACGCTGCTGAAAAATATCCGGCTGGCGGCAAGTACAAGGGCAGAGTCGTCGGCGTAGTGGACTACGGCGCGTTCGTCGAACTTGAAACCGGCATCGAAGGCCTGGTTCACGCCACGGAAATGAGCTGGGCGAAAAAATCCGTCAACCCTTCGAAAATCGTCAAGGTCGGCGAAGAGGTTGACGTCGTGGTGCTGGACATCAAGCCCAGCGACCGCCGCGTCTCGCTTGGTATGAAGCAGGCGCAGCCCGATCCCTGGCTGCTCACCGCCGACAAGTATCCCGTCGGCACTATCGTTACTGGAAAGGTCCGCAACATCGTCGAGTTCGGCGCTTTCATCGAAATCGAGGACGGATTCGATGGATTGGTGCACGTCAGCGATGTCAGCTGGACCGAGCGCATCAAGAATCCGCACGAAGTCTTCAAAAAGGGCGAACCGGTCACGGCCAAGGTTCTGCGCGTGGACGAAGACAATCGCCGCGTTTCCCTGGGCATGAAACAGGTGAACGATATCTGGGGCGATTGGTTCAAGCAGCATCGTGTCGGCGAAATCGTGAAGGGCAAAGTCTCGCGCATCGCCATGTTTGGCGCGTTCGTCGAACTGGGCGAAAATATCGAGGGCCTTTGCCACAACACGGAAATAACCGATCGCCGCCGCGGCGACGACGGCACCGGCATGAACCGCACCACTACCGGGCCGCTGAAGAGCGCTGGTCCGCTCGAACCGGGCAAAGAATACGACTTCAAAATCATCAAGATCAGCCCGGAGTCGCGCAAAATCGCGCTCAGTTACAAAGCCGCAGTCAAACAAGTCGAGCGTCAGGAAATCGCCCAGTATCGCTCGACCAGCAAAACTTCGTCCACCGCAACCATCGGTGACGTGCTGAAACAAAAACTTTCCTCACGTTAAGTGTCGCTCGTTTCCACAGGGGCCGGTCTTAAATCGACTGGCCCCTAATTTTTTGTTTTACCTGCGGGGCAGTTTAGTGATAGGAAGTGTGCAACCTTTATTACCGAGCTTCCCGTAAGCCCTTCCCTGTCATGGGTCTGCGGCGTATCATCTAGGGACTATCGAGTGAGGCGTGGCCACGATGACCAAGCAACCGACGTTGACGAAAGCCGATTTGATCGAAGAAGTGTTGAAGGTCACGGAGCTTCCGCGCAAGGAATCCGAGACTATCGTCGAAACCATTTTCGACAGCATCATCGAAGCTATTCAAAAAGGCGAGAAGATCGAGATTCGCGGTTTCGGCAGCTTTCGTACCCGCCAGCGTAAAGGCCGCGTGGGTCGCAATCCGAAAACCGGAGAGAAAGTGGAAGTGCCCGCCAAGCGCATCCCCTTTTTCAAGCCCAGCAAAGAACTCAAAGATTTTGTGAACAGTGAACAAGCCGCCGCGATGACTTCCGCAGCGGAAGCCTCCGGCGCCAGTTCCGGCAACTCGACTCACTCCTGATTTTGCGGTTTTTTTCCGATGCGAAGCCCCGCCTTGTTCTAGGCTTTTCCTCGCGAGGATACTCACTCAATGGATTTTCTGTGGACGCCGTGGCGCTACCAATACATCGCACAAGCCATCGTCGGCAAACAGCCTGAATGTATTTTCTGCGATGCCGCCGCGCGCACCGATGATGCCGTCACGCTGATCGCGCATCGCGGCACATCTTGTTTCGTCATTCTCAATCTTTATCCCTACACCTCCGGCCACGTCATGATCGTGCCGTACGCGCACGTTGCGGAGTTAACGCTGTGCGATGCCGACACGCTGAACGAAATGATGCAGCTGGCGCAGAGGGTGGAAAAAATTCTGCACAAACTGTACAAACCCGACGGCATGAACTACGGAATGAATTTGGGACGCGCAGCCGGCGCCGGGGTGACCGGCCATCTTCACCTGCATGCTTTGCCACGCTGGGTGGGCGATGCCAATTTTATGACCGTCACTGCCGAGACCCGAGTGCATCCGGAATCGCTTGCCACCACGTATAAGCGCTTCCAAGAAGCTTTCGCCGAGCAGCCGACAGAAACGTGATCTTCGGTTTTCTAGGGGCGCCGCATCGCTGCACCGTGCGCGCCCAGGCGTAAGATCGCCCGGCGTTTCGGAAAACTCCGACTCCGCTGCGCTACAATAGCAACGCAGCGTCGTCATTTCGAGCCCGCCTGCGCAGGCGGGCTCAGGCGGGCTATCTCTTTTCTCCGGAGTCAGCGTGGATCTGCAACTCACCGAAGATCAATTGTTGCTGCAAAAGACTGTCCGCGAATTTGCCGAAGCCGAAGTAAAGCCGCGCGCTCGCGAACTCGACGAGACTGGGCATTTCCCGCGCGACCTATTTGCAAAAGCTGCTGAACTTGGCCTGACGGGCGTGGCCATTCCGGAAAGCGAAGGTGGCGCGGGCTGCGATCACATTTCCTACAGCATCGTGATCGAGGAGATTTCCCGCTGTTGCGCTTCGACCGGCGTGATTCTCTCCGTGCAAAATTCGCTCTACTGCGATCCCATCCACCGTTACGGCAGCGATGAACAGAAACGGAAGTTCCTTTTGCCATTTGCGCGTGGCGAAAAAATCGGCTGCTATGCGCTCACCGAGCCACAAGCCGGTTCGAACGCCGCGGCGCTGCAAACCAAAGCGGTAAAAAAAGACGACCACTATATTTTGAATGGCAGCAAAGCGTGGATCACCAACGGCGGCGCAGCCGACGCCGCGATCGTCTATGTGAACACTGAACCATCGAAAGGCGAAAAAGGCATCACCGCGGTGGTCGTGGAAAAAGGCACGCCTGGATTCAAGGTCGGAAATGAAGAAAAGAAGCTCGGCATCAGCGCCACGGCATGCAGCGAACTGGTCTTTACCGATTGCGAAGTGCCCGCGGCCAATCGCATCGGCAATGAAGGCGAAGGCTACAAAGTGGCACTGTCAACGCTCGACGGTGGCCGCATAGGCATTGCCGCGCAAGCCGCGGGCATCGCCCAAGGCGCATTCGAAGCGGCGCTGAACTATTCCAAGGAAAGACTTGCCTTCGGCCACCCCATCTCGGAATTTCAGGCCATCCAGTTCATGCTCGCGGACATGTCCACGGAAATTGACGCCGCGCGGCTCCTGATTCGCAAAGCCGCATGGAAACAGGACACCGGCGCGCGCTTCAGCATGGACGCCGCCATGGCAAAACTTTTCGCCAGCGAAATGGCTACTCGCGTCGCTCACAAAGCCATCCAGATTCACGGCGGCAACGGCTACAGCCGCGAATATCCCGTCGAGCGCGCTTACCGCGACGCTCGCATCACCGAAATTTATGAAGGCACTAGCGAAATTCAGCGCCTGGTGGTCTCCGCCTGGGCGCTGCGTTCGTGAAGTTCGCCCGCGTAGTATCCTGAATTGGTGCTGCGTCTCGATTCAGGCGTTGAGTTTGACCCGGCGCGCGACGAAGAATTCTTCTCCGCGCTTCCACCGCTTCCGGCGGTATGCCTGATCGAGCCCCGGCAATCTTCCGCCCAGCCGCTCTTCATTCGCACCCAGGATTTGCGTCGTCGGCTTCAGCGACTCCTCGGCCCACTCGATTCCACCAGCAAGCGCCTGAACTTGCGCGATTTCGCAAAATGCATTCGCTATCGAGTGACCGCTTCGGCATTCGAACAAATTTTCGCCTACTATCAGAACGCCAAGGAACTTTTTCCAGAGCGCTACCAGGACATGCTGCGCATCCGCCCGCCCGCCGTGCTGAAGGTAAATCTGCGAAACGCGTATCCTCGTTGCTACGCGACACGGAGAATTTCCATCGCGCCCAATGGTGAACCTTCTGGCGGGGTTTATTACGGGCCATTCCCGTCCCGCAAAGCCGCCGACGCTTTCGCCGAACGCGCCCTCGATCTTTTCAAAGTCCGCCGCTGCCAGATCAAGATCCGCCGCGATCCGGAATTCCCAGGGTGTATTTATTCGGAAATGAAAATGTGTCTCGCACCGTGCTTCGCCGGCTGCACCAAAGAAGAATATGACCTCGAAGTGCAGCGCCTGGTGGCTTTTCTGGAAACTGGCGGAGCTTCGCTGCGCGAAACTCTCGCGGCTGAACGCAACCAGTCCAGCGAACATCTGGATTTCGAGAAAGCGGCGCTGCTGCATAAAAAGCTCGACAAGCTCGATGACGCTCTGCGCGGCCAGCCGGAACTAGCACGGCGTTTGCAGGATCTCAACGCGATCGTTCTTCAACGCGGCGTGGCCGACCAAACAATCGCCGTTTATCAAGTCCGGGCCGGAAGAATCGTCGAACCATTCGAACTATCCTTCGCTTCACTCGCCGGCGAGCCGCACTCCGCCGAACAACTCCTGCGCCGGCTTCTCGAACCAGACCAGGCAGCCATCGATCAATCCGCTGCTCAGTCCCCTGCCCAATCCTCTGCGTCGCAATCCGCCATTCCGAACGCGGCGAGGAATCTCCTTGCTCCCTCGCCGGCCCCGCAAACTGACTTATCCGAACACTTGTGGCTACTAGCCCGCTGGTTCTATAGCAATCCGCGCCAGGGCGAAATTTTCTTTCGCGCGAATGCCTGGCCATATCGGAGAATGATGCGGGCTTGTGCTCGGCTGCTTGCGCCACCCGAGGCGAAACCCGGCTTACCGGGGCAAAATGAAGCTGCGCAGCAAGACAATCCGGCTCAGTCCGGCAAAGAAAGAGAAAAAAACTCATGAGCGACGGAGCAACAGCGGAAAGCACCAAGCGTTACGCGGAATCCTTCGATAGCCGCGCCGCCAATGGACATTTTCGCGAAGTCCAGGGCCTGGTTCTATCGTCGATCGGTATCGGAACCTATCTCGGCCAGCCTGACGAGCGCACCGACGCCGCGTACACCGCGGCCGTCGTGAGCGCCGTCGAGAATGGAATCAACGTTGCCGACGCCTCCATCAATTACCGCTTTCAACGCAGCGAACGCAGCATCGGGGCAGCACTGGTGCAGCTCGAAGCCAAAGGCTATTCACGCGATCAGCTCGTTCTTTGCACCAAAGCCGGCTATCTCACGCCCGACGGCAAAATGCCCGTTGATCCCAATCAGTATTTTTTCCAGGAATATATTCAACGTGGAATCTTTTCCGCCAAGGACATCGCCGCTGGAAGTCACTGCATCGCTCCGCGCTTTTTGCAGGATCAGATCTCGCGCAGCATGGCTAATCTTGGCGTAAATTCGATTGATGTCTTCTACCTGCACAATCCGGAAACGCAACTCGGCGAAATTTCTAAGGTGCAGTTTCTCGGTCGCATCCGCGAAGCATTCTATTATCTCGAGTCAGCGGTAAGAACCGGCAAAATACAATTCTACGGCGTAGCCACTTGGGACGGCTTCCGCCAGGACGCCCGGGCTCGCGGCGCCATGCAACTCGCGGAGCTCGACGCCGTCGCAAAAGAGATTGCTGGCCAAGATCATCACTTCCGCTTTGTGCAGTTGCCTTTTAATTTGGGAATGACGGAAGCGCTCACCCTCGGCAATCAATCCGTCGCCGGAAAAATCATGACCGTCATGGAAGCTGCGGAAGAGTTGAACATCACGCTGATCGCCAGCGCTTCTCTCTTGCAAGGCCAGGTGGCCAGCAATCTCCCGGTATTTGTCGCCGAAGCGCTGGGACTTGAATCCGACGCCGAGCGCGCGCTGCAGTTCGTTCGTTCCTCACCGGGAATCACAACCGCATTGGTGGGAATGTCGCGGGAAGAGCACGTTCGCGCTAACGCAAAACTGGTCGGCGTGCCGCCCGCTACCATCGATCAATTTTCAAAATTATTCTCGCGCGGCCAGTCTTCAGCCTGAACTCACTTTAGGCGTTTGGGGAGCCTTAGGGCCTGCTTGGGAAATTGGAAACGCGGCGAATCGTTCGCGGTAACCGTTGGTATCAGTTCGATCAGCACGCCGTCCATGTATTCGATGGCCTCGTCAAACATCCTCAGGCGCTCCCCACGATCTTCGACTTCGGCAGCCGAATGAAGCTCGACAAGCGCTCGACTCAGATGGTGATTGAGCTCTGCGATCAGGTTCATGCGTTCCTTGGCTCGTAAGAAGATGTGTTGCGTGTGCGTGGCGAAAAGATAAAACAGCATCACTCCCGTGGCAATCATTGCGATTGCGATATCGTTTAAAATGGTGGAGGAAGGCGTTACGTCGATTCTCGCTAGCGTAAGGTCAACCGCATAGGAAACTACAAAAAGCATGCAGGCCATCACCCCGGCAGCTTTAAGAATCTCAGGTGTCATCCAGTAAGGCAGGAACTTGGTCCGCATCGAAATGCCCTCCGCGAGCGCAGTGCGGGCTGCTCGTAATGGGCTTGATTCTACACCGGGCGGACACAGCGGCGCTCGCTCTATCAACCGTTGTACGCCGAAGTTCGTCACGGCGAATATGAACACCCGATGATTATCGTGCGTGGCGCGTCGCCGGTTGCAGCCAGTCTCGGATCGCTTTCCCCAACTCTTCAATCTTCCCGGTAAAAAAATGATCCACACCGTCCACCACGACCATTTCATTCTTGTCCGGCAGCGAGGCCGCCATTTGCCGCACCTTCTCCACATCGCCATGCTCGTCGTTCGAACCATGCACAAATAGCTTCGGCTTGGCGCACTTTGCGAGGTACGAAAAATCCGAGTTGTTCACCGGCGCGCCAATCCCGATCAGCTTTTCCACTCGCGCGTCTTCGCAACCCGCACGCAGCCCCACCCAGCATCCAAAACTGAACCCTGCAACCAGCAGCGGCGTTCCGGGAAATTCCCCTGCCAGAAACTGCAGCGCCGCACGCACGTCATCGAGCTCCCCTCGCCCTTTGTCGTGAACGCCTTCGCTCAATCCGGCGCCGCGAAAATTAAATCGCAATACCGCAATCCTCAGCGAATCCAGCGCTTTCGCCGCCTGAAAAACAACCTTGTTGTGCATGGTCCCGCCAAAAAGCGGGTGCGGATGGCAGACCAGCGCGGCGATGCCCGGTGCGGCCGCGGGTGGTGTCCACAGCACGGCTTCCAACTTGCCGGCGGGTCCCTGCAAAAAGAAGTTTTTCGATTCGTGCGTTGAGCTCATCGGCAGCCAAAACAGTCTACATGAATCAAGAAGCGTGTTT
>Ga0210406_10002227_pt1 | contig 22514 bp, 21 predicted proteins | sample IncBWC30MmetaG_FD_155454 | JGI IMG/M metagenome (GOLD analysis project Ga0210406, IMG submission 155454) | Forest soil microbial communities from Barre Woods Harvard Forest LTER site, Petersham, Massachusetts, United States - Inc-BW-C-30-M | ecosystem: Environmental > Terrestrial > Soil >...
CACCATCTGGCTGCCTTTTGCATCGGTCATGCTGTCGAATGCCTTGTTGCAGTACGCCACTCCGTCCTTGAGCGCAGCCACGAGGTCCGCCTTTGAAGTCTTTGTTTTTTCGATGTCCTTTGCTGGGTTTGCTTCACCTATGGCTTGCGAGCAGAACATGTACGAAGCGTCGGCCACATGGCCAACGAGCTGGCCAAAAGTGCGAACTTCCGGCGTCGGCTTGAAGGAGTAGTTTTCTTCCGGCATTTTCTGCGCCGCACCAACAACCGCGTTACTTACAAACGAGTAAAAACCTTTTTCGCTCACGGTAATCGGGTTCGCGGGCGGAGTGGACTGCGCCGGTGGAGCGGACGACGTCGGTGGTTTCTCCTGCCCGAGCAGAGCAACGGGAACTGCCATCAGTGCAACAAACACAAAACCGAGTCTTTTGTTCATGAAACTCCTTTCGGAAAATCGTGCCACTTTGCGGGTCATAAACACCCGCAATTTACTATACGCACGAAGTGCCGAGTTGTTTCGCGTCGACAGCTAAGTCTTGGTAAGTCCGCAAACCGGACAAGTCTAGTCCCAGTACCCACATTTCCGGTTAGCGCGTTAATCAGGAGTTGACCGACTGATTCTTACTTTCGGGTTGTTTCTGAGTTGCTAGGGTAATACTGATTCTCGAAATCCAGCAGTAGTGGCAGGGACGTGGAGCTTAGACGAACGACAGTGGCACCGCCAGTCCAAGCGATGACCATCTCTGGGCTAGCCTTATGGCCTTGGCTAAAAATCAATTCCACCCGCTTGCCGACGATGCGTCCCTTTTCGTTCTTCATCGTGCCTTGCTTGACGACACGAGACGCTTTCTTTGCGAGTGTCTCTAGGCCGCTGCGTGCGTCGCTCGCTGATTTGTACCACTCGCGGACCTGGACGACAGCAGTCCCGTCCTCGGACCTATAGGAGTGGAACGAGGCCTGCACTGCTCCCTTTGAAGGAATCCCTTTCCCTTGACCCACCTCTGTATAGCTGTGGTGCATGGGTTGTTGCGCTTGTGCTGAGGCGGTTTGCGCGAGAGCCACTGCACAAGCTGACGCTGCGAGAAGGAGCAATCTGGTCCTCATATAAGGAATTGACACCTATTCGAGATGAAATGTTCCAGCATTGCCGCCGAAGTCTCAAGGTCCCGGTAAGTCGGCTTACCGGTAACTTGGGTACTGGCCCCCACTTTTCCGATTGCGGCTCCGCTAATCAGGTAGATCTATGAACGAGTTTCGAGCTTACGGCGACGAAGCCGCCTTACACACGCGTGCAATTTCCTCAATGTGACGGTGGTCCGTTCCGCAGCAGCCTCCCAGCACATTGATGTGTGGATGCCGTCGCAGCAGATCACCATACTGCGCGCCAAATTCGAGAGGATTGCCGTCGTCGAGGTCGGGTGCCTCGTTAAGTTCGGCATGGCTCAGCCTGGAAGCATTAGCGCGGACGCCTCTTAGACGCCTGACCCAGGGCTGGCTCGTTGCAATCGCTGTATCGAAATGCGTGGGGTGGGCGCAATTAATCATGTAATAGGCAGTCACTTTGCCAGTTGCAGCGTCGACAGCATCGATCGCCTCTTCTAGACTCTGCCTTGTTGGTAGACAACCATCGGTCTCCAGAGTGAATGAGATAACGACGGGCAGCCCCGTGGTGCGAGCTGCGCGAACGATCCCGATGGCCTCTGGTGTGTTCGTGATCGTGATGGCCGTGACGAGGTCTGCATCGGTCTCACGAAAGAAACCAATTTGCTGGCTGTGATAAGCCTCTGCCTCGGCCTCGCTCATGATTTGGCCGGGGTCATATCCGTCTCCACGTGGACCTACACAGCCGCTAATCACCATTGGCGAGTGTGCGGTCTCGAATTGCTCGCGCAACTCTCGCATAAGTGCGACGGCAACGCGGTTGACTTCGGAAAGTGCCGCCTTAGAATAGCCAAGCTTTTCACTCCAATCAGGATTGGCGCGCCACGTCGGACTTTCGAGAACAAATCCAAGTCCATTCGCGCACGCGATTGAGGCGTAACTGCGGTAATATTTACGCAAGGCTTCTGTTCCGGCCCCCTCCTTCATCAGGTGAAAGGCTGCGAAATAGGGCAGCTCTAATTTGTCGTGGAAGATCAGCGTCGTCTCAAGTCCACCGTCAGTCAAGAAAATTCCACCATCGAGCTGCGGCAGATGATCACGGTATTTCGACATGGCTCGTGCTCCCCGTCGATAGCGAACAAACAAAAACGAGCTACCTGATGACCCTCGGTGAGGACGTTTATACCACTCGTCCGGCGCTAAGTCCCGATTAGTCGGGTGGTCTCAATGGGTCGACGCAACACTAAGGTCGAACCCGACTTGCATTGAAAACAAAGGCCAAATCGCTCTCTAGGGTTAGATCAGCCGGAGCACTACCCTGACTAGGTTTTGACCGCGAACAGCCAAACAGATCGATTCTCCCGGGGAAGCAGTGTCGAATCAACGCATCGGATAGTGTTGCATCGACCGTCTGAACCCGCACGGGTTACCGGTAACTTAGGTACCGGGACCAGCCTCCCTCCCCACCGCGGCAGACAGACTGCCCAAATCCAGCGGCAAGCTCACCCATTCGGTCGCGTCCGATCAACCTTCACTCCCAGCGCCCAGCCTTGGTTAGCCCCAAGCAATCCGTTCACGGGCAAGCTCGGGTCCGCCAGCCTCCCCGCTCCACCCATCGCGGCGCGCGTCCTATGTCGGCGCCATGCCCTGCTTAGTCACGCGGTCTTTCGGTGTATAATCCCGCCGAACTCGGATTCGGGCGGTGAACCTTGGGCTCTTCGCAAACTCCAAATCTTTGGATCCCGGTGTGTTGCGGGCGCGTGATGCGCTACAACATCTTCGCGCCACAGGGCGACTCCGCCTACGGCCTCCTGGTTTGCTCCGTCTGCAACAAAAACGTTACCTTTGAGCTGGAACATCAAGCTGACTTGAACAGTTATGGAGAAGGCGCGCGAGCTCTGAGCATGCTGGGCTCTCCCAAGCCTCCCGATGTGGAGCGCAAAAAACTGGATGGCGACGCCGCGCTGGACGACAAGACATTGTGACGTAGACCGCCGCTTGCACCAGAGCGGGCTCACCGATGATTGACGAGACCATCTCCCACTTCCGCGTCATTCAAAAACTGGGCGCCGGGGGAATGGGCGTCGTCTATAAAGCCATCGATACCCGCCTGGACCGCCCCGTTGCCCTGAAATTCCTGCCGGATGAAATGGCGCAAGACTCCCAGGCGCTCGAACGCTTTCGCCGCGAGGCCCGAGCCGCCTCCGCTCTCAATCACCCCGGCATCTGCACCATCTATGACATCGGAGAGCAAGCCGGCCGAACTTTCATCGCCATGGAGTTCATCGACGGCGAAACCCTGCGCAGTCACATCCACGGGAAGCCGCTCCCCCTCGAAGAAACCCTGAAACTTGGCATCCAGCTTGCCGAAGCATTGGATGCGGCCCACACCCAGGGCATCATCCACCGCGACATCAAACCCGCAAATATTTTTATCACCAAACGCGGCCAGGCCAAGGTCCTCGATTTTGGCCTCGCAAAACTTGTTCCCAAGGGAATTGCAACCGCCGACACAGATTCCGGCAGCGAAACTCCGGATTCAACCTCAATCGTGGGAATCATCAGCGGCACTCCCGCCTACATGTCGCCCGAACAAGTCCGTGGAGACAATCTGGACCCGCGCACCGATATCTTCTCTCTCGGTCTGTTGCTGTATGAAATGGCCACCGGCCGCCAGGCGTTCGGCGGTGCCACCGGCGGCGCGATTATCGAAGCCGTGCTTACCCGCTCCCCCGCTCCCGCGCGAACAATCAATCCCGCCATCCCGCCACGCCTGGAAGAAATCGTCAGCAAAGCGCTCCACAAAAACCGCGACCAGCGCTATCAGCACGCCGCCGACATGCGCGCCGATCTTCAACAACTGGAACGCGGCCCCGATTCCGGTTGGCGAGCCGCGGACCAAATCACACAAACCGCCCAACTATCATCCAACACCGGCTTGCACCCGACCGGAGAGCACCGCGCACAAAATCCCGCCACCCAAACAGGCACGCTTCGCCCACCGCGGGTTTCCAAAATCATCGACTCCCTCGCCGTTTTGCCTTTCGAAAACTCCAGTCGCGACCCGGAGCACGAATACCTCAGTGACGGAATCGCGGGCAGCCTGATCAACATTCTCGCGGCCGTTCCCAAACTGCGCGTGATGGCCCAGAGCAGCGTATTTCGATTCAAGGGCCGCGGCGTCGATCCGCAATCCGTCGGTCGCGAACTAAACGTCCGCGCCGTACTCACCGGCAAAATCATGCAGAGCGGTGGATCCCTGCGCATTGGTGCTGAGTTGGTCGATGTCGCCACAGGTTCGCGAATCTGGGGCGGGCAGTACGATCGCAAGCCCGGCGACATCTTCGCCATTCAAGACGAAATCTCCGACGAAATTTGGGAAACTTTAAAGCTGAAACTCACCCGCGCCGAAAAAAAGCGGCTAACCAAACACCAGACAGACGACGCCGAGGCCTACCGTCTTTACCTGAAGGGTCGCCATCACTGGAACAAGTGGACCGAAGACGGCTTCTACAAAGCCATCGAACACTTTCAGCAAGCCGTCGAAAAGGATCCCGCCTACGCTCTCGCCTATACCGGCATCGCCGATTCCTACATTCTCCTCGGCTGGAACAGCTATCTCCCCCCAAAGGCCGCCTTCCCTAAAGCCAAAGCCGCCGCGCTGGCCGCCCTGCGGCTCGACCCGGATCTCGGCGAAGCCCACACTCCCATGGCCGCCGTGTTGTGGCTTTACGATTGGCACTGGCCAGAGGCTCAAGCGGAATTCCAGCGCAGCATTGCTCTGAACTTCGCCCATCCGACCGCCAGCCATTGGTACGCCGAATGTTTGATGACGATGGGGCACCAGGCGGAAGCGATCGCGGGAATGAAAAAGAGCCAGGAACTCGATCCCCTCTCCCTCATCATCAGCGTCGCGATCGGTTGGGCCCACTACATGGCCCGCCAGTACGACAACGCCATCGAGCAACTCCATCGCACAATCGAATTGGATCCCAACTATCCCGTCACCTACTGGATTCTGGGCCTCATCCTCAGAAAAATGGGCCGCCACGAACTGGCCATCGCCGAGGGCGAAAAGGGGGTGAAACTTTCCGGCGGCAGCCCTCTGATCACCGCGGCGCTGGCGCAAACTCTCGCCACCGCGGGCAGGAAAAAAGAAGCAATCCATCTCCTCGATGAGTTAACCCAACTGGCAACGCAAAAATATGTTGCCCCCTGTTTTTTCGCCGGAATCCACATCGGCCTGGGAGAAGTCGACCGCGCCATCGAATGCCTGGAAAAATCCTTCGAAGAGCATTCCCACTGGCTCATCTACCTGCACATCGATCCCAGCATGGACGCCCTCCGCCCCGACCAGCGTTTTCAAGCCCTCTTGCGCCGCGTCGGCCTTCCCCTAAAGCACGCCATCCCTGCCTGAATCTGAATAGCCCAGCTCGAGTTTCAGAAGTGGCGTTCTGCATTTCTGGAACTGGCTCATGTCGCCGCTCCTCCGGCCGATGATTCGCGCCCCAGCGGTTCGCGCGGCATGGCGCCCGCCAGCAGAAGAACGGCCCCGCAAAACATCAGCGTATCCGCCACGTAATTAAGCCCATTCGCGAGGCTGGCGCGTTCCACAACTCCGATCGGCACATAGACAACCAACTCCACAATCAGCACTGTCAACCCCAGCAACGTGGCCGCGACGCGCGTTTTCTTCCCAGAAAGCAAGAGGACACCCGCGACCGCGTAAACCACAGCCGCTAGATACGTCCAAATGGCGTGCCCGTAAACGTACTCCGGAGTCAGCCGTTTCAGCGGGACGCCCGGGACATGATCGCCGTGCAGGAATTGCTCGAAGCTGAAAAACAGCACCGGAATCGCAACGAAGTATCGCGCAATCGTCGCAAGCAAGTCCGTGCTGCGCTCCCGCGACTTCCCGGCGAGGCTGGCCGCCAGCGCCAGCGCGCCCCCGCTGAAGGATAATTCCCGCAGCGCGACCGTTAGCGCAAACCGATTTCGCGGGTCTTGCGCCCAACCTGGCCCGTGCATCAGCACCACGAAAAGAAAAAACGTCAGGCCAAGCAAACCCGCCGCAAGCCGCGCCCGAATCCCCGTCACCACGCTCAACGCGCCGGCGATAAAGCAAGCGCCTACAAGGTACGTCCAAAACGGATGCCACGGAATCCACGCCGGTATGACCGACGCGATGCCCGCCGTCAGCGTGAAATGTTCGGTGCCGAATGCCGCGACCGGCGCCGCGTAAAAAAGCGGCCCGAACAGAATCAGCTTGTCCAATCCTCGCGCTTTTTGCCAATCGCCGCGAAGAAACATCGCGCCCAGCCCGATGGCAAAAACCACTCCACCGGCAAAATACGACCAAATCACCTCGCTCGGAATCGCCAGGAGAACCAATACTGCCGACGCCTCTACAAAGCTGCCACTCACACCAATTCCTTTCAGCTCCGTCCCACCCCAGCCACTAGCTCCCTTTTGTTCTGTATCATCAACGGCGGAGTCTATCACGGCTCCCGTTATTCCAGTCTTGTCACATCTATGCGCGGATAAGCGCCTCATAAGTAGAATAACTGGACCTCTTGATCCTAGTACCCACTTTACCGGTTAGGGCGTTTACCAGGACCTAGGCCACGTCTTGCAATGGATTTGTGATACAAACTGGGTATGAAATTAGATTTACTAAGACGGATTGTTGTACTGGCGGCCGTATCAGTCGGAGTTGCGGCAGTCGCGCAAGTACCTCCGACAGAGTTGACCGTCAGAAGCCAGTCTCCGACAGTGAGCGTACCTTTCCTGACGCAGGACGGCCATGGCCATGCATTGCGCCTGATCACTACAGCTGACCTGTCAATCTCGGATAATGGAAAGCCGCCTCAGTCAATTGTGGCCATCCGAAACGCGAGAGAATTACCGCTGAGACTAGGAGTCCTGATAGACACTAGCAACTCGGAGAGGGTTAGTACGCTGTATATTCCGGGAGCGCATGCAACTTGGGGCCTCCTGAATCAAGTGCTGAACGGACCTGAAGACCGGGTCTTCCTTGAAACTTTCGACACGGTTCCGAACGCCTCAGGCTTTATGAAGAAAGATGAGGCACTGAATTTCAAAATTAACCTAAATCCTGGTGGAGCGTCCGCCCTGTTTGATGCAATTTATCTCGCGTGCAACGACCGCATGGAAGGCGACCCAATACAACCCGCTCGGCGCGTACTCGTCATCTTGAGTGATGGCGGCGACAATTTTAGCCACGTGAATCTCGACAAAGCCATTGCTGCGGCGCAACAGGTCAGAACTGTAATTTTTTTTGTTAGCACCAGCGAGAATGCCAGGGACGATTTGGACGGCAGGAGATTAGAGCTGTTCGCCGAGAAAGCGGGTGGTCTTGCTTTCCTGCATCTGAATCCCACGGACATTCCCAAGGTCTTCTCCACCATAAGGGAACAGATTGAGAATATGTACGCGGTGACCTATGTCCCTTCAGATTTAGTACACCTGGGTCAGTACCGCTCAATTGAGTTGAAGGCAAAATCAGACAAGAAGCTGAAGCTGCACGCGCCGAAGGGCTACTACGTTAATGCAGGACTGAAGTAAGTAGTCCGTTTGATTTCCACAAACTCAGCTCAGTGCCCGGTAAGTCGGGTGGTCTCAATGGGTCGACGCAACACTCAGGCCGAACCCGGCTTGCATTGAAAACAAAGGCTAAATCGCTCGCTAGTGTTAGATCAGCCGGAACGCTACCCTAGCTAGGCTTTCACCGACTACGGCCAAACAGCTGGGTTCTTCCGGGGAAGCATTGTCGAATCAACGTATTGGATGGTGTTGCATCGACCGCTTGAGCTGGCACGCGTTACCGGTAACTTGGGTACCGGGACCAGCATGTCTGCTCAGCGTGGCAGACAGACTGTCCAAAGCCAGCGGCAAGCTCATCCATTCGCTTGGGCTCGATCAAAGTTCACGCTCCACGCGTAACCTTCGCTCGCTCAATCAAACGGTTCGAACGCACGCTCGGGTCAGCCAACTTTTTCGCGGTTTCTATCCCCGCCACGGGCAGTTTCGCCGCATCCAGCAACCCCAATTGCACCAGCACCGAAGCCTGGTCCCAATAAATATGTTCGTTCGCCAGCTTCCCGTCGCGAAAATGTACGATCACCACCAGCGGGCATTCCACTCGCTTCCCCGTCGGCGCAATCCCCGGCAGCATCCAGTCCATCTCCATCGTGTGCGTGAACTGAAAAATCATCTCGTCCACCAGCCGCTCTTCGCCAATCGTTCGCGAGACGGGCACGATCTTCGTATCCGGCGGCATCTTGGGAATAAAATGTTTCGAATAAAATTCCCGCAACTCTTCGTGCCCCACGCCCCCCGTCAAAACCGGTATGTGATTCACGTAAGCCTCCGGCACCATGGTCTTCAGCGTCGCTTCCGTATCCCTCGTCGTGAATTCGCCGCGCAAATGCTCTTCCCAAAGCTTGCTCAACGGCTGCTTGCTCGTATTGTCCATCTGCCTTCCCTTCTGCTTCAGTGACCGCGTTAACCACGATTTGAAGTAACTGCAGTGCCGGAAACTGTGAATTCGGACAAACCTTCGGTGGATTCGATCCCGAAGGGGTTGACAGTACTGACAAGCACAAGTTCCTCTCCTTTTTCGGTTTGGAATCGCTTCACGACCTCACAGGCAACAAATCCCGGTGTCGGGTACTTGCTGTCAGCGTCCAAATCTTCGACCGTGAATATTGGGACCTTGTCCTTGAAGCAATGGAGACGGCCGGCCGCATCCACCAGTTCGCACTCCACCCAACCGGGGAAACCACTATCAACAAAACGAACGATTTGAACCACAAGGTTATGCATGGTTTTCTCGCGGGATCAGCCCTTGCTTCGGCTGTCATTTCTTGGAGGACTCGCCCTTCACCAAAACAAATTTCTGAACCCTCTTCCCCGTGTCCACTTCCCCGGTGTAAAGATTCCCCTCCGAATCCGACACAATCTGATGGATCCAATGAAATTGCCCCGCGCTCCGCCCGTTGCGGCCCGTCCGCCCTGCCACCGCTCCATCCTCGCGCCGCAGCGTCCAGATCACGTTGTCCTCGCCGTCCGCCACAAGCAAAAACTTCTGCTGTGCATCCGTCGAAAACGCAAACTGCCACACCGATCCCACCCCCAGCGTTTCCGGCCGCACAAAAAACTCCTTCACAAACTTCCCCTGCTTCGTGAACACCTGCATCCGGTCGCTCGAACGGTCGCACACATACACCAGTCCATCCCGCGAAATGTGCACGCAATGCACGGGGTTGCGGAATTGTTGCGCAGCCGGCGCCGCCGCACTGTACGCCCCCACATCGCCATCCTTCGGCGCGTTTCCATACGCACCCCACATCCGTTTGAACGCCCCCGTCTCCGAATCAAACACAATCACCCGCTTATTCATATATCCGTCGGCGACATACACCTCGTGAAGTTCCGAATCCACCTCAATCCCCGCCGGCCGCCCCAATATATCCGTCCGCGAACTGTCCGCCGCATCCGCAGAAGGATGCCCGATCTGCATCACAAACTTCCCATCCTTCTTGAACTTCAAAATGTGCCGGTCGGTCGCCCCGCTCCCGCCAATCCAAACATATCCCGCCTTGTCCACAAAAATTCCGTGCTCGCTCTTCGGCCAGTCAAATCCATCGCCCGGTCCGCCCCACGAGCGCAGCAAATGCCCCTCCTGATCGAACTCCAGCACCGGCGGCGCCGCAAAACAACACTCCGACCGCGGCGGCGTCTGCGCCGCCCCCAGCTCATCCGCCGTATTCGAAGCCGGCCGCTGCAAAACCCAAATGTGATTCTCTCCGTCCACAGCCATCCCGCCGATCTGCCCGATAATCCACTTGTTCGGCAATTCCTGCGGCCAAAACGGGTCCACCCGATACTTCGGCGCTTCCTGCGCGCAAATCCCCACAGCAAAAGCACCCAGCAGAAGTGCCATCCCAACACAAAAACGCCCCAACACCTTTGTGCATGTCTGTTGAAATTGGAACATGTGCATCCCACGCTCCCGCAAGTAATCTTCCTTCTTTCCGATTCGGCGCGGAGTATAGGACCGCCCTTCCTACCTGTCAACGTGTCGTGGTTCGTACTGGGTTGAGCGACGAGGCGTCATTCGAGGTATACTTCCGCAACTGCCGCCCCTCGAATTTAATTCCAGGTGAAACTAACATGACCGCTCAGCCCCAGACTCAACCCGCTCACGCAGGTATTCTCCAAATCATGACTGGCGCCTACATTTCCGGCGCAGTCTCCTGCCTCGCCCTGCTCGGCATCCCCGACCTCGTCGAAGCGGCTCCCAAATCCGCCGACGAACTCGCCAAGCAGATCGGCGCCGACCCGCATGCGCTCTACCGCCTCATGCGCGCCACAGCCTGTGTCGGAGTTCTCTCCGAAGGCCCCGACGGAAAATTTTCGCAAACGCCCCTGTCCACGGTACTGCGCACGGACGCCACCCCAAGCCTCCGCGCCTTCGCCATTATTACCGGCAGGGAATGGCACGGCCGCGGCTGGTCTAATCTCGAACACTGCGTCCGCACTGGCAAGCCCGCCATGGAACAGATTTACGGCTCGCCCATCTTCGAATTCTTCAAGCAGCATCCCGCCGAAGCGGAAATGTTCAACAACGCCATGACCGATCTTTCCATGATCGACAGCCCCGCCGTCGCCGAAGCCTACAATTTCGAAGGCATTCGCTCCATCGTGGACGTGGCCGGCGGCCACGGGCTTCTTCTGGCAACCATCCTGAAAACCAATCCCCACCTGCGCGGCACCCTCTATGAAGCGCCCCACGTCGTCAAAGGCGCCGCGAACGGCCCGCTAAAACCTCTAATGGATCGCTGCACGCTTGCCTCCGGCGATATGTTTTCCTCGGTTCCCCCCGGAGCCGACGCCTACATCATGAAGCACATCATCCACGACTGGCCCGACGACCTCTGCACCCGGCTGCTCAAAGCCTGCCGCAAAGGCGTGAATCCCGGCGGCAAGCTTCTCGTCGTTGACGCCGTCATTCAGCCCGGCAACGATTTCTCCCCCGGCAAGTTCCTCGACCTGCAAATGCTCATTTTCCCCAGCGGCTGCGAGCGCACTGAAAAACAATTCCGCACCTTGTTTGCCGCCGCGGGCTGGCAGCTCACCCGCATCATCCCCACCGCTGCCGCCGACTCCATCGTGGAAGCAATCCCGGCCTGACGCCCCGCGCCAATCGCGCCTCCCGGCCCCCGTCCGAAAGGACAGTGCTGTTGGTTTCGCATCGCCTGTCCTTCAACCGCCTCGACCCGCTTTTTCGCATGGAATAAACTTGCCAAATGAACCGAGAATGTCGTGGTCTACGATTTTCTTTCGACGCAACCGCCGAAATCGCTCCCGAAAGCTCGCCCAAAGTGACTCTCCCCGGGCGCGTCACCGAGCTCAGCCTGATGGGCTGCTTCGTCGAAACCTCCGCCTCCTTTGAACCTAAGAGCGCCGTCCATCTGAGGATTTACGAGGACCGCGAATCATTCGAAGCCGAAGCAATCGTCCTCTACACCCGCGAATCCGGCGTCGGCTTGGTCTTCCGCGGCATCAAGCCCCGCTATCGCGACGTCCTCCAAAACTGGATCCTCAAAGCCCTAGATCGCCAGCTCCAGGCCCAGCACATCCCCGGCTAGCATGGGCGTTACATCCCCGGATACTTTCCCGCAAAGATCAGCAGAAAATCGATTGTGTCTCCAATGCCGTGCGCGATGATCGGCACCGCCAGGTTTCGTCCGTTTCGAAGATAGACCACTCCAAACAAGAAACCGGCTAGCCCCTCGTCAATGATGCCCGTGATTCCCTGGTACGCATGTGCCATTCCAAATCCCACGTGGACCACAATCAGGCTAACGATCCAGGCCCCGCGACTGCGATTCATCAAATCGGCCACCCGATTCATCAAGTATCCGCGGTAGACCATCTCTTCGCCGAAGGCCGCGAGTGTCCAAGCGCCTGCGATGGCGAGCAAAGTCCACTTCACATCTCCATGCAGTGCGCGAAAAAGTTCAAGGTCCGGTTGCTTCCTCAGAACGCGAACCAAGATCGGCTGGCTTACAAAGAGCTGAAAGGCTTCCAGCAGAAGGCCCACACTAACACCCGCTGCGAGCGTGATCGGCCAACTTCGATATCGGCTCAACCCGACGTCGCGCCAACGCAGCTTGCGCATGCGAAGTGAAATCCAGCCAACGGCCAGCAAGAACGGAGTCTTGCTCAAGGGAATGAAATGCAGAGCATCGGCGACAAAAATGAGAATGACGACAAGTAGCTCAACCAAGATGAGCCATTTGCTCTGTCGCCACCCCCGCGTCAGGCCTGATGTGTCCTGATTGGATGCATTCGGGGCTGTGATTGGCGGATCGTCACTATCAGTGAGTTTAGTCATAGAGCCTCCCCACGCGTCCTCGTACCTGCCGGGGAATACTACTCTCTGTCGGTGTTCGATTAGGACGCCAATATTGTGCGCATTATTTGAATGAATAAGTTATGGAGGAGCGCTTGGTGTAAAAAAGCTGAACTCAGCGACCACGTTGATTCAGTTCCCGCCTGCCTCCTCCCAAAGGATAGAGGGTCAGTACCCCTTGGAGCTTCGGCAGTTGCGACTCCTTTTTAGCCCGCAGAGAGAGCGCTAATTGTGACGTAATATCCGTCCGGATCTCGGAGCGAGAACTCCTTCGTTCGAGTGTTCGAATTGAGGTGTGGTTCCTCTTCGAACCGACTGACGAGAGAGCGTGCCCTTTGAAGCGCTGGGTCGAAATCATCGACACGGAAGAACAACAGCAGGCCATTACCAGATACGCCGTGATCGGGGCTCATCAATGAGGGATGCTCGTGGGCACCCCATTTGTGGAGGCAGAGCAAGACAGTCCCATCTGAATCGAGGATTTGCCCAAAGTACTCATGGGAAGGAAGGATAACCGGCTGACCAAACAGGGCCTGATACCATTTGAAGCTCTGGGGGACGTTGCCAACCCCGATGATGGTCCACGTGCGCTTCATCAATCCCCCCCCGCGGTCTAATTCTTGCCAGTATATTCCCCAATTGCCGCACTGTTCTATGCCGACAGGTGGTCCTCTCAGGTTATCGGATCGTCTGCTACTCGAAAACTGGCACCCTGCCAAGCAAAGCGATCTTTTTAATCTCCCTAATCCCGCGCTATACTGTGCCCACTCGACACTCTTGTCGACATCGGCGCTTTTGCCGAGAAGGAGGTGATCCAGTGAGGTACGGTTTACGTTGAAGCAGTAGGCGAGGCGCTTGTGATCACCCCGAGCGCCTCTCTTTTTCCCTCCCCCAGTTCGAACTCCATCTGATTCGCATCTCACCCAGAGTCTCTCCGCTCATGCTCATGTTCAACTTAGGGCAACTCGGTTCAATCGGCGGTTGTCTCGAACCGCTGTTGCCCGAAGAATGTGATGCAGAGGTACTCCCATGAACAAAGCATCTGCTCTCATTCTCACGATTGTGCTGGCGTGCCCCGTCTTCGCCGCGGAAAAAACCCGCGAACAGAAGCGCCTCGAAGCCTCCGGCCAGGTCTTCAAGGAGATCATGGATATTCCCGATGGCATTCCCAAGGACCTCCTCAACAAAGCGGAGTGCGTGATCGTGATTCCGTCCGTCCTGAAATTCGCCATCGGTGTCGGCGGCGACTTCGGCCGCGGCGCCATCACCTGCCGCACCGGCCAGCACTTCACCGGACACTGGAGCGCACCCGCGCTCTTCGCCCTCGAAGGCGCAAACATCGGCTTTCAGTTGGGGGGCGAAGCCACGGACTTTGTCCTCTTGGTCATGAATCCCAAAGGCGCCAACTCCATCTTAAGCAGCAAAGTGAAGCTCGGTGCCGACGCCTCCGCCGCTGCCGGCCCCAAGGGGCGCACCGCCGCTGCCGACACCGACATCGTGATGCGCGCGGAAGTCCTCACCTATTCCCGCTCGCGTGGATTGTTTGCCGGCATTTCGCTCGAAGGTTCCACGCTCCGTTCCGACGGCAGCGCAAACAAAAAACTCTATGGCCGCGACCTCTCCGCCAAACAAATCGTCCGTGAAGGCAAAGTCGGCGTCCCCGCCTCCGGACGCGAACTGGTTTCTTTGCTCAACAAACTTTCGCCCAAGAATCAGTCCGACCCGGTTTCCCTGAAAGAATAAATCCACTCGCCCCTGTTTCGGCGGACACGAGAGAAATCACCATCCGAACAGCCGTCGTTCATTTCGCCAAGGAAACTCCCAGACTGACAGGGGTATGTGAGGCTGTCTCTACATGAACGTCCAAAGCGCAGAGGGACGAACTGCAAGACCAGACGTGCTTCTCAAACTCAAAACTTAGACACCTGGCGGTGTTCTTGGGGGGTTGACGAGGTGAAAAATCTTCTTCAGTGCCAATCGAAATTACCCGGAAAGTCCCGGAACTTATTTCTTTGAACCAGACTTCGCCATCTCCAACCATGAATCCCTGCCAGTTCACAAAAAGGCATCGAGATGACATCTCGTCACCAATTTTTGCTTTCACTTTTGGGGTGAGTATGTGGTTGTAGTTATATAGAAATTCTTCGCGGTCTCCGATTTCCAGACGTTTTTGGGGTGTAGCTACCAGCAGCGGAAATCTCATCATATTCGCTACTTTCAATCTTTGGTCCAGTTCAACGGCTGATTTGAGTTCGGAGAGAAAGGCCCGCGGAGGTCTGGCCTTCTCAGGTCCCAGTCTGTCCACCGTTTCGCCGGGACATTTACTCGTATCCTTTGATTGAGCGAAAACAGGAGATAACAAAACCGTCAAAAAGCATGTTGCCACAATAAAGTTTGATGAACCCCTCAAAATTGGACATGTGGGGCCTCGGAAAGTTGTATAGCTTGGCGGGTGGCCCGGTGGTCTGGAATTTTTTAACATCGAACCGCTGAGAGGATACCACTTCAACAATTCCCATAACAGGAGAGAGAAGGAGGGTGCCCCAGGTTCCGGTGTTTGGTACCTGGGTCTTGGGGTTGCCGTTTCTTTCCGCGGGATTTCCCATGCTGGTGGGACACGCACTATTCCACAAAGCGCCGGTTTCATAACATTAATCCTTCAGCCGAAACCGGAAACGGTCGATACCGTGCGTCCGAAATTGCTTCGTGTGAATTTAGGAGAAAACGATCGGGGCGAAAGGATTGAACCTTCAACCTCCTGGTCCTCACGCTAAATCAAATGCGGCGACGAAAAGCAGGAACGCTATACTTCTCTTTATGCAGCCCGACCAAGAAATCATAAACCGCTGGACAGGTTCCGCCCCCTTCTGGGAAAAGCACCGCGAAATCATCCGCCACATGTTTGCCCCGGTGACCCAAGCCCTCGCCGAGGACGCGCAAATCTCCAAACGCCAAATCGTTCTCGATCTCGCCACCGGCCCCGGCGAACCCGCATTAACTCTGGCCACCCTCGTCGGCCCCGAAGGCAAAATCTTCGGCATCGATCCGATTCCAGAGATGGTCGCCGCCGCTCACCGCGCAGCCGAGCGTCTCGGCGCAACAAACACGCAATTCCAAGTCGCCTTTGCGGATCATCTTCCCTTCCCAGACAACACCTTCGACGCCGCCGTCAGCCGCTTCGGCATCATGTTCTTTCCCTCCCCGCTCGACGCCATCCGCGAAATGCTCCGCGTCCTCAAGCCCGCTGGCAAACTAGCCCTCGCCGTCTGGCATTTCGCCGAACGAAATCCCTTCCACTATTCCCTCTCGCGCGTCATCGACCGCCACATCGAATCCCCGCCCCTCGCTCCCGACGCTCCGGACGCCTTCCGCTTCGCCAACCCCGGCAAGCTCCTGAAACTTCTTCACGAAGCCGGCGTGACTGATCCACGCGAACGCCTCCTGCAATTCACAATCAAGGCCCCGATGTCCGTGGAAGATTTCTTTCAGTTGCGCCTGGATATCTCCGATAAACTCCGCGGAAAAATCGCCAAACTTCCCCAGCCTCAGCTGTCCGAAGTAAAGCGAGAAGCCCTCGCCTCCCTCGCTGAGTTCTCCACCACCCAAGGCATCAGTTTCCCCGCCGAAATCCTGACCCTGACGGGCGCCAAGCGCTCTTCGGCCTCATAAACCTTCCAAGCTGAAAATGCTTCTTGCTTCCAAGAGGGGCACCTCGCAAAGTAAAACGCAGCCCCACCTGAGACAGACGATCCAGCATTCGGCCGTTTGCCGCGGTTTTCCCCTTGATTCTTTCCCGCACGGGACCGGTAGGAGACTCGGCTCCCAGGTTTAACCGTTACTCTTAACCGATGCGAAATTGGCTGACAATTTGGGCAAGCAACTGCCCGGGATGAAAGCCTAAAATAAACAAGTAGGGTAAAGCCGAACGGCTTACGGGAATTGGTCGATTGGGAGGTCACGTGAGCCAATCACAAGTGATCAGCACTCCCGGGAATTTGGCAGCGACAGCCTCGCGCCGCAGCACGCGAATCGAGAAATCCGTCCCCCTGATTGTCTTAGGTCAGAATCGCATGGGCGAACCGTTCATGGAGAGAACGGTCTCGGTGACCCTAAACATGCATGGTTGCCGCTATGCCTCGCGCCATGAATACGGTGTCGGAACCTGGGTCACCCTGCAGATGGTAGGGCTAAACAGTTCCGGGGAAAAGTCTTCGACGGTAAGGGCCATCGTCCGGTCGGTTCATCCACCCGCAAGTTTGCGCGAACTTCAACAGGTTGGCGTGGAACTGGAAACTCCCGCCAATGTGTGGGGGATTGCGCCGCCCCCGGAGGATTGGCTAAACGCTCGAGGAACAAGTACCTCGACGGCCAAAATCGAAGGGTTGGTTGACCCAGCGCAAAAATCTGCGACGAAGAAAATAAGAGAGATCCCGATGAAGCCAGAGTCCAAGGTATCCGAGATCACCAGTTCCACATCTCCTTCGCCGGCCGTTTCTCGCCCCCCGGCGCCTCCAACCTCAAAGTCAGCGGAGGGCGTCCAACCAGCACGCGCCGTGGTCACACCTGAAAAGCTGATCGCCGCGCTGCAGGGAAGGCTTCAACAGGAGGCGGAGAAAGCCGTTCAGGCAGCGGCGGCGAAGCAGGTTAGCGACGTAGTCCGTGAGGCACTCAGCTCACTTGAGGATGCACGCCGGTCGAGCCTGCGAGAGATGCAGGAGCTTTTGCCGAAGCAACTGGAAGCAATGAAACTTTCGCTGAAGACGGAGTCCGCCAGAGAACTAGCCGCGCAATGGAGCGCGGACCTGCAAAAGTATCGGAGCCGGGCGGAGGAGACCGCTCAACGCCTGGAAAAGCAGTCGGACGAATTGCAACGCGAGTTGGCGAAGGCGCAAGAATATGTGGACAAGTTAATGCAAGAGGTTGCGCCGTCGATTCCGGACAGACTGAAGGAAACGATGACTCAGGCGACATCGGAATTTGAAAGTGCAACAGCCGAGATTGCGGAACTCCGCTTCGAACGACTGGTGGAGAATATGCAGAACGTGACAGAACAAGCGCTCTCGAAGCTGAATGCGCACTCAGCGGAGGTGCAGACGTTCGTGCAGAATGCGGCGAATTCCCGGCTGGAGGAATTTCGGCGGGACACGGAACTCCACGTGAATATGGCGCTCGCGGAGACGAAGGAACGCGTGGAGTCAGCGCTCTCTTCCCTGGAAGACGAGAGTCGAGCCACCTGTGATGCCCGTCGGCAGGCGCTGGAGGCTGAGGTGGCACGTTCCGCTGAACGGGCAGCGGAGCAGTTCCACAAGAGAGTCAAGGCATTCCTGCACACTTGCTTGGCGGCGACCGATGCCGTCGTGGATGAGCATTCCAAAACGACGGCCGGTGGACTCTTGAAAGATAACGAGTAAACTCTGGAAAGAGCACGCGACACGCCCCCTCCTCCACTGCCCGTTCAGCGAAGATGCCGGTGGGGCACACACGCAAGATGCTCGTAAGATTTCTCCCTGCGACTGAAATCGCGCTACAATCGGGCCAAGTACCTCGCATAATTTATTTGCCTCGAGAATCGCCTCGCCTATGTGCGAGCAGGAGTTTAATGATGCCGCAAAATATCGTCGCCGCGCAGATCACCATCGCCGAATGGATCACCGGTCTCGCCGCCATCCCCGAAAAACAATTCACCCTCAATACCGTCCAGGACTACGTCATCCACCATCCCGTCCTGCCCGCCAGCCTCGAACCCTATATTTTCTATTCCCAAGGCAGCTACACCCGCAATCTGATTTTCAAAAACGATCTCTTCGAGTGCATGACCCTCTGCTGGGAAAGCGGCCAGCACAGCCGCATCCACAATCACCGCGATCAGAACTGCTGGATGTCCGCTCCCATCGGCCGCCTCGACGTCCGCAACTACCGCGTCGAAAAACTCGATCCCGCCACCGGCGACTGCAAAATCACTCCCACCGATATCTACCAGCTCGATGCCTCACACCCCACCTTTGTCAATCCCATGGAACCCGTGCACGAAGTCATGAATCTTGCCGAATTCAAACAGCGCGCCGTCAGCATCCACATCTACTCCAAACCCTTCGACAGCTGCGAAGTCTATTACCGCGACAAAAACAAGTACGCCGACGTCCCCCTCTTCTTCACCAGCGAATACGGCAAGCTAAATCCCGCCGAAAAGCTCGTCTAGGATTTCCCCCGGCTCGACGTCGAAGCTCTCTGGCTTCACTCATGTCCAATTTTGGACAGACAGAGGTCGTGTCGCGGTTATACCTTTGGGGTGAAAACGGATAATCGGCAACAGGCCCGCGATGGTTGTCTCTGGAATGCCTCCGAGGATGCTATCGCGGGCACAGTTATTGATGGGCCCACCCACCGGTTTCGTGCGCTAGCAACCAAAGACTTGCGTCCCTCTATTTCAATCCGGCGGCGTCAAGCCCGGTCTGGTTAAGTGTGTTGGTTCCAGGGCCGCCGGTTTCCCCAAAACTGTCCGAAAGAGGATAGCGAAGGATCTCCAAAATCGTCACTATCAGGCGAGGTCTCAACAATGTATGTCCTGGCGACATCTCTCGCTTTCGTAGTCGGGCTCTCCCTCTTGGCGGCCTTCGTAGCGGCAATCGCACTAATTCCGGTTAAACGGTCCAGCCATTAAATCGTTGTGCTCTGCTTGTGCCCCTGCTCGCTGAATCCGTGGAGAAGCGCCAACTCGTCCGCTTAGTGTAGGCGTGGTGTGCACCGTCACCCGAACGCCGCAGGCGTGCCCAGTAGTCAGTCTGCTCCGGCAAGAACGAGCGGCTGGCAGAAACCGCTCTCAGCCGGCAGTCTCCATCGCACCCGCGAGAATCCGGCGTCCTCCAGGCTCCCGATCAATTCATCCCGTCGCATCGCCCGCTAAGTGGAAACCCCGTGGTGCGTCAACCACCCATCAGAACTGATTTTTCCCTGCCAATACGCCCCAAACCAATGGCGAATCAATAATGCGCTAATGGACGAAGGCAACCTCGCTGGGCCGTGTGCCCGCGGGCGGCTGCAATTCCTTGGCGCGCCGTTTGGCGCTAGCGATTTGGTCAGGGCTAAGTTGAGCTTCCAGTGCGGCGAGGTAAGCCTGGCCGCGATGATCTCCGGCAATGGCTGCGGCCAGGACCCAGGCATAGGCCGTCTCCGCATCTTTCCGTGTCGCACGGCCATTGGCATAGAGGAAGCCAAGCTTGATGCGCGCTCCGGTATTCCCTTGAAGGGCCGCCTTTTGAAACCAGGCAAACGCAAGGTCGTCATTCTGAGGAATTCCTTCGCCTCGTAGATAGAGGTCTGCCAAATTGTTCTGGGCGAGGGGATCGCCGCGCTCGGCGCCGCGGCGATACCACTCCGCGGCGGCCGCATGGTCCTGCGAGGTGCCAACCCCATAGTCGTTCATGTATCCGAGGTCGACCATGGCACCCGTGTCTCCGAGGTCTGCGGCTTTGCGAAAATACCTGAGCGCTTCTGCGTAATCCGTACGAACGCCCCAGCCATTCCAATAAAGCAGACCGAGATTGGCGCTGGCTCGGGAATTGCCCTGGTTGGCAGCGGACTTAAGCCAGTAGAGAGCAGTGCCGAAATTCTGGGGCGTTCCCCATCCATAGAGACAAAGGATGCCGAGATTCACCTCGGCGTCGGTGTTCCCCCGCCGAGCAGCCGTTTCAAATGCTTTGCGGGCATCCCGGATGCTCTTGCCAGGGGCCAGGACCAGCCCAGAAACGATGCTCATCGTCTCCCGGTCATGGTTCTGGTAGTGGTTCCCCTTGGGATCGAGTATTGGGGCAGAGTCCGTGCCAGAGAGGGCAACGAGAGCCTGCAGGCCACAGGGAACGCCCGCATCTGGCTTCCCTGAGCTTGCGCTAATGACTGGGCAATCGGTATTTGGCAAGGCGCCTCCGCGGGGGGGCTGCTGGGCAAGGCTCATTGGCGGGAGGGAAATCCCGATGAACAATAGAAATACGGCCAGGTTTCGTAGGTTCAGGTAAGAAAACACAGAACTTCGCATAATTCACCTCGAGCAGCCCTATTAGCCCGAAAAAGCAGGCCGCTTGGGTGGAAAGATGGCGCTGGAGCGTCCCTACCTCAATGCAAAAGCGGTCGATTTCTGATGCAAATCAGGTCATCAGGCAGGCAAGCCGAAGAGAGTTAGATATGGCAAGCTGGGGAACCAAGGCAGGGTTCAGTTCGTCTATTATTTAAGACAAATGGACGCTTGAATTCCTCTAATAAGGGTGATTGGATAAGAGCTTAATGACCACTCATGGCGATAGGTTTGGGTTTGGTCCATTTGAGGTGGATCTGCGCTCGCAGGAGCTGTCCAAGAGCGGTGTGAAGATACGGCTAGGAGGCCAGCCTTTTGAAATTTTGGCGGCGCTGCTGGAGCGGCCCGGAGAGCTGGTTACACGGGAAGCGCTGCGCACCAGAATCTGGCCGGCGGACACCTTCGTTGATTTTAATCACGGGCTGAACGCGGCGGTTAACAAACTTCGCGGTGTTCTAAACGATTCAGCCGAACACCCACTCTACATCGAGACCCTGCCGCGGCGTGGCTACAGATTCATCGGAGAACTTGGAGCGCCCGCCGCAGTTGCCGGTCCGCATACTTCCGCGGCAGAGCCACCGCCGCCCTTTCAAAACACGCTGCAACCGACAACACCCGGGTGGCGCCCGGGCTTGGCTTACGCTTGCGCATTGGCTTGCGTGGTTCTTTGTCTTTCTCTCATGGGGTTGTGGCACTGGGGAAATCAAGAGCTTGGGGAGTCGGGGATTACGCGGGATTGGGAAAGAAGAGCGTCGAAGCATCTACAATTTGTTTCGTGGAAACCCGCGGTGCGTACGCCGAATCTCTCCCACCTGGACCTGACCCATCCGGAAGCGGCCGGCGCTCGGAATGTGGTCACTTCGGCGAATGATCGAAATGAAGGGGCACAAGTTTCGCCGGATGGCAAGACAATCGCCTTTATGTCGGATCGCTCGGGGACCGTGCAAATCTGGACCATGAACTGGGATGGCACGTCGGCGAAGAAACTGACCGACATCGGAAATTGCGGCTCACCTCGCTGGTCACCAGACAGCCAATGGATCGCATTCGATGCTGTGCGAGACGGCGTGTCCAGCGTTTTTGTGGTGGCCGCCAGCGGCGGTCCGGCCACAGCGGTAGTGGCAGACGGATCGCAGAACATGGTTCCTAGTTGGTCGAACGACGGCAAGTGGATTTACTTCGCTTCGAACCGCGTCAACGAAGAATTTCAGGTCTGGAAGGTGCCTCGCGACACCGGTCCGGCGCAGCAAGTGACGCGCCACGGTGGGTTCTCTACTTTTGAATCGTTCGACGGTCGTATGCTCTACTACTCAAAAACCCGCTTTGACAACCCCGAGATCTGGGAAGTCCCTTCGGCGGGAGGTGGGGAGCGGCGGATATCGCCGCTTTTGCGCCCCAAAACGTGGGCCAACTGGGCGCTTACAAACAATGGGATTCTATTTCTCAGTGACGAGGATGACGCAAGGCCCGCTCTAGAGTTCTATGATTTTGCCAGCGGTGGTGTCCGGCCTGTTACCACGCTGGATAGAACATCGTTCTGGCTGTCCGCATCGAGTGATGGGCAGTCCGCGTGGTACGCACCGCAAGAAAATTAAAGAAGCCGCGAAATCATGGCCTATTTCTGCGGCGTTGTGGAGGCGCTTTGCTCGAAGACGCAAGGTCATGCCCTGATTATCGCGCTAATCGAAGCTCATCCTTTCCCTTCGCTTGACTTCTCTCTTCATGAAAAGTACATTGGCGCCTGTTTAGCTGCGGCCGGTTCCCTTTTTGCCAGCCGCCCAGAGAAGTTGGCGTCAGAGTCCTTATGGACGTTACGACCCACGACGTTCTCTTGGTCGGAGGTGGTGGTGCTGGCCTCCGCGCCGCCATTGCTGTCTCCGAACTCAATCCCAACCTCAAAATCGCC
>Ga0210406_10002228_pt1 | contig 22507 bp, 27 predicted proteins | sample IncBWC30MmetaG_FD_155454 | JGI IMG/M metagenome (GOLD analysis project Ga0210406, IMG submission 155454) | Forest soil microbial communities from Barre Woods Harvard Forest LTER site, Petersham, Massachusetts, United States - Inc-BW-C-30-M | ecosystem: Environmental > Terrestrial > Soil >...
ACGGGTGGGCGGGGGATCTCCAGGTGGGCAATGGTCCAATTCTTCTGCGCCTCGCTCCACAACGCGAAGGCGACCGGCCGGCCGCGCAGCACCTCATGTCCATCCTTACCGGTAAGGACGTACTGAAGTTGCACGTCGCGCAGCTGAGCCTGGCCCTCGGCAACCAAGTCGCGGATAACGAGGTCGCGCGTGCGCCCCCTGACGATCAACTCAGGCAAGTCTCCAGGCTTAGGCGGCGCCTCGTGCTGTTCCGACTCGGCAACGGCCACCGGAACTTCACTGTCACCCTCGCTCTTTGCCTCGCTCGCAGCCATCGGAACATCGTGCAACAGGGGTGCTGGAGCGGTAACTGAGGCGAGCGGTGGGTCGTCCACTGGCTCGATTCGGCCCCCGGAGGAGATACATCCCGAGCAAATCGAGATGAACAGCAACGACAGCGCAAACGAGGCACCACGAGGGACACGCGCAAAGGAACTCAAAAATGCGGAAACGGGAGGTAGAAACAACATCATGACCATAATACTTGCGAACGGGGTATCGTACGACTTTAAAGAGCGCGTCGTGCTTCGCAGGCTATCACTCGAGATGCGCGGATAATCACGCCATGGGCTTCCGGTTCCGCCGATCAATCAAACTCCTCCCCGGAATCCGCCTAAACTTCGGCAAACGCGGTGTCTCGACCTCCATAGGTGTTCGCGGAGCACATGTCACGTTCGGCAAAACCGGCACTCGCACGACGGTAGGCCTGCCCGGCAGCGGCATAAGCTACACGCATCTCGACAAACCGCATCATGAGCGCTCGGCTGCTTCCGCCCCTGATCCGGCACCCGAGCCCAGCGCGCCGCCCGGCAAGGCCTGGCGTGGATGGCTGTGGATTGCCCTAGCAATATTGGCTGTCGCCGCCGTGCTAGCACAGCTAACACGATGATCAATCTTCCCCGATTCCGAACAGAGACCTCGAACTGCAAACGCATCGCCTGACCCGCTCGAACCGGGCTACCGCTGATCCGTCTCCGGCCGCGCTACCGCAAGCACAAAGGCCGCCAATTCGTCGGCGTCCAGCTCGCCGTCATGATTCCTATCAGCGCGTGCGAACTGCATTTCCAGGAACCGAAACACGTCACTCTTCGACACGTTTTCGCCTGCCGCAATCGATCGCACGTAATCTTGGATTGCCATGAAAACCTCCGGCCACAAAAAAGGGCCATCTAAATCGTGGGCAAACCACGCCATCGCGGTTTCATGGACGGTCAGTATACCGCCGCGGCACGTGTAAAGTCGAACCGACTAGCACCGCACGTGATGCGCCTAATCGGCATCCACCTCTAAGTAATTCTCACTAATGTCATTTCTCTTTCTTGACGGAACCGGCCGCGACCGCCTCGATCTCCTTGACAGCAGTGGCGACTCCATTCTCCTCGGCCATGGCGGCACCAAGCATTTTCGCCCGCTCACGAACGAGGTCTTGTTCCGCAAACTCGATCATTTGTGAAAGCGATTGACGGTCCCATTTGCCGGGACGGACGCGAGGCGGAGCCACTCCAGCCGACGCAAGCCTCGCCGCCCAGAACGATTGATCTCCCCCAAACGGCAGAACGATCGATGGCACACCCGCCCGCGATGCCGTGTGCGTCGTTCCCGCGCCACCGTGGTGAATCACCATCGAGGTGAGCGGAAACAACCAGGCATGCGGAGTATCCCCGACCACAAAGACATTGTTCGGTAACATGGAGGACGTGATCTTGCTCCAACCCGGATAGAACAGTGCTCTTCGTCCTCCAATAGCGGAAACAATCTCCGTCAACCTCTTCTGCCTGACGAAACTGGAAGCCGCGCCAAAACCCACATAGATAGGAGGAGGTCCGCCGGACAAAAATTCGAGCAAGTCTTCGGGAGCCTGCCAATCACCTGTTGGTAGCGGCCAATGACCACAGATGCGGTGCGAATCGGGCCAGTCCCGAGGACTTGCAACGATATGGCGGGAAAAGCCGTATAGGATCGGAAAATCACAATTCTTTCTTACCCGACGGGCATTGCCAAACAGATTGCCACGCGCCGCTTCACTCGATTTGCCATACAAGCGTCTGATCATCGCCTCGGGCGACGCTCGATAGCTGAATCGATTGAGCCAGCCTGGGAGCCGCCACGGCGGCAGCGCCGAAGATCCAAACTCGCGAGTCGGTGTGGTCGGTTGGAGCCACAGCCCGATCGCAGGCATTTCGAGTTCTTCCGCAATCGCCTGAGACGCCGGGCAGGCGAAGCCAGCGTAGAGAATCGCGTCCGCGGTGCGCGCATGAGCGGTAATGGCGCTCATCCAAGACTTTATATTGTCGTTGACACCGCGCAAGCCCTTCTTGACGATCCGGATGATCTCGCGGGTGCTTAATTCTTGGGCGGGGTTATCCAAGGGAAGCGTTGCTTTGATATCGCCGGCGAGTGGTTCAACAGCGATGCCGTGCGCGTAAGCAATATGAACGCTGGATTGTTCAGCAAATAGCTTGACGTCGTGTCCGGCGTCAACCAAGCCTCGGGAGAGCGCAACAAACGGCCGGGTGTCCCCCTCGCTTCCATACGTAGCTACAGTTAACCGCACGCTTATCAATTCCTTTGACTGAGACGTCTTTCGGTGACAGGCTCGAAAGTTCCTCGCGGCTGGAATTCCACCGTCGTGCCCACCGCATCGCCGACAGTAGCAACTGATTCTAGAAACAACCTACTTATTTTGGAGCGAGTCTCGCGCACGCTCATTCAATTCATTGAAATTGGCCACCAACTTGTCGCAAGCGTCCTGTATCGCTTCACACAGGATATTCATGTTCATGGTTACACTGCCACCGCTCTCTTGCACGGCAGTTCTCTTAACCGCGGATGGATATGCCGGATCACCTTCGGTCGCGAACGACCACAAAGTGTAATGACTCCTATCTTCTGCAATGATCCATCCGCCCTCCTCCCGAAATATCACCTCCGGTTTCGAGTGCAAATCCTTAAGTGCCGCCGCGACAGACGGATAGCCGATTCCAGATGAGGCCTTGGGATCCATTACCGGGTACCGGATCACCAATTCACCGCTCGTATGGCTGATGCCGCTCGGAACCAGCGGTATGAATAGACGAACCTCACTGCTGCGCGCCGGCACGACCAAACTCCCAGTTAGCGTCACCGTACCTTTGCCGCCATTTACAGATTGACTCGGCTGTTTCTTATCGGCCAACAGATTCTTATCCGTCTCGTCTTGAACGACCAGGAGGATCGAGCCCTTGTCCGCAACCGACAACTGATACGAGACGGTGACCTTGAATTCCACGGTTTGCCCAATGGTGAGAGGCGTGCCAGGAGCCGGCGAAGCCGATTCCAGCTTGATCGAGTAGCCTTTTGCGGACCCGTTCACAAACGCCCACGGCAAAGGCCCGTCCGCTGAATTGGCCAAGGAAGCGAAAGCTGCCAGAACGAAACCAAAAAGAACCTGAATCCCCATATCTACTCCCTAAGCCGTCCCCGACACACCCTTCCCTGATTTGAATCTATTACGGCAATGCGGACACTCCCACTCGCCCAACAACGCATGCGACTTGAGCAGCGGCACCGGACGCAACGACATCGGCGTCTCACACTTGGAACATTGGCTTTGGTGTTCATCGGCCGGCGGCGGCCGCCGGCGACTTAACATCAGCGCGCAGAGCGCAAACAATACAACGATGGGAATGAGGTAAGTCCAAATACCAGCCATGGTTAGACATCTCCTTGTCAATTCGAGCGGGCATTGTAGCGGGAGAGACCGACAATCACGTTAAAGATGACAATAATTGCAAGTGCAAGACTCCGAATCAACCCATGACCCCGACACGTCCTACCCCGCTGCTTCGCGTGGCGGGTTGCCACAGGAAGTGGCAACGGACGAAGTCCGGTGCCGGGCGAGTGCACGACGCGCGACGCCTACTTGCGACCGCCCGTCAGGGCCGCGGTCACGCCGAGACCGATAAAGACACTCCCAGTGACATAACGTTCCCAGTCCAAGTAGCGACTCTGGCGCTTGACCCATACGCCCGCCGTCCCGGCGACCAATGCATAGAGACCATCGCTCGTCAGGCCCATCAATGTAAACAGCAGACCGAGGAAAGCGATCTGGAACGGGACCGCACCTCGCGATGAATCGACGAATTGGGGCAAAAACGCCAAGAAGAACAGCGCCGTCTTCGGATTCAGCAGATTGACGATGAAACCATCGCGATACAGCCTCCCTAAGCTTCGCTTTGGCAGCTTCAATGGCGAGGCCGGCGCGTCAGCCCGCTTGAGAATTCGCCGCACCCCCATATAGATCAGATACCCCGCGCCCGCATATTTGACTACCGCGAATGCCAGCGCCGAGGAGGCCAGCAGCGCCGACAGACCCAGCGTCGATGCCAGTACATGCACGAGTGTTCCCGTTGTGATACCAAAAACCGAGGCCAACCCGGCTATACGGCCTTGCTCGACGCTGCGCGCGACGATGTACAAAACGGCAGGACCGGGAGTCAGCAGCAGCAGCGTCGCCGCCACGGCAAACAACCCGATCGACGTGGCGCTTGGAATGACGATGTCCATCAAGGCAGCTCCGTCCGTATGAATGCTGCTGTACCTTAGCTGATACCGTGAAAAGCTGCCAACGAGACTACGATCAGGCCCCCGACCGCTTCCCTTACTCCTCATACAGAGCGTTTGTCCCCTTCCTCTTCCATAAATCCGAATCTAGTAAGCCTCCGCGTAGCCATTTTTGCGCACCCCGCGTTCATTGAGCGTGATCGGCGACAGTCGCGCCGCCGGCGTGACGCGCGCCAGAATCTCCCCGCCCCCTCGTAGCACCAGCGTGCAGCTCCCCGCGGTGCCGATTGCTCCTTCGGGTGGCCGCTCGGCCGCAACGCTCAGCCGACTACATGAGGCTTCCCGGTGAACGGCGACCGGTCATTCACCGGGAATTGCGGATTATTCGCCGAATATCGCGTGAGCGCCTGCAGGATCGCGTTCAAGATTCCACCATCGAAGTGAACCTAAGTCTCATCAACGGAGATAGTCATGAAGAACCTGAACACCGTCTCTTTCAAACTCACCGCCTTTGCAGCCGCTCTCACTATGAACGGCGTGGTTTTGGGCGCCCTCGGATATCTCTTCACGCTGCAGTCTCACCCGAACATGTCAGCGATCTCTTTCGTCAAGGCAGTCGTTGCGCATCAGGGGCTCAGCTAGTTCTGCGCCTTCTCCGTCGGCCGGGCTGTTCGCACATCCGTGTGCTCGCCCGGCACCGGCGAGTCAGGCGCGCGGGCCCGACTCGCCTCACGGACTTCGTCTCCCGTTTAGTCGACAACTGCCTACCGCTGATCAGTCTCCGGGCGCGCTACCGCAAGCACAAATGCTGCCAATTCATCGGCGTCCATCTCGTGCGCACCTCCGATGCCCTTTCTCGAATTCAATCCTACGAATTCGAGGGGTAAGGACCCTCCGAATACACCTTCGCGTGGTAGCCCTTTGCCCCGACTGCAATGGCGAGGGGACTGCGAAAATCCTCGCCTCTATTCAAGATCCCGACGATACGGCCGAAGTCGACTACCGGTTTCCACTCCAATTCTGTTCTCGCGCGCTCGTTCACATAGACGCGATCGATTGTTGGCAGCATCAACCATCCACGTCGACGATACTCCGCCTCGTAGCCAGGGATGTATCGCCTCACCACGGAGGGCGCGTCGCGGCGCAGCTCATCGAGATCCCCGTGCCTGAATGGCGTGGTAGCACTGATGATGTATTTGCGAAAGCCGGTCTTGGGCGCCTGCTCCATCGCCAACAGGTGAGCGCAGACCACATCCGCAATATCAGCGCGCCGATATAAGAATTCGTTAACTTTCAAATTCGTAGCGTCGTAGCTTAACCTTGCTGTCTTGTCATCGTCCTGCTCGGGGAAAAATCGCCCCGTTCGGAGCACGATGCACGGCAATCCACGGTCTTGTGCAAATAACAGACACAAGTTCTCCGCGGCAAGCTTGGTAATCCCGTAAATGTTCTTGGGCATAGGCACCACCTCTTCAGTGATCCACGCCGCCGGCTTAGCTGAGGGCGGCGTGAGAGCGTGCCCATAAACACTGGTCGTGCTTGTAAAAACAAATGACTTGACACCCGCTGACGTTGCTTCCTAGAGCAAATTCAGCGTACCGGTGATATTGACATCGACAAACGCGTGCCGAGTGTGGCTCGCAATATGCGGCTTGTGTAGTGTCGCGGCATGCAAAACCACATCCGCGCCATGCATGCACTCCTTGACAAAACTGCGCTCCGTGATCGAACCCACCCGACTAGTGAATGCTGATCTCTTGATATCGAGGCCGACTGCCTCATGCTCCGAGACTTGCAGCACCCGCATCAGCGCTTCGCCCAAGTGTCCTGCGCTACCCGTGACCAGAATTCTCATGCCTCTAGCGCTTCCCCGTCACTCCGACAGCATAGAAACTAAGCCCCACTTCCCTATTCTATGATCCCTGACTATAACGTTCTTCGTCCAGCGCCGTATTCCGCGCCGCGATCGTATCCGTCCCTACATCGCGAGCAGGCGATCCTGAAGTCGCTTGCGAAAGCGCCGGCTCAACCGCAGTCTCTCTTTGGATTTCAAGATCACCTGATACTCGCCACTGTTCTGCAGCTCCAGTCCCTGAATCTGCTCGAGCCGCGCGATGATCGAGCGGTGTATGCGGATAAACTTCTCCTCGCCGAGATCCTGTTCAAGTTCTGACAAGGTTCGCCGTATGATGTGTGTGTCATCGCCAACGTGCAGGCAGGCATAGCATCCGACCGCCTCGATCCAGTCGATGTCCGAAACATTCAAGAACATCACTTCGCCGCGGCTCTTGACCACCAATCGCGCTGCGGCGCGCGCCTTTTGCGGTGTGTAGTGCGCGAGCTTGTCCTTGGCGCGATCCAAGGCACGACGGAACCGCGCGTCGTCGAATGGCTTCAACAAATAATCGAGGGCACCCGCTTCAAAGGCGCGCAGTGCGTATTCATCGTATGCCGTTACGAAAATGACAATGGAAGGCAGATCGTTGCCCAAGAGCTCGAGTACGTCGAAGCCATCACATCCGGGCATTTGTACATCCAGAAACACGAGATCTGGCTTGGAATGCCTAATCTTATCGACCGCCTCCAAACCAGATCCACACTCGACCACCGACGCCATATCCGGATCACGCCTTAGGAGGACGGTGAGGTTGCGACGCGCCCATGACTCATCGTCAACGACCAGCGCCGTTATGGGCCGCGCGGTCAGTTTGTCCGGCTCCGCCATTCACGAAACCTCGAGGGGCAGCACGACGGTGACTTCGACTGCGCCCGTGGCGGTATGCTTAAGTTTCAGTTCGGTCTGATCGCCGTACAAGATTTGCAGCCGTGTCCGCAAATTGCGGATGCCCACTCCGGCATGCGTCGCTTTGACATCTTCAGGGAAATCCGCGCCGTCATTGTAAATACTCAAGCAAAGCTTGCCGTTGTTGTGTGCCCCGGCAACGCGGACGGTTCCCCCGGCGGCGCGCTTCGCAATGCCGTGCTTGATGGCATTCTCCACCAGGGGCTGCAGCAACAAGTTTGGAACCTGCGCACGCAGCAGCTCTGCGGGAATGTCCACGGCTACCCGAAGACGTTCCCCAAAGCGAACCATCTGGATATCCAGATAGCGCTGCAAATACTCCACTTCCTCCTGCAGCGTTACCTGCGACCGGTGTGAGTCCTCTAAGCCGCGACGCAGAAACTCACTTAAGCCCACGATCATGCTGACCGCGGCGTCGTTTTCATGATCCCGCATCAACCCAGTGATGGAATGAAGCGTGTTAAACATGAAGTGCGGCTCCATCTGCTGGCGCAGTGCAGCCAGCTGCGACTTGGAGAGCGCCTCACTCAGCCGCGCGGTCTCCATCATCTGGCGAGCCATTCTGTCTCGAGCATCCATGACATAAGTAACGGTCAAGATGAGCGCATAGACGATCAGGTACGTGAGGGCCTGAAACAGCAGTGACGTCCGCCACGTATCCGTAAACGTCGGCTGCTGCGGATAGTCCCACGGATTAAAGAGCACTTGCAGCACGGCAAACCATGTTTCAGCCACGAGAGTAATTGCCGCGAAAGCCACAACGTGTACGACGGTCGCAGGCACGGTTCTGGTGCGAATGAGTTCGTGTCGACGTGCCAGGCCGATGACGAGTGGCGTAGCCAACGCCCACGGTATCCAAGACGCCACTTCGGTTGCGAAGATCAGCCACGCGTGTTGCCGGCCGATCGCCCGCATAAAAAGCACCGACTGGGCCGCTTCAATAAGCGCACCCGCAATCCACATTGCGACAATCCAGCGCCACCGGGTCGAGCGCACATCAGGAGGAGTCTCGATCATGGTTGTCACTCTACCCCAAGGGCTAAGCGCGCGACCTAAAGATGCAACGAATGGCCTCCCGGGTGCAATAAGCGGTATGGGCTCACCGCGTTGGCTGCGCCTACACTGAAGCCGGAGTTAAATTCGTACCGGTCCTGATTCCACAAACCGTAGGAGATACCGCAGATGAACACGCTAGTCACATCGATTTTGTTTTGCTTCCTGTGCGCCGGCGCCGGTGTCGCCGGAGCGCCCCAGCCCTCCAACGACCCGGCCGATATCAACGCGATCAAGAAACTTGAGCAGGACATGGGCGATGCAATGGTGCATGCCGATACGAATAGACTCGGCCAGATCTACGCCGACGATTTCGTGACCGTCGGATCCTCCGGCAAGATCATCACCAAAAAGGACCTGCTAGGCGATTTCGAAGCCTTCCACGACAAGCTCGTGTCGTTTGAAAATGGTCCGGTGGTGGTGCAGGTGTTCGGCAATGTAGCGGTAGCCCATGGCAGTGTCTCCGAAAAGAGGATTCGGGAGGGAAAAGATGTAAGCGGCGAGTTCGTTTGGATGGATCTTCTCGAAAAGCGCGCTGGCAATTGGGTGGTCCTGCGCTCGGCAGGTTCCAGGATGAAGTGAGAGGTCTTTTTCGTCGGTCGGGCTGTTCGGCATCACCACGCCATCCGTGGCTGATCAGCCCAGCCGGCACTTCCCTGTGCCGTCGTTCGGTCTGGCGCGACATTGAGTCGCGTCAGAGAGGCATCCAGCCCCGCCCCCCCGATACGGCGAGTTAGCGGCGTGACGCTAACTCGCCTTCAGGATCCTGCACGAGGAAGTGGGTCGCGAAGCCATTCTTCTTCTTTGGCATCCAGGAGCTCATGCATGGACAGCGGGTCCTAAGTTTTGGCGGATTCGGTCATCCGTGAGACCGCCCAGGATTGAAGCGCTTTGAGTGCCGGGCGAAGGGCCGCCCCAGCCTTTGTCAACCTGTATTCCACTCTCGGTGGCACCTCAGGATAAACTTTGCGCTCCACAATGCCGTCCTTCTCCAGGTGACGCAGTTGCTGAATGAGCATCTTCTGCGAGACGCCGGTGATCGCCCGGCGCAATTCCGAGAATCGCAGGACTGGTGCTCCGAAGAGATGAAACAAGATCAGTATCTTCCATCTACCTTCGATAGTTTTTATGGCCTCTTCGAGTTCCACCGTGGAGCATGTCCGCGGCAAGGATTGTTTGTTCATAGGTGGTCACTAAAAGGTAAGTATTGCACTTTATAGTGGGTTCTTGCCATTCTGCCACTTAAGACCTAGCCTAATCAAAGTGAGGTGACAGCGGAGGAATCAAAGTGATCGCAGTTGTAACCGGAGCAAGTCGAGGCGCCGGGAGAGGCATCGCAATCGCTTTAGGTGCGGCGGGGGCGACCGTCTATGTGACCGGGCGGAGTGTGGCGAATGGTGACTCACCGTATGGTGGCACAATCCGCGAGACCGCCGATCTTGTCACATCGTCCGGAGGGAAAGGAGTTGCTGTCGCTGTGGATCATGAGGACGACGGAGCTGTGGGCGTATTTTTCGAGCGCGTGAAAACGGAGCACGGCCGCATGGATATCCTGGTGAATAATGCCGCGAAGCTGGTAAGTGCTCCAGCACCGGGCGGCTTCTGGGAGAAGCCTGTCGAGACTGCCGACACGATTACCGTCGGCCTGCGCTCGCATTTTGTGGCCGCTTACTATGCCGCTCCTTTACTCATCAGAAGCGGTCACGGCCTGATCGTGAATACCGGCCACTATGGATCTGTTTCCTATCACTACGGCCCAGCCTACGGCGCGCAGAAAGCCGGCGCCGACAAGATGGCTGCGGATATGGCGAAAGAACTCAGGCCTTTCAATGTCGCAGCAATTTCTATCTGGATGGGGCCTCTTGATACAGAGCGCGCGCGTGCTTATCGTGCAAAGTTGCCGGAGGACGGAAGACCAAAGCTGCGGAGAGAATCACCACAGTTTACTGGCAGGCTGATCGCCGCCCTCTATGGGTCCGACGAAAGGATGAAGCTTTCGGGGCGCGCTTTGATCGGAGCGGAATTAGGAGCCAGACTCGGCGTTACGGATATCGACGGCAGCGTTCCTCTATCCTATCGTTACCAAATGGGCGGACCTCCAGAGTTGCATATGAGTCTCGCTTCCTGATTAATTTAGAACAGCTCGAAAGCAAAAAAAGGTAATCCAATGGCCAATCGAATTTCTTTCGTCGAACTTCCAGCCGGAACCATCGGCCCCGCAAAATCGTTCTACGCTGACGCGTTTGGCTTCGCGATGACTGATTTTGGTCCGACCTATGCGTGCACGATGACCGGAGACGTAGACCTTGGGCTTCAGGCCGATGCCAAAGAAGTTTCGCGCGCTCCCCTGCCTGTTATTCAGGTCGAATCGCTCGAAACAACTGAAGCGCTCGTCAAGCGAGCGGGCGGAGTTGTCACAAGAGCGACTTTCAGCTTTCCAGGTGGCAGACGCTTTCACTTCCGTGACCCTGCCGGCAATGAACTCGCCGCCATGCAGCCGGACTGAATCCAGTACGTGACACGACCTTGATGCGGGCGAGCGTCAATCGCGCTGAGTTCGTGTCTCCCCATTTTTGCGAGGCGGCAGGCTGTCTTTGGCTTCTACCTCGAAGCGATCCGACTCCGTCCAAGCGGTCTCGCCAGGACGGTTGGGGTCGAATCGCACCATGGTCCCCTGCAGAATTCCGCTCTCGAGCCGGAAACGTATGTAGTGAAAGTTCACGGCGGTATGGAGCTTGGAAAGCTCTCCAAACAGTCGAAGTACCGGGACGGGCTTTGCCCCTCCCCCGCCGCTAACCAAATAAGTGCTATCGCCGCGGCGAAATCTTTCGTAGTTGTGTATGTGGCTGCCCACAACGACGATCCGGGCGGGGAGCGAGCGCGAATACTTGGACAGATAGCGCGCAATTTCCTTCTCGTCCTTGGCTCTTGGAAAGATAGGGTCCCGAACGGGCGGGTAATGCAGCACGACCAAGACGAATTCCACTCGGGAACCCGTATGGGTAATCTGCTGTTCAAACCAACTCCGTTGTTCGCTTCTGGGCTTGAGGGATGAATCTGAGTCCAGTACGAGTACCAGGACCTTCGGCCCGACAGTCACGGAGTACCAGCGGAAGGAGCGCACGCCGCTCGGGGCGGCCGCTCTCCACCAGTTCTCAAGACAAGGGCTCAAATCCTTGTCGCAGCCTTGAAACTCATGATTACCGAGCGCCGGGAATATTGGGATCTTGGCCTGCGACCACGCGGCGGTTTCATTCTTGTAGGTTTCGTAGTCCTCAAGACTGCTACCCTCATAAACAAGATCGCCCCCGATAAAAATCGCTGCCGGGTCTTCACTTGCCATCCTCGCGACCAGCGCACGGCGCGCTATGGCATTCGCCACGCCATCGCGTTCAGTAAAGCGCGTATCACCGTAGGCGATGAACGTTAGCGGCGCCTTCGGATCTGCGACAGGGACATCAAGTCGAGGCGGCTCATCGGCCAATGTCCGGATCGCGAGCAGATGAAGAATGGCGAGGGCTGAAAACTTGATCGATGGGTTCATGGTCCTGAGCCTATCAGACCCTACCGGGCCTGCGCGCCCAGCATTTCGACCTCACGCCCGATCCGAGACGCGCGAGGCCTAGTCGCGTGAGGCAATCCATGAGCTTGCGTTCCGAGAGGCCGCGAAATTGGCCGCGGCAGCATGTCGGAAAGTCTGGGTTGTGGAATCTCAAGCAGAACGATCTCCTTGAACGAAATTGAATATACTCACCAATCCACTTAATGGTAACCGGGTTAAGAACATGAAGATCAGCCCGAAAAGCGGTATTTACCTTGTGGTATTGATTTTAGAGTCGTTGTTGCCGCCGTCTGTTTTTGTGCGCGCCGAGCCATCGTCCGAGATCGACTCTCCTGTGGGGTTATGGGAAACCATCGATGACAAAACAGGCAAACCCACAGCCGTCGTCGAGATATTCAAAGAAAACGCAAAACTGTTCGGCAGGATTGAGAAAGTGCTCACGCGTGACGATCAGAGCGCTGTCTGTGTCGCCTGTAAGGATGATAGGAAAAACCAGCCGATTGTCGGCATGATCATCATTCGGAACATCAAGGCAGACGGATCGGAGTACAGCGGCGGCGATATCCTTGATCCAGATTCAGGGGTGGTGTACCGCTGCAAAATGCACTTGGAAAAGAACGGCAGCCTATTGATCGTGCGAGGCTACATCGGCTTCGCATTTATTGGACGCTCCCAGACTTGGCATCGCCGACAGTGAGCGTCAATTCTTAACGGCGACGCTAGACCGGGATTTACGGGGGCGCCCACGCAGACGCCCGGATAACAAATGCGATCCACCCCGCTAAAAGCCAGGGCCGCAGGGACGGTCCCGTTTCCTTGAGGGACGAACCCGTGGCATCGGGCGAACGCATCGACGCCCCGAAGCCTCTAATCACCATTGTCATGACATGAGAGGTCTTTGTGGGAAGGGTACTGAAGTTAAGACGGGACACCTTCGCCAGCGCGGCGACCGTTGCTCTCGTCTCTCATCGCTCGACACGTGTCCGAATTGTCCGCGGACACTGTCCGCGGTCACCCGCATCGTCCCCTCTGTTGAAGATTGGCTGCCAAATGGCTCTTTCCCCACGAGTCTGCAATTGGCACGGGCCTTGCTGTGTTATGGGGGCCAAGAGATTGATCACAACCAGCTACGCTAGGAGACGCAAATGAACACCTTCTCGTCCAAACTCAGCGCCTTCGCTGCCTCTCTCGCCATGAACGGCCTGTTGATGGCCAGCGCCCTATATCTGTTTGCATTGCAGGAACACCCGCATTTATCCGCGATCTCTTTCGCTCGCGAGATTGTCACGCACCAATGGCTCAGCTAGTTTTGCGCTTTGACCATGATGTTATATGCGTAGCCGATCACTCTGAAAAGCCGGCAGAGGCTTTGTCATGCAGCCGTTCAACGCCTTCCCGCATGAATCGCCCAAGCTCTTTGTGCCCCGTTACATTCGCAAACACGAGGGCCGCGGTGCCTTTGTTGGGCTTGACGCTGGCGAGCGCTGTCGCACCGGGATCGATTCCCGCGTGCTCGACGATCACATCGTCTCCTGTGCCACGGATCTCCCAGACCAAGCCTTGCTGATAAGATACACCCGGCGTTGCGGTGGGAATCGGGGCGGCGTCTAAAAAGGTACGTAGTGTTTCAGTAGTCAAGTACCGCTTCCCGTCGACGCGGCCGTTATTCGTGAAGATCGTTAAGAATCGTGCGAAGTCATGCGGTGAAGTCCGCAGCATTCCCGCCGGCCAGTCAGGATATCCACTGGGGGGCAATTCCTTGAACTCATTTGCGACGCATTCGTACGGCCTAACAAGCTGCTTATGTATGTCTGAGATCTTCCACGAAGTGTTGTGCATTCCTAACGGATCGAACAATTGTTGCTTTGTGAGTGGATCTAAGGACACGGTACCCACTCTTCCTGCCAGATAACCCAATAGAGCAACGCCAACGTTGCTGTATTGCCAGGCCTCGCCGGGGGCGGCACCGGTGAATGTCTTTTTGGGGTCGTACCACCGACCCCCTGGGGACAGGTACCCTACCAAAAACTCTTCGAGCGGAAGGGTAGGATCACCCGCGATCTGAAAAGCGCTAGTCGCATCTTCGACATCATCGGAGATACCCGACGTATGGGTGTAAAGATGCCGGAACGTAATGGGCCGATCCGGGAATTTGGGATTGACGACCTCGAAATCGAGGTTTCGCCCGATAGGATCGTCAAGCTGGTAGAAGCCCACTTCCTGCAGCTGCATCATAGCGGTGGCCGTAACCAGCTTGCTCACCGACGCCACGTGAAATGCCGAATCAGCGGTTACCGGAATTCGATTCTTGACGTCCGCCAAACCATAACCGGCGGCGAAGATAATCCTGTCTTTCCGGATCATGGCAACGCCAAGTCCCGGCACCTTCACCCGAGCAAGTCCATCTTGGACGAATCTGTCGAAATCGCGTCGCCAGGGGCCATTCATCAGTTCTGCGGTAAGCGATGGCGAGGAAAGCACGAGACCAGCGCTTGCCAGTAACAGATTGCGGCGGGACAAACGGTCGGGCATTCTGGTTCGCAATGGTTATAACAATGGGGAAATGGCGCTTATGGCTCTCTTAGCCATCCAAGCATCCGCATAGTCCTTGAGGCGGATCCTGACAGGCGATCCCATTTTCGCCCACGGTGCCTTCAGATCGTACACCTGACGTCTCCCGCACACGATGGGTGAAGCAATCCGCGCAGTTAGCGACCAACAGCTTTTGCGCCGACGATGACATATCTGATCAAGTCGTCAGGCACTGCGGATCGCAGGCGTATTCACCTCGCAACCAGGCGGCGATCTCTTGTGCGTACGGGTTTAATTTTTCCGATTCGTACCAATCGAGAAGGTCGCGACGTATGTCCGTGCCGAGTTTAGCGAGTCCCGCATTCTGAAACAGGTTGGTATCGGCAAGGAGTCGCTCCGCGACCGACGGCCCGCAGAGGGCCCGACAAATCTCAGGCAAAACTGGTTGCGCATTTCCCTCGTGCCTCAGGAGATGTCGATACCCCCAGAGCGCAATTCGCGACAAATACGCCTGGTTCATCGGATTGATGGCGACACCAGCCACCAGACTAGCCGGCAGGTCCCATGAACCGGTTGACGGGTCGAGAAACAGATGGCCCGTCCGCGTCTTCGAATCATTCGAAATATAGTTATCCCAAATGAAAGGCTTGCGCCCGATGTCGGCGGCGACGTTTGCCAGATGGTGGGCAGAATAGCCGTCGGAAATGACCTTCTCCCCGGTCCAAAAGAAATCGATACGGCGATCGACGATTCTGCCCAAATCTTGCAGATAAGCCTTGGGCGGAGGGCCGCACTCGCGCGTAAGGCGCGAATCATACGAGTAGTACGTCGGACAGACGATGAAACTCTCGGCGTTACTCCAAGCACAGACGTCGGAAATCACTCTCGCCTGAAGGTCCGGTAGACCCTCGACGTCGCCGCGCATGTCATCGAACAGGATGCAAAGAATGTCCGCCCCGACTTCATTGATCTGCAGTACCTTCGAGCGCAGTAGAACCTGAGCGTTCTTATCGTAATTCAGGTAAATCTCAAAGGGCGTGAGCCCGATCCCAAACGCTACGCTGCTCTGCCGGCAGCGTCCACCCAGTTCCCGCAGATGTTCCAGCGACTGCTCCGGGAATGGTTCGCGCCATCCCCGGCGAAGAAAAGACTCAGACTTTGGCGCGTAGATGAAGAACCGGAATCCACAGTCACGCAGGAAGCTCGCGCCACTCAGCCGTGCGGACCAGTCCCAAGGTTTCCCGAAGAAGCCCTCGATAACACCAGCCTTGATTTTGATGTCCGTATGCATGCGGTCCATTCCTGACGTCTGTGCGCGCTCCATCTTTTATTTTGAAACCGTGCGACCCCACCCGGTCCATCGACTATTACAGAGTCTTTGGCAAGGGAGCAGAGAAGTCTAGAGGAGATCGGAATTAGAGGGATTGCGGGATTGCCTGGGTTCCCAACATAACACGTCGTTCTCGCGGTCAAGGCTCTGCGGTGCTCGCGGCGAAGCGCCGCTGCGCTCCTCGACGGAGTCGGCTTCGCAATTAGTGGAGAAGGATGTTCTGACCCGCAGATATGGTGTCTGCGGGCTTTTCTTCGTCCCGCCGCTAAGTGGAGACACTCTTCGGAGTGTAGTTCTGTTCGCTCCGAGCGCTCCAGCGGTACAGATTTTCGTCCTTACAATGAGGGCATTTGATCGCAGTCAATTGATCATCGAAATCCGTCAACGCTTTGCCGGCGGGTGCTGTGGCCGCAGTCGCAATCACGAGCCCGCACGATCGATTCTTACACAGCCACCCTACATAGACCTCGCCCGGCACCATCTGCTGCGGCGCCCTGACATCGACGTGACGCAACGGAGCAGTGGCGACCGGTTTGTGTGACGGCGCACCCTTACTTTTTGTTGGACGTTTGATCGCCATTACCGACCTCCTGACGCAACATGTGAAAGACTACAGAGCCTGACCGTCGTTTAACATTGTACGCGCCGGCCTCGATCTTGGGGAGCGCGTAGCCGGGAGTAAATTTTCATGATCCGCAAAGTCTCCCTTGCAATCGTCGCCCTTGCGCTCGTCGCGCTCACATCCGCCGGCTGCTTGCAGTCCGCATGTGCTGCGGATGCTGCGTCGAGCACGGCGGTTTCGGTGCATTTCGACGCGGAGGCCGCAACCGCCGCGTATCTCGCGACAATGACCCCGGCTGCACGGGCTCGTTCGGATGCCTACTTCGAGGGCGGGTATTGGCTAACGCTATGGGACTTCCTTTTCGGACTTCTGCTCGCATGGGCGCTGCTCGGTTGGCGATTTTCGGCGCGGATGCGGGACTTCGCCACACGCCTGACACGCTTTCGTTGGGCGCAGACTGCGCTCTATGCCATTCAGTATTTCATACTCACGACAGTACTGACTTTGCCCTGGGCTGCCTATGAAGGCTATGTCCGCGAGCGCCAGTACGGTATGTCCAACCAGGGGCTCTTGGATTGGCTGGGGGACGAGGCCAAGGGGCTCGTCATCACGCTGATCTTCGGTACGCTCGCGGCAGTTGCGATCTACGCTGTCATTCGCAAGCTGCCGAAAACATGGTGGCTGTGGGGCTCCGCGGTCGCGATCGGATTTCTGATTTTTCAAATAGCCCTTAGCCCGACCTACTTGGAGCCTGTGTTCAACAAGTTCTATCCGCTGGCCGAGAGCCCGCTCAAGCAACGCATTTTGTCGTTGGCGCGCGCCAATGGAATTCCGGTCGCGCAGGTCTATGAATTCGACGCTTCCAAGCAGACCACCAAGATGAGCGCGCACGTCAGCGGCATGGCAGGTTCGGCGCAGATCAGTCTGAACGACAATCTGATGAATCGAGCTTCTCCGGAGGAAGTAGAAGCGGTGCTAGGTCATGAGATGGGGCACTACGTGCTTAACCACGTGTACAAGGGCGTGCTGGCACTGGGCGTGCTCGTCGTTATCGGCTTCGCCTTCATGTCATGGGCATTTGGACGGGTCACACTCAAGTTCGGCGAGCGCTGGGGATTTCGCGAGGTCGCCGACGTCGCCGGCTTGCCCTTACTGGTCGCGCTGTTCTCGGTTTATGGGTTCGCGCTGACACCCCTGTTCAATACGCTCACGCGATCGATGGAGGCAGAGGCGGACGCGTTTGGTCTTGACGCGGCGCGACAACCGGACGGCGCCGCGCAGGCGGCACTGCATCTGGCCGAGTACCGTAAGATGCAGCCCGGAGCGGTCGAGGAAATGATCTTCTTCGACCACCCGAGTGGCTGGAATCGCATTCATCGGGCGATGGTTTGGAAGGCCGAGAATATTTCAGCAGCGGATATTGCTGCCTACGACTCGCTGCACCATCCTGCCGGTGTCGATCGTTGACCTAAGATACGCCGGTGTTACGAGCCGCGATTGAGAAGAGACTTATCAGGTCGAGCTAAACGGCGCACCCCCATGCATTGTTGACTGATCAGTTACCAATGAGTTATCTTGGGTTAATGGGTCGACCAAGAGAATTTGAAGAAGATGAGGTCATCGCCGAGGCCCTGCAGACATTTTGGAAACAAGGTTATGGCGCAACCTCCATTCCGGACTTGATGGAGGCTACGCAGCTCGAGCGCGGTAGCCTCTACAAGGCCTTTGAGGATAAACACTCACTCTTCGAAAGAGCCTTCGATACCTATCTTCGAGCGGGCCGAGAGATGATGGCAGAAATTCTGGGGTCAGACGCTCCTCCGCTGGCGCGGCTGGAAGCGTGCCTTGCGCGGGTCGCTGCCGGCTGTTCGGGGGCCGAAGGCGGGCCTGGGTGTTTGGCCGTCAACACAATGGTTGAGCTTGCCCCTTCGGATGCCGCGGTGCGTGATCGATTGCTACGGCACTGGAAGGTAGTGGAGCGGATGCTGGAACAGACGCTGCGCGATGGTCAGAGCGCGGGCGAAATACGAAAAGACATCTCCGCACGGGATCTCGCTCGATTGGTGGCGAAATTCATCGCCGGCATCGCTGTGTTCTCACGGCAAGACAGCCGCGCCGAGCCAATTCAGACAATTATTCAATTAGTGAGCCGGGCTAAGTAGGTTTTTTTTGGGCATTTGTTGACCGCTCAGTTCCTAACTGCCTAGCAATTGAGTCGGGGGATCTCGGAAAAATTGATCAGAAACCAGAATGGGGGTTTTATGAAAATTATTCTGATTGGCGCAAACGGAACGATCGGCGAACTGGTTCAAAATGCCATGGCGAGTGCTGGCCATGAGATAGTCAAGGTTGGACGCAAATCGGGCGATTTCCAAGTCGAAATCGAGAACCGCGACAGTGTCAGGAAGCTTTATCAAGCCGTCGGCTCGTTTGATGCCGTGGCCATAGCAGCAGGCGAAGTCGCCTTTGCTCCGCTTTCGGAACTCACCCCTGAAAAGTGGCAGTTCTCATTGGGAAGCAAGCTCATGGGACAGATCCATCTGGTTCAGGAGGCGATCCCGTTCATCAAAGAAAGAGGATCCTTCACCTTGATTTCCGGGGTTCTTAACGACGAACCGATCTTCGCCGGCGTCGCGGCTTCAGCCGTCTCGGGCGCGTTGGAAGGGTTTGTTCGGGCCGCCGCAATCGAACTACCCAAGGGATTGCGTATCAATGTGGTGAATCCTACGATCCTAAAAGAATCCGAAGCTCATTTTGGTACTTTCTTTCCCGGCGTGATTCCGGTCGAAGGATGGAAAGTTGGACAAGCCTACAAACGCGCTATCTTGGGGGCGCAAACCGGCCGCGTTTACAAAGTGGATTGAGCTTACCCAGCGCGGGGGACTTAATTATGAAACTCATGGGCAATACGATTTTGATCACCGGCGGCGCCAGCGGTATCGGTTACGAACTCACCAAACAACTCACGGCGCTTGGTAATACGATTCTGATTACGGGCCGCGATCAAGCTAGGATGGACCGCGCCAAAGCGGCCTTTCCAAACATTCACACCTTTCGAAGCGACGTTTCCGATCCGAATGCCATCGCCACTCTTTACGAACGGGTCACCGAACAATTTCCCAAGCTCAACATTTTGATCAACAACGCCGGCATCATGCGTGAAATCAATGTTCACGACAAAGCTATAAGCCTCGAAGACATCACTCGAGAGATTGACATTAATTTGAGCGGGCCGATTCGCATGGTGAAACAGTTCCTACCGCATTTGAAAACACAATCAGAGGCGGCAATCATGAATGTTTCATCGGGACTGGCATTTGTTCCGTTGCCAATTGCACCGGTCTATTGCGCCACCAAGGCCGGTCTGCATTCCTTCACCGAGTCCCTTCGTGTGCAACTTAAAAGCACCAGAGTGAAGGTATTTGAATTAGCACCGCCGGTGACACAAACCGAACTCTTGGGTGACTTTAGTTTTGAAGACATGAGAGGCGTTTCTATCATGGAAGTGGAAGACATGGTTGAAGTGGCCGTCGAAGGAATGCAAACCGATCGATTTGAAATTCGACCGGGTCAGGCGAATCAGCTCAAAATGATGAGTCGCGTGGCGCCTGGATTTATTTTGAAGCAATTGAGCCGATCGGTCGATCGTATGCTCAGAAGACAGAATTAATTCACCAAAAGCCCCCATGGGGTTAGACCTTGTCATCGAGAGACAGTCATGATCAAGCAGATTGCCGCAAAATGGAGAGGCTTTTGGCGAATGGCGAGCAACGTGGCGCTATCGATGGATGCAGATCCCATCGATGACATCCACCGAAGGATTAGACGGCTCGAAGCGGCCGTATTTCAATCTGAGGTGGGACTTGAGCCCGTCGCGCCGAGTGCCTCCGCCAACCAAGGGACGTCGCGGGAGCACACGGAACACACCCGCCGCAATCCCCGCCAGTAGCACTTGCCAATCGACCTCGATCGCAATCGCCAATTGCCGCAAGCGTCCTGGCCGATAGCTGGTTTTACCTGAAGGTGGGATCTCTACAGGGCCAATTCCTTTTGACTCGCAGAATCGTACAATGAGAGACCCACTACGAAAAGCGCTCTGACCTACACTCATGACCCAAACATCCGTGCAGCCTTTCCTTCCATTTACCAGGCCCAGCATTGATGAGGCCACCATCGCCGCAGTCGGCGAAGTGCTGCGATCCGGCTGGTTGACTAGCAACGGGCTAAAGGTACAAGCCTTCGAATCGCAATTGTCTGCCTATTTTGGCGGCCGACCCGTCCGTACGTACAACTCGGGCACCTGCACGATGGAAATCGCGTTGCGGATTGCCGGTATCGGTCCGGGCGATGAAGTGATCACGACGCCGAACACATGGGTCGCTACAGCCAACGTGATCATCGAAGTCGGAGCGACGCCGGTTTTCGCCGACATTGATCCGCGCACCCACAATATCGATCTCGATAAGGTAGAGGCGGCCATTACTCCTCGTAGCAGGGCAATCATCCCTGTTCATATGTGCGGGTTGCCTTGTGACATGGACAAACTGTATGCGCTCGCTAAGACCCACTCGCTGCGCGTCGTCGAGGATGCAGCGCAGGCCATCGGATCGAGGTGGAAAGGCAGGCGCATTGGTGCATTCGGAGATTTTGCGTCGTTTAGTTTTCAAGTAAACAAAAACATCACAACCGCCGAAGGCGGTTGCCTGGTAGTCAATAATCCAGAAGAGGCGATATTGGCGGAGAAGTATCGCCTGCAAGGCGTCACCCGCAGCGGGCTAGATGGTATCGACGTCGACGTACTGGGCGGGAAATACAACATGACGGAGATTGCCGCTGCCATCGGACTCGGGCAAATGGCACACCTGGAAGCATTCAATGTCAAACGGCAAGCGCTAGCCCGGCACTACTTCCACTGTTTCGGCGCGGACTTCGAAGCAACATACGGTGCGGAATTGCCAGTTGCCGATTTCCAGCACAGCAATTGGCATATGTTCCATCTGGTCTTGCCGGACCACATCGTGCGTGCAGCCTTCATGCAACAAATGCTCGACCAAAATATCGGACTAGGCTACCACTACGCCGCAATTCACTTGTTCACTATGTACCGCAAGCGTGGCTTCAAGATCGGAATGTTTCCCGTGGCAGAGCGAGTTTGTCGACAGATTGTTACATTGCCGCTCTTTCCATCCATGAACGAATCTGATGTCGAACGAGTGGTTGCAGCGACAAAAGCTATTCTCGGCCCTCGGTAGTTGTCGGTGATATTCTCCGCCGGCCAGGCTGTTCGCAGGGCGACGCTCCCAGCGGGGCCAGCTTTTGCCCCCGCGGCTACACCCGACGTCCCGCCCCCTTGGTAATCTTCTTTCCGCCAGGGGATTTTGATGTCGATCGGCGCGACTTCTTCGTTCTAACCTTCGGAGCCGGCAGCGCATCCGCCGTAGTTTTGATTAAGTCCGCAAGGAACTCCGGATCATCGAGATCCGCCATCAAGAACCAGTTGCTGGCACCAGGAAATGGCGGCGCCTCAATTGGCACCCCGATCTTAGCTCGGCCCGCATCAGTCGCCTTGAGAAACAGCTGGTTGTCACAGACCAAGCCCACGACTTTGTCCTGCAGGTAGACGGCCGCTTCGCCAAACATGCGTCTCGAGGAGATCTCCCCAGCGCCTCGCAGCTGTTCGCACACAAACGCGACGAATTCTCGATCTGAGGCCACGTGTCGATCCTCCTAGAAACGGCTGTCTTGACGCTTCGTTAGTATACCGCCCTGATCCTCCCGCAAGATCCCGCCACCCTGTGCGCGGGTCGGGATAAAACGCGATGCCACGTGGGCGGCGGCGCGGCTGCAATTGACTGTCGAATCGGCGGCTTGGGATCGCTATACCGACTCAAGGCGAAAATGTCGAGCACAACGGGTCAAATTATTTTTAGAAATCGCCAAACGATCTTCATATATAGTCGCGCGCTTCCTCGATCCAGGTATGCCACATGCTGTTCAAGAATCTGTTCGTCTATCGGTTGCCCGCTGATTGGTCCTGGACGGCCGGCGATCTCGAGACGCGACTCGGCGGCCATCTGCTTCGGC
>Ga0210406_10002229_pt1 | contig 22505 bp, 22 predicted proteins | sample IncBWC30MmetaG_FD_155454 | JGI IMG/M metagenome (GOLD analysis project Ga0210406, IMG submission 155454) | Forest soil microbial communities from Barre Woods Harvard Forest LTER site, Petersham, Massachusetts, United States - Inc-BW-C-30-M | ecosystem: Environmental > Terrestrial > Soil >...
CTGCTTCTTTCAGGTCGTCGGAAAAGATCAGTCGTTTTCCCCGGTGGCGGGTTAAAAGCTCGGGCAGGAATTTCTCATGGATGGGGACCTGGCCATTCTTCAGCGCCGTCAGTTTGGATTGATCATTGTCTACCAGAATGACATTGTGTCCGAGATCGGCAAAGCAAGCGCCTGCCACCAACCCTACGTATCCCGAACCGACGACCGCAATCCGCATGTTAAGACTCCAGTGATGGAATGTTCTGAAACATCTTTCGTTGGGGATGCTTCCGCGAAGAAGCTTAGCAGGATCCGGAAAACGGGCTGGGAAAACTCATCCACGTCGTCTCAAGATTGTCATGATTTTAACAGCATTGAGCCTAACATTGGGAGCCGAGGGAGGAGAGAAAAGAGAAAAGAGGATAACTCGGTCGTTCTATAGCGTGGGTTCTCCGATTTGGGACGGAGAGCCTGGGCTGAAAGTGCGATTGGCGGACTGGTCGTGCGATCGGTCCGGTGAGACCGACGATGCTCGGCTTTTCCCAGGATGGTTGGGGAGGCCAACCCCAGGGGTGTCAGGGCAATTCTTATGGCTGAGTTCCGGCCAATACCCCTCCCAAGGAAGCGACGGCGAAGCGACGAACCGTATGAAGCGACGAACCGTATTGACAACCCGCTGTTTTCGGGCGAAACTCCGCTACGGACGGTGATTCTGTCGTGCTGCTGTCCGGTTATGCCCCAATTTCCGACGCCCCAACCGGATCCGTCGAAACCGAGTCTGAGCGCGACTGGAGTGCTGCGCGCCCAGCCCGACGACGCCCATTTTGAGACCGATTTTGCCCAGCTGGCGGCACGCTTTGCGACGCAAAGCGGGGGCGGTCTATCGCCGGAACTTTCCACCGATCTGGCCCTGGAAATCGTGCTCAATGAAGTGGTGGAACAGGCCTGCCTGACCACTGGCGCTACGGGGGCGGCCATCGCGCTGGAGCGCGACGGGGAAATGGTGTGTCGCGCCAGCAGCGGTTCGACGGCGCCGGAGCTTGGTTCCCGGCTGGACGCCGCATCGGGACTATCCGGGGAATGCATTCGAACCCGCCGGACGCAATGCTGTGACGATGCCTGGGCGGATCTGCGGGTGGACTTTGAGGCTTCGCAACAACTGGGGGTACGTTCGATCATGGTCATGCCACTTCTCCGCGAGGGTGAATTGGTGGGACTGTTCGAATTGTTTTCATCGCTCCCGGAGGCTTTTCGAACCCGGGATGAGCTTACTCTAGGGGCGCTGGCGGCGCGAATCTTGGACGACTTGAAGCGTTCGGCTGAACCACTGCCGCTGCCCCCGCCACCGCAAAGCCTGGATGTGCCGGTGGAGGAGCTGGTGGCGGTTTCTGAAACCCAGGAGGTCATTCCCGCAATTCCAGAGGAGATTGCGCAGAAGACGACGGAGGATTCTTGGCCGCGCCGATTCGACTTTGTAACTTGGGGGCTGAGGGGCGCGGTTCTGGCTTGCGCGGTGTTGCTCGGGGTGTTGCTAAGCCTGCATCCGGGCAAGCCCAGGGCGACGGCGCGCCCCCATCCGGTTGCGCCTCCTACCGCAGCGGGCAATACGTCCGCGACAAGCAGGCCGCCGCTCCCGGCGGACACCTCGGGGAAACAGAAAGAAGACAATGCGGCTGCGCAGTCGTCGTCCGCTTCCTCCCGTTCCTCCACTCCTTCCCCTTCGCCCACCTCTTCCACTTCTTCGACGTCCCCCAAGGGCGGCGTGAAACCTGCTCCTCTGGGCAGCCTGCTGGTCTTTGAGAACGGCAAAGAAATATTTCGCATGCCGCCGGCGCGGAATGACACCACTCCGCCGCAGACTGCATCGTCATCCACAGTGCCGGAAAGTGGTTTGCAGCGCGCCTCTTCCGCAGAGCCGGAAAAACTGGTGGAGTTCTCTCCCGCGGCGGCCGAGGATGGTCTGCTTCATCGCGTCGAACCGGAGTATCCGGAAGACGCTCTTCAGGAGAAAATCCAGGGCGCCGTCGTGCTGGAAGTTCAAATTGGTCAGGACGGTGCTGTTGAGGACGCGCACGTCGTAAGCGGACCGCCGCAGTTAGCGAAGGCCTCCACCGATGCCGTGAAGCAATGGCGCTTCCAGCCTCGCCTGGTCAACGGACGCCCAGAGCCGATGCAAACCAAGGTTACGCTGAACTTCAAGTTGCCGCAGTAATTTTGGGCGGGCAAGCTTAGGCCAGCCCTGGTTGCACGCCGGCAATACCCCGGCAGTCCCGGCCCCGGCAGTGCCGGCAGTCACTCTAGTTGTCACTCTAGTGCGTCCGACTCAACCTTCCATGCTAAACTTATGCACTCGCCGAGCCGAGCCCGGCCTAGTTCGGGTCGTTCCCTCGCGGTCCGTGGCTCAAAGAGGAAGCATGAAACCAGCCGTTGAGACAGCCAGTAGTGTCTCCCCCGATCCTTATCCGAAGACCGTTTGCTGTTTGCGCTGCGAAGAGAAATTGCAGCGATATCAACTGATGCGGATCCGTTTGACGCCCCATGGTCAGGGACCGAGTTACGCGATCCTCACCTGTCCGAAGTGCGGACACGCGGAATTCGTTTCGGATACGAGCCCATTGCTGCAGGGCCTGGAATTAGTGTCGGTTGACGCCGGGGACGGCGACTAGCGCGGGAGCGGGAGAAATACAAGGAAATTCCCAGAGCTCCCTTCTAGGAAAGGGCCGCCTCCGCTTCGCTGCGCTCGCATGGCTTCGCTCCGCTCCGGCGGCCCCGATCCTAGTAACGACAGACACAGGATGGCAGAATAAGCAGCAGACCGAGGCCCGCCACACTCAACCCCCTCTGTCGTGATCAGAGTGAATGGACAGGAACTCAGAGAACCATTTCAGAAGGGTATATCTTCGTCCGTGATGGGCCCAGCGTTGGCTCCCGGCGGCTCCGGGTCGGGCGTGCGCTGGTCGAAGCTGTTGCCGCCTGCAGGAGCGGCTGAGCGCGAGCTGCCGGCGAAGTCGCCGCCACCGCCCTCGCCGCGTCCGCCCAGCAGGATCAGATCGCTGGCCACGACTTCGGTCATGTACTTTTTCTGACCTGTCGTCTTGTCGTCCCACGAGCGGGTTTGCAGGCGTCCCTCGATGTAGACTTTGCCGCCCTTCTTCAGATACTCGCCGGCAATCTCGGCCAGGCGCTGCCAGAGGACAACATTGTGCCACTCGGTGCGGTCTTGCCACTCGCCGGCCTTGTCTTTGAAGCGTTCGTTGGTTGCGATGGTCAGCTTGGCCACGGCCGTGCCCTGCGGAGTGTATTTGACTTCGGGATCTTTGCCCAGATTGCCGATCAGTTGAACCCGGTTCAGACTCTTGCCTGCCATATCGGTGCTCCTTTGCAGGGGTTCACTATAACAGAATGAGACCGGTGGAGATCGTTGGCGCGGTTCCAAACTCCTCGCGGAGTTTGGTTTGGATTTGGGCCCTGTCCTATCGTGGCCTGTGCCGACTGAGATTTTCGCTTCACCGGAAAGGCGGCTCCGCTCAGGCTGGCCCGCAGAGAGAATAGCGAGTGCAGGAGAAAGCTGGATCACAACGGTCGTGCGTCAGGTTATAATTCCGGCATGCCTCCTGTACCTGGCGCAACCAGAGCCGTTGGGATGGTTCCCGACGAGCTCAAGTTCGAACCGAAGTCGAAAGGCCTCGCTACTCCGCGCAAGAAGAAGCCGAAAGAGCTGGCTGTCATTACCGAATGCTGTACGGGATGCGCCGGTTCGCCCGCCTGCGTGGAATATTGTCCCGTCGAAGATTGCATGTTTTGGGTGCCCGACGAAGACAATCCGCCGTTTGGCCGCATTGCAATCGATCCCATCCTCTGCATCGGGTGCAAGAAATGTCTTAGCAAAGGACCTGACGGCTGTTTCCTCGACGGCTGCCCGTGGGACGCAATCGCCATGGTCGATACGGCTGAGGTGGAAAAAGAAGTTGGGCCGATGGCAATTTAGAAATTCGCTGTCATCCGTCAGCTTTCAGCTCCAGCAGATCCCACTTATTGCCATAGAGATCCTCGAAGACCGCGACGATTCCGTACGATTCTTCACGCGGCGGGCGGCAGAACTTCACGCCGCGGGCTGTCATTTCACGATAGTCGCGCCGAAGTCGTCGGTGTGTAGAAATAGAAAGACGCGTCCGCCGGTCTGATTACCAATGCGGCTCACTTGTTCAGGATTCGCTGCGCGAGCGAGCAACAATTCGGTTCCCGTGGATCCCGGCGGCCTTACCAGCACCCAGCGCTTGCCCTTGCCGAGGCTGGTGTCCTCGACGAGTTGAAAGCCGAGCGATTGCGTGTAGAAGTCAATGGCCTCGTCGTAATCGCGAACCAGCAGAGCGAGGTATCCTAGCTTCTGAGTGGTCATTCGTTGAATCCATTACGTAAACGTCTTTACGCTCTAGCTTCCCGCCCGCGTCCGAATCGCCTGCTCTGTTTCGAGCGCCTGCTGGCGCACGTGATCGGGAATATTCGGCAGATCGCGTTGGTAGGGACGAATCGCTGTCAGATCGTCGATCTGACCGACCAGATAAAGCGCCCGCAGGGCTTCCCATACCTGTTCGGTTGCTGGATCGACCACCGCCACTTCTGCACCTGCGGCTAGGTTCGCGCCGGGCTGCGAGACGGAACGGATTCGTCCCGGAATCGGCGAGCGGATTTCGATGGGCGCTGAAGCGCCCGGAGTTGTGAGCTTGGCCAGCAATCCGCCCTGATGGATGGCCGTGCCGGGGCGATCGGCATCGACGACGTGAGCATTTACTGGAGCCGTGAGCTGGGCGGGCTGCAGCAGCGCCACAATTTGCGGACGGCCGGTCGCATCGCCGAAGCGCACCAGCGACAGCGCAGCATTACCCTGGACCATGGGGGAAGAGTCGGCGAGCATTTTCAGCAGCGCGTCGTGAAAGCCTGCCCCTGAGGTGTCCTGGCCCATGACCCAGGCGTCGGTATTGCGCACCTCCTCTACCGGATCGTTCGCCAGGCGGATTAGGTCGGGATACCACTGCTTCACCGCCACGTCTCCATGGGACATGCGGTCGCCCACTTGGATCAGCGCGTGCTGAATGTGGCGCGGTTTTTTGTCGTCGTGGAGATATGCGGTTAGCTGCGGGTCGGAAAGGTGACGGCCAAACCAGGTGTTCCACCAGAACAGAAACGGCATGAGAACGATGAGCCATCCGGTGGTGAAAAACAAAATCTTCTGGGTGCGCGACATGCCGCGCTTGGGCTTCGGCTCGGGCGCGGGAAAGCCATTCGGATCGAATTGGGGTGCCGAACTTTGTGGCGGATTGGGCATGAAATCTTGGGAGCGAACGATAACAGAAGCTGCTTACTCCACATCTGCGTCGAGCACACGTTCCTGTTCGAGATAATGGGACATGGCGTATTGCGCCAGAAGCGGCGTCTGGAGGCGGATTTCCGCGCCGATCCATTCGCCCCTGGCGTGCGGAGCGTCGAGCGCATGGTTGCAGCGTCCGCCGCTGCCGAACTGGGGGCCGAAGTCCGCGCTTTGAATCTGATCGTACTGGTGGATGTCCCGCCACGCGGCATCGCCGACAGTTCCGGAGACGTCGATCTTCAGCTTCAGTATAGGCATGGGGATCCGCGTTGGATTGTGAGAAGCCTCAGGGCCTACTAAAGCCCAGTTCGTGGAGCGTTGTTAGGGCGCCGCGGCTGAAGCCGCGCCCTCGTTTGGTGCCCTTCCCCTTTTCCTGCCCTCGCCGAACTCGCCAGGCCAACCCGGCCCTGAAGGGCCTCTCGTCCCCAAACGCTAACTGTGCGGGTACCACTGATACAGCATGAAATACACAATTACACCGGTAACCGAAACATACATCCACAGTGGCCAGGTCCAGCGGGCGATGGCGCGATGCTCGTCATAACGGGCTTTCAGTCCGCGGCTTAACGTGATGATGGCCATGGGCACAATGACGATGGCCAGCGTGACGTGCGAAATCAGAATCGTAAAATAAACTTTCCGCGCCCAGCCTTCGCCGAGAAACCGGATATTGCCGACTTCGAAGTGGAAGAACAGATAGCATCCCAGAAACATCGCCGAGGAGACCACGGCGGCGATCATGCAGGCGCGATGAGCGACGATGCGGCCGCCCGCGATCAGGATGCGTCCGGTGAGCAGAAGCACGGCGGAGATTCCGTTTAGAGTTGCGTTGAGAGCAGGGAAGAAGGCGTATGGTTCGGCGATCGAATTTCCGGCGATCACGCGGCGGGCCTCGTGCTCCTGCGGTTTGCCATCAGCAACGCAAGCCCAAACATGACCAGCGAAAACAGGGCGAGCGTTGCCATGGCCGAGGGTAAGGGAAAGCTGACCTCCGCGCCGGGATACAGAAGGCCGCGCAGGGCCTCCACTCCATAGGTCAGCGGATTGAGCCGCATGATGATGCGAATCCATCCCGATGCGCCGGCGAGCGGGAACAGCGCCCCCGACAGGAGCCACAACGGAATCAGAAACAAGTTCACGATCCCATGAAAGGCCTGCGAAGAATCCATGGGCCAGGCGATGGCGAAGCCCAGCGCGGTCAGAGAAAACGAAACCAGGAAGACGACTACTCCGACCAGCAGGACCGGTAACGGCTGCAGGTGAACTCCAGCGAACGGCGCGAAGATCAGAAAGATCATTCCCTGGACAGCCGAAAGCGTGGTACCGCCCATTACCTTGCCGAGCACGATCGCGGTGCGCGGCACGGGCGCGACCAGCACCGAAAGCAGGAAGCCTTCCTTGCGGTCTTCGATCACCGACATCATGGTAAAGATCGAAGTGAACAGCACGATCATGATGAGCGCGCCGGGGTAAAAATAATCCAGGTAATGCTGCTGGCCCGGGCCGCCGCCGGAGCGAAACGAAGTTCCGAATCCCGAGCCGATGACCAGCCAGAACACCAGCGGCGAGGCCAGGACGCCGACGACGCGCGTCGGCTGACGATAGAAGCGCACGATTTCGCGCCACCAGAGGGTGAATGCCGGGAGCATTACCCCTGCCGACGCCGGTTTGCCCATCGGCCGCGCTAAAGTTGTTGCCTGAGTTGCCATTGTCTAACCTTTTTCCCGATCTTTAACTCGATCTCGATTTCACCTAGCTCGCTTTGGCGGCGGGAGTCTTGGCGGAGGCGGTTTTTTTACCGGTCATCCTTTGATCCCGCATCTCCCAGTACGCATTCAACAGGAAACAGGCTGATAGCGTGAGCAGAATGAGCGTCATGAAAAGGCCGTCGACGGTGATGGAGAACGGCGAGAGCACGATCATTCCTGCGACGAAGATCCATACCACGCCCGCCAGTGACATGACGCCGAGCACGAGAGAAAGCACCAGGATGATTGGACGCAAGCTACCTCCTCTTTTTCTTTTTTAGTTCGGAACTTGGTTCGCGCTCTTCACTCCAAAACTTGTGACCCGTGCGGCGAATGAATACATCTTCCAATGCGGGCTTGCTGACGGAAATCGCCTGAATCTCGCCGGGGAAGGCCTCGACCACATCAGGAACAAATCGATGGCCACCCTCGCGCTCGATGCGCACCTGATTGCCAAGCACGACCGCCTCGACGCGGAAACGCGAGCGAATATGGTCGGCCAGCAAGGCCGCGTCGTGCGCGGCATCCAGCATGATGATGTCGCCACCGATTTCGCTTTTCAGTTCTGCCGGCGTGCCCAGCGCGACCAGATTCCCTTCGTTCAGAATGGCCAGCCGGTCGCAGCGCTCGGCCTCTTCCATCAGATGCGTCGTCACCAGCACGGAGACGTGCTCTTCATCGCGCAGTATCTGCAGATACTGCCACAAATCGCGGCGGGCACCGGGGTCGAGTCCGGTGGTCGGCTCATCCAGCAACAATACTCCAGGGTGATGAAGCAATCCTTTTCCCAGTTCGATGCGGCGCTGCATTCCGCCGGAGAATGTCTCGACCCGCTCCTGGGCGCGATCGGCTAGACCCACGCGAGCCAGAATTTCTTCTATACGCCTTTTGAGGGCGGATCCGCTGAGGCCGTAGAGATGGCCTTGATGCCACAGGTTCTCATACGCGGTCAATTTGAGATCGACGCTCTGCGCCTGAAATACAACGCCAATCTGGCGACGAAGAATCGCGGGATCCTGCGCCGCGTCGCATCCCATGACCACGGCCCTGCCTGCGCTCGGGATCATCAGCGTTGAAAGTATTCGGAACAGGGTGGTTTTGCCGCTGCCATTCGGACCGAGTAGTCCAAAAAGCTCGGCTGGGCGCACGTCGAAGGTGATGCCATTCAGTGCCGTGCGGTGCTCGTAGCGATGGACCAGATTTTCTACCGAGATTACGGACGCGACGGAATTGTGGTCTAGTTCCGTACCGGCATCGGCGAGCGCAGCGACTTTCGAGACCAAAGCAATACTCCGAGGACTGCAAACAGTTTACGACATCTGCTCGAATGTTAGGACCGGGTGACGTTCCCTTCGCCGACTCCGACAGGCTGTCGAGCTGCGCTCGATGAACAGCCGAGGACTGCTGTCCCCCCTCGATATTCCCTAAGCGGCCGACGGGTCCTGCTCCGCCTGCGGCAGTCTCTCCTCGAAGGCGACCGGAACGTGCCGCCACACCTGGATCGCCAGGATCACAGTGGTCGCCAGCAAGAGGGCTCCGACCGCGACGTGCGCGACGGTTGCGACCACCATGGGAAGTTCGGGCTGCACCGCGTCCCGGCCCCAGGCAACGCGCGTCAGAAACGCGGTAAAGCCAAGGCACAGCTGAGCAATGACCAGAGACAGCATCAGAATCGCCGGACGGCGAACGGCCTCGATTTGGGAATAGATGGCGAGCGCGCGCACCGCCGTCCAGGCCAGCACAAACGACACAACCACGGCATTCACTACGTGGGGCCACCAGCTTAACCCGTGGTGACGGAACATGGCTCCGAGAATTAGTTGGACGTACAACACCAAAATGGAAAGAAGAGTTAACGTGAATAAGCTGGGACGGCGCTGATCGAATTCTGTATGGGGCTGTTCTTCTACCCACTTCTTGCCGGTAAATAGCGCGATCGCCGCGGCCATGCAGAAAAATGTTTGCGCCAGAGCCGCATGCGCCGACGATACCGCCGGCGGCAGATAGAACAGAACCGTGATTCCACCCAAAATCCCCTGGGCAATCACCGTTCCCAGAGCGGCCAGAGTCAAAACGCGCAGCCAGCGCCGCTTTTCGACGCGCCAAGTCCAGATGGCAACGAGGATCGTGAGAACCCCTGCGCCCTGCGCGATCATGCGGTGAGTGTGCTCGAACTTGACGCCGCCCACGAGTTTCGGAATTTTGTACCAGGAACCGAACGAAGTCGGCCAGTCCGGCACCGAAAGTCCAGCGTCATTACTGGTAACCAGCGCGCCCGCCAGGATGAGAAGGAAAGTCCAGCAGGCGAGGATGACAGCCAGGCGATGGTGCCCGCGATTGTAGGTTGTCGCGATGGCTTTCAGAGTAGTGTCCCCGGGCTCGGTTCAAGAAAAAGAACTGAGCAGGTCGCACGCTGAGCGCAACCTGCTCCGGTCCAATCCGATATTGTTCTCCAGCTGCGGCTATTCGCCGCCGGCTTTGAAGCTCTGGTCTACGGTTTTGGCATCTTTCGCAGCGACCGTTACTTTCTGGTCTTGCTCGCCCAGTTTCTCGTGGACGAATGCGATGGTGTAGTCGCCCGGCGGGAGGCCCTTGATCTCATATTTTCCGTCCTTGTCGGTGACGGCGAAGAACGGGTTCTTTACGACGTTGACATACATCTTCATCCAAGGGTGCTGGTTGCACTTCACCGGCAGCATGATTTCCTCGCGCGCGAAGTTCTTTTGAATGTCGGCGGAAGAGGGCGGCTGTGACTCGTTCCACTCCCGGTTGTCTTTCGGAGTGGGATGGATATTGTGCGTGGTCGGATCGCTGTTCTTGATGTCCACGGTCTGGCCGGCCATCACGCCAAGCACGTGCGGATGATAGCGGCAGCCCTTCTGTTCGAGTACTACGGCGTCCTTGGGAACATCGAAGGTGCGGCCGCCGAGGCCGTCCTTGACGTAGACAAAGACATTCGCCAGATCGCCGCCGCTGACGACAGTGTTCTCGGCTTCGTTCATACCCTTGCAGCCGGGGTCCTGGCTCATGTCGATCTTCGATGGCTTGGGGGCTGTCCCGTCAAACTTTACCGTGCCGTTGATCGTGGCCACGGTCGCTGGATCGATGGGCGTGGCTGCCGGTGCCGTAGTCTCGGCCGGAGCGTTGCTGGATTGCTCGGTATTTTCTTTCTTGTTACAAGCCCCTAGTGTCAGCAATGCGCCTAGCGCGATCACGCTCAGCGTAGTTGCTGCCCAACCCGTTTTCGTATTCATGATGTCGCCCTTTCTTCTAGAAAAGTAGTGCCGGCTTCCCCCCGGCTGTCGCGTGGGCGTCCTCGCCCGCGCGGTGGATGGCTAACAAAATGTAAGGCCGTTGCCAAACCGCATATTCTACCGCGAACCGCCGCCTGCCATTCGATGCGATTCCACGGCTGCCTGTTTACCATGAGTAGAGGGCTCGACGGCAGCCTTGGTCCGCGGCATCGACGAGGCAACTCGCTTTTGCTCTTCCGCAGTCAACTGGAAGATATAATCCGTCAGCAACTTGCGATGATCTCCCTCGAACCCGTTAAACGTTGGCGGCGTCGGTCCGGCAAACACCCATTGATTATTCTGCTGCTTGAATAAGCCTGAGGGCATCGCGGTGCCCGGGCTCACGGCCTGTGGATCGGTAATCCAGCGCTCCACCCAGTCCGGCTTCAAACGCTCTTTCGCCAGCAGGAAGTTGGGGGCAGTGGCGATCTTGTCATGCGCGGGCTCGCCCGTGGCGTGGCACTTCAGGCACGGCGCCGCGGTGCTCGAGAACAAACTCCGCGCCATGTCCGATTCCTTGGTGGTGAGGGTTGGAACCTGCTCCGGAATATACGGAAGCGGTTGCTGCGACAAGGCTTCGAAGAAGCGCACCAGTTTTCTCAGCTCGTTGTCGGAGAAAGAGAACGTGGGCATGCGGACTTTCAAGTATGGCCGCACGCCGTTGCGGTTCGTATCCGTGGTGCTAAGAGCCGGGTTTGACAGGAACTTCCGCAGCCATTCGGGATCGACGCGCGCGCCCTCTGTCAGTAACTTTGGAGGCAACTGTTCCTGCGCATCCTGATACTGCTTCAGTCCCATCAAAATCGTCGGCTGGCCGGGAATGAACTGGTGACATCCCATGCAGTTGTATTTCTTGACCACCCACCAGCCTTCCTGAATATCATGCCGTGCGTCGCCCGGTTTGTACTGATAGCTCTGGGGCAGGGAAGTCTCCTGGCTTCCCAGCAGGAAGGTGGTGAGATCGAGCACCTGATCCTTGGTGAGATGCGCGTTCGGCATGCGCAGGGCTTCGGTCTCGGTCTTTACTTTGCCCTGATCGTAGATGTTCGGCTCGGCGAGCTTGTGTTCGAAAAATCCTTTGTGATCGTACCAGGGTTGTTTGGCGGCACCGTCGGGCAGGCGAGCCAAATCTTCCTGGTTCTTGATCGGCTCTGCGTCTTTGCCTCCGCGCTGCGAGGCTTCGGTGAACAGAGCGAAATCGAGGCGCTCGATGGGCTTGCTACCTTCGAAGGTAAGTTCGGTGCCGATGCGCCCTTCCTCTTCCATGCCAGAAATTTCGTGGCATCCGCCGCAGCCGTAGAACCGAACCCATTTCTTGCCTTCTTCTTTCAGGTTCGGATCATCCATGAACGACGCATCTGCGTACGCCGACGGTTCCTGCTTCTTCTGCGTCATCAAATAGGAGGCGATATCTTCGGCGTCTTCCGGAGGCAGACGCAGGCTTGGCATCACCGTCATATTCTGCACTTGCAGTTCGTGTCCGTCATTGGGGCACTTGCTGTGATCCAGATCGAATACGTAGGGCAGGTTCTTCTTGGCGTAATCCTCGGGACCAATATCTTTTTTCTCGTAGGGACAGTAGGGTCGCGTCCGCTGGCGGGCGTTGTGAATCCAGCGCACCAGATAATCGTAATTCGCCTTCTCGCCGACGCGAGTCAGATTCGCGGCGAATGTCCCCCCCTGCATCTGGTCGCCTTCGCCGATGGAGTGGCAGGCGAGGCATCCCCGCTCCTCAAAAAGTTCTTTTCCGTGCGCCGCGTTGCCCGGCTTGTGTTTAGGCAGTTCATCGCGAAAGCCCGATTGCCAGATGTATGCCGAGATGGCTTGGATCTGATGATCCGTGAGCCGGAAGTTCGGCATCTTGGTGGTCGGCCGGAAATCGGACGGCCTCTTCAGCCACACCGGAATCCAGTTTTTATTCAGCTTGAGGCGAGCGTCTTTCAGATTTGGGCCCACCTTTTTCTGGTCCTGCATCAAGCTATGCGATTGAAAGTCGAGTTGTTGTAAACGCGCCTCCAACTTGCTATTGGCCACTCTCAGGTCGACGGCCTTGCCGTTGAACGCATTCGCCTCGTCGTTGGAGGCAGCGGCATCGGCCTGCTTCATCAGATCGGCGGTGTTTTTTATGTTCTCTTTTTTCTGGGTTTCAATCTGCTTGATCTGCTGCCCGACCGAATTCAGATCTTCGGGTTCCTTGTCGTATCCCTCATAGCGATGGCAGCCCATGCAGCCGCGCTGACGGAACAAATCTTTGCCGTTGTTGATGGTTTGCCACTGCACGTCGCCGCTGGCCAAAACCATATCAGCGGAGTGACAGCTCTGACATCCCGCTTGCGAATTTTCTCGGGGATAAAGTGGCCACAGCCAGTGCTCGTAATTTCCGTGTGCCTTTTCGATGCTGGTGGTGGCGCGGCCATTGCCCTGGTGGCAGGGAGAGCATCCGAACTTCTCGGGATCGTGAATCTGCAGCAGTTCCGGTTCGGTGTGACTGACGAACGCGTTGGCATATTCGTCCGGCTGCTTCTCGCCTTTTGCCATCATCACCGCCGCGCTGATTTTCAGCGGCTCACGCGTGTTCATGTGGCAGGACTCGCAGCGGTCCACAATGTTGGCGTCGGCCACGTTGATCTGCACAATCGCCGGATCCCAGTCCGTTGCCCGCTTCTTCAGTCCCTGAATTTGCTGCGGGGTGAGGTCGACCATGTGGTCCGAGATGTACTCATCCATCTTGGCTCTGGTCGCAGTCACCGGCTTCAGCACGTCGCCCAGTTCGAGGCTCAGCTTGGTGCGCTCGTCGCGGATTTCGTTGTACGTTTCCTCAAGTTGCGGGAAGGTGAATTTCTTTTTAGTGCCGTCGGGGAACTCGACCGTGGCCTGTTCGGCTTTGTAGGAGTCGATTTCTTTTTGTTTGCCGGCCCTTGACGAAGCGCTGGTGCTGGTTTCCAACTCGTAGGTCAGCGCGTTCACATACGCGCGCCGATCGGTGAAGACACTCTGCACCGCCAGCAGCCGCGCACTGGCATCGTCGAGCTTTTTCCGAGCCTCTTCGGCTTGCGCTTTGGAGTTCTGGTAAGCCTTCTCGTAATCCTGTTTCAGCGCGACGTATGGCGGATCTTGCTCGACCGATTGCTCGGATTTGGATGAGGTAGACGTCGCCGTATTCAGGAAGGCGGGATAGCGATCCTTCCATTGATCCTGGAAGGCCTTCCACGGGCGCTGGCCCCAGGCTTCGTCGTACAAAGCCCAGAACAGCGTGGCAATCAGAAGGATCGTCGCGATCACATAATGGATGGCGTAGGACTTGCCGGTGATCGGATCCTGCTCGGGGATGGGTTTTTCAGGCACCAGATAAGCCCTCGTAAATGTTAAACACCCTGCTTCGCAACCCAGAGCTCCCAGCCCAAGCTACGGGCTAAGAGCCAATCGATAAGAGCGGCATTTTTCAAACGTTAAACTTCAAACGTTAAGCTTCAAACGTTAAACCAGGGCGTAATCCATACGTACTTGATGTGCCACAACAGACGCAAAGCCATCTTTAATGGCAAGGCAATCATGGTCAGCCACAGAAATGCCATGAGCGAAAACTGCAGCAGGCTCATGCGCTGGAAATCCTTCGGCATTTTTCGACGGAAGAGCGAATACACTGCGCCGCCGCCAACCAGATAGAATCCGCCCACGACAATGGCGCCAAAGACCGCCTTCGCCAGGTTCGAGGTCAGCCCAAACAGATCCGGCAAATCGCGGTTGACTTCGTAGATGAGCCGGTTGTGGTCCCACGTCTGCCCCGGCCAGAACCATTGCCAGCCGGGCCCGCGGATGAAGGTTCCGATGATGATCATCGCGACCCACAGAATCACAAAACCGAACAGGAACGTCGAGATGGAAAACTTGCGCTGCTTCCAGGTGTAGTAGCCGCTGCCCAGAGGGTTCGTGTCAATATAAGGAATGACCATCAGGCCGATGATGATCATCGTCGGCATTACGACCCCTGCGATCCAGGGATCGAAGTAGACGAGCATCTCCTGCAGTCCGAGGAAATACCAGGGAGCTTTCGCGGGATTCATGGTCAGATTGGGATTCGCCGGTTCTTCCAGCGGCGCGTTCAGGGTGATCGACCAGACCATGAGAATGATGGTGATAATGATGGCTGCGAGAAATTCAATGCGCAGCAGAAATGGCCACACGTGGACTTCCTTGGCCCAACCGGGTTTGAAGGGCCAGGGTTTGCGATGGTGAGTCTTGGCCATCGCGGGATCGGCTTCGAGTTGCTCGATTAACTGATCGTTGGCGCGCGCCTGTTTTACTGCCAGATAAATGTAGAACGCCAGCAGCGGGATCAGGCCTACGATCGGCACGTTGTCCGGCGCCGAGCAAATCTCCCAGAGTTGTCGCCAATCCATAATCTCTCCACGGCCCGTGCTTCTGAATCATGGGGACAGCCGAGGGCGGCTGTCCCCCCATCAATCTTTTTACTCTCCCGCGGCTTTCGGCCCGCGCCGCGGCTTGTCCGCTTCCGCCTCCAGCATCACGGGAGCCGGGCCCGAAATTCCGCCATCTTTACGCACGCGCCAGAAGTGCACAATCATCAGCACCGATGCCACGATCGGAATGCCGATGCAATGCCAGATGTAGGAGCGCAACAGGGCATTGGCATCGACGATCGAGCCGCCCAGCAATCCGAAGCGGACGTCGTTATAAGGCGTCATGCCGAGCATCGAGCCGAACGGGCCTTCGTGACCGAGCAGCGGCGTGGCGCGGGCCATGTTCGTTCCCACCGTGACCGCCCAGAAACCGAGTTGATCGTCGGGCAGCAAATATCCAGTGAACGACAGCAGCAAAGTAAACACCAGCAACAGCACGCCAATATTCCAGTTGAACTCGCGGGGTTTTTTGTAAGAACCGGTCAGGAATACGCGAAACATGTGCAGCCACACGCCGATCACCATCAAGTGAGCCGCCCAGCGATGCATGTTGCGCAATATCTTCCCAAACGGTACATCGTGTTCCAAGTAGAGCACGTCGCGAAATGCCTGCACCTTGCTGGGGTGGTAATAAAACATCAGCAGCACGCCGGTGTAGGTGAGAATGATGAACAGATAAAACGTGATCCCGCCCATGCCCCAGGTATAGCTGTAGCGCACTGCGTCGCGATTGATCTTTGCCGGATGCAAATGCAGGAATACGTTGGAGAGCACGCCCAGCGCCCGGTTGCGTGGCGTGTCGTCGTGCTTGTGGCGGAAGATGGAAGTGTAGACCTGGGTCTTGGTGGGATCTTTCAAACCCTCGATCTGTTCCTTTGCCTTGGCGGGAATGTCAGTCTTGAGGGCGTGAATATCCTGTTTAACGCCGCTGGTCACACGTTCGACCAGACCGACCTTGCCGTTTTTCCCGCTGGCGCCGCTACCGCCACCGTTCGTGCTGTTCGGATTGTTTTCATCAGCCATGAGTTAAAGTTGCTTTCTTTCTGTCATTTCCCACCCGGGCGAAAAGCCCGGAAAGGAACCTGCTTTTTACACTCCGGTCAAAAACGCTCCCGGATCATTGAAGTGCGAGGGTTGACCCTTGGGCCACTGATAGAGCCGCGAAGTGTCCACGATAATCTGTCCGTCCGGAGCGATGTCTATCTTTGCGCGGTCCATGGGTCTCGGCGCCGGTCCTTCGAAATTGATCCCTTCACTGTCGTAGCCGCTGCCATGGCAGGGACACTTAAATTTGTTTTCGCTGGGCTTCCAGTCCGGCGTGCATCCCAGATGCGTGCACCGAGCATAGATTACGAATAGGCGGTCGGGCGTGCGATCGACCCAGATGCGGTATTTCTGCTGAAACTTTGTGTCGACACCCAGCGCGAATTCCGACGGGTAGCCAATCTTGAAAACGGAGTTGGGTTCAAACAGCGTGCGCGGCAGGAAGAAGCGGAAGAACGCCAGGAACCACGCCATCAAAAAACCGGTCACCAGGGTCCAGACGAAGCGGCGGCGGTGGCGGTCGATCTCGGTCGAGGGAGCGGTCCCGGCCACGCCGGCGGCTGCGGCCGCTTTCGAGGTTCCCACCGCCGGGGTGCCCACATATTTAGTGGCATCTTGCCCCCCGCTGGCTGCGGGTTTCGCCGCTTCGGGCTTCGGATTGACCTTCCCGGTCTCCGGCTCCGCCATGGTCTTCCTCCTGCTTCTGTGACGAAATGACTGCGCCTAATCCAAACTCACGGCGGCCGCATATTCCGGCGCCGCAAACCGGTTGCCTGCGCTGCTGATCGCTATCGACGGATACACCGCCTTGCTCAGGGCCTGGTGCACGATCTGTGCCAAAGCCTGGATGAATTTTCGAGAATCGTTCAGCCCGGCGCTCAATTCGAACTGTGTAATCCCCAATCCGTGCGCTTGCTCCCGCGCTTCATGATCAATTTCTCCGAGCGTCTCAACGTGATCGGAAACAAAAGCCACCGGCACTACACACACTTGGTGTACCCGCTCGGCCGCCAACTGGCGCAGCGTTTGATGCAGCGACGGCTGCAGCCACCGGCTGGCTCCCACCTTGCTTTGATAGCAAAGCCGGTGGGGGTTGCTCCACCCGCCGCGCCCGGTCAGAAGGCGCACGGTTTCCTCGATCTGACGCTGATAGGGATCGCCCCGTTCAATGACGGACATGGGAATGCTGTGCGCGCTGAAAACAATTTCCGGACGCTCGGGTTTGGGGAAACGGGACAGGGCCGCGTTCACCTTTTCCACCACGGCATCCAGATACATCGTATTACGATAGAAAGTCTCCACGCAATGGACCGGCATGTCATCGGCGAAGAGCCGCCGCCATTCGTTCAAACTCGATCCTGTCGTGGTCGACGAATATTGCGGGTACAACGGCAGGAGGAGGACTTCATCGCATTGGGCGGCCCGCAGTTGCTCGATGGCTTCGCGAGTAAAAGGATGCCAGTAGCGCATGGCCACAAAGCAGCGGGCCTCGATCCCTTGCCCGCGCAGTTCAGCTTCGAGCGCCCGCGCCTGCTGTTCCGTGTGCCGGCGGATGGGCGAGCCGCCTCCGATGGCGCGATAGTGATGCTGGACCTGGCGCGCGCGCGTAGTCGAAATCAGCTTGGCCAGTGGTTTACGCCCGATGCGGGCGAAAGGGAAGTCAATAATGTCGGGGTCGCAGAACAGGTTATACAAAAAAGGTTCGATCGCTTCCAGCGTGTCGGGTCCACCGAGCTGAAAGAGAACTATCCCCACACGCCGTGTTGTGCGCGTCATTTCCCCAGAATCCCCAGAACCACGCAATGTACTCCGAATCGAGCTTGCGAGTCAATGGCGGAATCGCAATCGTGGCGGAATCGCAAGCGTTCGCCAGCCGGGGTGAGTGCGACTAGACGGTGGGCTGTTCGCTGCACATTTCTTCGATGACCGCATCGGCAAATTCCGAAGTACTCGCTTTGCCGCCGATGTCGCGCGTCAATTTTTCCGGGTGACGGTAGACTCTTTCGAGCGCGTTCCGAATTTGGGTCGAGGCTTCATGCTCCCCGAGATGGCGCACCATGAGCAGCGCCGAGCGCAGGAGCGCGGTCGGGTTGGCCAGATTTTTTCCCGCGATATCGGGCGCCGAACCGTGGACGGCTTCAAAAATGGCGCAGCTATCGCCCAGGTTCGCGCTGGGCACAAAGCCGAGCCCCCCCACAAATGCGGCACATAAATCCGAGATGATGTCGCCGTAGAGATTCTCCATCACCAGCATGTCGTACTGATAGGGATTCATTACCAGCTGCATGCAGGTGTTGTCCACAATGTGTTCGCCGTAGGTAATCTCCGGATATTCCTTGGCGACGTTGCGGCAGCAGCGCAGAAACAGGCCATCCGACAACTTCATGATGTTCGCTTTGTGAATGGCGTGTATTTTTTTGCGCTGATGGTTGCGCGCGTACGCGAACGCGAATTTGGCAATTCGCGTCGAAGCCTTCTCCGTAATGATCTTCAAGCTCTCGACCACGCCGGGGACTACCTCATGTTCGAGACCAGAGTAAAGACTTTCGGTGTTCTCGCGCACGATGATCAGGTCTACATCCGGATAGCGGGTGGGAATATGAGGCAGATTCCGGATCGGCCGGAAATTTGCGTACAGCTCGAACTTCTTTCGCAGCGCAACGTTGATGCTCGCGAAGCCGCCGCCTACCGGCGTCGTGACCGGGCCCTTCAGAGCGACGCGCGTTCGTTCGATCGACTCCGTCAATTCCTTGGGAATGTACTCGCCCGATTTCTCATAAGCTTCCGCACCGACCGCGAATGTCTCCCATTCAAACTTCACCCCGGTCGCTTCCAGGATCCGTACCGTTGCCTGGGTGACTTCGGGCCCGATTCCATCGCCCGGAATGAGAGTTACTCTATGACTCATAGCCGCGACTCATGACCGCATTGTCCCCAGCCGCACTGCTTCTTCGCCGGCAACGCGCTTTCCATTAACCCTTACGGCGTCTTCACTTTCACCAGATCCTTCAACTCATTCATGAATTCTTTTACGTCCTTGAAATCCAGATATACCGAGGCAAAGCGCACGTAGGCGACTTTGTCATAACGACGCAAACGATTCATGATGAGTTCGCCCAACTCGCTGGTCTTGCGCTCCCGCTCGGCCGACTCCATCACGAAGGACTCTGATTCGTTCACGATCTGTTCGAGTTTGCTGATCGGCACCGGACGTTTCTCGCAGGCCCGCAGCAATCCGTTGAGAACTTTCTGACGGTCAAATTTCTCCCGCCGGCCGTCTTTTTTGACGACCATGTAGGGGATTTCGTCGATGCGTTCGTAGGTAGTGAAACGCTTGCCGCACTTCAAACACTCGCGCCGGCGGCGGATCGAATCCGCCTCCTTGCTCTCACGCGAGTCGACTACCTTATCATTGGCAAATCCGCAAAAAGGACATTTCATGGCGCTGGCTTCGAACTCCGACCGTTGGACGGCCTCCCCCGAACTTATTTTTTCGACTGCTCCGGCGAAATGAAAAGAGACAGGAATCTGCTGTTCCGGCAGTTCCCCGAAATTGTAACAGTTGAAGTTCGATCCCGAGTTCGCACCGTTGAGCTTCAACGGTTTGAAGAGAACACTTGCGCGGGGTAAGCCCGCAAAAAATAAAACGGCGCCCGCACCCCCTGCGGTGCGAGCGCCTGTTTTCCCTCATGCCTTCCCGGTGACGGAGGGCCTGAAGCCTCCGATCCCAGTGCGTGGGATCTAAGTAAAGTTGCCTTATGCTGGGCTTCGCTTTGTCATTAGCGTGTCAGCAGTTTGTAAAAAGTTGCGGTGCGAAGCCCAAGGGATGGGGAGAGCTCGGTGTGGTTCAGGGATAGGGATATTGCGCGGGAGAGCCGATTCAATGGCAGGTGGGAGGATCCGGTGTGCTTGTTCAAGTTCTGCTGGGCCTGGCCGCACTCAAAATGAAAAGCAGGTGCGTCGACTGCGCTAGGGATGACGGGACCGAAAAAATCCGCCTGCAGACCCGCCTCCACCTGTACGAACGCCGGTCGCATGGACCGGCGTTGGTTGAACTCGAAACCGCTTCGAGATTAGCTGCCCGGCACCGTCTGCGCTGGAGCGCCGCCGTCCACGTCGGCCTGATTGAATATAACGTTGGCTCCCAGGTGGGCTGGCCGAGGGGCCAGCATCTGCTCCTTGCGGTAAATCAGATTGCTGGCGTTGAAGGTCGCCAGCTCAAATCCGTGCCCGTGGGTAATCGCATCCGTGGGGCAGGCTTCCACGCAATAGCCGCAGAAAATGCAGCGGTTGTAATCGATGTTGTAGACCTTGGCATAGCGTTCGGCGCCACTGACGCGCTTCTCGGCGGTATTTTCCGCGGCCTCGATGTAGATGCAGTTCGAGGGACAATTGGCCGCGCACAGGAAGCAGGCTACACACTTCTCCAACCCGTTTTCATCGCGCTGCAGCACGTGGGCGCCGCGGAAGCGGGCTTCGATGCGAGCGCCGCGTAAGGGATCTTTCCCGTCTGGATAATTTTCCACGGTCGTCGGCTGGAACATCTCCATGAAGGTGATGCTCATGCCTTTGGCGATGGCGGCGATGTTCTTCAGGACCGGCATACCTGTTTAGTATACCGAAAGAGGCGCACTTAATCGTGTCTCCGGTGTAACCAGCGAAATCGGAGTGTGCGAGGTCATGTAAAGCCAGCTAATTTGTCGGCGGCGCGGTAGCGGAAGGCGGAGACGCATGTTCCGGCACTGGCGCGGCGCTCTCCAGCCACGCGGTATACCACAGATTCAACAGCATCTGCGACCCGGCCGCAAGGCGGCGGGTGGTGAAGTCGAAGGCGGCAGGAGTGCCCTTTCCCGTGAGTCCTCCAGCCTTCTCCAGTTCATAGACATTGTCCACCAGATCGTTCGACTGCCGGAGATAGCCGATGTAGCGTGCGAACGGATCCTCCAGCCGTTCGGGATTCTTGACCAGGCCGGCAAAATCTTTGGCGGTGATATTTGCCGCTACATATGCGGTCTCAAATTGCGCGTGGATCCCGCGCTGCGTGGTATATCCATGGGGATTCGGTCCCACCCAGCCGTTGTACTGGATCGTCGTGTGCAGCGGTTGCGATCCATCGGCTACGTAATGTCCCAGCCAGCCCGCGTAAAAAATGATCGCCTGCTGCACAGCCTGGGTGGGCTGATGCGCCGCCACCCGCTGCCGGTATTCGCGGAATGCCGCCTTCAGGCGGCCATACACCTCCATCGTGATATAAGGTTGCAGCCCGACGTGCTCGGGAAGATAGTCGTCAGGATGATCTCCCGCTGAGGTCGCGGCGCGCTTCTCGTAAAGTTTGCGATAAAACTCGTAGCGGCCCGCAGGAAGCGGATCGAGCCACGAGACGCGCTCCAGATCGATGAAGTGGTCGGGCTCCTGGGCGTTCTTCAGAGCGAATTCCGAGGGACTACGCCAGCGGTCGGGCTCCGGGCCAAGGTAGGCGATCTCGATGACGGCGCGGCGCAGGAATTGCGGCATCGTGGCGGGAATTTTCTGGGCGGCCACGCGGTTGATGGCTACGTGGCCCTCGTTGCCCCAGGCGAAGGCAGGCGCGCTTGGCAGTAAGAGAACGAGGGCGATCAGCGCCAGGCTGATCAGCCCTCGTCGAAACTGTTCGGCGTTCAGTTCACTCTGCAGCTGTTCCCGCTCCTCGAGTCGCATCACGTTAGAACGTCAGATGCAATGCCATCTGGATGAAGCGCGGGCTGCCGATGGTATGCGAGAGTTGTCCCAAATGTCCAATCGGCGGAATTGCATATCCGACTGATGAACAAGAGAAACTCGGGGATGGAGGATTGCAGAACGCATTGAAATCAACGTTGTTATTCGGAATATCGAAGCTGGGGTGATTGAAGATATTAAACGCGTTCACATCGTATCGGAGCGCGAACCGTTCACTGATGGTGAAATTCTTTGACGCTCCGAAGTCGAAACGGTTCTGAAACGGCCCGCGGAAGATGTTCCTTCCACCGGAGGCGTAACCGTTCTCGAACGTGTCGCATACGGGAGTTCCCGAACTCGAATCGCACGCGGGTACTCCATTCGTTCCCGGTGCGAAGGCTGGCACCGGACCGAACGCTGCAGCATTCAGTAAAGGCTTCGCCCCATTGATACCCGTCGTTCCTTGTAGCAGTGGCTTATTGGACGTTGCGCCTACTCCGCCCACCGGAACGATGGGATTGGTCGTCAGATCCTGGCCGCCGCCCCAGTAGATGCCGCCAACGCCGCCGCTGTAGTCAATCACGCTGTAGGGCTGTCCGCTCTGAAGGACCGTTACTCCGTTAATTCCCCATCCATTTACGATCTGCTTCACCACTCCGTTGGCCCGGGCGCTGGTGGGAAAGTCGTAGTGGTAACCCAGCGTGAAAACCTGAGTGCGGTCGAAGTCCGAGTTCCCGTAGGAGGAGCGCGGGTTGTTGGGATCGTTGCCGTTGTAGAAAAGTCCCAAGCCGCTTTGCTCGTCGAGCGTATGCGAGAACGTGTACGAAGCAGTCACCTGCAGGCCGTGGCTGAGGCGCTTGTTTACGCTGGCTTGCAGCGCGTCATAGTTTGAAATACCAACTGTGCTGTTGAAGTCGGAGTTCGGGTCGTAACCGAGATAAGGAGCACGAAGGGC
>Ga0210406_10002230_pt1 | contig 22503 bp, 18 predicted proteins | sample IncBWC30MmetaG_FD_155454 | JGI IMG/M metagenome (GOLD analysis project Ga0210406, IMG submission 155454) | Forest soil microbial communities from Barre Woods Harvard Forest LTER site, Petersham, Massachusetts, United States - Inc-BW-C-30-M | ecosystem: Environmental > Terrestrial > Soil >...
GCGTCCGCGCCTCAGATCAGCTTCTCGAGCAGTGTCGCGAGTTCCGACTGCTGCGTTGAGTTCAGCCGCGCCAGCCGTGCACCGAAGGCTTTTGCCAGCAGCGCAAGCCCGCGCGTCATCGTTTTGCGCCCTTCGGGCGTCAGGATGAGCCGGTGGCGGCGCAGATCCGCACTATCGATTTCGCGGCGCAGAAACCCCGCAGCTTCGAGCCGCTTGACGTACATCGTCACGCTGGGCTTCGGCATGCAAAGCCCGGCGGCCAGTTCCGCGGGGTGCGGATGCGCGTCGATCTCGGCGAGCACGAACAACTCCTTCGTCTCCAGCCCGAGTTTGCTGATGTCAGGCGCGACGCTCGTGATCACCGACGCTACGAGACGGTAGTTCAGGGACCAAATCTTTCCGACGTCGGTTTTGAGCATGGGCACTTGCTATTTATTAGTTTATTAGTAAACTATCGTAACTTGGAACTAGCGTAAAATTGTACCATATTCCCGACCCGGAGAGCGCCGCCATGCCCCTCGATCACTATATTACCCTCGGCCGTTCAGGGCTGCGTGTGAGCCCGTTTTGTCTCGGCACGATGACTTTCGGTGAAGTCCTCGGCTGGGGCTCCAGCGTCGCGGAGTCTCAGCAGATCATCGACCGCTTCATCGAGCTTGGCGGCAATTTCATCGACACCGCAAACTTCTACACGAAAAGTCATTCCGAAAAGATCATCGGCGACCACTTGGGTCGCCACAGCGCTCGGCGCGACCGGCTCGTCATCGCCACGAAGTTCAGCGGCAACCTATATCCCGGGGATCCCAACGGCGGCGGATCCGGCCGGAAGTCAATCATCGGGGCGTGTGAAAATTCGCTACGCCGCCTGCAGACAGACTACATCGACCTGTACTGGTTGCATAACTGGGACGTGCACACGCCGATCGAAGAGACGATGGCCGCGCTCGAGGATCTCGTGCGCGCCGGCAAGGTGCGCTACCTCGGCGTCTCCGACACGCCCGCGTGGAAGGTTGCCGAGGCGAACGTCACTGCGCGCTTCCGCGGCTGGTCCGCGTTCATCGGATTGCAGATCGAGTATTCCCTGCTCGAGCGGACGGTCGAGCAGGAGCTCGTGCCCATGGCTCTGGAGCTTGGCCTCGGCATCACGCCGTGGTCGCCCCTCAAGAGCGGCGTGCTCAGCGGCAAATACACCCGACAGAACGCCGGCCAGATCAAGGCCGATCGCGGCTTCATTGCCGACGCGTATCGCACCGAGAAGGCCTACGCGATCGTGGATGAGCTGCACATCATCGCCAAAGCGCACGAAAGCACGGTGGCACGCGTCGCGCTGGCCTGGGTTCAGGCGCAGCCCGGCGTTACCTCGACGATTATCGGAGCGCGACGACTCGCACAGCTGGAGGACAACTTGAAGGCGCTCGACGTCAAACTCTCGGCCGAGGAGCTTGGCCGGCTCGACGCGCTGACGAAGCCGACGTTTGGCTTTCCCCAAAACATGCAGCCATGGTTTCCGGGCCTCCACAACGGGGGCACCTCGGTAAACGGCGTCTCCGCGCCGCCGTCGCCTTTCGGGGTGGTCAAGGGCGACAAGATTTACTGATTAGTTCGAGCGGGCCAGGGAGGCTGGCTTGGGTCCTGATGGTCACCGTGTTGCCGGTGATTCTTTTTGGACTCTGGGTTGCTTGTCGAGCGGAGGCGCGCCGCCTTCTACCAAGCAAACGGCAGCAGACGATATCGAACTGACTCAGAGTACTCCTTGTAGCCGGATAGATTTTTGAAAAGAAACCGCTCCTCGTCGCGAGCCCGCCACGCGATGGTGAAGATCATCGGGATGAACATCAGGAGTCCCCACCATGATCCGAGCGCAAGAGGCGTGCCAAAGAGCACAACCAGCGCTCCTGAGTACATGGGATGACGGACCACCGCGTAAGGGCCTGTCGAAACCACTCTTTGGCCGGGGGTTACTAAAATCGTTGCGGCCGTAAACGTATTTTCCTTGAACACAAGGAAGACAATGAGAAATCCGAGCGCCGTCAAAACGTCTCCCGCGATCACCACCGGCAGCGGAACCGCTGACCATGAAAAGCGATGGTCGAGCGAAGGAAGGATCATCGCACCAAGAAATAGAAGGGATGCCAAATACTGTATCAACTGCTGGCTCTTTTCATTCTCGGCTCCGGGACCCGCGTCAATTCGGCGATTTAGGAGCTTCGGATCTTTCTTCCATAGGTATGCGGTAATTGACGCGGACGATGCGGCAAAGACGAACAAGTACAGCCACGCCTGCCAGTAATCAAGTGTCCATGCAGGAGCGAATAGAAGAATTCCCAGGGCGGCGATGAGTTGCGTGAATCCGCGGACAGCTTTTCTGGCTAAATTGTCCACGCTCCGAGTCTATCTTGTTACTGCGTTTGGCTAATCGATGGGATGGTCGACATATTACGCATCTCCTGGTTGTCGTAAAAAGCCGCGCCGGTTTCAGCTGCTTTATTGGCGATTTCAGCGACGAAAGCCTTACCGATGTCGCGCTGTTCGATAGCCCCCCATGGACCCGGCACCAACTTGCCGAGCCAACCCACCCAACGCGGCGTATGGGCGTTGCCGACGATGATGCCTGGGCGGAAAATCGCCAAGCGCGGAAAATTCACCGCTTGGATCGCTGCTTCTTTCAAGCCCATTATGCGGGCATATTTAATCCGGCTGCCCGCATTGGCGCCGACTGCCGATAGCAAGCAGAAATGCGCCACACCCGCTTGGCGCACACCGCGCGCAAAAGCGCCGACCACGCCGATTTCCAGCTGTTTGAGCTGCTCTTCGGTCCATTGCGCGGATCCGCTGCCTACACCGACGCAGCTGACGGCAGACACGCGATCACCACTGGCGACGATCTCCCTCGCCAGATCGGCAACACGTATTTCGAAATCGGCAGCACTGGTATCCATCACCAGGTTACGTAGGCGCGCTGGATCAGCGATCACGACTGATTTGCGGGTTACCATGACCACTTCGCGGCATGCAGACTCAGCACGCAACGCTTGCACCACTGCGCTGCCGACTTGCCCCGTACCGCCGATGACGATCACGCGAAACTGTGAAATCACGAGCTTCCCCCGATATCTCGAGCAACAAAAGCCAATAGAACTCTGACGGTAGGTCCGTTTGGCGCCCTGCGAGAGTATCTCTCAGGCCATCGCTCGCGAGTAGCTCACAATCTCTACCACATGCAAACTGGCATGGTGACGGAGGTCAGGTATGACGGAATTGCTGTGTAAGACCACACGTTCACAGCAAGTCCACAAGCGGTGAGCAGGGGCGAGCTTATCGAGCAGCGCTCGACGGGTTCATTTTGTCCTCGGAGGCCTGTTCGAGCTTTAACAGCTGTGGGCCGACGACCGCCAATAGCGCGTAAGCAACGGCTCCGACCCGCAGCGAAGCATTGAGCGATGTATTAATACTCACCAAAACCACAGCGCTGGTCGCCAGCACTCCGGCGGCGCCGTTTACAGCCCATGCCCAGGGCGTGATGCGGGAGTCAATGCGGGTGCAAAGCCGCATACCCGTTGGAAACATGAAGCCCATAAGCAGGCCGGCCGGGACAACCATCACAAGGCAAACTGAGGCACGCTCGATCAGCCAACCCGTCTCCGTTTCATCCAACAGCTTTCCCCACCACAGCGGCAGCAGGCCCAGGTAGACAGCCAGTGCCAACGGCCATCCCACGAGCGAACTGACGGACAACGCAACTGCTCTATGAGAGAACAGGCTGCCGACTCCGGTGGCAAGGACAATACTGAACAGCACAATTGCAAGACTGTACATCGGGTGCCCCAGGAACAGTGACAGGCGTTGAATCAGACTGATCTCAACAAACATGAAAGCCACTCCGATCAGCAGGAAATACGCACCGCTCCACATGGTGATCCTCGCGCTGGACCGGCGTGTCGAGCTCATAGCCGGACCAATGATGACAATAATCACCGCAACCATCGATATGAGCATTAGAGTCAACAGTGTTAGGGACGCGTTCAGATTTCCGTGAAGCACACCCGGTTCGCTGAGGGCCGCGCGCAGCCTCGAAACGGGAATGGAGGAATCGGGGAAACCTAGCTGATTGAAGAAGAACGGGTTTGCATCCCACGTCGGTGCGAGATTGAGCGGTGTCTCCCTGCCAATGCGTGTCAGTTCATCGACCGTTTCGGCGTGCAGGATACGCTTGAGAACCGGATCATCCGACTCTCGATTGGGCGCAGCGAGCGTCTTGTAATGGAGCCGACGAACTGTCTCGTCGAGTGTACTGAGATCACGCATGGAGAGTGGTGCGCGCCCGACGATGAGCGTGGCGAGCTTCCCGTTTGCTGCAAGGTATAGATGTTCCGCCGGCTTCGATTCTCCCATCTCCATCAGCGTTGCCATCGCCAGGGATAGGACGCGTCCAGCCTCATCCAGATGCTCTGGGTGGTACCACCGGGAAACAGTGAAGACGCCGTCGGGGGTGAGACGGGAAATGAACCGCTTCCAGCCGTTCACGGTGTACAAGGGGTTCGCGGAGATCGTGTACGCTCCGGCCGTTGTCCCTGCCCAGCTGTCGATCATACTCATCTGAATTAGATCAAACTGTTCATGACTTCGTGCAAACCAGCTGCGAGCGTCATCGACAGCGAGGCGCAACCCGGGAATCCTCTCGGCGCCGCTAAAGTCGCGGTAGTCATCAGCGAACAAGCGCACGAAAATGGGGTTGTAGTCCACGCCCGTAATATCTCTGAATCCGAAAATACTTGCGGTCAAGAGATCTCGACCGCCGCCAATTCCGATGACGGCGGACCGTCCCTGATGTCGGATGAAATAGGCGAGTGCAGTTGCATCAAACCGCAGAAAATCGACCTCACGTGGATCGCCGCCGAACCTGTACATCGCCGTATTCGCTTCTGCATCTATGGTCATGATCCTTTGATCCAACTGCACGTGCGGCGCGATCTCGGATGCGCTGAACATGAAGGCATCTGACTGCGGTTGCGTCGTCATTGCGATTCTGGAAAATGAATTCCACCGTTCTTCAGTGAGCAGATAGGACCGTTCTATCCGGGCCTTGAGCAGGGTTGGGCGCAGGCCATGGGTTCCCAACAGAGCATTCACCCCGGCTACAAGCACCAGGACACCGAGCGCAAGACCAGGTCTGACCAGGAAGTTCGGCGTACCTTTTGGTTCCTCGGCCTGCGTTCGGACTCCGCCAATCCGGCCGGCGATGCTGAACGTGCTTGCGGCAACAGCCCCGATGGCGCCGACGACCAAGATCGCGTCATACGTATCAATGGCGGTCAGCAGCGCCAGCGTTGAAAGGCAGCCTGACGACGCACCTATCAGGTCGACGCCGTACACCAGGCTTATATTCTGCGAGCTGCGCGTCAATGCGAGACTGACGGCGATTCCCAGCAGAACGTACGGCGGTAGCAACACCAGGAGAGTGAGCGTCCATGAGGCGACGAAGCCCAGCGTCGGCTCGAAATTCGGTATGACGGCCAGATTCAACAAGACCCCGAAACTACCCAGCACAGACCAAGCGAAGTAGGACATCACGCGCGAAATCACGACGGAAAGGCCGGCGGGCGAATACGTCGTTTCGAATCGATAGAAGACCAGGAGCGCGCCTGCCGTCAAACCGAGCATGGCAACGCTTATCGCTACAAACGCCAAATTGTATCCAGCCAGCACGGACATCACGCGCGTCTCGATGATCTGCAACATCAGACCGCACATACAAGTCAGAAAGATACCGACGAGAAACCAAAGTCGGTGCGTGCCGATTGTCTTCATTGGTCGATCGGCGTTTCGCGCTTGGGCTGCTGCGCCAACCCGACGAAGAGCGCCATCCGGCCGTGCCAATCAGGGAGAAGGTTGGCTGCACTCCAGTAGAACATCGGTGTGCAACCGCTCCGCATCCGACTGGGCATTGATCGTAGTAATCGCCAGAACGATGAACAGCAGCGCGAGCAGCACGGCGTGCTTGTGCCGGCGCAGTTCGACCATTTGTCCCCCGGCATTCGCCGCCCTCCCGAATCCTCCGCCCGATACTATCGCATGCGGCGAAAGGCCGCTGCGGGGCTGGTTGGCCCGGGTGGCGACCGATTGCACATGTTTACTGAGCGGTCATTTCGGGCATATGCTGAGGCTCGCAAGAAACGCGTCCGTTGCCTGGCCGCGCCCGCATAACCACCGAAACGTCGACAATTACAGGGGATCCAACATGAGCCGTCGTAATGTACTAACGCAATTGGCAGCACTTCCTTTGGCGATGGCGGTGGGCTCGTCTGTAGCAGCCGAAACCAAGTTGCCGCTCAAGATCATGATGAAGAGTGCGTGGGGGTCTGACGACCCCACCAAAGCGGCCTTTCCGTTTCTGCACGGTCATGCACTCGCCGAGGCGGGCCATACTGTCCAAATATTTCTTCTCGGTGAAGCCGTTTCGTTGATGCGCTTGTCCTTGGCTAAGGCCGTGGTCCCGGTCGGCTGGCCCCCGCTCGAGGAAACACTGCAAAAGGTTGTCGCGAAGAAGATTCAGATTTTTGCCTGCGGCGCGTGCTCCCGCGCCCGTGGAGTAACAGAAGCGGATCTCACCCAATGGGGCGCGAAATTCGGCAATCCAGCGATCTTTGTTTCCCTCGTGGAATGGGCGGACCGCGTCATCACGGAATGACGGCGCGGCGCGGCCCCTGATACCAGCAAGTCACCAGACGACTGTCATCCGCCCATTAGGCCCATAACGCCGATAAGGGGCCGCCCCCATCAATGCTCGGTATCGTTTGATCAAATTCATCTAGCCGACGACCAGCCAATCGGCGGTCAAGTTTCGTGATTAATGCATGAAAGGCCACCTGATGCCGTCGGGCAGGCAAAAGGTGGACCCCCATTATTCATCGCGCAACGCTCTTAGTGTGATGATGACAAGAAATCGACGCTTCTGCCGCTGTGGTAAACGGAAAAGCCCATGGCTTGCCGCTCAAGGAGTGCCGCTATGCAAAATCCACATTCCATAAAGCTGCTCATTGTGGACAAGGAACCCTCAGTGCGCTTTGAACTCACTGCACTGTGCCGTGGTGTAGCGGATTTGCAGGTTCTTGGCGAAGCGGAGTCAGGTCGGGCGGCAATTGATGCTGCGGAGAGTCTGGCGCCGGATTTGTTGCTTATTGATGTCGCATTGCCGGATATGTCCGGATTTGATGTGTTGCGCAATCTCGGCAACGATGCAGGACGTCTCGGCATCATGACTTCTCATCAGCCGGACTTCGCAGAGCAGGCGATTGCGGAAGGCGCGGTCGACTATTTGATCAAGCCGGTAAACCCCGATCGTTTCGCTCACGCGATCGCCCGAGTGCGGCAACGTTATTCCTTGGAGGAAGTTGCGGAATATCAACTAAAGCGACAAATGCTGCATCTTTTAGGGAGGCAACCGAAGTTTCTGGTGGGTGAGCGCCAGCATCGGCTTTACCCGCTGGATATCGATAAGATCGATTACATCGAAGCCGATGGGAATTATGTGACCATTCGAACGGGCGACGCGGAGTACATTAGCCGAAACACCATCAAGCGCTTGGCGAGCGAACTCGCCGATTTCGGCTTCGTTCGAATCGATCGATCCGTACTTCTGAATATCCGCGCGGTTCATTTTGCAGAACCCATCGGCCATGGAGCACTCGCTTTTACCTTGTGCACCGGTACCTGTCTACATTCGAGCAAAACATACCGGGAAAGCATTTTACGGATATTGCCGTGGCACCACTGTCGGGGAGGATCGGATTTTTGACAAACGACTCCGGCGGCACATCGCTCATCGCCATGTGCGCTCGCGCGGGTTCTATTGGTCGATCCCACAGTTGTTGTTGGGACAAATCGAGCGGCCTGCCCGGTCGAGCTGGTTTAGGTCACTCTTTGTATTGCCGTCAGTCACGCTGATCTCCTCTGGCGTTAGGCACACCGTGCTTCTGAAATGCGTTCCGGTGAGGACCTGGGATCGACAGTATTTCAGCTGACCGTTGAACAGGCGTGGCTGGTAGCCGCGTTGCACCAGCGTCTGATTGACGGCCGGATTCGCATTGCCGGTCGAGGAATTCGCGCTTGCGGATCCCGCAGGAGCGGTTGCCGCCGGCGTAGGGTTTGCGGTGGTCACCGCATTGTATGCTGCCGGCGCCGGCGGCCTGGCCACGCAACCGAACAACATTAGCAGGGTAACTTGGACCGCTAATGATGCCTTCACCGATTCGCACATGAGACCCCCCTCATACGGGAGACGATACACAGCTATCGGCGTTTCGATAATTTTTGGGATAAAGCAGTTCGTGACGGGGACTACCCCCGAGATTAGCGACGTGAGCCTTGTTGCTGCTCGCGGATAGAATCTCGACGGATGTATTCCGTATCGTCGATTCTTGACCAACGACTCCCGGAAGCTCGAGGCTTGAGAGCTGGACCGCATCTCAAATCGTGCGGTTGCTCCCCGCCATGGAGCGCTTTATCCCAGAATTTATTCTTGCGCGAGGCGCTATGTAATTGTCGCCCCCATGAGATTGGCCGATCGAATTGCACAATGTCGAACGCCTTTCATCGTGGAAGATACGAAGGACAAGCGGCAGACTCGCTTGATCGGAGCGGCTGATTTCGCTGACGCCATAAGGGCCTGCCCGGTACGATATTGCTTGAGCGATGATTTGGTGGCTCTTTGCTGCGCTTTGGCGTACTCAAAGGGCGCGCGCACGCTGGAATGCGCAGACCTGCTACACGTGCCCGCCGAGCGCGTGTGGATTGAATGGTGCGAAGCGCCGTGGATCAATGAGCTTGCACGTTACGGTTTTCGAACAGATGCCGGTGCGGCAATTGCGGGGCGGCGCGGCGCCTTTGTTCAGACATCCCCGCAGGGGCGGCAGGGCTTGATCAAGACGTTTTGGACATGCGGCGAAACTGACTTAGACGTGCTCGCCAGCAGTATGGAAGCGTATTTTGATTTCGATGCCGCCGAGGGGCAGGACCCGATGGCGCCCGATGGCTGCAGTCGGCCCGCCCTCAGCGTTCTTGATCATACAAAACGTAGTGCGGATATTCTGCGCCGCTGCTTTCGTTTTCGTTATGAGCGCAGCTGGGACGATTATTATGCGCGGGCGCAGGTGCCGCTCGATGAGAAGAGTTGTATCGCACGACATGCCCTCGGCACGATTGCGATCGACATACCGGTACTGTTGGTGTTTTTTTTACTCCTTGCCACCCGGCCGGGGCTGCCACGACGACCACTCATATTGGAGCGCTTGAATCAGTCAAGAATCAAGTCTGGAAAGGCACCCCTTTTGGAGCACATCGAAGTCTCCTCACCACTGTTACCTGAATATCGTCCGGCGAACAGTCTGGAGTCTTCCGGCCATCATCGCCGCACACCCAGGATGCATCACGTCCGGGGACACCTGGTGAGACGGGGGAGTCAATTGTTTTGGCGCGTACCCCATCTAAGAGGAAGCACCCGATCTGGGGTCATTCGTTCCCGCACGGTGACCTGGACCCTCGATCATCCGGTAGGCCCGAATACGGCAAATCCATCCTAGGCAGAGCGCGCTCGCGTGTGTGGCGCGGATCGCCACCTGGATTTGAGCACGGCCTCGTCGCCAGCCTCCGCAAAGCGCCATTCAACAATCGGTCACCGCATCGACAAGAGTTTGTCCCATAGCTGGGCGCCTCATCACCACATAGGTGCAGCTCATCACAAGTTTCCCAAATCAGCGGCAGAGGAGGCGTATTTTTTGACGCCAACGATTTTGGGAGCTGAGCCAAACCTGAAGGATGGTTGCAAAGTTGCAACGCAAGTCGCTCTCGAAGTCTCCCGCCCGGCCGGTCCAAAGACTTTAGGGGGACGAATGATGACTACATTGGGATTCGCAAGAACAAGTACCGCTCTTAGGCGGGTGACAGCGGCCATGGCCGCGTTTACGTTCAACACATCACAGTACTTGTTGGTCGCTACGGCGATTGCCTTTGCCCCTCTGCCGGCCCTCGCGCAGCAGGCGCCCGTTGCGGCGGCGGAACCTGAGCCCGCCCTTACCGAGATCATCGTTACCGGGTCGCGGATCGCCGCCCCGAATGCGGTGAGCACGAGTCCGATCCAGGTGCTGTCCTCGCAGTACATCGAAACCAGCGGAAAGACGGATATCAGCGACCTCATCCTGCAGCTGCCGCAGATCTTCAACAACTCGCTGGGGCAAGATCTCGGCAACACTACGAGCGGCTTGACCACGGCCGGCGGCATCGCCACCGCGGATCTGCGCGGGCTGGGGCCGAACCGAACCTTGGTGCTGATCGACGGGCGTCGTTTAGGCCAGGGGTCACCGTATACCTTCATTCAATCACCCGCGCCCGATCTTGATCAAATCCCCGCCGGCCTGGTCGATCGAATCGAAGTCGTCACCGGCGGGGCGTCGGCAGCTTACGGTTCCGACGCCATCGCAGGCGTCGTCAACTTCATCATGAAGAAGAACTTCCAGGGCGTTCAGTTTGACGGCCAGTTCAACGAGAACTACCACGACAACCATGACACGTACATGCAGAATCTGGTGAGGAACTTCGATAACACCACGCCTGCGACCGGAACCAGTAAGGACGGGCGGCAACGCTCTTTCGATGTGCTCATGGGCACGAACTTTGCGGACGGTGAGGGTAACGTTACGGCGTTTCTGGGCTATCGCCACGCCGATCCGGTGGCGAGCAGCGACCGTGACTTCGGCGGTTGCGAGCTTTATCCCACGTATGGCACCACGGCCGCGGGCAAAACTGTGGTCGGCTCGCATTGCAACGGTTCAGGGAACTCCAATCTGTTCGCCCCGAATACCGGGCCTGGCGCTGGGAATGCTTATTCGGTGCTCGGCAATAATTTTGTGCCATTCCCAGCGGCGGGGACTACTCCTCCGGCCGCGTTCAACTCGCAGCCGTATATTTTCATGACGCGCGAGGATAGTCGCGCCAATGCAGCGGTACTCGCGCACATGAAAGTTACCGACTATTTTCAACCGTATGCCGAGTTCTACTTCATGGACGACCGCACTCACCAGGCGGTTGCGCCCGCCGCACTTTTCCTCAGCAGCAATCCATTCGATCCAACCTTGAGTGGCGCCTACCCGGTCAATTGCAACAACCCGTTGCTGAGCGCTCAGCAGCAGTCGATATTGTGTACGCCCGCGCAGATCGCGGCCGCGAACGCGAATCCCACTGCGGGCTGCTCATTGGCATCTCCGGGAGTGCTGTCGGCCAATTGCGCCGATGTCGACATTGGACGCCGCAACCTTGAGGGCGGGGGCAGGATTTCGGATTACGAGCACGAGAACTATCGCGCGGTGCTGGGCAGCAAGGGCGACTTGCTCGCGAACGGGGCGCTGACTTACGACGTGTACGGCCAGTTTTACTACACGACCTTTTCCAACAACAATATGAAGTACTTCAATTTTCAGGCCATCGACAATGCCTTGCAGGTGTACAACAATGCCGGAACGCCCACATGCGTGAGCGGACCTCCTTGTGTGCCCTACAATATATTCAAGGACGGCGGAGTTACGCCGGACGCCCTGAACTATCTCTACATCAGCGGTACGGGCATCGGCAATTCTACCTTGCGCACCCTCCACGGCGAACTTACGGCGCAGCTAGGCACCTGGGGCGTCACGTCGCCCTTGGCCCACGACGGAATCGCGGTCAATGCTGGATTCGAGCATCGCAACGACCACGAATTCTTCCAGCCGGACTTTGCCGAGCAGAATCAGCTGTTGTCCGGCTTTGGCAGTGCGGCCACGGCCATCGACAACAGCCTGGGCGTGACCGAAGGCTTCGCGGAAATTCGGGCGCCCTTGATTCAGGATATGCCCGCAGCGAAGGAGCTCCTGTTCGACACCGGCTATCGGTACTCGAGCTACAAAAGCAACAGTGGGACGACCAGTATTGGGTTCAAGTCCAACACTTACAAGTTCGAAGTACAGTACGCGCCCATCCAGGATGTACGCCTGCGCTTATCCTATGACAAGGCCATTCGTGCTCCGAGCATCATCGAGCTCTACAACCCACAGCTCGTCGGTCTGATTCAGTCGGGGAACGATCCATGCGCGCCGCCGGTCACGTACTCGCAGGCGCAGTGCGCCAACCTGGGCGTCTCGGCCGCTCAGTACGCCGCGAGCGTCGCGGGCGCCGCGGTCAACGGAGTAAATCCCATCCCGCAATGCGTGGCGGGTCAGTGCTCACAATTGCAAGGGGGCAACCCGGCGCTGAAGCCTGAGCAGGCTGAAACTTACACCGTCGGCATCAACTTTCAGCCCAGCTTCCTGCCGAAATTTACGGCCAGCCTCGATTACTTTCACATCTCGATCAAAGACGAGGTCAATGTTTTGCCCGCGGCGAACATCATATCCGGCTGCGCCAACACGGGCGATCCGGCGCTTTGCAGTGGGGTTGTTCGCAGCCCGCAGACGGGCGGTCTGCAGGGGGCCAACCTCGCGACCGGAGGTTACATCGTCCAAACGAACGTGAACCTTGGTCGAGTGCTGGCCAGCGGCATCGATTTGCAGATGTCCTACGTACAGGACCTGCCGCCCGCTTTCGGCAGCGTGCACTTTGAGATGAATGGCTCGTGGCTGCAACATTCAATCACTACCCCAGTTCCCGGCGGTGGCAGTTATGACTGTGCGGGCTTGTTTGGCTTCACCTGCCAGACAGTGAATCCGCGTTGGCATCATAATTTCCGCACCACTTGGAACACGCCCTGGGATGTGTCGGCATCGCTCACCTGGCGTTACCTCAGCGCTGTCAACCAAGATGCCAACACCGGCAACCCATTGCTGAAGAATCCCAACTACAACTTTGACGTTTACAACGCGCGCATCCCTTCGTTTAGCTTCCTGGATCTGGAAGCGACCTGGCATCCGACCAAAATCCTCACCATCCGCGCCGGTGCGAACAACGTCCTCGACAAGGATCCGCCGCTGTTGGTGTCGCAGGCAGGTCTCGTGGCGGGTGGTACCGCGAACACAGCCGATGCCTACGATATTTTCGGTCGGCAGTTATTCGTCGCGTTTACTGCAAAGTTCTGAGGGAGATACCTACGCCTGACTGGCGTTTGCTGGTCGCGCGGAATCGAGATGTCACTATGAAATCGTTGCTCTCCATGATTGTTCTTTTGTCTGCCTGTGCGACGGCACCACCGACGCAGTACAAGCCAGCGGGTACGAGCGAGCCGCCAGGGACGGCCGGATCCGTAGCGATTACCGGAGATGAGTTGCGGCGGACCGGCCGGACGGAGCTGGGCGACGCGATGCGCGCGTCGTCGCCGATTTTTCGCTGATCGGGCTTTACGGTGCGACGACGGAATGCACAGGCTCTCGATTGAGATGCCGCTTCTTGGCCGTGGGCGTGGCGACGCTTGCCGCGTTGAGTTGCTCGAACGTCGTAGCGGCGGACCTCATGGCCCCAACTCAACCGGAAGCCAACGTAGCCGAGACACGAGCCGAACTTGGACACCGGGTGAGCACCTTCATCCGCGGAGTCACTCGGAATCCCGGATTCTCTGAGGACGAACCGCTGGTCCGTTGGAATACGCCGATCTGCTTTTATCTAGCCGGATTGACAGCTGAACAAGTCAAATTCGTATCGGCCCGGCTGTCACAGAGCAGCTCCTCCGCCGGTGCGCCGCTCGCCCGCACGCCGTGTCAACCCAACTTCGTCATCCTTGCGACCTCGGAGCCGGAACGCGTCCTCAGGGCGTCGTACGCGCGGAATCCTCAGCTCTTCGGTAATGCGACGCCGGCATACATTCGCCAATTCCTTGAGAGTTCTCAATCCCGTCCGGTACGCGTCTGGTACAACATCAATCTCGGCCGCAAGTCCGGGGTGCACAATGGCCATTTCATCCCAAGCAGCAATCAGGCTGAATCTTCGCCATTCGTCGGAAATACGGCGTTCGATTTCTTTTCCATCGTTGTGATCATCGACACCAATCGGACGGAGCACACCAGGCTGGATCAGTTGGCAGACTACTTGGTCATGGCGGGATTGACGAACGCTGATCTTGACGCCGACTTGGGAAGCGCGCCTTCAATCCTGCGGTTGTTCGGTCTATCCGGAGAAAATCAACCCTCAGGACTCAGCGGTTGGGATGCAGCCTTCCTCAAGGCACTCTACCAGTCGAATCAGACATCGCGGACCCAACGCTCCGAAATCGCAGCGAGGGTAGCCCATGACATCTCGGCGCTGATGAGCGCCGCGAGTGAACTACATTGACCCCCAGTTGAGTGCGGGCGGATTTGATAACCTTCGCAAGGGCCATCGGCCGCGAGGGGCTTTGGGAGCCGACCCTGAATAAGGGAGACGACGATGATCAACGACTATTTTGGGAATCCTCTGCTGCGCATGGCGCGGTGCGCGTGGCGATGACCGGCGGCGCGCGCAAGCTGCTGATCGTCCTGGCGGCCGCCTTCGCCACGCCGGCTCTTGCCGCGCCGGTGGTGTTTCATGTGAACCTGGGCCAAGCCTCGGCCACGCCGGTTTCCGGCCGGCTGCTGGTCTTCGCCAAGGCGCTCGCTCCCACCGACAAGAGGCCCGTCGCAAGGGTCGATATCGATCAGATCGATACGCACGCGAGCGCCATCGCCGCCCAGGAGGTGGCGCGCCTCGAGCCGGGCGCCACGGTCGAACTCGACGCCGACGTCACGGCCTTCCCAACACCCTTCTCTCAGCTCAAGCCCGGGCGCTACGCCGTGCAGGCGGTGCTTGATCGCGATCACAGCTACAACTACACCGGGCGCGGCTCCGGTGATCTCGTGAGCGGAGTGGTGGAGATGGACCTGCCCGGCGACACGGTCCGACCCCTGACGCTCACGACTGCCATCCCAGAAACCGATCCCCTACAGCCCCTGTCCAACGTGCCGGACACGATGAAGGAGAAATATGCGGCGGCCAAGGCAGACATTCATCGGATAGATTTCGTCAGCCCGATGCTGAGCCGCTTCTGGGGCCGGCCGGTCACGCTGCGCGGCTGGGTGGTGACCCCACCGGCTTATGCGGCGCATCCTGGCCAGCGCTATCCGACCGTGTATTACACGCATGGCTTCGGCGGCACATTGGGCTCAGTCCACGACGTCGCCGTCGCCCGGTGGGATGAGATGAAGACGGGCAAGGCGCCGGCAATGATTTGGGTAGGGCTCGACCAGACTAGTCCCACCGGCACGAGCGAGTTCGTCGACAGCGTCAACAACGGGCCGTGGGGACTCGCGCTGACCAGCGAGCTGATCCCTGACCTGGAACGCCAGTACCGCATGGACGCCAAACCCTCGGGCCGTTTGCTCACCGGGCACTCCTCCGGCGGCTGGGCGGTACTGTGGCTGCAGGTGAACTACGCCAAGCTCTTCGGCGGAGTCTGGCCCACCTCGCCGGACTCCGGCGATTTCCACGACTTCTTGGGCATCGACCTTTACGCCCCAGGCGCCAACGTCTATCGCAAACCCGATGGGACGCCCTGGCCGCTGGCGCGCGACAAGGGCGAAATGCTGGTTTCCGTCGAGGACTTCTCGCGCCGTGAAGTCGTGCTCGGAGAGTATGGCGGCCAGTTCGCCTCATTCGAGTGGGTCTTCTCACCACGCGACAGCGACGGGCGTCCGGTCCAAATGTTCGACCGCACCACAGGCTCGGTGGCCCCGGCGGTGATCGAGTACTGGAAGGAGCACTACGACGTGGCGGAGCATCTTCGCCACCACTGGCGGGAGCTGAAGCGTGAGCTTGACGGCAAGATTCACCTCACCGTAGGCACGGCGGACACCTTCTATCTCGACGGCGCGGCGCACCGCCTCGAAGCGACGATGAAAGCGCTCGGCGCTAGGACCGATTTCCGCTACGTCGAAGGGCGCGGCCACTTTGACCTCTATGGAGTGGGCGATGATCGCTGGGGCCTATACAAGACCATCGCCTGGGAGATGTACGCACTCGCCCGGCCTGGATCGAAGCCGCCGTAGTTCTGAACGAGATCCGCGTCGGCGGCCGTGAGGGGCCGCTTTATGGCGGACATGTCGGTTTCCACGCGGCCGGCTAATTGGGAATGCCGATCATCCGCGCGGCCTGCCGCCGGCAACGACGATGGGCTCTCCGAGCGCTCGCCGATATTCCTCCTCGCCGATCGCATCCACCGACCGCAGCTTCGCCAGCAGATCGTCGATCAGCGAACGCAGCCCAGGCCCCGGCGTGCCGTGCGCGAATGAACTCTGGTACTTGATCGGCCCGGGGATGATCGCGACCAGGAAGGCCATCTCGGCCGGCGTCAGCGTCCGTGGTTCGCGACCGAAATAGCGGCGGGCCGCGGGCCGCAGGCCACGCAGGTCCGGTCCCCATTCGATGATGTTCAGGTAGATCTCGAGGATACGATCCTTGCCGAGCGCCGACTCGAGCAGGAAGGTGATCGCCAGTTCCTGCAGCTTGCGTCCAAGCTGCTTGTCGCGCGACAGGAACAGGTTCTTGGCCAGCTGCTGGGTGATTGTCGACGCGCCGCGCGCGGCGCCGCCGCGCGACCAGTTGGTGAGCAGCGCGGCGGGTAGTTCGCGCAGGTCGATGCCGCGATGCCCGTAGAAGCCTGTGTCTTCGGCAAGCAGCAGAGTGCGCACGAACAGCGGCGGAACGTCGCGCAGGGCGATGAAGTCGGGGGACGCGAGCGAGACGTCGATGGGGCGGTGCGGCCCGGGGCCGTCTTCGGATCTGAAGATGAAATCGCCGCGCAGGCGCGCGACTGCCGGCGGCATCTGACGTGGCGGCCTGAAGTCGATCTTCTGGCTCACCGAGAGCGAGGCAGGGTCCGCCGGGCGGCCGCGTACACGCACGTCGATCGTGGCCGAGCCAAGGCCTGCGCCGGGCGCCATTCCCAAGCTTTCGGGCACCTCGAGCCCGGATGCACCCAGCAGTTGCGCGAAGTCCAGATGCTGCATGCCGAGTGCGAGATCGACAACCGGATCGGTGTCGAGATCCCGCAGTGTGATCGAGCCCGATAGGGCGGCACCCGCCAACGTCGCGTGGACCTCGGGGATCTCGATCGTGCCCCCGATCTGGCGCCAGGTGCCATCGAATCGTAGGGTCACGTCCGTCGGATCGCCGAGCTGGAGCTCGTCGTCGGCGCGATCCGGCAGCGCTCCCAAGCGCGCGCCGCGCGCGCCCATGTCCACGTGAAAACGGAGCGCATCGGTACTGAACTGAAAATCCATGCGGCCGTCCGCGATACCACCATCGAGCAGAGGGTGGGCGTCGCGCCGCACGTCGAGCAGACGGTCGACGTCGAGCCTACGTACCTCGATGTTCCACGCGCCGCCCGCCGGATCTGCCAGCTTGTGGATTGACAGGCCGGCCTGTGGCTCCACCAGCGCGAGCCGGAGGTCGTCGCCGAAAATGCCCGTCGTGTCCCAAGCAGTGGCCGGCGCGCTGACCCTAACCCCTGCTGGGCCCGCCAGAGCGGCGGCGCGAACTGCGAGTCGCAGGCGGCCGGGCCACGTGGCCGTGATCATGTCGGCATGCACGCGCAGTCCATACCCAAGGTCTAGATCGAATCCCTCCAGTCGCAGCAACGGCCAGACACCGATGTGTACCAACCCGATTCGGGCAATTGCGCCATGGCGAACGGCCGCGGACTCTATCCGCGCACGAACCGCGTGCTCGAGCTTGGATCTCAGCAACGGCGCGGCCAGGATTACGATCAGCGCAGTGGCGATCGCTCCGAGCCACCACCGTCGCCTGCGGGTTCGAAATGCAAACATCGACACAAGGATGCCACAGCCAGATCGCGAGTCGGTTGCGGGCGTCGGATCGCAGACGGCATAGCCAGGTCAATCGCGACCTTCAGGTCATCCACAGCCAATGATGATTCACGACCCGCATCAGCCCCGGCAAGCCGTGGCGCTGACGCGCTGCGCGTCAGCGCCCCAGGAGTGCCCTCTATCGGAGGCTCTGGAACCCTGCACGAAGCTCTTCGGTGAGAAGCTTTGGCTGCTCAAAGGCCGCGAAATGTCCGCCTTTCTCAACCTGATTGTAGTGGATCAGATTGGGGTAGGCCTCTTCCGCCCACTTTCTCGGAGTCCGATAAATCTCGTCCGGAAAAGAGCTCACAGCCGTAGGGACTTTTACGCCCCTGGGGCTGAAGAAGCCCAGCTTGTTTTCCCAATAGAGGCGCGATGACGAGACGCCCGTATTGGTGAGCCAGAACAACGTGACGTTGTCGAGGAAGTCATCAGGCGTGATGCCCTCCGGCTGGCCGTCAAAGGAACGCGCAATCATTTCGAGACTGCGCGCGTCATGGTCGAGCAGAAAAGTTGCCAATCCGATCGGAGAGTCAGCCAATGCCGCCAGTGTTTGCGGGCGCGTTGCCATCTCGAAGGCGTAATAGACGTGCTTGTAAAAGAAGACGAGTTCGTCGTAGGTGTACTTTTCCTCCTCCGACAAGCCCGCGGGAGCGGGCGCTCCGGCAAAGGAAGCCTGGTCGATACTTGCAGGAACGGCGCCGGGCATGTTGGTGTGGATGCCGAGCAACTCGGGCGGAGCCTCAATTCCGATCAGGTCGGTGATGACCGCGCCCCAATCGCCTCCGGTGGCGACAAACTTGGTGTAGCCAAGACGCCGCATCAGAGCGATCCACGCCTTCGAAATCCGTTCCGGTCCCCAACCCGTCGTCGTAGGTTTATCGGAGAAGCCGTATCCCGGCATTGAAGGGATGATGACGTGGAAGGCGTCTGACGCGCTCCCGCCATGGGCGGTGGGATTGGTCAGCGGATCGATGATCTTCAATTGTTCGATGATGGAACCCGGCCAGCCGTGTGTAACCAGAAGCGGCAGGGCAGTTTCGTGCTTCGAGCGAACGTGAATGAAGTGAATGTCGAGCCCGTCAATCTCGGTCTTGAAATTCGGAACGGCATTCAGACGCGCCTCGACCTTCCTCCAGTCATATTTGGTGCGCCAGTGCTGCAAGATTTGCTTGATGGTCCTGAGGGGGACGCCTTGCGAAAAGTCGGAAACAGTCTCTTGGTCGGGCAGGCGCGTGACCGCGAGGCGCTGTCTGAGATCGGCTATGGCGCTTTCGGGGAATTCGACCTGGAATGGCCGAATCGAGGTGGCGCCGCTGTCAGATGGGGTGGTCTTGCTCATGTCAGTGCTCCCTTTAGCTTGGTCCGTTGGTATTACTTATCATGCGATTAGATCGCACGATAATTAATAGCGCGTATTAAACCAGATGTCAAGCATGCGATTAAATCACTTGATAATTATTATTGTTGATACTATTTATGGCGACAACCGATCTTCTTTCTGTGAGGAATCATGGCCACAACCAAGAAAGTCCAGCCCGCCGACCCCAGCGATGCCCAAAGTCTGGACGACTTTTTATGCTTCGCGATTTACTCGACGAACCTCGCCGTAAACCGGCTAAACAAGCCGGTGCTCGATGAGCTAGGGCTGACCTATTTGCAGTATGTCGCGCTGGTCTTGCTATACGAGCACAACGACCAGACGGTGAGTTCGCTTAGCGACAAGCTGTTTCTCGAGTCAAGCACTCTCACACCGCTGTTGAAGCGGCTGGAGGCAATGGGGCATGTAACTCGGCAGCGTGATGCGCAAGACGAGCGGGTAGTTAAGGTAAACATCACGCCGAAGGGCAGGAAAGTGCGCGAGAAGGCCCTCGATTATCGGGAACAACTCGTCGAGAAAATGGGACTGAGCGCAACCGACTTCCAAAACTTGCGAGAGGAATTGGTCAAACTGCGCACTAACCTCTCGGATTCGGAGACCGAAAAATCCTAACTAACCCTTCCGCGCGGGAGATCGCATTGGGTAAATGCCAAAGTACGCGATCAATGTTCTAAGTGGATTCAGTTCTTGTCGCCCGAGGGCTGCGGGAAACCGATGCGACGGACCAAGTCGCGAAAGGATTCCTTTTTGGTTAAACCGCGGTCATGTCCATAAACAGGAACTGGGGAGTCGTACTCGGTACACCCTATCTACGGACGACGAGACTGAAGGAGAATTCACCCTTGGCCTCGTTTCTCTCGTAATTATATTTGTGGCCGGGATCGCGATAACTGTCGCCGTGCGGCGGCATTACCGCTGCCCCAAATGCAATGAGATACCTATGGGCACTTGGGCGAATTTCGGACCTGGCTCTTTTGGCGTGAACCGTGGTCTAGATTTATTCCCGGTCACTTGCCCAAACTGCGGAGCACGATTGACGGACCACACTTGATCGGCTCTGACGAGAAGCGATGGACCACCCTCGACTCAATCTAGACGAACGTGGTTGTCCGCTATTGGATGCCGAACTCTACTGTGACGATCGCCGCGAAAACACACCGCGCTTCGGATCAATACAATTTTGCGATGCTAAGGCGAGAGCATTTCGTCGATTTGTTCAGGTGTCGCCTCTACCATCTCACTTTTGTCGTTTTGCACTTCTAGGTGCCATCCTTTTTGGAGATGATACGAAAGTTGCTCACGCTCGACCTGCAACTCAATTTTCTTACGACGCACTGTAACCATTTTCGGTTTCATCGCTGCTGACATGGCATGCCCTCCGATTTACAGAACTTCATCCTAGTAAGCGTAGGTTTTATGGTCCGGGGGAAGCGGGAGGGTAGTCACAGTTCTGCGGCCGCCCTTGGTGATGGCGGTCATATATAGGGGGAGGCTCGAGCGCCGGCTATCCGCGGACCACGAAAGCTGTCTCATAGGCGCGGCTACCCGCCCATGTGCGGCCTGATGCTGTTCTGGAACAGGGTTTTCACACAGCCTCGGCCGATACCGGCAAGCCGCCATACGGCGGTCACTCGCCCATTAAGCCCACAACGCTGATAGAGGGACAGCGCGAAGATTCTCGGCGAACGACAGCGTTTGAACTCCGTCGTACAAAACTATCCCCTGCTTAAATGTAGATCCAGCAGCGCTGGCCACGCGTTCCAATCCCAGGAAATCGCGACGTGTGACCGACGCGGCCGATTTCACTTCGATACCGACGATTTCACCGGCCGCGTTCTCAAGAACAAAATCGACTTCCAGTTGGTCGCGATCTCGGTAGTGAAACAAACTGACTCGCTCTTCCGTCCATGCCGACAGCTTGAGAAGCTCCGAGAATACGAAACTCTCGAGCAACGCGCCGAATAAAGTTCGGTCGGCCCGCAATCGAGTTCGGGAATACCCACGCATTGCGGTCAACAGTCCCGAATCGATGAAGTGAAGCTTCGGAGTCTTGACTAGCCTCGACAGTTCGTTGCGAAACCAGGGCTGGACGCGTTGGACGAGATAGAGTTGCTCCAGTACGCGCACATAGTGGTCGGCCGTCTTGTGATCGAGTCCGACGCTGCGGCCAATTTCGGAAAGGTTCGTCAACTGCCCTGCAAATTGCGCCGCGATCTGCAGCACGCGCGGTATTTGATCAGGTTTTGCCAAATTGGAAATTTCAGGAAGATCGCGTTCGACGATCGATTTAATGTAGGCACGGTACCAATCCTGGCGCCGTCGTTCGCTACGTCGCTTGATAGCCTCAGGATAACCTCCCGCCGTAACCCAGTCCGAGAGCTTCTCCTTGGACAGCGCTTCTGCCATATCGGGAACCGCACCTCGAAACGCTTTTGCTATAAATTGTGGATGTTTGATACCCAACTGCTCACTACGGCTCAACGGGTACAGCGGAACGATTTCGACGCGCCCAGCGAGCGATTCGTGGATTGTCTTAACGGTCAACAAGTTCGCGGACCCCGTCAACAAAAAGCGTCCCGGCCTTCGGTCCTCGTCCACACTTTGTTTGATTGCCAGCAGAAGATCGGGAGCGCGTTGCACCTCATCGATTACTGCGCGATCGAGGCCGCGTATAAAGGCGACCGGATCGCTTTTGGCGGCAGCCAATGTGGACTGGTTGTCGAGCGTGACGAATTTGCGGCCCAGCTTGGCGAAGCGGCGTGCCAGAGTGGTTTTTCCCGACTGCCGCGGGCCGCTAATTGCGACGACTCGAGTGTCACGCAGAGCGGTGCGGATCTGAGGCTCGGCAATGCGTAAATACACGATTACTCGATAAATGCCGTAAGTGAGGCGCTAGCCCAGCGGCTAATTGGGAATCAATCAACGGCTAAATGGGAATCAAGTGCCGGCTGATTGGGAATCAGAAGCCGGCTATTTGGGAAAGTGGTGGGCCCGCTCACCATCGAATTAGCGCGGGAAACGCCTATTTTTACAGGCTATTTGCCAATTCGAATATCGCAGTTACCCCCAAAGTTACCCCTTTCACTACGCAAGAGATTCGGCGCGAAAAATAGTCAGTATTTGGCCAGCTGAACGCCCAAAGCCCAGTTCGCTCGACTCTTTCTAGTCATCGATGCGGACGGCGATCACGGGGAAGGCCTTTCCTCTTCAGCCGCCAATGCGTCGAGATAACGTCGATAAACGTAGACACGATCTCGGGCGCGCCCGGTTGATTCTTTCACGATCCCTAGCGAC
>Ga0210406_10002231_pt1 | contig 22494 bp, 16 predicted proteins | sample IncBWC30MmetaG_FD_155454 | JGI IMG/M metagenome (GOLD analysis project Ga0210406, IMG submission 155454) | Forest soil microbial communities from Barre Woods Harvard Forest LTER site, Petersham, Massachusetts, United States - Inc-BW-C-30-M | ecosystem: Environmental > Terrestrial > Soil >...
CCCCCCAATGAGGTTCTCCACAAGAGAGCTGTTGTGCTTGCGCCGGGAGACTTTGGCCACACTGATCCGAGTCACTCGCAGGTTCATTTGCAATTATTGACTTCGGCAATTCAAGAGCTTCAGAGAAACCTTGGCGAGACGAAATTGGCGCCGGCTGGTTTTTTTTGCTTAACCGTTTCCGCGTACAGGCTGGACCAACCAGCACCGGAAACTGCCGAGTTACTTCGTCGCATCGAAGGGCTTCTCGCCGCCGGCGGGGACGTGCTGCTTTTTTGCAAACCCGAGCTCTACCACATGACAGCTCTGGTAAACCGCCATACGCAGGAGCCGGTACGCGTCGTCGGAGGTCTTTCGCTGGTGATTCGAGCGTTTGAAGACGCTTACGGCAATCTCGAAGGCAGGCTTCTGGAAGCCCTCGCACGCCTCTTCGCTCAGAATGTTCGCATCTACGTTTATCCGATGACGGTTGCGGATCTGCAGGACTGGCTGAAGAGTGCTTCCGTTCAGGGTTGGGAGTGGAGTGAGACGAATGGATGGGTTTCGGCAAGCCAGCTGCGTCGCGCGCCCCCTCGGGGACATCTGTTTGCGTATCTTCTCGCCAGCAACTTTCTTATTCCGATGCGATCCCCTGCGGAGGCATGAGGGCGTCAAGGCCGGTCAGCAAAGCTTGTAGGCTTTGCGGACTAGATTGACGGTTAGGTCGAGGACTACTTCGAAGGCTTCGTCTTCGTCTAGGCGGTGTTCGGCTACGAGGCGGCCGAGGAAGGCGCAGTCGATGCGGCGGGCTACGTCGTGGCGGGCGGGGATGGAGAGGAAGGCGCGGGTGTCGTCGTTGAAGCCGACGGTGTTGTAGAAGCCGGCGGTCTCGGTCGCGGTTTCGCGGAAGCGCATCATGCCCTCGGGCGAGTCGTGGAACCACCAGGGAGGGCCGAGTTTGAGCGCGGGATAGTGGCCGGCGAGGGGGGCGAGTTCGCGGGAGAAGGTGGTCTCGTCGAGGGTGAAGAGGATGAAAGTGAAGTTGGGCTCGTTGCCATATTTGGAGAGCAGGGGGCGGAGGGCGCGGACGTATTCGGTTGGCGAGGGGATGTCGGCGCCTTTGTCGCGGCCGAATTTTTCGTAGACCTGGCGGTTGTGATTGCGGATGGAGCCGGGATGAAGCTGCATGGTGAGGCCGTCTTCGACGCTCATGCCGGCCATCTCGGTGAGCATCTGGGCTCGGAAGATCTCCTGCTCCTCGGGGACGGAGCGGCCGGAGAGGATGCGTCCGTAGAGTGATGCGGCGGTGGCGGGGTCGAGGTCGGCGGTTTGGGCGGTGAGATGGCCGTGGTCGGTCGAGGTGCAGCCCATGGTTTTGAAGAAGGCGCGGCGGTTGCGCAGGGCGTTGAGGTAGCCGTCGTAGCTGGCGATGTTTTCGCCGGTGATCTCGCCGAGTTTGTGGATGTTGCCGAGGAAGCCGGTGTACTCGGCGTCGATGACGGAGTCGGGACGGAAGGCGGGGATGATGCGGCCTTTCCAGCCGGAGTCGCGGATTGCTTTGTGGTGTTCGAGGGTGTCGAGGGGGGAGTCGGTGGTGGAGAGGACTTCGATGTTGAATTTTTCGAAGAGCGCGCGCGGACGGAAGGCGGGGGTTTCGAGCGCGCTGGCGATGATGTCGTAGTATTCGTCGGCGTTTTCTGCGCTGAGCCGCTTGGTGAGACCGAACTGATTTTCGAGGGCGTAGTCGAGCCAGAGTCGGGTGGGGGTGCCGCGGAAGAGATAATAATTTTTCGCGAAGATGCGCCAGACCTCGCGGGGATCGGCTTTCTCACTGCCGTCGAGCTGAGGGATGCCGAGGGATTCGAGCGAGATGCCCTGCGAGTAGAGCATGCGGAAGATGTAGTGGTCGGGTTGGATCAGGAGCGCGGCCGGATTGGGGAAGGGATCGTTCGAGGCGAACCAGCGCGGGTCGGTGTGGCCGTGCGGGGAGATGATGGGAAGATCTTTGACGGTCTCGTATAGTCTCGCCGCGACGGAGCGCGCCTCTGCCTCAGCAGGAAACAGCCTGTTCTCATCCAGAATCTTCATCTATACCTCTCAGGACCTATCGCGTTCGAAAACGCCAGCATAGGAAGCCTATCAAAGATTTGGCCGCACCTCGAACAAATGCGGAATTTGGTTATTTTGGGGATGAACAAACGGCGAGGGTTTCGCGGCGGATTGTTTCCGATTCGTCAGGTTTTTCCGTTGACTGGGTCTTTTACCAGTATTCAGGATGCATCCCATCGGCAACACTTTCTTTAGCAGCACTGGGATCAATGCGCGGCGTGGAACGCTCTTCAAACATTTTCAAACTTTTTGAGGTGTCGGTTTCCAGGGCGATTGGATTGTTTTCGTCAATGCATCGCATGCGAGCGGGATGAGCTGGGAGTGGCAGGAAAGGAGGATGCGTGAAAACGAACCATAGATCACGTCTGGATGACTCCACCGGCGCTGCTCCACATCTTCGTCTTCGTTCTTGGAGGTTTCTGGATCTGTTTCGTGACGCCACTTCGCCGCTGCTTATCCGGGCGGGAATTGCCACGGCGGTTGCGTGGGTGCCGTTGGCGATCCTTTCGGCGTTTCAGGGGATGCCGGCGTTCCTATCATTTCTTACCGATTACGCAACGTTATCGCGCTTTCTGATCATCATTCCGGTATTGATACTGGGGGAGCGGCCGCTGGATACCCGTTATGCGCTGGTGGCGCATCACTTCGAGATGTCTCTGGTTGCCGACAGTCAGCGGTCCAGATTTCGGTGGCAGTGGGAGTCGTACGAAAAGCTTAAACACGCCACTGTCGTTAAGGTGATTTTGCTGTTAGCGACGTACGGCGTGGCTGCGTGGCTGAGCGGGTTTCTCCGTCCGGAGGGATCTGAATTTGTGGAGTGGTGGAAAGGAGGCGGCGGCTTGAGATTTTTCTCGCCGGCCGGCACCTGTGCATTATTTATCAGCTATCCGATTCTGGTCTACCTGACGCTGCTGTGGATCTGGAGGCAATTCCTCTGGGCACGGTTTCTGCAATCGACGACGCGATTGGACCTTCGTCTCATTGCGGTGCATCCGGACCACCTGGGGGGGCTGGGATTTTTGGAGGCGTCGCTTCTGGGGCAGCTTCCGTTTAGCTTCTGCCTGGGGGTTGGGCTCGCCGGCGCCATAGCCAACCGGGTGTTTCACGAAGGACAAAAGGTGTTTGACTACCGCTTTCTCGCGCCCGTCCTGATCGCAGCGGCGTTACTGATAACGGTGGCACCGTATTTCCTGTTCACGCCGACTCTGATACAGATGAGACGCCAGGGCATGTTGAAGTACGGCGCCCTCGCGCGCGCCGTAGGGGAGCAGTTTGAACAGAAGTGGCTGGACCGTGAAGATGGCCTGAATGAAGAGGTTCTGGGGACATCGGATTTCGCCACAACCCGGAATCTCTATGGGGTAGTGGATTACATCGATGAGATTCGGGTTGTGCCTGTCGCCGCCATCAATGTCTATCTGTTCGTGATTGCCGCACTCATCCCATGTATTCCGGTCGTGATTGCCGCCATACCATTCAACATTCTCATGAAGCTTGTCATGAAGCTGCTGGTCTAGACTGCAATCGCGCCGATGGGAAGACTGTGGAATTGGGCAATAGAAAAGGCACCCCGAAGGGTGCCTTTTCTGGATACGATACGCGGTTTAGGGGATGTAGTAACGCATTCCCCAGAAGACCATGCCGTTGGTCGCCTTGGGAGCGCCGCCGATGCCGGCCCATGCGTTGCGGGCGAGATAGCTGTAGACGCCCTGGTACTGCAGACGGCCGTACCTGGGGCTGTTGTAGACGCGGTAGGTGAAGCCGATGGTGCCTTCGGTGACGACGCGGGTTGCGCCCAAGCAGTTTGCAGGAACGCCGGGGTTATAGGGAGCGCCACCGGCGAAGCCGTTGCCCGTGGAGGTGGGCAGGGTCTCGGTGCCGCAGCCCGTGTTGTTGCCGGTGATGGGAGCGTAGCCGACGAGTTTGGTTGGGGTATTGAGAGTGCTGAGGTAGACGGTGCGCTGCGCGTACTCGCCGCCGTAGTAGCCGAAGATGTCCAGCTTCGGCGTGGGGTGGCCTTCGAGCGAGGCCAAGCCCTGGTAGGCGCGGATCGGTTCGAGAGTGCCGTCGGGATGGACGGTGATGTCAGGCAGGGTTGCGGTGCCGTAGCGGCCTACGCCAGTACCGAAGAGGGTGTGTACACCCACATCGAGATACTTGGTGGCGGGCATACGGAGGTTGGCGAATCCGCCTCCGCCCATCTTGGTGTTGTTCTGACCACCTGCGGCGGAGGGAACGACGAGGGTCTGGTTGGGGTAGTAGCGGTCGCGGAACCAACGGCCGAGAGCACCGATTTCAAAGTGTCCGTACTTGGCGTCGTAGGTGCCCTTGAGGACGAGATCGGGAGCGACGTTGTTGGAGTAGTTGGCGAGGACGTTGTAGAGACCGCCGCCGGTACCGGCGTTTCCGATGAAGAAGTTTCCATTTGCATTCGAGGCCGAATAGATGTACTCGGCCTGCTCGAGCGACAAGGCTGCGGTGAAGCCCTTGCCGAAGGACTGCTGGAAGCGGATGCTTGGCTGACGCTCCCAGCTGAAGCCGACGTGGTACTGGGCGTCGACGGTCATCGGCAGGTTTTCTGTGCGGTTGTCGGTGCTCTTCTTGGTCTCAGTTACGAGGGACCACATCTGTCCGCCGGTGACCTTGAAACCATTGTTGGTTGCGGCCTGACCCCAGATCTGGCGCTGACGGAGAGTGTAGCTGTTGCTCTGGTTGTCGTTGCTGGTGGCGCCGGCGGAGAGGAAGTCGGCTTCGACGTAACCGGAGAGTTTGAAGGGACCGGTATTGCCTTCGAAGAGGCCACCGACTCGGCTCTGACGGCCGGAGAAGTTCAATTCACTGGTGTGCGCCTGGGCCGCACCTGGGTACGGGGTTGAGTTGAACGGCGTGTTGACGTCGGAGTTCAGGGAGCGCGAACGATAGACGCCTTCAAAGGCGAAGAAGGCTACTGGAGTGATGGTCAATCCCTTGTAGCGCAAGGCGAGGGGGTTATCCAGCTGATCGCTGATGGCCTTCTTGGTATCGCTGAGGGTCTGGGCCAGGCCGACGTTGGTCGACTTGATATCGGTGACAGAGCTGTTGAGAGATGCGACAGCTTCGGTATTTGTCGAGATGCCGGCGCTGAGGGCATCTGCCTTGGCTGCCGCTGCTGCTGCTGCTGCCTCTGCCCCTTGTGCTGATTGCTGGGCGGCGGCTAATCTCGCGTCTTTGTCAGCGTTTTCCCGTTTGAGAGCGTCGATTTGAGCCTGCTGGCTCTGCATCTGTTCCCGCAGCTCCCGGATCTGGCGTTCGACCGGAGTCTCGACAGGTGCCTTCTTTGTAGCAGGCTTTCTGGTCGTAGTTGGCTTTTTTGCCGTGCTCGTCTGCGCCGGAAGCGATATTGAACTGATCACCAGTATCGCCGCCATCGTCGCTCGTAGTTGCTTCGTCATGGAACCTCGCAAGATTTTGGAAAGGCACAAGGACAGCAGGAAAGCCGCTCGGCCGCGGGGCCATCCCGGTTTTCTTCCTTTTGCTCTTTGGCTTATCGTCCCAAAAAAATGTGAACATAGGAATAATTTGCCGCGCATTCACAGATTTTTGATGGATATACGGGGAGGCGAGGCCGATTATCGCGTCGTTGGGGAAAGCTTCCCGCGCGGTGTACCTCAGCTGAGGCTGCACATTCTTTGTAAAGTCGTCTACCGTTATCCCATGCACTCCTATAGCATTGGCCCCCTTCTGCTGGCCCTGACTTTGTTCGCCTCCGCCCAATCTTCTCTGAAGCTCATCCCAATCCCGCGTGAGGTTCGCGCGGCAGCTGAGCGACCGCTGGCTCATGGCGTCCACATTGTGTGTGCTGCACCGTGCGCGATGGAAGATCAGTTTGCGGCCGATGATCTGAAGGCCGCGTTGCTGGCTCGTAACATTCCTGTAACAGAGGCCGATGGGTTTCCGGTGGAACTGGCTCGGCTTTCGGCCCACCCCGATGAGAAGTTTACCGACGAGATGAGGGCCGAGGGATATGTCATCCATACGACGGCAAGTGGTCTGACGGTGGTTGGCGAGACGGCCGCGGGGGTGTTTTATGGGGCCCAGACTGTGAAGCAGTTGATTGCAGGCGACGGCAAGCTGGCTGTGTTGCATGGGGCGAATATTCGCGACTGGCCGGCGATGAAGTACCGGGGACTGGATGACGACATGTCGCGCGGTCCGATTACGACGCTGGAGTTCGAGAAGCGGATGATCCGCACGATATCGGCGTACAAAGTGAACCTCTACTCGCCGTACTTCGAGCATACGCAGCAGTACGTTTCCAACCCGCTGATGGCTCCGCCGGGCAGCATTACGGCCGAGGAGGCGATTGAGCTGGTTGCCTACGCCAGGCTTTACCACATCACGATCATTCCGGAGCAGGAGGCGTTTGGGCACCTGCACAACAGCATGACGTGGGAACAGTATCAGCCGTTGGTGGAGACGCCGCATGGAGCAGTGCTTGCTCCGGGACAGGCAGGGTCGGTTGCGCTGATCAAGCAGATGTTTACGGAGCTGGCGACGATCTATCCGGGGCCGTTTCTGCATATCGGAGCGGATGAGACGGTGGATCTTGGGCTGGGGCAGACCAAGGGCGAGGTGGATTCGCGCGGACTGGCGGCGGTGTACCTGGATTTTCTGCAGCGCATTGTGGCTGCACTGAAGCCGCTGAATCGCAAGATTCTTTTCTGGGGGGATATTGCGCAGGATGCGCCGGACCTTTTGAAGGGTTTGCCGCAGCCGTTCAAGGATTCGACGATTGCGATTGCGTGGGTGTATAACCCGGAGCCTCGCGGGTATGACCGCTTCCTGACGCCGTTTACGAAGGCGGGATTTGAGACGTGGGTCGCGCCGAGCGTGAATAATTTTCGGAGGGTGTATCCGGACAATAATTATGCACTTGCGAATATTCAGCGCTTCACGGCGGATGGGCAACGGCTGGGATCGACGGGGCAGCTGAACACGATATGGAATGACGATGGCGAGGGGCTGTTTAATCAGGATTGGTACGGGATTCTGTTTGGAGCGGCGGCGGCGTGGCAGAAGGGGGAGTCGTCGATCTCGGCGTTTCAGGATTCGTATGGGCAGGTGTTCCATGGCGACGCCACCGGTGACCTGAACGAAGCGCAGAAGGAGATGATGCTGGCACATGCTCTGCTGAGAGATGAGGCCAAGGTGGGAAATGGAACGAACAGCATCTTCTGGCTGGATCCGATGTCGCCCGATGGATTGAGGATTGGGGGGCAGGTGCGTCCATTTGCGCGGGAGTTGCGGCTGCACGCCGAACGTGCGCTGACCTTGATTGCGCAGGCGCGGGCGGCTGCGCCTGGGGCGCCGCCGGTCAAGAAAGAACCGGCGGTGTATGATCCGGCGGAGTCGTATCCGTCTGTGCCTACGGGGTTGCGGGAGACTGCGGCCATCGATGCGCTTGAACTCGGGGCACGGCGGATGGATTTTATCGGGCTGAAGTTTCAGCTTTCCGAGGAGATTGCGGAGGGGTATCAGCGGGCGTATTCCATGCAGAACACTAAGGACAGGAAGCAGCGCATGGAGGTCAGCCGCGAGCTCTCGGATATTAATGGAGTGAATGGGCGGATTCAGGACTACATCAATACCTACTCGCTGCTGCGCGATCTGTTTGAGCAGGCGTGGTACCGGAGCAATCGTGCGTATGGCTTGCGGCCTGTGCTGGAGCACTATGACTACACGGTAGGAGTATGGGAGGCCAGGAGCGACAGAGTACGGAGTGCGCAACGGCAGTGGGCTGATACCCATACGCTTCCGACGGCTGCCGAACTGGGCCTGCCCTCGCCGCTTCCGGCGATGCCTCCTTCGACGCGTTGAGGTTTCGGGTTGAGTTTCACTTGAATCAAAAAACACCTGATCGAAAAATCTGGCAATCTAAAGAACCATGCCTTCGACGCACTCAAGCGGCCCCTCGATCGGAATTGACTTTGGCACAACGAACAGCTCCATCGCGCTGGCGCGACCCAGCGGTCCTGTTGAACTTGTCTCCTTTCCGACGGCGACAGGGAGCACGGAGTCGTTTCGGTCGGTGCTTTATCTAGAACAGCGGAAACAGGCAGGGCGCACGCAGATCAAAGGCTTCACGGGGCCATCGGCGATCGAACAGTATCTTCAGGCCGAGCATAAGGGCCGGCTGATCCAGTCGTTGAAGTCGTATCTTACGAGCCGCACACTTACAGGCACGGAGGTGTTTGGCCGACGCTACAGCGTGGAGGACCTGATCTCGCGCATCCTGACCGATCTGCGCCTGAGTGCGGAACGGCAGTTCGGTCAGCCGATTCGCCATGCCACGGTTGGGCGCCCAGTTCGCTTCGTGGGAGCGGACAATGCCGAAGATGATGATTTCGCTGTGGAGCGGTTGAGGCAGGCCTTCCTTCATGCCGGATTCGAATCCGTTGCGTTCGAGATGGAGCCGATTGCTGCGGCGTATTCGTATGAGTCAACGCTCGATCACGACGAACTGATTCTTATCGGCGACTTTGGTGGTGGCACCAGTGATTTTTCTCTGCTGCATGTCGGGCCCGGGGTGCGAGGGCGCGGTCGTACTGCGAAGGACCTTCTCGGCAACAGCGGCCTTGGGCTGGCGGGCGACAGCTTTGATGCGCGCATCGTTCGAAAGCTGGTGTCGCCGGCGTTGGGTTCGGACAGCTTTGAACGCTCGTACGCGCAGGCGGCGGATCGTCCGGCGAGCATTATTCCCGCGGCACCGGCGTGGATCTATGCCAACCTCGAACGCTGGCACTACCTTTCATTTCTGAAGACGCGCAATGTGGCAGAGATATTGAAGAGCGCACGTGCGCGGGCTCAGGAGCCGGAGAAGATTGCGGCGTTGATCAATCTGATTGAGGAGGATCTTGGGTATCAGCTTCATCAGGCGGTGCAGCGGGTGAAGATGGATCTGTCGCACGACGAATTTGCGGAGTTCAGGTTTCGCGATGGGAGTATGGATATTGTTGCAACTGTCAGCCGCGCTGACTTCGAAGGATGGATCGCCGATGATTTGCGATCGATCGAACGGTGTGTCGATGGGTTGCTGGTTGCGAGCAACATTGCTCCTCGCGAGGTGGATCGGGTGTTTCTAACCGGAGGAACGAGTTTTGTACCTGCCGTTCGACGTATCTTCGAAGCGCGCTTTACGGCGTCGCGAGTGCGGACTGGCAATGAGTTCACTTCGGTTGCTCGTGGGCTGGCGTTGCGAGCTGCGGAGATGGATATAACCGAGGCTGAGGCGGGATTCGTTCGCGGAATTTGAATAGTCGAGCAGCCGACAATCCTTTAGATGTGTGGTTGCGGTTTAGGGCGTTGACTTCCCTGCTTCCCGGGCTCGCCAGAGCGCTCCTTCGAGTGAATCGACCGCACCCTCCATGACCTTGACGCTGGGGGATGAGGTCCTCAACGCGTTGACCATGGCGGAACGTACCGGTGAGATGTGCTCGAGCACACTGCCTGTGTAGGCTGCTTCGATTTCTGGCTGGCGGCCGGACTCCTGCATCTTGAGAGCGACGAGAGCTACCTGTTCGGCCAGCTCGACACCGGCGCGCTCAAGGACCGCAGCCGCGAGTTCGTCGCCGGCTTCTGCGCATCGAACAACCACGGGGGTGAGCGCCGGGAAGTCTGGGCCAGGGCGGGCGTTGGCCATCTCCACGATCTCGCCGACAGATTTCGCTCCCCAGAACTCCCCGATATCGGTAAGCAGGCTGGTTGAGACGCCGCGGTCTCTAGCCCAGAAGCCGGCGCGGAGGGCCTCTTGTCCGATCCAGAAACCTGAGCCCTCATCGCCAATTGCCGGCCCCCACCCACCGGCTTGATACATCGCTCCATCCGGGGCGCGCCCCAGAACGTTGGAGCCTGTGCCGGCGATGATGAGAATTCCCGGGCCGCCGCGAAAGGCGCCGTCGAGGGCGATCTCCTCGTCTCCGGCAAGCAGGAGATTGCCGCCTACGGATTTACCGATCTCGCGTTCAGCCCATTCCCGGACGGCCTCGATCGTCAGGCCAGCGAGGCCGATGCAAGTTTGGGTGATGTTGGCGAGGGCGACGCCGGCTGCGATCGAAACCTCTGTCAATATGGCTTGCAGGCGTGCAGAGGCCTCGGCTTCGCCGACACGCATTAATTTGACGCTGCCCGTGGTGGCTCGCCCGAGGACCTGGCTTTCGTCGGCCAGGAGGCATCTTGTCTTGGTACCGCCTGCATCGATCGCCAGAAAGAGACTCATCACCAGACATGATATGTCAGGGGGCCCGTTGGATTGCTTTCTGCTGGAGGGGTACTCCTATTTACTTCCGGAAGCTGGGTTGCGGGATTGGTCAGCAGCGCTGGTTGTTGTCGCTATACACTGGCTCGAATGGTTGCTGCTGCAGTTCCAACGCGTCTTCATCCTGTCGATCTGGCGCTGATCGCTGTCTACCTGGTCGGGATCACTTTGTTTGGTTTGCGTTTTCGCAGCGGCAAAGATCGGAATGCGCGGTCGCTGCGGAGCTACTTTCTAGCGGACCAGACGATTCCGTGGTGGGCGATTGCGCTGTCGATTGTCTCGGCGGAGACCAGTACGCTGACGATCATCAGCATTCCGGGCGTGGCGTTCGCGGGAGACTTCGGATTTCTGCAGATCGTGATCGGCTATATGCTGGGCCGGATTGTGGTGGCTCTGATCTTTCTGCCCAAATACTTTCAAGGCAAGATGCTGACCGCGTATCAGCTGATCGATCAGCGCTTCGGCCATACGCTGCACAAGGTGACGGCGGGGTTGTTTCTGCTGACGCGTGCGGCTGCGGAGGGAGTGCGGGTTTTTGCGGTGAGCATTGTGGTGGGGATCGCGATCGGCACCGGGGACGTGTTGTCGATCGGGATTATTTCGGCGCTGACGCTGCTTTATACGTTTGAAGGCGGGATGGCGGCGGTGATCTGGACCGATGTTGTGCAGATGGCGATTTATATTGGCGGAACCTTTGTGGCGATCTATACGCTGGGGGCGCATGTTCCGGGGGGATGGCCGCAGATCCATGAGGTCGCCGCGGCTGCGGGCAAGTTTCGGCTGTTCCACTTCGCGTTGAACCTGACACAGAGCTATACGTTCTGGGCGGGAGTGCTGGGGGGAACGTTCTTGACGATGGCCTCGCATGGCACGGATCAGTTGATGGTGCAGCGAATGCTGGCGGCGCGGAATCTTCGTGAATCGCGACTGGCGCTGCTTTCGAGTGGCGGCGTCATCTTTTTGCAGTTCACGCTTTTTCTTCTCATCGGCGTGGGGCTTTATGTTTTTTATGGGCTTTATCCGACAGCGTTTGCTTCGGCAGACAGAATCTTTCCGACGTTCATTGTGCGAGAGATGCCGGTCGGAGTTGCTGGATTGCTGGTCGCGGCGATTCTTGCGGCGGCGATGTCGAACCTGAGCGCGGCATTGAATTCGCTTTCGTCTACTACGGTGGTGGATTTTTATATGCATTGGCGGCCGGAGGCGGATGATCGGGAACGCATGATGGTCTCGCGGTCGAGTACGGTTGTTTGGGCGCTGGTGTTGTTTGGAGTAGCTGTTTACAGCGTCTTCGCTGGAGGGAAAGGGCATGTTGTTGAGGTGGGGCTTTCTATCGCCTCGGTTGCTTACGGCGCTTTGCTTGGAGTATTTCTGCTGGGTACGTTGACTCGGTATGCGACGCAGGGGGGAGCGATCGTGGGGATGATTTGCGGGTTTGCGTTGAATCTTCTGCTGTGGCTCAATCCTAATCCCATTGCGCTTGGCCCGGTCACGATTCCGCATATTGCGTTTACCTGGTACGTTTTGATTGGTTCGATCGTTACGTTTGGCGTGGGCACGGTGGCGAGTCTCTTGCTGCCGCGAGGGAGGAGACAGGAGAAGGCGGCTGCGCAGGTTGTTGGCCTTGCGTTTGCGCTGGCCATTCCATTTCTGTTGGCGACGCATGGCGAAGCGCAGGATAGTGCATCTTCGTCAGCTTCGGTTCGAGCATATTCTAACGGGCAGTACGATTTCAGCTCGATCACGACGTTGATGGATCAGGCTATCGCGGCGAAGAAGCTGCCGGGAGCGGTCGTCCTTGTTAATCACGATGGCAAAACGGTCTTTGAGCAGGCGTATGGGGTAAGGAAGTATGCGGGGGAACCGGGGTTGGATGGGAAGCCGTCGCCTGCGGAGCCGATGACGGTGGATACGATTTTCGACATGGCTTCGCTGACGAAGTGCCTGGCGACGGCGACGGCGGTGATGCAGTTGGTGGAGAAAAGAAAGATCGATGTAGATGCTCCAGTGGTGAAGTATCTGCCGGAGTTTGGGGTGAATGGAAAGGAGAAGGTGACGGTGCGGGAGTTGCTGACGCACTACTCGGGACTGCCGCCGGATGTAAATCTGATGGACGCTTGGGGACTGGCGAAGCCGGATAAGGCAGAGGGGATTCAGCGGGCGATGGAGTCTTCACTGGATAGCGTGCCGGGGACGAAGTTTGTTTATTCGGATATCAACTACATCACGCTGGGGGCGCTGGTGGAAAAGGTGAGCGGGGAGACGCTGGATGACTATGCATCGGAACATATCTTCAAGCCATTGAATATGGCGCACACGCGATACCTGCCGATGACTAAGGCCTGCGGGCCTGCGGGACCATGGGCAGAGAATCCTCCGCCGCCCGCCTACCCATGCACCATTGATGGTTGGGGACGATGGGACTGGATTCATCAAACTGCGCCGACGCAGCATGATGATCAGGGAACGAAGGAAACGAATCCTGACTTTGACCATTTGTTGCGCGGTACAGTGCATGATCCTACGACGCGGAGAATGGGTGGAGTTGCCGGGCATGCAGGGGTGTTTTCGACCGCGGGTGATGTGGCGATCTTTGCGCAGGCATTGCTGGACAAGCTCGCGGGGAGGCCCAGTAATTTTCCGTTGAAGCGAGAGACGCTGAAATTGATGACGCAGCCTGAGCAGCCTGCAACGGCGACTGGCGGGGCGACGATCTTTGTGCAGGATGGGAAGACGACGACCGGCATCGCGGCGCGGGGGTTTGGGTGGGATATTAATACGGCGTTTTCGCGGCCTCGCGGGCAGGTATTCCCGATTGGGAGTTTTGGGCATACGGGATTTACCGGCACGTCTTTGTGGATGGATCCGAATAGCGATACTTTTGTGGTGATTCTCGCGAATTCGGTCCATCCGCGAGGTGCTTCGCCGATTTCGTCACTGCGGGAAGCGGTAGCCACGGCAGCAGCACGGGCGCTTCATCTCTATGACAAAGGCGCACCTGCTGTTGCAGAGGGACAGACGCTTACCGGAATTGATGTGCTGGAGGCGACGCAGTTCAGTGCACTTCGTGAGGCGGCTGGGCGGCACAGCGGACATCTTCGGCTGGGGGTAATGACGAACCAGACAGGGGTTGATCGTGAGGGGCGGCGAACGGTTGACGTTCTGCTCCACAGCATTCCTGAGGTAGAGGTGAAGACACTTTTTTCCCCGGAGCACGGCCTGTTTGGGGTGAAAGACACGACGAAGATAGGGGAGGAAGTGGATGCGGCCACTCACCTTTCGGTGGTGAGCCTCTACGGAGCCAAGGACGAACAGCGACGGCCGAGCATGGAGGCGCTGAAGAAACTTGATGCGGTTGTGATCGACCTGCAAGATGCCGGGGTCCGGTTTTATACCTATCAGACGGTAGTGGGATATTTCCTCGAGGCGGCCGCGAAGGCACACATCGAGATTATTGTGCTGGACCGACCGAATCCGATTGGTGGAGTGGCAGTGCAGGGGCCAGTGTCGGACAAGGGGGTAGAGTCTTACACGGATTACATGCCGCTGCCGATTCGCGAGGGCATGACGCTTGGCGAACTTGCGCTTTACTTCAACAGCGAGCGGCTGGTGGCGAGCGGAACTTCGGCGAATGTGCTTGTGCCGATCAAGGCGCAGCTTACAGTGGTTGCGATGCGGAACTGGGCGCGGGAGCAGTACTTCGACGACACGGGACTGAAGTGGATTAATCCGAGCCCGAATCTTCGCAGCGCGGCGGCAAACGTGGTGTATCCGGGAGTGGAGCTGCTGCAGTCGACGAATGTTTCGGTAGGACGTGGAACGGAGATGCCGTTTCTGCATATCGGTGCTCCGTATATTGATTCGGCACAACTGGCGGCTTATCTGACGGCGCGGAAGATTCCGGGAGTTCGTTTTGCGCCTACGAGTTTTTCCGTGACGGAGGACGCCAACCGCTTTCCGTTCCATGGAAAAACGCTTCCGGGAATCTCATTTACGGTGACAGACAAGAGCGCGCTCGATTCGCCTGAACTGGGAATTGAATTGATCAGCGCACTGCATCATCTTTATCCGGAGTTCGCGATGGCAAAGGCGGAGCATTTGATTGCGAATGCGGATACGATGAGAGCGCTGGAAAACCAAGAAGACCCGCGAAAGATTGCGGAGGGGTGGAAGGCTGATCTCGCGGAGTTCGAGCATCGGCGCGAGGGCTATCTCCTCTATAGATAACTCTCGCATCACGAAATATGTACCAATCGCGCCCCCCGGCGTCACAATATTCATGCTCTCTTCGCCTTCTATACGTCACAATAGGAGAGACGGTTTCTCAGAGGTGCTCCCCATGCCCCGCATTAATTTCCAACAACAGCTCGCTGCCCTCAAGGACAAGCTCCTGGCCATGGCGGCGCTCTCGCAACAGGCTCTTTCGCTGTCCCTGGAGGCGTACCTTACAGGCGACATGAGTCTCTGCGAACACGTAAAAGAGATCGAAGCGGCGATCAACGCCGCTGAGCGGGACGTCGATGAGATGGCGTATGACCTGTTGGCGAAGGAGCAGCCGATGGCGATTGACCTGCGCTTCATCCTTTCGGTGATCAAGATCAATGGCGACCTGGAGAGGATTGGCGATCAGGCGACGAACATCGCGTCGCGCACGCAGTTTCTGCACGACTCGCCGAAAATTTCTCTGCCGATCGACATTCCGGATATGGGGGAAAAGGTTGGGGTGATGATCCGCCGCGCGATTCAATCGCTTCTAGAGGCCGATGCCAAGCTGGCGGAGTCCGTGCTTGCCATGGATGACGAGATCGACGACATGAACCGCGATGTGCAGGCTGAACTGGTCGAGGTAATGCAGCAGCATCCGATGGTGAGCGGACAGGCGCTGAACGCCATCATCATCTCGCGCAATCTGGAACGAGCCGCCGACCACGCCACAAATATTGCGGAAGACGTGATCTTCTGGGTCCGCGGTTCGGATGTGCGGCACAAGTTCTCCCTGGCTGAGGCGGACTAGCCTTCTGTTGATTGCAGAAGGTTTGGGGGAAGAACCAGCATTCGCACCTTGACGTTTGTTCAGGTCGCCACTAATCTTAAAGCATGGCTGGTTCGATGGCATGTCGCTGCGTTGCCTGTCGCATGTGTTGTTGCGACCGGGTGCGCTGTCGCCTATGCCTGAATCGGAGACTTACCGACTAAGTCCCGAATCCTCTAGCAGAAGCTACCCGCACCCACTTACCAGTGGGTCTTTCTTTTTAACTCTCATCAACTTTCAGATAAGTCATAAGGATCCCAGAATGAGCGCTCCCGTCGCAGCCGTGGTGAAAGAGACAAAGGCCCAGAAGTCCGAACGATTGAAGGCGGCGAAGAATCCCTGGGAGGCGTGGGAGGAGGTTCGGCAGTTCGCCAGGGAGGGACGGGAGAGCGTGCTGCCGGAGTGGGCGGGGACGTACTTCAAGTGGTGGGGGATCTATACGCAGGGCGACGGCGTGGGGGCGACAGGGGGCGTGGGGGGCGAAGGCAAGGCTACCGAATTCTTCATGATGCGTATCGGCCTGCCGAACGGCATTCTGACCAGCGCGCAGTTGCGGGTGATCGGAGAGCTCACCAGGAAGTATGCGCGGAACCTTGCGGACATCACGACGCGCCAGAACATTCAGCTGCACTGGCTGACGATCGAATCGCTTCCGGAGGTGGTTGATGCGCTGACGGCGGTGGGGCTTAGTCCGAAGGGCGCTTGCGGCGATGTGGTTCGCAATGTTACGGGTTGCCCGCTGGCGGGACTTGAGGGTCACGAGATTATCGACGCTTCGCCGCTGGCGGTGGAGATCGCGCATAAGCTGACTGCAAACCCGGAGTTTTACAATCTGCCGCGGAAGTTCAAGATCTCCGTCACCGGTTGCTCGCTGTGGTGCTCGTACCCGGAGATCAATGATGTGGCGTTGACCGCGATCAAGCGCGTCGTTGATGGCCGGGAGGAGATTGGCTATACGTTGCGGGTGGGCGGCGGCCTTTCTACCGAACCTCACCTGGCAGTGCGAATTCCTGCGTTTATCCGGCAGGATCAGGCGTATGCAGCGGTTCACGCTACGACGGAGATCTTCCGCGAGCAGCAGGAGCTTCGCGAGAATCGCACCCGGGCGAGGATCAAGTACCTCTTCATGCGGCATGGCTGGACGGCGGAATCCTTCCTGGAGGCATTGGAAGAGAAGCTTGGGTACAAATTAGACCCGAATCCTGTCACGGAAGACGTCGTTCCGGACGATGTTTACCGCGACCATATCGGTATCGCTCCGCAGCGTCAGCCGGGCTTGTCGTCGGTCGGCGCGAGCGTTCTGCGTGGGCGGGTTTCGGGTGATCAGCTGATCCAGTTGGCTGAGTTAGCTGAGAAGTACGGCAACGGCGAGTTGCGCACGACGATTATGCAGAACATCATCGTCGTGAATGTGCCCAACGCGAAGACTGCGGAGCTGGTGGTCGCGCTGAACACGCTTGGCCTCCAGGTCGATGTCTCGGCATTCTGGCGTGGGGCGATTGCGTGCACCGGCACCGAGTTCTGCAAGCTGGCGATCGCTGAGACTAAGGGATTCTCCAAGTGGCTGGTCAGCGAGATGGAGGAGCGTCTCCCGGGCTTCGATCAGCAGATCAAACTTCACGTAACCGGCTGCACTAACAGCTGCGGACAGCACTGGATTGCGGACATCGGGCTCGAAGGCAAGAAGATCAAGAAGGATGGGCAGCTGGTCGACGCCTTCTACTTCTGTGTTGGAGGAGCAGTGGGTAAGTTCGCTAGGACCGCTCGTCCTCTGGGTTACCGGGCTGCGGCTGACGAGGTTCCCGATGCCATTGAGCGATTGCTGCGGGGGTATCTCGAGGCACGACAGCCGGACGAAGACCTGCGTGCTTACTTCGCACGCACGGATGATGACAGCCTTCGTGCGCAACTTGCCGGTACCGTTGTGGACCCGGTCGAGCGCGATGCACCGCCGGTCGGTGCGGGCCGGCACGCCCCGGGGGAGTAGTTTTATTCCATGGATCTCTTCCCTATCTTCCTGAAGATTGCCGCACGACCCTGCATCGTCATTGGCGCAGGCAACCTGGCTGAGTCGAAGATTGAATCGCTGCAGGCGGCTCATGCCAGGGTGACGGTGATTGCGCCTGAGGCGCGTGCTCGTATTGCCGATTTGGCTGCAGCAGGCGAGATCGAATGGCTTGAGCGCGAGTACGCGGAAGGCGATCTGACGGGACACTTTCTGGTCGTTGCCGCGACGAACAATCCCGCGGTCAATCGTGCAGTCTACAAGGAAGCTACGGAGAAAGATATCCTTTGCAACGCGGTGGATGATCCGCCGTTTTGTGATTTTTATTTTCCGTCGGTGGTGCGGCGCGGGGATCTACAGATTGCTATCTCGACCGCGGGGGCAAGCCCCGCGCTGGCCCAGAGATTACGCAAGGAGATCAACGCTCAGTTGCCGCTCGACGCGGGCGACTGGCTGACGGACCTGGGCAATCTTCGGCGCGAGGTGACGCAGATGGAGCCGCTGAATGAGGAGCGGAAGTGGCTGTTGCACCAGCTGGCTCAACGCGAGGTCTGCGGCTACGAGGCGTGTCCCTCGCGCGTGCTGGCCCGGCAACATGCCTTAACTAATCCTTTGCCGACGAATCCATCGCCCGAGAAGAAGTCATGAACGCTGCCGCCGAACCCGGTACGGTCTACCTTGCCGGAGCGGGGCCGGGGGACCCCAATCTGCTGACGCTTCGCGTTCTGCGGCTTCTGGAGACCGCTGACGTGATTCTTCCCGATGATCTTGTCTCGGAGGAGATACTGGCGCTGGCCCATGCGGGAGCCGAGATTACGCCGGTGGGCAAGCGCTGCGGACAGCCTCGCATTACGCAGGCTGAGATTCATGTTCTGATGCTGGAGGCGGCGCGGGCTGGGCGATCGGTTCTGCGGCTGAAGTCGGGTGATCCTTTGATCTTCGGCCGGGCGGGAGAGGAGATTGCTGCTCTGCGTGGGGCTGATGTTCCTTTTGAGATTGTTCCCGGGATTACTACCGCGTTCGCGGCTGCCGCGAGACTGAAGACGCCGTTGACGGATCGAAGCGCTGCGTCAAAGCTGATTCTCGCCACGGCGCACCATGCGGCGGGCAAGCTGGAGCTCACGCCGAAGTGGACAGGGGCGTTTCCTGACGATGCGACGCTGGTGATTTATATGCCGGGAAGAAAGTTTCGCACGCTGGCTGAGGACCTCATTGCGTCCGGCATTGAGGCTGCGACACCGTGCGTTGCGATCAGCAAGGCGACTACCCCCGACGAGCAGGTATACGCCACCACGCTGTCGGAGCTTGACGACGAGGAGGTCGGTCCGGCACCGGTCATTCTTTTGATTGGCTATGCCATCCAGATACCGGCGGACCGGACGCGGGTGGTTGAAGAGTTGATCAGGCTTTGAATCTGCGCCGGATGGCGCCTGTCGCACCGGCCATGCCTGTCAGCAGCAAGACGAAGCTGGCTGGCTCCGGCACGTCCGGAATGATCGGAGGGGTGCCCGGGGTGTTGGGAGGTACAGCCGTCTGCGTTCCGGGGGTACCGCCGCCGGGAGGTGTGATTCCGCCGGTATAGGGCGGCACGTAGATTGGCGGTCCGGATGAGTTGTCGGGTGAGATTCCCTCCGTGAAAGGAGGGGGCGGAACGTCATCCTCTGCGATCATGTCGCCGAAACCGGCGGGCAGCAGGTCAATTCCGTCGTTCAGCGGATGCGCGATGAAGGGTAAGGTAGGCTCCTCTGAGATCGCCGGTTCGTCCACCGCGTCATCTGGCAGGACGCCGCAGGCCAGATTGAAATGATGGAGCGTCTGTTTGCGGTTCATTCTTGGCCCCTTGGCGAGGACGAGTTTCGGCTTCGGCTGAATCTGGGCGATCTTTCGGTTGGCATACAACCTGGCGCGGCGCTTGGCTGCCGCTATGCGCTGCAGGCTCCGGGAATGCGCCAGTTCGGCTCGATAGGCTGCAAACCATCGTTCACAGTCCGTAGATGCGTTTACGCATGTTGCCGATATGCTGACAAACAACACCAACAGCAGGAGATAAGTCAACCGTCGCATCCGTTTTCCACCTGGGTACCAAATCTGTGCTTCGACTCGCCGTTCTTGGGGCGAATGTTAGGGAGGCTGCAATTAGAGAACCAAAGCAAGACATTTCATCTAGATGCTAAATTTTGCAGTTTTCGAGTAAATTATTTGCAGATGTGGGAATATTTTACCCTTTAGTACCAAATTTTTTCTACTTTTTTCTCCGAACTGTCCGCACTTTATGTGGAAAAGTGCCTCTCAGGAGAGGATTTGCCTTAGAAGTGCGGAGTCCTGGCGAATCGGAGCGGTGCAGGCGACTGCCCTGCCGGTCCAGGTCCGGGAAGCGGGAACTCACTTGCAATAGGTTGCAACCAGATTGCCAGACACTCAGGACGAGCACAACCTTTTTCTGATTTTGACGTTCAATCTAGTAGGAGTCCGGACACTCAAGAGGTTCGGATTCTGGCAGAGTCACTGACGCCTGACGGCGTACTGGGTTCTGCATTAGGAGATTCGAAATGCGCTTCTTACGCTATCTCGCTGTACTCAGTATCCTGTTGGTTCCGGCTGCGGCCTATTCCCACGCTCAGGTGTCGATTGGGGTGGGGATCGGTGGACCGGTGTATGGGGGTTACGGCTACGGCTACCCTGCTCCCGCGTGCGCGTACGGCTACTACGGCTACTATCCGTATGCTTGCGCGCCTTATGGATACTACGGACCGGGTTGGTTCAACGGCGGCATCTTTATCGGGGCCGGCCCCTGGTATCGCGGCTACGGATATGGATACCGCGGCGTGTACGGCTATCGCGGCGGCTACGGCTATGGGTACGGACGTCCCGGTTACGGATATGGACATCCTGGTTATGGATATGGCGGCGGCTACCACGGTAACGTAGCTGGCGGCGGCTTCCATGGTGGTGGCGGTGGATTCCACGGTGGCGGCGGAGGTGGCTTCCACGGCGGTGGCGGTGGCCACGGCGGTGGCGGACATCGGTAATCCTTCCGGGAGTTGATCGACAACGAAGCGGCTGCAGGATTTCAACCCTGCAGCCGCTTTTCGCTGCACGTAAACGACAACCGATGGCTATCCCAACCTCATTTCGGCCTGCTTGGTGGCTTCGTAGATCTGGTCGAAGGACTCCACGGCGTAGAGGACAGGCTGCATCTCGCTGGTCTCGAACTCCTGGTTGAGTACGGCGTCAAGATCGAAATCTTTGACTTCGCAGCCGCCGGCGAGCACGCGGGTGCATTCGCCGTGCGAGGAGATGAGGCCGCTGCCGTAGACTTTGATTTCGCCGTCCTGGCGAATGAGGCCGAACTCCACGGTGAACCAGAAGAGGCGGCCCATGCGCTCGAGGGCGTCGGGGCGGGCCATCAGGCCGGCGCAGATTTTGCCGTAGCTTTCGAGAAAGTTCGCGAAGACGGGATGGGCGTGCATGGGGACGTGGCCGAAGACGTCGTGGAAGATGTCGGGCTCGGGGGTGTACTCCATGGAGTCGCGGGAGCGGAGCCATGTGGTGGTGGGGAACATGCGCGCGGCTAGCATCTCGAAGAAGGCATCGGCAGGGAGGAAGCCGCTGACGGGCGTCGACTGCCAGCCGGTTCTGGGTTGCAAGAGCGCGCTAACCTCGGAGAGATTGGGCAGCTTGTCTTCGCGCAGGCCGATCTGGTGGAAGCCGTCGAGGTATTCGCGGCAGGCGTGCTCGCGCAGCTGGGGCATGCGGCGGGTTACGAGTTCGGCCCAGATGGCGTGTTGCTCGGGGGTGTAGTCGGCCCAGGTTTGTTCGATCAGATACGGTGCGGCCACTTGCAGTCTGCTCTGGGCCAGACTCAATGTCGATGTTGCGATTCCCATGGTGTTCCTTCTCGGCGCTTTTCGCGACTGCAAAAGCATACATCTTCTTTAGAGATCTTTGTCAGGTTGCCGTTACCCTACCCCCTCCCCTGGGGTTGTTTTGGTACAAAGTATTTCTTTTCAGGCACTTGAGGCTTAGCGCGTGCGGCAAAATATTCAAAATAAATTGGTTACAGGCAAAGTATCCGTTATCAATAAGTTAGCCCCGGAGGTTTCTCCGAGGCTTCTTTCTTTTTTCATCTCTATATCTATTATAGCCGGTGGAGCCGAACTAAATTTCGACGAGGATGTCATTTGTTGACAATGGGTTAGGTGGTATTGGGGCTTGACATGCGATTTTTGGGCAGAAAACGCCTAAAGAAAATAATCCGTCGCAATAAACGCAATGGAATCAAAACCTAACCTAGACGAAGACCTAGGCAGGGGCTTTCTCTTTGCCAGCGCCGTTCCAGTCGATAATGTTGACCAGCTTCCAGGGATTTTGGCGGAGTTCGAACTGAAGTTGGCCCTGTTTGTTGATGATCAGCTGGGAAGCAGGGTAGAGCACGCCGCTGCTCTTCTTGTTGTCAGCGTCGTTCAAGTCAAATTCGCCAGCGGTCAAATCAAAGGATTGGCTTTGGGTGTTGTTGTAGGCTTCACCGAATCTGATCCAGCGGTTGGCGGCGAACCGAATCTTGCGGCCGGTTGGCGAGGGAATCAGTGCAATGTAACTGAGGTCGTAGCCGAGCGTGCCGGTGATGGCAATCCGGCCAACTGGCTTCATGTCCTGGAGTGCTTTGACCAAACCCTGGTGCTGGCCCTTCTTGAACGCAGCGACGAGGACCTGCCTGTCCTCCTGGGTAGAGTACCGGTTGATGGTCACCTTAACGCCGACAGTTTTACCCAACTGGGTGCTGGTACCCATGGCGGTGGCGTCAATCGTTTCTGTAGGGTTGTCATCGGCAGAGATGGCGGGCACGGCCGCCGCCAGGAGCAGCGTGAGCAGAAGACCGCCGTAGCCGAATTTCCGAGCAGTAGAACCTTGGATATTGCTGTCTATCATCGTATTTGTCCTTTCGAAATTGGTTCAACCGTTTGAGATCTTGAGCTTCGTAAAAACTGTTGTCCATCCCGTTTGCAAATATCTGGCCTCTGGACCGTGAGTGTAGCCTCTGGCATGGAGAGGCGGAACTAGCAGTATTAGTAGGGGAGA
>Ga0210406_10002232_pt1 | contig 22490 bp, 19 predicted proteins | sample IncBWC30MmetaG_FD_155454 | JGI IMG/M metagenome (GOLD analysis project Ga0210406, IMG submission 155454) | Forest soil microbial communities from Barre Woods Harvard Forest LTER site, Petersham, Massachusetts, United States - Inc-BW-C-30-M | ecosystem: Environmental > Terrestrial > Soil >...
TTCCGGATCGCCTTCGCCGCTCAGCGTAACTCCTCCCGTTTCGCGATATGCTGCCATGCTGGAAAAGCTCTGGTTCTCGCGTCGCCAGTCTTCGAAGTTGGGATAAGAGATCGAGCCGGTGGGAAAGTTGGGCTTGTCGTGAAACAGCACTACGATTCTGTCCGGTTGCGGGTAGGGAAGCGGGTTCAGCAACACGGCGTTTACAACCGAAAAGATTGCGGTGTTTGCGCCAATGCCCAGCGTCAGGGTGAAGATAGCAATCACTGCGAAGCCGGGCGACCTCGACAACTGACGAACGGTGTACCGGAGATCTTGAAAAACTGTCCTCATCCCTCACCTCTGCCGGAGCTCCCGTGGGGTTGGATGCAATCGGCGCTCCGCCGGACCGACGGCGGAAATGCTGGGATTTCTGCGGCTTGCGCGCACCCCGTAATCGTTCAGCGAGGGTTCATGTCCGCCGCCGGACGTAGCCGTTCGCGCATGGACAGGTGCTTCGGGCAACGAGAAGTGATGCTACGCCGGAAAGTTCGCACTCAGTTCACTGAGGGAGCGGACCGCGTCAGCTGAAAAGGCAAAGGTACCGGAGTCACGCATCTCGTGCGCAGCCCGAAGAAACGCGCCCAGTGCCGCACGCGCCAGCCCGCTGCCCACGCTGATGCGCTTCACTCCAAGCGCAGACAAGTCGGCCATGGTCAGGTTCACGCCGGGTAAACCCATCAGCACATTCACTGGCCGATCGACCGAACTTACAACAGCTGCGACGTCGTCCTTCGTAACCAGCCCCGGTGCATAGAGCACATCGGCGCCCGCCTCCTGATACGCCTGCAGGTGCTTGATGGTGTCGTTGATGTCGGGCCGGCCGTGCAGGTAATTCTCGGCCCGCGCAGTGAGCGTGAAGTGAAACGGCATGGACCTCGCCGCGGCGGCGGCCGCGCGAACCCGGTCCGCGGCTAATTCGATCGGAAAGATGGGAGAGTCGGCCCGGCCGGTTGAATCTTCGATTGAGCCCCCTACGGCTCCGGCCGCCGCAGCTTGTCGAATCGTCTCGGCTGTAGTCTCGGGCCCATCCCCAAAGCCATTTTCGAGATCGGCGCTGATCGGCAAGTCTGTCGCTGCTGCGAGTACAGATATGTGGGTAAGAACTTGATCGCGACTCAGGCCATAGTCGCGGCGCCCGAGCGTGAAAGCGTATCCCGAGCTCGTAGTGGCCAGCGCCTCGAATCCCAGATGCTGCAGCAGAAGCGCCGTTCCCACGTCGTACGGATTGGGAATGATGAATGCGCCTTCGCGCTCGTGCAGCGCGCGAAAGTGGCGTGCTTTGTTGGCTTGGGTGACGGATTCGGGGCTGGGTGTCATCGGAAGTCCTCCGTGCGCCTAGCTTAGCCCGGAACCGGATCCTTGCAAAAGTTGGGCTGGACGGATAATCGGTCGCGATCGTGCAGAGCGGTGAGATGGTTACGCGACGATGTGACTGTGCACGGGCTCCGTCGGACATCCTCTCTCGTGCCGCCTATTTTCTGCATTTCATCCCAATTTCTCTACCGGACGGCACTCGCAGGAGGTTTCGGGGAACATGCTAGTCCAAGGCCGCGTCTATGAACATAACGGGATGCGCCGGTTCCGCAAGCCGTCGGGAGGGCATATGGAGCGTCTGAGCTGGTTCGCGCAAGATGTGCGCTATGCGCTGCGCGGCTTTCGCCGCGATCGCGGTTTCGCGTTGCTGGCGATCGTTGCCCTGGCCTTGGGCATCGGCGCTACCACCGTAATTTTCAGCGTTATCGAGAACGTGCTCATCGAGCCCTTTCCCTACCGGGCCGCCGACCGCCTCGCCCTGGTCTACGTGCACGACACCACCCGGCCGCAGGATTTCAACAATCCCAGCTACAAGCTAGCGGAGTACCTGGATATCCAGCAGCAGAACCATGTCTTCGAAGACATGATGGGCAACTCCGGCCTGGACATCCTCTACACCGACCGCGAGGGCACGTTGCAGTTCGATGGGCAGTGGGTGACGCCCAACACTTTCGAATTTCTGGGAATGCAGCCGATGCTGGGCCGCATGATCACCCGGGCCGACGGTGGGAACGGCGCCGCGCCAGTGTTCGCCATGAGCCATCGCTTGTGGAAGAAGCAGTTCAACAGCGACCCCAGTGTCATAGGGAAGACCTTCGTCTTGAATGGCGAGTCTCGCACTCTCGTCTCGGTGATGCCACCCCGATTCCTGCTGGGCAATGCCGATATCTGGGTACCCAACAACATGAACCGCAGCGACCCGGAGTCGCAGAAGTTGGAGTTCTGGCTGCTGGCGCGCCTCAAGCCCGGCGTCACGTTGCAGGAAACGATCTCCGACTTCGAGGTGATTGCTCGGCGACTGGCGAAGACCTATCCCAACGATTTCCCAAAACAGTTCACCGTCTCGTCGAAGACCCTTACCGACGACGTGGTGGGACAGTTTAGGGGGACCCTGTACACGCTGCTCGCCGCCGTCGGAATGCTGCTTCTGATCGCGTGCAGCAACGTCGCCAATCTGTTGCTGGCGCGAGCGACCGCGCGCGAGCGCGAGATCGCCATCCGTGCCTCGATGGGCGCCAGCCGTGCTCGTATCGTGCGGCAATTACTGGTGGAGAGCCTGCTGCTCGCCCTCGGCGGTAGTCTGCTCGGGTGCCTGTTCGCCTACTTTGGACTGAAGGGCGTCACCGCTGCGATGCCCGATCAAACGATTCCCGCGGAAGCAGTGCTGCGTCTTAATTCGCGCGCTCTATTGTTTGCCATCGGGGTGACCGGCCTCACGACCTTATTATGCGGACTCGCGCCTGCACTGCACGCGGTCCGCGGCGAGCTGCAGAATCGGCTGAAAGACACAGGCAAGGGCGTAATCGCCGATTCGCGGCACGGCAAGTTTCGCGCCGGACTTGTGATCTGGGAGGTGATGCTGTCGATTGTCCTGCTGGTTGGCGCGGGGCTGATGATGCGCAGCCTGTTCGCGCTGCAACACGTCGAACTGGGTCTGAACCCGGTCAACATCCTGGTGGCGCGGACCCCGCTACCCAAGGGCCAGTACGAAACCGCCGAGCAGAAGCGCATTTTCTTCCGCCAGGTCCTGCAGCGAGTGACAGCACTGCCGGGTGTGATCGCCGCAACCGAAACTTCATCGCTGCCGCCGTACGGCGGGCCGGAGAGCGATGTCACCATTCCCGGCAAGACCCACTCCGAGCCCTGGCGCGCCATGTTCCAGCTCTGCAGTGAAGGCTACTTCAAGACCATGGGACGCCATCTGCTGCGCGGCCGGCTCCTGACTGAATCCGACGTGGACGCGGCCCGTCCCGTTGCCGTCGTCAACGAGACTCTGGCCAAAGCCTACTTCGGCAAGGAAGACCCCATCGGGCAGAAGATCAGGTTCAACTTATTCGACGAATTACCGCAATCGCCGAAGGACCAGTATTTCGAAATCATCGGTGTGGTTGCCGACGCGAAAAATCGCGGATTGCAACAGGGCATCGAGCCCGAGGCCTACGTTCCCTACACGATCACCGGCGCCATGGAACGCGGCATCCTGGTGCGCACCGGCGTCGAACCACTGTCTATGTTGATGCTGGTGCGGCGCGAGATTTGGTCCGTCGATCGCAACGTCGCCCTCACTCTGACCGGCACGCTCGAAGGCTACCTGCAGCAGTTCTCCTATGCCGGACCGAAATTCGGACTGATCCTGCTTGGCGTATTCGCCACGGTCGGACTGGTGCTGGTGGCGATCGGCGTCTTCAGCGTCATGGCCTATTCAGTTTCGTTACAAACCCATGAAATCGGCATTCGCATGGCGCTCGGGGCTCCCACTCAAACTGTCCTGAAGATGGTGTTGCGCAAGGGAATGCGACTCATCGCCGTAGGCATCGTGCTCGGCCTGCTGGCCAGCGTCGCACTGACCCGGCTGGTCGCCAGCCAGTTCTGGGGAGTCTCCCCCCGTGATCCTCTCACCTTCATTGGAGTGATGCTGGTGTTGGTGGCGGTAGGGACGGCGGCCTGCCTGGTTCCTGCGCGGCGTGCGACCCGCGTTGATCCGCTCGTGGCCCTGCGGTATGAGTAGCCGGAGCCGCGGGACGAACACATGTGACATATCTCCGGAACGGATATACTTTATTCCACACTGAGGGGTTTGGCCGGGGTGTAGTTTGCTCGTACTGAGATAGTCCGAATTATCGGCATGTTTCTGAGTCGTTCGACTAAGCCTTTGGTGCTGTTTCCCGTCATCTACCGCTAACCGTGTATATGATTGCGCGCCCCATACGCTAGTGGAGAGCCCTATGCAGCCCAAGCAGGTCCGCATCCCAGTTCGATGGGCAGCTTGTGTGCTTCTTGGCTTGGGTTCGTATTCTCCATACGCCTTCTGCCAGCGTGGCAACCCCGTCTCGGGCACTTCACCTGGAGCCGTCCCGCTGGTCAATGTGGGCGGCGGTCCCATGGAGTCCCAATTCGAAGCCATGGATTTCGCGCAGAAAATCCTGGACCAGCAGAAGGCCAAGCAGAGCGCAAAAGAGCAGGAACGGCAAAAAGGCCTCGTGGATTCCGGCACAGTATCGGCGCTTGACATTGTCGCGCCTTCCAAGGCCGTAAACGAATTCAACCAGGCAACAACCTTGTTAAGGGGCCAGCACTCCCAGGAGGCCATCGAGCATCTTCGGAAGGCAATTGCGACATATCCGAGGTTTGTTTCAGCCCACAATTACCTCGGCCTTGTTTATCTGGACTTGGACGACAGTGCGCGCGCCCAATCCGAATTTGAGACGGCTGTGAAGCTCGACCAGAAGTTTCCCGGCTCATACGTGAATCTTGGCCGCCTCGAGTTGTCGCAAAACAATTTTGTCCAGGCCGATATGCATCTGGAGAGAGCTGCCGCCCTTCATCCTTCCGACCCGGGCATACTGACGGTGCTGGCCTACGCGCAAAATGGTAACCATCAATACCAGGAAGCGATCCAGACCGCAGCTCGGGTGCACGAACTGCAGCACCAAGGCATGGGAAACGTGCACTACGTCGCTGCTGTGGCAGCCGTGGCACTGAACAATCTCCCATTGGCCCGGAGTGAACTCGAGCTGTTTCTGCAGGAGGACCCCACAAACTCGCTGGCGCCTACTGCGCGCTATAACCTAGACATTCTCGAGCGGAACCAGCAGAAGTCAGGTCAGGTTGCGGGTACGTCCTCCCAGCAACCTTCGACGGCGGCTGTGGCCAGCCCACCGTCGCAAAGCCTGGCCAACTCCGGACGGCTTAAAGCTCAGCTGGCAAGTGTTGGCGATGAGGCTGGAGGTGGCGTATGCGCCGACTGCGCCGAGGCAAATACGGTCGCCGAGGCTTCCCCCGCCCCGGATTCGATTCCAGCTCCCGATGTATCTGCCGGGCCGCCAAACGAGTGGACGATTCGCAAAGTCGTCGACGAGGTGGCTGTGTTTTTCGGTGTGACCACCGGTGGCCACACCGTTACCGACCTCTTGATCGGCGACATAACGGTCCGCGACGATAACAAGCCGCCGGCAAAGGTGCTGCCATTCACGCCCCAGTCGAAGCTTCCCATGCGCCTGGGGTTGCTGATCGATACCAGTGGGTCGGTGCAGCCTCGGTTCGCATTCGAAAAGCAGGCGGCTGCGAAGTTCCTGCAGGAAATGCTCAGCAACAGCTCTGACCTCGGGTTTGTCGCCGGTTTTGCCGATACGCCGACCGTGACGCAGGACTTCACCGGAGACCACGCGAAGCTTGCCGGCGGGGTCAACCAGCTGAACGGCGGAGGCGGTACCGCTTTCTTCGACGCAGTCTCATATGCATGTTGGAAGCTCGCGGCCTATCCGGAGCGCGAGAGGGCTGCGAAGGTCCTGGTGATCGTGACCGATGGCGAAGACAACGCCAGCCACAAAAGCCTCAGGCAGGTGATCCGGGATGAAGAGTCAACCGGCGTGACGGTGTACACCATCAGCACGAAAGAGGCCGGCGTCGACAAGACCGACGCCGACAAGATACTGCAGACCCTGGCGGAGCGCAGCGGGGGAGAGGCACTTTTCCCGGGAGACCTTAGCACCTTGGGAAAGTCTTTCGAAAAGCTGCGCGATCAGATTCGCAGCCGCTACCTTATTGCTTACAAGCCAGCGGATTTCGAGCCGAACGGAAAATACCGCACCATTGCCATTGGTGCAGAGAAGAACGGAAAGCGTCTGCACGTCCACGCCCGCAAGGGCTACCACGCCAAGGCGGAAACGACTACTCCCTAGGCGGTACCGCGGACAAGGCCGGCTCCCTCACCCGCCCATCCCATCGCAAGAGCGGCTCATCCCTCTTGGCGGTCGTTCGGCTGGTGCGCCCTTCCCATAGACATTCGAGTGGAGTAAGCTCTACTCCCATAGACATTCGAGTGGAACGAGGGCCATGACGCGAGCTGAACGGAAACAAAGGAACGAGATGCTGCAGGGCACGCTGGACATGCTGGTCCTACGAACGCTGGTCACCGGTCCCGCCCACGGCCACACCATCGCGCATGTTATCGAACACTCCTCTGAAGAAGCCCTGCAGGTGGAACAGGGATCGCTGTACCCCGCGCTGCATAGGCTGCAGGACCGCGGATGGGTGTCGTCGTACTGGGGCGCGAGCGAGAACAATCGCAAGGCTAAGTTCTACAAGCTGACGGCCGCAGGCCGAAAGCAACTTGTCGCTGAGACTAGCCGCTGGCGCCAGTTGGTGGGCGCAATCGGCCGTGTGTTGGGCGAGGTCGAGGGGTAAACAGAGGTTACAAGGAAATGCGATTGTCCCGATTTTTCCGCCGCCGTGATCGAGACGCCGACCTGGCCCAGGAACTCGACGCACATCTGCGGCACGAAATCGACGATTATGTCGCGCAAGGGTTATCTGTGCAGGAAGCGACTCGTCGCGCACACCTCGCGCTGGGAAGCACCACGCGCGTTCGCGAAGATATCTGGACGCGGAATTCGCTGCGGCCGCTGGAAGGGATGCTTCGCGACCTGGCCTACGCCGCACGGACTCTGGCGCGCACTCCGGGTTTTGCGGTCATGGCCATGTTTGTGATGGCACTGGGGATCGGCGCCAACACCGCGCTGTTCACCGTAGTGCATTCCGTGCTGATGAAGCCTCTGCCTTTCGCCGATCCTGATCACCTGGTGATGCTCTACGAACGTTCGGTCGATGGCGATTATCCCTTCAACGTGATTGCACCTGGTGTATATGCCGAGTGGGAGAAAGGCGCACACAGCTTCGAGCGCATGGCCATCTTCGGCTCGGGCAGCTACAACCTTTCCCGCGATTCGGGCCAGTTGCCCGAGAGGATTGAATCAACCAGGGCCTCAGCAGAGTTCTTCCCAGCTCTCGGCGTTTCGCCGGCCTATGGGCGCGTCTTCGATGCGAATGACGACCGTCCTCAAGCCGACGCCTCCGTGGTGCTGTCGTGGGGCCTGTGGAAGCGGCGATTCGGCGGCGACAAGTCAATCGTCGGCCGCACCATCCTGTTAGACGGCAAGACATACACCGTCATCGGCATCATGCCCTCGTGGTTTGCATATCCCGATGCACAGACGCAGGTGTGGACCGCGCTTCACCATGAGATTCCGCCCCAGGACCTGGTAGCCCTGGACAACCATAGCTTCATGGCTGTCGCTCGCCTGAAGCCGGGTGTGACGATGCGACAGGCGCTCAGCGAAATCGACACCATCTCGCACCGGCTCCGCGAGCAATTCGGGGCGAGCCAGCCGGCCATCAGCCCCGGCGCCAATATGCGTCTTCTTCTGGACGACATGGTGCATGACTTCAAGACGCCGCTCTACGTCCTGCTGGCTGCGACCGGCTGCGTCCTGCTGATTGCCTGCCTCAATGTCGCCAACCTGCTCATCGCGCGCGCAGCCTCCCGTCGCAAAGAAGTTGCTATCCGCGCGGCCCTCGGTGGCAGCCGCTGGCGCCTCGTCCGCGAGCAGCTTTCCGAGACCCTGTTGCTGTCTGCAATTGGCGGAGCGGTTGGCCTCGTGCTCGCTTACTTCGCTATCCATTGGCTGGTCGGAGTGCGCCAGGACATCGCCCGCGAAGAGTCCATCCATATGGATTGGATCGCGGTCACTTTCACCGTCGGCGTTACACTGCTCAGCGCGCTGCTGGCGGGATTGATTCCGGCTTTGAGTATAAGCGGCCGGGGAGGCCTCGGAGCACTGCACGAATCATCGCGCTCACACACCGGCGGGCAAGGGAAGACGCGCCTGCGCAAGTTGCTGCTCGCGCTCGAAGTCGCGCTTACCGTCGTGCTGCTCGTCGGCGCTGGGTTGCTCTTAAAGAGTTACCAGAAGCTGCGCTCCTCGGATATGGGCTGCGCAACCAGCAACGTTCTCACCCTGCGCCTGAACCTGCCCGATGAGCATTATGGTCACGAGCAACGCGTCCAGTTTTTCGAGCAGCTATTGACCCGCGTACGCGCACTTTCCGGAGTTTCTGCGGCCGCGCTGGTGAATGTCGTTCCCGGCCAGGGATACGGAGGCGACAACATCATCACCATTCCCGAGCATCCGCCTTTGCCGCCGGGACAACTGCAGATTGCACGCCGGCGCTTTTGCGATCCGGGATACTTCGCCGCCCTGCAAATCCCGATCATTCGCGGTCGCACATTCACCGACCAGGAACGCATTGGCCGGGCGGACAAAGTAATCATCAGCCAACTCACCGCCGATTCGTTCTTTCGCGGCGAAGACCCGATCGGAAGGCATCTGGTGGTTGATGTCGGCTTGAATAACAAGCCGCAGCCTTACGAAATCATCGGCGTCGTGGGCGACACTCGCTATCTCATTTCGATGCCACCTCAACCCATGATGTATTTCCCGTTGCTGAGTGGACTCACCGGACGCGCCGTAATTGTGGTCCGTTCGCAGCACGATGTCACCTCGTTGGCGATTCCCGTGCAGCAAATCGTTCAGTCGCTCGACAAGGATTTGCCCGTGGCCTATGTGCTGACGCTGAACCAGCTCATTGGCGCTTCCACCATCGAAGCCAGTTTCACCTCGACATTGATTGTGGCATTTGCCGTACTTTCGCTGGTGCTTGCCAGCGTCGGACTCTACGGCGTGCTCTCCTACCTCGTGGAACAGCGCACCAGCGAAATCGGCGTGCGCATCGCACTAGGCGCGCAGCGTGAGCAAGTGCTGCGACTGATGCTGCTCGACGGACTCAGGCCGGCGGTGATCGGTCTGGCGCTAGGTCTGCTCGGCGGGGCCTTGGCGTCGCAACTCATCCGCAGCATGTTGTACGGCGTACGGCCGCTGGACATCGCCATATTCGTCGCAGTGGCGGTTGTGCTGATGCTCGTTGCTGCGATCTCCTGCCTCGTGCCAGCGTGGCGTGCTTCGCGCCTTGATCCCATCAGAGCGCTACGCGTTGAGTAAGTTGAAACTGCGCCATGCTAGTTGACGAGTGTCACTGCGCCTGTGGCCAGATCGTAATAGCCGGCAACGACCTTTACCTTTCCCTCTTTCACCATGCCGGAAATAACGGTCGAGGACTCGCTCAGCAGCGTCGCTTGGATCTTGGCGTTCGCCTTGATCGCTGCCTCAAGGTTTGTTCCACCCTGATCGACCGCGGGCTGTATGTGGGGGAAGAGGGAGCTGATCTGGCCCGGCACCCCCTTGCCCTTGATGGCGGCGCTGACGGCACCGCAGTTGGCGTGGCCCATGACCAGGATGACCTTGGTTCCGAGGACAGCGGCACCGTACTCGAGGCTTCCGATGATCTCGGGGGTAATGATGTTTCCCGCTACTCGCGTCACAAAGACGTGGCCGATGCTCTGATCGAAGACAAGTTCGACGGGCACGCGCGAATCCGCACACGAGAGCACGGCTGCGAACGGCTCCTGCTTCTCCTCCGTGTGCTGCTTGAGAATGGCAAGATCATGTTCGTGGGCGGTGAGCTTTCCCGACGTGAAACGCTTGTTGCCCTCCATCAGTTCCGCCAATGCAGCATCGGGTGTGAGGGTGCTCTGCGCTTGTGCGGGTAGGGGGGTGGCCAATTCCAGCCCGGATCTCAGCACGCCGGCCGCGGTGGCGGCCACACCCAATTTGAGAAAGCTACGCCTGGACGATTCCGGTTTCGCAAGGGATGAATTCATATCGCCTCTCTCCTGCAGCGTAAAGCCAATGTCTTCCTGAAGGTATCGTGGATTCTATCCCGGCAATTGTTAAAATCACAATGCCTCCCGGATGCCAGCCAGCCAGTCGACTCCCTATCGGAGGGAAGGGTTCGTGTGCCAGGGTTGGCGTTCTTGCCGTGGTAGCTGTCCGCCCGTTTGTCGATCATGGCGTGGCGTCCCGTCCAAGAAGATTAGGGTGCGAGCGCTACATGGTCCTGGTTTGACCCTCGATTCGCGGGCTTGTTACACTTAGAGTTTCCCGCCTAGTGGCAGATCAAACAAGGACCAACCGTGCGCAGTTATACAAGGCATCAACTGAAAGAGAACGCGTTCGCGGAAACTACCGCCCAAACCATTTCCTGGGCGGTAGAACACCGCTCCAAGCTGATTGCAGCCGCTGTCATCGTTGCGATCGCGGCCGCTGGCGCGCTGGGCGTGTGGGCATACGTGAACTACCGCAACCAGCAGGCCAGCGACGAACTGGCTGGTGCCCTGCAGAAGTACAACGCTCCCATCCGTCCGGCGGACGAGCCGGCTTCTGCGGAAGTGCTGAGCTATGCCTCATCGGCTGAGCGCGCCAAGGCCGCGAGTGCCGATTTCTCCCGCATAGCCGACAAATATTCGTTTACTCGCAATGGCCGCTTGGCGCGCTACTTCGTGGGCATAACCCTGCATGATATGGGCGACAATGCCGGTGCGGAAAAGCAATTGCAAGAAGTGGGCGGCAGCTATGACAAGGAAGTCGCCAGCCTGGCCAAGCTTGCACTGGCTTCGATCGACCAGGACGCCGGGAAGACTCAACGGGCGATCGACCTCTACAAAGGACTGATCGATAAGCCGACGACTTCGGTGGGTAAAACCACTGCCCAGTTCGAGTTGGCGAACCTGTACGAAGCGAATCATCAGCCGTTGGAGGCCCGCAAGCTCTACGAGCAGATGCAGAAAGCGGATCCGTCGGGTCCGGTGGGACAGCTCGCGGCACAGAAGCTGCAGACGCTGCGTCCGCCGCAGCCGTAGAATTCGCAACTCGGGTTTCAACCGACCGGTCGCTGCTGCGGCCGGTTTCCTTTTGCACGCCTAATTCGGGGACCGTGTCGACGGCCGGACGACGCAGGGGCGATAGAATCATTCGGTCGACTAAAGTGAGAAGGGTGTCGGATCGCGCCGATCGATGCAGCCAGGAGACGTACTCATGCAAGTCATAGAAAACTGGACCCCCAACGGCATCACGGTGTACATGGACGGGAAGCGCTATCTGAACTGCATCTTCACTGAATGCAAGATCGTTTACGGGGGCGGCGATGTCATGTGGGAGAACACCCAGTTCATCAACTGCCAGCTGGTGTTCGATGCCGCCGCACAGCGCACCATCGCGTATCTGACCAACCTGGGACTGATGAAGCCACCGGCGGGGATGCCAGTTCCGGTGGTTCCGCCGAGTTCGGGGCCGAACTGAGGTTTGCGGATGTCAGACTTTCATACCATCAGCAAGGATTGTGGGTTAACGCTATAGTTAATATTCGTTGTGTCCACGGGTCACGAAAGTAACTGCGCGGCAATAAGTTCAGGCCTATTCCCGTGGCGTACTTCCAGCGGCTGAAAGATCCCAAGCTATTACGATAGTTACCAGCACTATGTCTAGTAGTACTAACGTGGCGTTGTTTACTCTCGACGTCATGCGCACTCGCCACCTTTGGGTACTTCCACTCTCCTTCTTTGCCTTACTGGTATTGCTTAACGCCCCCGCGCACCTGCTCGCTCAGACTGATTTGGGCGCACTGAAGGGCCACGTGCAGGACCAGTCGGGAAGCACTATTGCGGGTGCGACGGTAACGGTCAGTAATCCTTCCACCGCGTTCGGTCGTGCGGCATCGACCGGTGCTACGGGCAATTTCGCTTTCGCGGGGATTCCGCTGACCGGTCAATACGTCGTGAGCGTGAGCGCGCCGCAATTCAATACGGTCGAAAAGAGCGGCATTCAGTTGCGTGCGGCCACCACAGCGACGGTTGATTTCGCGCTGGATGTTGCGGGCGACAAGACCGAGGTCAGCGTCTACAGCACCTCGGAGTCGCTGCCGACGGAGTCGAACCAGGTTTCCATGCGGCTGGACCTGACGAAGCAGCACACGCCGATTCTGAACAACAAGATATCGTCGCTGCCGTTGCTGAATTCGTCGGTGCGGCCGTCACAGACCACGGGCGACCTGTTACTGAACGAGACGCTCTATGTCATCAACGGCAATGGCCGGCGGCAGACGACCTATCAGCTCGACAATACTGACGCTGACGACAGCTGTTCGGAACATCAGCAATGCCTGTCTTCACCCCGGGCCAAGCGCTCTGTGCGTCCGATACCAACCACATCGGAAGCGCCGGCAAGTACAGTTCACCGTGCGTGTCACCGCGTTCTGAAGCAACCTCGCTCCGTCTAATTTTTGTCTCCGCCCCCGTGCCTTTGCTGACACAGCTTGCAGGCAGTGATCGGCTCGGCGTTGCTCACCTGATGCTTGATCGGCTTGAGCGTGTGCAGGTAAGCGAACATGGACTTCAAGTCAATGTCAGTGAGGTTCTTGTAAACCATGACCGGCATGATGGGATTGAGCTTCTGGCCATTGACCTCGCCCGTGCGTAGCGCCTGCACGAAGAAGTCATCGGTGTAATAGATGATGCCGGTGGCGTCGGGTGTAATGTTTGCACTCGCAACATTGCCCCACGGGCCGGGGAAAGGCATTCCACCTGCGAAGTCCATGCCGGGCACAACCTTGCCCTGTACCTGCGAAGTGTGACAGTCGCCACATCCTGCGAGGTCGACGAGGTGTTCCCCATATTTCACAGAGTCGGACAAACTTGCGTCGTCGTGCACGGGAGCGGTCAACGGTTCGGGCACGCTGCGAATCAGGTATTTCACAGGGAAGATGATGTCTGTCTTGGGCAGCGGGTTTTTCACTGCCGGCAGTGAGCGCAGATAGACAATGACCGATGCCAGGTCTTCGTCTGACATGTTGCGAAAACGGGTGTACGGCATCAGCGGGAAAAGCGCCCGGCCATCGTGACCGATCCCTTCGCGAACGGCGCGAGCGAGTTGATCGTCAGACCACGTGCCAGCGCCGGTTTCAGGATCAGGCGTGAGGTTCGGGGCTACGACGCGTCCCGGAAGATCGGCGTACGGTTCTACCTCGCCGCCGCCCTCCCTGCCCGCCGTCATCGGTGTTCCCGGGGCAGTCCATTCATGCGGGGAATGACAATACACGCAGCCGGAGAGGGCGGTCGCGAGGTAGCGCCCGCGCTCTAAGCGCTGAGGGGTGCGTTCGAAAGTGCGGTTGGTCAACGGACGCGCCGCCGGTCCAAAGAACGGACGCCAACCAATGGTGAAGGTAATACCGACCGCCAATAATACGATCAATGCGACCCAACCGATCAGTAGTCCCTTTCCCAATCGCGTCATAGTTGTTCCTCCGAAGTGATCTGCAAAGCCACTACCCAGGTTCAGAGTCTGTGTTCGTTGGGGCCGCTAATGCCTGCCGAGCGCGGTTACAACCCCGCCAACCCTGCATCCACATCCCCGATAATGTCGTCCACGTCTTCGATGCCGACGGAAAGACGCAGCATCGAGTCGCTGACGTTCATGTCTTCCTTCTCGACCGGCGAGTACTCGCAGTAGATCGTCGATGCGGGATGCAAGATCAGGCTCTTGTTGTCGTTGATGTTGGTCGCCCGACGAATGAGACGCAGGCGGTCCATGAAGGCGAAGCACTCGGCTTTGCTGCCGAGGTCAAAAGTAAGAATGCCGCCCAAGCCGTTGGGAAACTGCCGCTTGGCGATGGCGTGGTACTTAGAGCTGGGGAGTCCTGGATAATTCACCGCGCGCACCTTTTCGTGACCGCGTTCGAGATGCTGGGCGACGGCCAGCGCGTTTTCACAGCTTCGTTGCGCGCGCAGGCTCAGAGTTTCAAGTCCCAGTGTCTGCAGATAGGCGTTGTGCGGTGACAGGCACGATCCCAGGTTGCGGTACACATCCGCGCGCATCCACATCAGCAGCGCACCGGATCCAAACTTCGCTACCCAGGGAGCGACCTTGGGGTTGCGTCGCCAGTTGAACGTTCCATAGTCGAGGATCAGCCCGCCAACCGACGTCGCGCCGCCGGAGATGTACTTGGTCGAGGCCATGACTTCGAGGTCCGCGCCGAAACTCTTCGCCCGGAAGAGGTACGGAGAAGTCACGGTGCCGTCTACGACGACCGGTACGTTCCGAGAGTGAGCGACCTTCGCCACCGCCTCCACGTCGATGACCTGGAGCTGCGGGTTAGTTATCGTCTCCAGAAAAACGGCCCGCGTGTTCTCGTCGATCGCGGCGGAAAGCGCATCGGCGTTCGAAAGATCGACGTAGCGGATATCCAACCCCCACGGCCGCAAGGTGCTCTCGAACAGGGAATAGGTGTTGCCGAACAGCGATCGCGTGGTGACGATGTTCGTTCCCGCCTCCGCCAGCGCCAGGATCACGTTACTGATGGCCGCCATACCTGATGAAACTGCGATGACGCCTAGAGCGTCCGCCAGCAGACGCACGCGTTGCTCGTAGTCCTCGACGGTTGGGTTGGAGATGCGGCTGTAGGAATGGGACGGCAGCCGTCCCTCGAAGGCCGCCTGCATGGTCTCGGCGGTTTCGTGCTCGAAGGCAACGCTGTCATATACCGGCATTCGCAGGGTGCCGTGCACGTCATTCTTTACAGGTGCTCCGTGGATGGCGTTGGTCGTGAATCCCTTCATTCGTTCACCGCTCCTGCTCTCTCGTTGGCTCGATCATTCCACCTCGATTTTCTCGTCTTCAAACTGTTTGTTGGCCTCGTCACCGGCCAAATCGAACGAGTTGGTTTGCCCGGCTTTGCCTTGCTTGACACTGGTAATTACGTAAGAGCAGCCTGTCCAATGGGCCTCTTCCAAATCGCTGGCTGACCATCGTGCTGCGTCGTCGGGATGCGAATGGTAAAAGCCGATGACGTCTTGTCCCCGTTCGTACGCCTCGCGCTGAATACGCACCAGCTCGCGAGGATCGATCTGGTACCAGCTCCGCGGCGAATCGGTGTGTGCGTTGCCGCATTGCACAACCGCTCGCACTGCCTTCGTGCCGTCCGGCAGCAGTTCGCCAGTCAGTACGCCGCAGCATTCGTGCGGGTAGGTCGCCTCGCCGTGACGGCGGATCTGGTCAAGCTGCTCCGCTGTGAGTTTCAGGACCATGAATGTTTTGGGCTGCTTGCAGTGTAAATGGCAGGCGGCGAAGTGACGAGCGGCGTGCGCACGCCGTCCTTCGCGACGGAGGCATATTGCTCTTGACAGCAAGATACCTTGTAATGCAAGGTATTTATGGGGATGAAGACACGAGCAGGGGGTGGGCAGGAAACCGGGGACAAATGGGAGGTCCAGCTCCGCAAGGGATGCCTCGAACTGGCCATCCTGGCGGCCTTGTGGGACGGCAAACTCTATGGGCTCGAGATCCTGCAGAGGCTGGAGAGCGATTCCGACCTAGTTGTATCGGAGGGAACGGTATATCCGCTGCTGAGCCGCTTGAAGACGCTGGAACTGTTGCGCAGTGAGTGGGTGGAATCCGATGGCGGGCACCCGCGGAAGTATTACGCGCTTACTCCGGGCGGGAGGCAGCGGGCCCGCGAGATGGCCGCGATATGGACTCGGTTCTCAGCCAGCATGGACGGGCTGCTCGCTCCGGTTGCGAAGGGGAAATGAATGACCACGTCGGGCGATGCGCAGCAAAAGGTTGAAGCTTACCTGGACAGATTGCGGCAGCGTTTGCGCGGCATGAACGGCGGCGACGTCCGCGAGATCGTCGAAGAGCTGCGGAGCCACATCACCGAAAAAGCGGCAATGGGCGGAGAAGTTAATGCTGCCAGCGTGGACGCAACAATCGCCCGCCTGGGCGCTCCTGAGGAATTGGCTAGCCAGTACTTGACTGACGATCTATTGGCGCGCGCCCAGGTCAGTCGTTCGCCTCTACGGATCCTCGAGGGTCTGTTCCGCTGGGCAAGCCTGAGCGTTGCCGGGTTCTTCAGTCTGATGGGCACGTTGCTCGGATATTTTCTAGGGACGACGTTCGCTCTGTCGGCCCTTTTGAAGACGATCCATCCCCACACTGCGGGACTGTGGTCGATTCCTGATGGCGCAGGTGATTACGAGTTCTCACTCCGCATGGGATTCGGAAGCGCACCAGTGGGCGGCAGGGAAATGTTGGGTTGGTGGATCGTGCCGGCCGGACTGTTCGTCGGTTGCGGCCTGATGGTGCTGACCTCCCGCTTCGCCTTGTGGTGCGTCCGTGAGTACCGGAGATCGCACGCATTACCGCGACGCTCACCCTGAAACAGAGCACTCGCGAGGATAGGAAAATGCACGAGCCGATCGACGCAAGCCAGACTCTCTCGGAACCGCAACGCGGCTCCGTACGCGATCGCATCTCGCTGACCCGTCCGCAGCGCTGGTTCTCACTGGCTGAACTCGTCGTGGGAAGTGCGATTGTAATCGGCCACAACGTTTATCACGTGCTTCCCAACGAAGTTCCAATTCTCTTCGTCATCGGACTGATTTCGCTGCGGGTGCGTGACGGCGGGTGGAGAGTGATTGGACTTGGATGGCCCGCCTCGTGGCGCCGAACCATTCTCTTTGCGCTGGCGGCGGCCGCTGTGCGCGTGCTTCTCGGTCAGTTCGTGGTTGATCCCCTCACTGCGCATTTCTGGCCACCGGCAATCGCGCCCAGCGGCTCAGACGAAATCACAGGTCACGCGATGGTCGCGCTGAAATGGCTTCTGCTGGTCTGGACTTTTGCGGCGTTTGGCGAGGAGATTGGCTATCGCGGCTACCTTCTAACCCGCGCGGCCGACGTCGGTGGCCGCTCCGAGATTGCGTACTGGGTGGGCGTCCTGATCGTCTCCGTGCTCTTCGGATATGGGCATTACTACAAGGGCCCGGCGGGCATGATCGATTCGGGCATGGCCGGACTGGTGCTGGGCGCGGCGTATCTCCTGTCAGGACGGAACCTGTGGGTTTGCATCCTAGCCCATGGTTTCATCGACACCTTCGGTGTAACGATGGCGTTCTTCGGATGGCAGTCGTAATCTGTGTGAATTACTCCGTTCGCAGCGCCTGCATGGGCTCGATACTTGCGGCACGGCGCGCCGGAATGAACCCCGCCAGCGCCGCCGACAGCGACAAGACAACGATTGCAACCACAATGCTCAATGGATCGTAAGGGCGAACCCCATACAACTGGTCAGCCATGAAGCGGCCACCGACCAGCGCCAGGACAATTCCCAGCGCCAATCCAATGCCCACCAGCAGGAACGCACCGCGCAGCACCATGCGAACCACGTTGCTGCGGTCTGCGCCCAGGGCCATGCGCAAACCGATCTCACTGGTGCGCCTCGCCACGGCATACGATGTAATGCCATACAGCCCGACCGAAGCCAACACCAGTGCCAGCAGGCCAAACAGCATGGTCAGGCGCGCGATCAGACGTTCCTGGTTGAAGTTGTCGGCCACCTGGTAGTCGAGCGAACGCAAGTCGATTACTGTCAGGTTGGGGTCGATGTCCGCCAACGTGCGCCGCACCAGCGAATCTACGTTCTGCGGAGGCTGCTTGAAATGTAGAGTAATGGAATTGATGTAAAGTGACCGCCCCTCCGCCATGACTTCGTTTGGGGCGGTGACCACCAACTGCTGGTTCAGGGGGCGGAAATACATCGGTCGTACGTCTCTGCGCGGATTAGTGTACTTGGCGTCAACCACGACACCCACAATCTCGAATGACCCGGAGTACTTTACTTCGAAAACTCCAAAGTGGCGGCCAATCGGATCTTCTTTGGGAAAGAACTTCTTTACGAACGCCTGGTTCACCACTGCAACCTTCTGTGAGGTAGCAGTGTCCGCATCGGTGAAGCCGCGCCCACGAATGACCGGTTGCCCGACGGTTTCAAAAAACTTGGGACTTACCCTGTCCCAAGATGATCCGTTGTGGGCGTTTGGTCCCGGGTCGGGCCGTCCCTCAACGAAAACTTCCTCGCCCCAGTTGTTGCCCTCCAGCGTGCTGTACATCGCCAACCCGACACTCTGCACTCCTGGCACCGCGCCAAACCGTTGCTCCAGCGCCTGGTACAACGCGGGTAGTTTCGCCGGGGTGTATCCCGCGCCGGAGGGATCGAGGTGCACCACGTACCGGTCGGCCGTCTGGATCCCGAAATCCTGATGTTCCATATTGCGCAAACTCTTGGTCAGCAGCCCGGCACTGACCAGCATCACCAGTGACAAGGCAGCCTGGAACACGATGAGCGACTTCTGCGGCAGTGCGGCGCGGTCGCGTGTCGAGCGGTTCACTCCGCGCAGCGCCTCTGCTGGGTCGGAGTGCGATGTGATCCATGCCGGCACGATCCCGAAAACGATCCCGGTCAGCAGCGATAGCAGAAACGCGAAGCCCAGCACCGTCAGTGACGGACTTGCGTCGATCGGCAAGTGAACCGCATTGGGAAATGCCAGTGACAGAATGGTCTTAGTTCCTGCGTACGCCACAGCCAGGCCTGCGAGCCCGCCCATACAGGCCAAAAGCACGCTCTCCGTCAGCATCTGACGGATCAGCCGGCTGCGCGCCGCTCCCAGCGCCATGCGGATCGACGTCTCCGCCTTTCTTGTTGCACCCCGCGCCAGGAGCAGATTCGCTACGTTAGCGCAGGCCACCAGGAGTACCAGGGCAGAGATCGCCATCAGCAAGTAGAGGCCTTTGCCGGTCTCCTGTTGCAGGTTCTGTATGCCCGCGCCGCCCGGAGTAATCACCACATGCTGCTTCGGAATCACGGTCGATCCGCCGTTTCCGGTGTATTCCTCGCGGGTTCCCAGCCACACGCGCAACGTCGTGGACAACTTCGCTTGTAGTGGCCCAATTTGCGTTCCCGGTTTCACGCGGCCGACGGCGTAGAGCCAATTGCTGTCCGGCACATGCAGCAGCGAGTTCTCTCCGTCAATCACCGGCTCGCTCGCCAGGGGAATCCATAACGCTGGCGGACTGCTGCGAATCCGGTCACCGAAGAATCCGGACGGGGCAATTCCCACGACTGTCGTAGGCTGGCCTTGAACGTAGAGCGTGGAACCGACGATCGAAGGGTCACCGCCATAGTCCGACTGCCACGCCTGGTAGCTCATCACTACGGCGGGCGCAGCCGCGGTGGTGTCGTCCGTGGGCGTCAACATGCGCCCGGCGAACGCTCCAATTCCAAACGTCGAGAAATAGTTTCCTGATACGTACTCGCTGCGCTGAGCCTTGGCGGGCTCCGAGCCTCGCCGCACGGTCATCGTGTTTTGCCCGGATTCCATCGCCGCCAATTGCTCGAACTCCGGCGTCGAATCGCGGAGATGCTTGTACAACTCGTACGAGAAAAGATCAAAGTCCCCGTCCTCGTCGAGGAAGCCGCCGTTCACGCAGCAGTCATCCTTGTCGCCCACACGATAGAGCGTCTTGGGATCGACCACCGGCAGCGACTTCATCAGCACCGCGTGTACCAGCGTGAAAATGGCCGTGTTGGCGCCGATTCCCAGCGCAATCGTAAGAATGACGGTCAGCCCAAACCCAGGTGACTTGCGAAACTGGCGAAACGCAACGCGAATATCGTGCATGCGAAACTCTCCCTACTATTCGTAACAAGCAGTTACGCTGCCACGTTCCCAGAAGTTCAACTCACGTACTCCATTGAGACTATGCCCCTGCCAGATGGTGAGCGGTGTTCGTCTCAGTTGCTCACTGCCCAAATCCAGACAACTGATTCAGCTCTTACGAATCTGTCATTCGCCCTCGTCCGTGATCCAATCTGCTGCCTTGACACTGCCGTTTCAGCACTTTATGCTTATACTTTGCCTTAGTGCGACTCCCGCCTGACTGTACCTGCCACCAGTGATCCGTGAGGAGCTTGGCCTGCCAGATTCGGTTCCGGCCGGAGATTATGGCTATGCTGGAAGTACTTGTGCGCTAAGGAGTTAGGTCGGTGCCGCCATGCTCATTCGGGTCTCCGATTTGCAACTCCAGAAGCTGGAGTTCAACCAGGACTTTGCGCCCGGAGTCGTCGATTTTGGTCCCGACTTCCGCCAGGTCGGCCCGCTGCACGCCAAGGGCCGGGCGGAACTGATCGTCGAGCATCGCGGCCACAAGGAGAACATCAACGACATCCGCGTAGTTGGCGGACTCGATGTGACCCTCGACGTGGCATGTGCGCGTTGCCTGGATCCGGTGACGCACCCGGTGAACTGGGCGTTTGATTTGCTGTATCGGCCGTTGGGTGTCGATCGCCGGGCGGAAGAAGTCGCCATAACCGAGGCGGACACCGAAATCGGCTATTATGAGGGCGAAGGTCTTCTGCTGGAAGACGTTTTGCGCGAGCAGGTGCTAATGGCGACGCCGGTGAAACTGGTTTGTCGCGAAGACTGCAAGGGATTGTGCCCGCATTGCGGCGCCAACCTGAATGTCGAGAAGTGTGATTGTCAGCAACCCGGCGATCCGCGCTGGGCTGCGCTGAGTGACTTAAAAAACAAGCTGCAAAGCTAAGTTCCGATCGCCACCTTTATCTGTGCGGTCCTGACGCGAGGTTATTCATGCCTAATCCAAAACGGCGCCATTCCCAGGCGAGAACGTCGAAGCGCCGCTCCCACGATCACCTGACGGCGCACTCGCTGTCCGATTGCCCCAACTGTCACGAGCGCAAGTTGCCGCATCGTGCATGCCCCAAGTGTGGCTACTATAATGGCCGCGAAGTGATCGAACAGAAAGAATCCAAGAGCTAACCCAAGGGTCCACCGGGACCGGCAAAGCAGTACAAGCTGTAACGGACTAACAGCCAAGTATGTCCACCACAATTGCCCTTGACGCGATGGGCGCCGACCGCGCGCCCAAACCCGAAGTCGATGGTGCGATCCTCGCTGCCCGTCACTATGACGTGGAAGTGTTGCTGGTGGGCAACGAAGCCGTCATCCGCAAGGAACTTCGGCTGCACCCTCTGTGGCAGCGCCTGCCCATTGAAATTGTCCATGCCTCGGAAGTGATTGGCATGCACGAGAAGGCCGCGCAGGCGGTGCGCTCCAAGCGCGATTCTTCGATGCGCGTGGGGCTGCGCCTGGTGCGCGACGGTAAGGCGGCCGGATTCGTCAGTGCCGGCAACACGGGCGCGTGCATGGCTACAGCCAAGATGGTGCTGGGCACGCTGCCCGGAGTTGACCGTCCCGCGCTGGCGGCGGTGTTTCCCACTGCGCAAGGCACGGCGACCATACTCATCGATGTGGGCGCCAATGTCGATTCCAAGCCGCAAAACTTGCAGCAGTTTGCCATCATGGGTGATGTCTATTTCCGCACGATCTTCGCCGATCGCTTTCCCACCTCCGACCATCCCCGCGTGGGCGTGCTTTCGATTGGCGAAGAAGAATCCAAGGGCAACGAGCTCACCAAGGAAGCCTTCAAGCTCATCAAGGAGCTTCCCCTGAATTTCGTAGGCAACGTGGAAGGCCGCGATCTATTCAACGGGGAGGCCGACGTGCTGGTCTGCGACGGATTTGTGGGAAACGTCGCCTTGAAGATCTCCGAGGGCATGGCCGAAACCGTGCGCTTCCTGCTCAAGCAGTCATTGCAGGCGACCATAACGCGCCAGGTGGGCTTCATGCTCTCGCGCCAGGCCTTCGTCGACTTCAAGAAGCGGCTCGACTACTCGGAATACGGCGGCGCGCCGCTGTTGGGCGTGAAAGGCGTGTGCATCATCAGTCACGGCTCATCCAACGCTAACGCCATCAAGAACGCCATCCGTGTGGCCAGTGAATTCGCCACCAGCGAGATGAACCAGGTCATCGAGAAGGAAATCGCCGACTCCAGCAGCCAGCTTGAAAACCACAACGGCAAGTCCACCCTCGCTTCGCACGCCGGTTCGATCGGTCGAGGCATGGACTAGCCGGGTGCGCGGTCCGATCGCGGTCCCCGACGGCCCGCCTTTTGTCCCGCTCCTCAGGTCGACTCGATGAGCCAGCACTCAGCTCCGATCGCATTCTTGTTTCCTGGTCAGGGTTCGCAGTCCGTCGGCATGGGCCGCGAATTGGCTGCCATGTATCCGGTGGCGCAGGAAACCTTCGATGAAGCTGACGCGGCGCTGGGCTACAAGCTCTCGCATGTCTGCTTCGAGGGTCCGGAAGACCGGCTCAAGCTCACCGAGATCACGCAGCCGGCCATCCTGACGGTCTCAGTCGCGGCACGGCGCGTGCTTCAGTCAAAGGGAATCACGCCCTCCTACGTTGTGGGACATAGCCTCGGCGAGTATTCCGC
>Ga0210406_10002233_pt1 | contig 22483 bp, 23 predicted proteins | sample IncBWC30MmetaG_FD_155454 | JGI IMG/M metagenome (GOLD analysis project Ga0210406, IMG submission 155454) | Forest soil microbial communities from Barre Woods Harvard Forest LTER site, Petersham, Massachusetts, United States - Inc-BW-C-30-M | ecosystem: Environmental > Terrestrial > Soil >...
AGCCCTGTCAAGCGATCGTCGCGCACGGCAATGGAGGTCGGCTGGTGTGCGCCGCTCAAGCTGTCCTTCGCGATCTTGGGATCGATTCGTAGACGCTCGCCGGCATCGCGATGGTGGCCCGCAAAATGCGTAATGCAGCCGTCGGGGTGGCGCAGCGGCAAGACCGTCATTTCGTTCCAAAACAGGCTGCCGTCTTTGCGGTAATTGCGCAGCAACACTCGGCAGGTTTCGCCCCGGCTCAAGGCATCGCGCAACCGGTGGCGTGCATCCTGCTCCCGATCGTCGGCCTGCAGCAGCCGCAGATTGCGTCCGGTGAGCTCAGCCGCTGAATAGCCCGTCAACGCCTCGAAAGCGGGATTGACGTAAACCACGGGGTGATCCGTCCCTTGCGCGTCGATCAGCACCACACCCTCGGGCGAGCTCTCGACCAAACGCCGATACATATCCGGATCAAATCCCGTCATGGTTGCCCTCTGTCAGCACCAGGGGAGGTGTCGCCGAAAGGCTTGCAATCGACATTACGGTCTGCTGCCACTGCCGGTCCGCTCCAAGATTCGTTGGGGCCTCACCACGAGCCCTCATTCGCACCACCCGGGCCTGCGAGGCCGGCGAGCCCACATCCGGCCCAAAGTGATGGAGCACAGACTTTACCGCTTGTCTATCGTTGCAAATGGGGAGGACGTCGCAACCTGCAGCAAATGCCAGCTCGGCGCGCTCAATTACCCCCCCAAAAGCGGCCGCGCCGGCCATGGTGAGATCGTCGGCAAAGACACAGCCGTGGAAGCCCATCTCGCCTCGCAGGACGCTCGAGATCCAGCGCTTGGATAGGCTGGCCGGCAGGGCGTCCACGGCCGGGAATACCACATGGGCGACCATGACCCCCGCCAGGTTGTTCTCGATCAGCAGCGGATAGGGCCGGATATCCCCTTCCAAATCCACGAACTTGCGCCGATCGATAGGCAATGCCACGTGAGAGTCGGCAATCACCGCACCGTGGCCGGGAAAATGCTTGGCCACCGCGGCCATGCCGGCCTCGCGCATGCCCGACATGTAGGCCACGGCCAGCGCCGCGACGGCGTCCGGATCCCGGTGAAAGGCTCGATCGCCGATGATTTCGCTCACGCCATAGTCGAGGTCGACGCAGGGGGCAAAGCTGAAATCGACGCCCACGGCGCGCAGTTCGCTGGCCATTAGCCAGCCGGCCGCTTTAGCCAGGGACAACCCCTCCCGGCGGTCCTCGTCGTATCGCCGGCCCAAGGTCCGCACGGGGGGCAGGCGCGTAAATCCATCGCGGAAGCGCTGCACCCGTCCGCCCTCCTGGTCGACCGCCACCAGCAGAGCGGGACTGCGCACGCCCCGGATCGCGGCGATCAGGCTGGAAACTTGCGCTACGTCACGATAGTTGCGGCTGAACAGAATGACGCTGCCCACCGAGGGGTGCGACAGCACCTCGATGTCCTCCGGCGTCAGCTCGGTGCCGGCGATGTCCACCATGAGCGGACCCAAGCTCATGGGTGCCTCTCGAACACCGCGATCGATTCGACGTGTGTCGTATGCGGAAACATGTCCATCACCCCTGCTGCGGTTAGCGTAAAGCCGTAGTCGGAGACCAGAACCTGCGTATCGCGCGCCAAACTCCCTGGATGGCAGGAAATATACACGACCCGCCGCGGATTCCAGCGCGGCATGCCGGTGAGCGCCTCCGCCGCACCGGCGCGCGGCGGATCCAGCATCACCAGATCGTAATGCTGGTTGGCCCAGGCGCCAAAGCTTTTCGCCTCGAACAGATTCTCCAGCGCAAAGCCGGCGTTGGCGATGCCGTTGCGCGCCGCGTTGGCCCGCGCCTTGGCAACCAGGGAGGCATCGCCCTCCACACCCGTAACCTGACGGCTGCGGCGCGCCAACGGCAAGGTGAAATTCCCCAGGCCGCAAAACAAATCCAGCGCCGCATCGTCGGGCTGCGGCCGCAGCAGCGTCATTGCCGCGTCGACCATCGCGGCATTGATGTCGCGGTTGACCTGGATGAAATCGACAGGGCCGAATTCGATCACGACGCGGCCGCCGTCCACCGCGTAGTCGAGCGGTGCATAGTCATCGCGCAGCGCACGCAACGTGTCGAGACCGCCCGGCTGCAGGAAAATCTGCAGGCCGCGCTGTGCGCCGAACGCCGAGATTTTTTCCAGGTCCGCGGCGCTCGGCGGCTCCAGCACGCGGAACACCAGCGCCGTTGCACGATCCCCCGCCGCCACCTCGACCTGCGGCATTTTTTCTCTGACGCTCAACGTCTCGGCGAGAGCCGCCAATTCCTGCGGCAAATCGCCGAGCGGCCCGAGCAACACTTCACAGCGCTTGATATCGGCAATATAGGGCTTTTCGCGTTCGCGAAAGCCCGCGAGTACCCGGCCCTTCTTGTGCACATACTTGATGCCGAGCCGCGCCCGCCTGCGGTATCCCCACTCCGGTCCACGCAAAGGCTCGAGCACACGCTCAGGTTGTACGTTGCCGATACGCTGCAGATTCTCGAGCAGTTGGCGTTCTTTGGCGGCCAACTGGGCGGCCGGGGCAAGGTGCTGCAGCGAGCACCCGCCGCAGACACCAAAGTGAACGCATCGCGGTGCAACTCTGTCGGGCGAGGCAACCAACACGTCGACCAGAGCCGCTTCGTCCATGTGCCGGCGCCGCTTGAGGATGCGGACGCGCACGCGCTCCGACGGCAACGCGCCATCGACGAACACGGCTTTGCCGTCGATTCGCGCCACGCCGCGGCCGTCGTGCGCCAGGTCGACGATATCGGCCTCTTGAACCGGGCCGGCGTTCAGGTTTCCGCTTGAGTTTCGGGCCACGCTGCCGCGAATTCCTTGAGGTGTGCCGCGTTCGACTCGCCAAGCAACTTGCGCACCCGCGCAAGCTCGTGCACGTGCTCCGCCGCGTTCAAGTGTCCGCGTATCAGCTGGAATCGCAGGTAAATGAGATAGGTATTCAGCACGTCGGTTTCGCAATAGTCGCGGATCCGCCGGAGCCCGCCCTGCAAATAGGCACCCCACACTTCGGAGCCATGCATGCCCAGTTTTCCGGGGAATCCCAGCAGGGTCGCAATATCCTGCAGGCTCGCCCGGCCGCGGCCCTGGAAGCCCGACAGGATGTCCATCAGGTCCATGTGCCGCCAATGAAAGCGGCTCAAGTAATTGCTGTATCTGAAACTCTGATCCGTGTCTCCCATCTCCCAATAGCGGACGGCGGGCACACTGTGCAACAAGCTTCGATAATGCAGCACCGGCAGGTCGAAGCCGGCGCCGTTCCACGACACCAAATCCGGCGTGTACTTGTCCAGCCCGTCGAAGAATCGCTCGATCAGATCCTTCTCCGAGGAGGACTCATCGCCCAAGCTCCACACCTTGAGCGATTCCCGCGAGCGCATCACGACAGAGATCGCGACGATGCGTTGCTGCTCGTGCGATAGGAATTCGCTGCCGGTCTCCTGTCGACGCTTGGTGAACATGATCTGCGCCACGTGCTCGTCGGACAGCTCGCGAAGATTGTAGAGCCGCCGTCCCAGATCCGTATCCGGGACCGTTTCGAGGTCGAACACCAGGGTATTCAACTCGAAACGCGCCGCATGAGAATGGCGACCGCCACGACCAGGCCGGCCTCGTCGGTCAACGTCACATGGCCCTCGCCGATCCCCAGTCCGTCTCGAACCTTGGCGCCGCGCTCGGAATAGACCACTTCCGGCTTGCCCCAGGAGTTCTGCACGATACCCACGTCGCGAATCCACACGCCGTGGGAAAAACCCGTGCCCATGCCTTTGACGATGGCTTCCTTGGCCGCAAAACGCATGGCCAGAAATCGTACGGGCCGCGCGGTGCGCTCCAGCTGGGCGCGCTCCTCCGGCAACAACAGATGGCGGACGAACCGCTCGCCATGCTTCTTGAACACCCGCTCGACCCGATCAACCTGCAAGACGTCGATGCCGATGCCGAAGATCATGGGATGTTGGAACCCGCTCGGGCCCGGCGCATCAGGTCTTTCATGTCGCGCACCGCCTTGGCCAGCCCATCGACGATCGATCGCGCCACGATCGAGTGGCCGATATTGAGCTCGATGATTTCCGGAATGGCGGCGATGGGCTCGACATTGTGGTAGTTGAGCCCATGGCCGGCATTCACGGTCAACCCCAGGGAGGCGGCGAATTTCGCAGCATTGCGCAGCCGTTCGAATTCACGCGCGCGCGCGCCGCCGGCCGCATCCGCATAGGCGCCCGTATGCAGTTCGACGACCGGCGCACCGGCTCGGCGCGCAGCCTCGATCTGCGCCTCGTCGGGGTCGATAAACAAGGACACGCGGATTCCGGCGCCGGTGAGCGCGGCAACGGCGTCCTTCAGGCGTGCGCTCTGCCCGGACACATCGAGTCCGCCTTCGGTGGTGACTTCCTGGCGTGACTCCGGCACGAAGCAGGCATCCTGCGGCCGCACGTTTTGTGCGATACGCAGCATTTCGTCGGTCACCGCCATTTCGAGATTCATGCGGGTCTGCAGCGCCTCGCGCATGGCCGTCACGTCGCGATCCTGGATGTGCCGGCGGTCCTCGCGCAGGTGCAGCGTGATGCTGTCGGCGCCCGCTTCCTCTGCGAGGAGCGCGGCGTACAGAGGGTCGGGATAGCGGGCGCGCCGTGCCTGGCGCAGCGTCGCCACATGATCGATGTTCACGCCCAGCGCAATGCCGCCGTGCAATTTGGGCTCGCTCACGGACCTTCCCGGGAGCCTGTCGGCTCCCAGGAGCCTGCAGGCTCCTTGCGCGGCGGCTCTCGATGGCGCAGCGCCAGCATGACCTCGCGGGACTTCAAGGGGCGGCCGTCCAAACAGACATCGATTGCGGCGCGCAACAGCCGCTTGGCGTCGCGCAACGAGCGCGCATCTTCAAAGCTTTCCGCCTGCAGATCGGCCAGCGACCGGCCGTAGACGGCGCCCGGCGCCTCCGCCACGCACAACTGCGGACCGCTTTGCAGCGCGAACCGATAGTACTTGTCCTGTTCCACCGGGATTCCATCGCCGGTCTGCGTCAATTCCAATCCGTAGCCCAACTCATTCAGCAGGCGCTTTTCAAAACGACGCAGTGCCCGTTCTTCGACCTCGCCGTCGCACAGAGCCTGAACGCAGGACGCATACAGACAAAAAATTTCCGGATGCGGATCGCGGCGCTCGGTCAACTTCAAGAGCAGCTCGTTCAAGTAAAATCCGCTCATGAGCCGTTCCGGTGCCAGACGGGTGATCTGCCCGTCGCTCTCCGCGGCGATGAGCGGACAGGCCTCGGAGATACCCGACCAGGAGACCAGCAGCCTTTGAAAGGGCCGCAAAACGCCCTTGAGGGCTGATTTCGGACCATTGGCGCCGCGCGCGAACAAGGTGAGCCGTCCATGCTCGGCGGTGAGCACCTCCACGATGCGGCTGGTGTCCCGATAGGCGTACTGGTGCAAAACGTAGGCCGGTGCCAGCCATACGCGCCGCGTGCTCTTCACAACGTGTCGTACCCAAATTGGCGCAATGCCATTTCGCTGTCGGCCCAATTTTCCTTGACCTTGACCCAAAGCTCCAGATGCACGGAACGCTGCCAGAGGTCATTGAGCTCGATGCGCGCCAAGCGGCCGATTTCCTTGAGGCGCTCGCCGCCCTGGCCGATCACGATGGCCTTCTGTCCCGCGCGCTCGACCCAGATGACCGCATTGATCATAATGCGATTGTCCTCATCCGCAAAGCGCTCGATCTGCACGTTGATGCCGTAGGGCAGCTCCTCGCGCAGCTTCAGGGTCAGCTTTTCACGCACGATCTCAGCGGCGTGAAAGGGCTCGTCGCGATCGGTCAGCACATCCGGGGCGAACAGCGGCGGCGACACCGGCAGCCGCGAACCGACCAGGTCGACCAAGCGGTTGAGATTGTCCGATTGCAGCGCCGAGACGGGAATGATGCCCGAGGCGGGTACGCGCGCGGTCATCTCCTCGAGGAAGGGCAGCATCTGATCCTTCGGGAACACGCGATCGACCTTGTTGACGACCAAGAACAGCGGCTGTTTCAAGCCCCGCACCCGCTCCCACACCCACTCGTCTTCCTCGGTGAAGCGCATGGCTTCGATCACGAACAACACCACGTCGGCATCCTGCGAGGAGGATATCGCAACCCGGTTCATGTATTGATTCATGACCCGGCGGGTCGATTCGTGCAGGCCCGGCGTATCCACCAACACCAGCTGCGCCTCGGGACGATTGACCAATCCTAAGATCCGGTGCCGCGTGGTCTGCGGCTTGGCCGTCACAATGGTGATCTTGCGGCCCACCAGCGCATTGACCAGGGTCGACTTGCCGACATTGGGCCGGCCGACAATGGCGACGTGGCCGGCGCGAAAATTGGGGTCGCTCATGCGGGGCCGCGGATCTCTGCCGGCAGCAGGTCGATGACTTTGGCCGCGGCCAATTGCTCCGCGCGGCGCCGGCTGCCGCCCTCGGCCCTGGCGCCCACGCCGAACACGGGAACCTCGCACATCACGGTAAAGGTTTGCGCATGCGGATCGCCTCCAACCGCCGTCAGTGTATAGACCGGCAACGCCACTCCTCGCGCCTGCATCAGTTCCTGCAATCGAGTCTTGGGATCCTTCAAAGTTCCGGCCGCAGGCAGCGCCGAGAGCTTCGGCGCCATGATACGCGCAACCGCCGCCGCTGCCGCCTCGTATCCTGCGTCTAAAAATATGGCGCCCAGCATCCCCTCCAAGGCATCGGCCAGGATGGAGGCGCGGCGAAAGCCGCCGGTTTTCAGTTCACCCGGGCCCAAACGCAGAAATTCCCCCAATCCCAACTCCGCGGCAATCTGCGCCAGGCATTCGCCGCTCACCAACGAGGCACGCAATCGCGACAGATCGCCTTCGTCCGCCAGCGGGTGCGCATCGTAAAGCAGCCGCGCGACGGCACAATTGAGAATGGAGTCGCCAAGGAATTCCAGGCGCTCGTTGTGATCCGCGGCCGCGCTTCGATGCGTCAGCGCCGTGTGGCAGAGCGCGGGCGCCCTGAATACATGGCCGAATGAACGCTCGACCCAATCCGCCAGTTCATCCGGCTTGCCCAGTGGAATCACCGCACCTTCACGGTCTTTTCGAAATGCACGCTGAGCGAGACGTTGGCCACGTAGGGCACGGCATCGTCGTAGGCCACATGCATCTGCACGCCATCGCTATCTCGCGTAATTTCGATATCCTTTACGGTAACGCCTGTCGGGTCTTCAATATTGAAGTGCCGATCGATCAGGTTGCGTATCGCCTGCGGGTCGGGATTCTCGCCCTTGACCTCGGTGGCCACCGATTCCATGGTGCGCGCAATTTTCATGTAATTCAGGTACAGGGGCGCCAGCCGGATGCCGGCATATACGACCACACCCACCAACGCGAGGATGCAGAGCAATCCGATAAAGGTCATGCCGTGCTGGCGGTTACGCATAAAACCTCCCTATAAGAGCCCTATTCAATCTTATTTCCGACCCTTCTCCAGAGAGGTCCGTCACGAGTATCAAGATTAAGCCAAATTCGCACCGCTTTACCCACCAGATTCTGCTCCGGCACGAATCCCGGCGCATCCGGTTCGTCGAGCCAACGGCTGTCCTTGCTGTTATTGCGGTTGTCGCCCATGAAGAAATAGTGCCCGGCGGGCACCACCCATTCCCCGGATTTCACGCTGCCGTTCGCAAACATGATGCGGTGGCGCTTGGCATCGAGCTGCTCGAAGGCCGTCGGGACGCCGGTGTAATTCCACAGGTCCTGCTTCGGGCCGGTATAAGACGGCCCCGGTGTCTGCGCCATGAGCTTGCCGTTGACGTAGAGCTCATTGTTTTCGTCGACCCGGATACGATCGCCCGGCAGTCCGACGAGACGCTTGATGTAGTTGATTTTGGGATTGGGCGGGAGGCGAAACACGATCACGTCGCCCCGTTGGGGCGTGCCGGTGGCGAACACCAGCGTGTTGCTGACCGGCAGACGCAAGCCGTAGGAGTACTTGCTCACGAAGATGAAATCGCCATCGTACAAAGTGGGCATCATGGAATCGGACGGGATGCGAAACGGCTCGAACAGGAACGAGCGGATCACCAGCACCAGAATGATGACGGGGAAGAACGAGCGCGCGTACTCGACCGCAATGGGCTCACGCACCCGCTCCGCGGGGGTTCCCGCCGAGGCTGCGGCTACTCTGCGGCGGCGCGCAAAAAATGCGGCGTCCGCGGCCCAGATGATGCCGGATACGGCGCCGACGGCCACCAGCATGAGACTGAAATCAACGGCTTCGTAGCGAAACAGGCGCCAGAGCATGGCCAATGCCAGCCCGACCAAGGCATAGCCCGCGAGTTTCGGCAGCAAGGGCTCTTCGGCGCTGGTCGCGCCCGGATCGCGCCGCGGTCTCAAGAACCAGCCGTCGATCAAGATCACCAGCACGCAAGCGGCGCCGGCGAACAACAGCCCTAAGAAAATACGATCACCATCATTCACGAAATACCCCCAAGGTAGTCAATATCACGCCGTGCGATCAACTGGTCTTTTTGCCGACTTGCAAAACCGCGAGAAAAGCCTCTTGCGGAATTTCGACCTGGCCGACCTGCTTCATGCGTTTCTTGCCGGCCTTTTGCTTTTCGAGCAGCTTGCGCTTGCGCGTGATGTCGCCGCCGTAGCATTTGGCCAGCACATTCTTGCGCATCGCCTTGACGCTGGCGCGCGCGATGATGTGGCTGCCGATCGCGGCCTGCACGGCGATGTCGAACATCTGCCGCGGTATCAGTTCCTGCATCTTGTCCACCAATTCGCGGCCGCGCGCATAGGCGTTGTCCCGATGCACGATGAGCGACAGCGCATCGACCGCATCGCCGTTGATCAAGACATCCAGCTTGACGAGCGGCGCCGTTTGAAAATGACTGAATTCGTAGTCGAACGATGCATAGCCGCGGCTCGAGGACTTCAGCCGGTCGAAGAAATCGAGGACGATTTCCGCGAGCGGCAATTCGTACTGCAGTGACACCTGGCTGCCCAGGAACAGCATCTTTTTTTGCACGCCGCGCTTCTCGCTGCAGAGAGTCAGCACGGCGCCGACATGGTCCGGCGGCACCAGGATGTTGGCGATGATGATGGGCTCGCGCAACTCTTCGATCCGATCCTGCGGCGGCAGCTTGGTCGGATTGTCGACGTTGATGACCGACCCGTCGGTCAGCAGCAACTCGTAGATGACGGTGGGCGCGCTGGTGATCAGATTGAGGCCGTACTCGCGCTCCAGCCGCTCCTGGACGATGTCCATGTGCAGCAATCCCAAGAAGCCGCAGCGAAACCCAAACCCCAGCGCGGTCGACACTTCCGGCTCGAAGTGCAGCGCGGAATCATTGAGCTTGAGCTTCTTGAGCGCGTCGCGGAATTGCTCGTAGTCGTCGGAACTCACGGGAAACATGCCCGCGAAAACCCGCGGTTGCACTTGCTTGAAGCCGGCAAGCGGCTGTTGCGCCGGATTGTTCTCGAGGGTAATGGTGTCGCCCACGGGGGCACCGTCGATCTCCCTGATTCCGGCGATGACGAAGCCCACCTCGCCGGTTTCCAGCGACTCGCGGGTCACCGGTTTCGGCGAGAACCGTCCGAGCTTGTCGATCTGATGACTGCGGCCGGTGGACATCACGCGGATTTTTTCCCCGGTGCGCAATGCCCCGTTCATCACCCGCACCAAGGACACCACGCCCACATAGTTGTCGAACCAGGAATCGATGATCAATGCCTGCAAGGGACCGTCCGGATCGCCCTTGGGCGCCGGAATTCGCTTGACCAACTGTTCCAGCAAGGCATGCACGCCTTCGCCGGTCTTGGCGCTCACCAGGGCCGCGTCCTCTGCCGGGATGCCGATGATCTCCTCGATTTCGTGAATGACTTTGGCCGGATCGGCCGAAGGCAGATCGATCTTGTTGATGACCGGCAGCACCTCCAAGCCTTGCTCCAGCGCCGTGTAGCAGTTGGCGACGCTCTGGGCTTCGACACCCTGCGCCGCATCGACCACCAGCAGCGCGCCTTCGCAGGCCGCGAGCGAACGGGAGACTTCATAGGAGAAATCGACATGTCCCGGCGTGTCGATGAAATTCAGCTGATACAACTCGCCCGTGACGGACTGGAAACCCAGGGTCACGCTCTGCGCCTTGATGGTAATGCCGCGTTCTCGCTCCAAGTCCATGGAATCGAGCACCTGGGCCTGCATCTCGCGCGCGTCCAGTCCACCGCACTCCTGAATGAACCGGTCGGCCAACGTCGACTTGCCGTGGTCGACATGAGCAATGATGGAAAAATTGCGGATATTCTTCATCTAGACCGGAGCTATAGCCTGCGTGGGCAAACCCAGCATTATACCGGTCGGCGATGATGCGCGAGGGTCTTATCCACTTCTTCGGGGTCCAAGCGGCCGTGGCACAGCAATTCCCCGGCAAACAGGAGCACCGGAATCTTGTGCCCGTAGCGCGCCCGCGCCTCGAGGTCCAGATCGACGTCGACGACATCGACGGGGATCCCTTTCGCCGCAGGCAAGGCCTGTAGCTCGATCAGCATTTCCTCGCACAGGCCGCACCCGGGACGGGAGTACAGCAGGAACCGCTCGCGGTCAATGACGAGGAATCTCGCCGCCGCTGGAAATCTTCACTGAATGGGCAATGAACTCAACCGTTTGAGCGGGAACCTCGCCCACCGCTGTAACTTGATGACCCTGCACGATGGTGGAGAACGCGTAGCCGGAGCCGACCCGGGCCAATCCTTGCATCGGAGGCGGCGTAGGAGAATCCGGTGCCGTTGCAACGCCTGCATCGGAGATGCGTTGCTCTTCGACGAACACCGACACCGTCGCCAATCCGTCCGAATAGACCAAGTGGCTTGCAGGAACCGACGCGTCTCCGAGCGTTTGCGCACCTTGTACCGTCAGACGGAAACCCGGCGGCAGTTGGCTGGCGCGGTAGGCCGCCAAGGCCGCGGAGGCATTGTCGACCGCCGGACCTTGACGTACCCAGCGCATGCCGTCCGTGCGCACGGTCGGCGCCAAATCGCTGTCCGGAATGCTTTCGGGCATGTCCAGCCGCGCGAAGAATATTTGCTCGAGAACCGTGCCCCGCGAATCGCATAGTTGCGTCTTGAGGGGCATGGCGGTCTTTTCATCCAACCACAGGCGGTAGCCGAAGCGGAACTGATCCTTGGGGTTCACGGCAATGACCCGCGCCGCCCGGCCGAGAATGTGCGCCGCCGGCAACGCCTCGATGCGATAAAAATCGCTGACGCTCGAGTCAAACTGGGGCAAGGAACCCAGGAACGGCCCCCTATCCTGACGCGGCTCCACCAGCACGGTGTGTTGATCCGGCAGATAGCAGGTCAGCTCGTCGTTCGCGCGCACGAATTCGCGTCCCGAGCCGTCCAGGGATTGCAGCCGCTCCGTCACGCGCCCCGAGCGCACCCGGTGGACGATGCGCATGGTCTCGACCCGGCCCCCGCTGATATGAAAAAACGTGCCGTCGTAGTTGCGGGTGGCGAGCGCCTTGTTCATCCTTTCGAGCCATGCGCGCGGCTCGTCGGCGCCGCGAGCCTGTGGAACGGCGCTGAGCAACGCCCCAACCAAGGCGCAAGGAACGAGCCAATAGGCCCGGGTTGGCACAGATTGCGTCATGGAGCGACGCGGGTGTCCGGTGTCAGTGAGGGTTGCGCCGCCGGTTGGCCCGGTGTGAATTGCGGCTCTTCGTCCTCGATCAGCAAATCCGCCAGCACGCCGCGCTGGCCCAAGCCGGAGGAGTACTTACTGTGCGCGAAAACATAATTCGTCAAACGGGCCGGCGCAATCGCTGACGGTACCTCCGTCGAGGCCGCGGGTACGGTATAGGAAAGGGCTTCGCGGGGTCCGCCGCCCCCCTGAACGGGCAATTGATTCGGAGCGGTTACCGTCGATGATCCGACCGTCGGAGTTGCGACCACGTTTTGGGCCGTGACGACAGAGGCGCCTTTCACCCCCGGGGCAATCGCGCGCTGCTGCAGAGCAACTATTGCGACCGTGGCGACGCCCGCCGCCACGGTGACGCCCGCCAGCGGTCGCCACCAGCGCGGCGCGCGAGCCTGTTGTGCGTGCGCGGCCGCCTGCGCCGGCTCGCCGTCGATGGCGTGATTTACCCGGGAAGCGAAGCCTCGGGTCAAAATCGGGGAGCCGCCGCCGCGCAGCGCCTCGCCGATGAGCGCATATCGCCCGAAACTCTCGCGCAGCTCGCCGTCTCGAGTCAGGCGCTTCAGCAGCAGTTCGGTCTCGGTGTTCGGCAACTCGCCGTCGAGAAACGCCGAGACTTGTTCACGAATTTGTTCGCTCATGTGTCCTCAGGCCTTCCTAAGCCACCATCAAAAATCGGGCGCAGCTTTTTGTCAATCGCTTCTCGCGCTCTGAAGATCCGAGAGCGCACCGTACCTACCGGGCAATCCATCGTCTGGGCAATATCCTCGTAACTTAAGCCTTCCAATTCGCGCAGCACAATGGCGGTGCGCAGGTCCTCGGGTAGATTTTCGATCGCCCGATTCACGGTTTCACGGATCTCGTCGGTGAGCAACAGTCCTTCCGGCGTCTCGGATTCGGCAAGGCGGGCATGCAGGTCGTATTGCTCGGGGTCTTGCAAATCCAGATCGTAGTCCATCGGCCGGCGCTTGGTCGCCACCAGGGCATTCTTGGCGGTGTTGATCGCGATTCGGTACAGCCAGGTGTAGAAGGCACTGTCGCCGCGGAACGATTGCAGCGCGCGGAACGCCTTGACGAAAGCCTCTTGTGCGATGTCTTCCGCTTCAGTTGCATCGTGCACGTAACGCATGATCAGCTTCAGCACCTTGTGCTGGTATCGCAGTACCAATAAATCGAACGCCGCGCGCTCACCGCGCTGGACTCTTTCGACCAGTTTGAGGTCACTCTCCTCGACGCTCATGGGTGATCACAAACCGGCGAGCGTAAACCTACGCCTGTCGCGATAGACCGGTCGCGGGTGGAAAAGTTCGACCATTCGCTACCTAAGATGATTAAACGTGAATTTGCGCACACGATGGATTCTATCAGCCGTCCAGGGCCGCGTTGGCCAGACGACGGGGAATGCTTTAGACAGGCTCCTAGGCAGAGGGGTTTGCGGTAATCCGTTCTATGAGTACCGCCAGGAGCTCAGGAGGCCGTTCCGACCCCAGGCAATAGGCATAAATCTCAGGGTCGGGGGTTTCCAACAAGCGCCGGAATGCTTCCTGCTCCTCAGGCGGCGCGGCGTAAAATCGCTCGTCCATGTAGCGGCTCAGCAAAATATCGAGCTCTTTCATTCCCCGCCGGCAGCGCCAGCGCAATCTGCCTTCCTCCGCAGCCATCAGTAACGCCGGTGCAGCATCATCTGCTTGATCTCGGCAATCGCCTTGGCGGGGTTGAGGTCCTTCGGGCAGGCCTCGGCGCAGTTCATGATGGTGTGGCAGCGATACAGACGAAAGGGATCTTCAAGATCGTCCAGGCGCTCGCCGGCCGCCTCGTCGCGGGTGTCGACGATCCAGCGGTAGGCGGCGAGCAGCGCCGCGGGCCCCAGATAGCGGTCGCTATTCCACCAATAGCTCGGGCAGCTCGTGGAACAGCAGGCGCAGAGAATGCAGGCGGAGGGCCGGTCCACCTTCTCCTGGTCCTCCTTGGACTGCAGCCGTTCGCCGTCCGGCGGCGGCGGCGTACGGGTCTGCAGCCAGGGCTTGATCGAGGCGTATTGGGCGTAGAAATTGGTCAGATCGGGCACCAGGTCCTTGATGACCGGCAGATGCGGCAACGGATAGATCTTGATATCGCGTTTGACCTCGTCGCAGGCGCTGATGCAGGCCAAAGCGTTCCTGCCGTCGATATTCATGGCGCAAGAGCCGCAGATCCCTTCGCGGCAGGAGCGGCGAAAGGTCAACGTGGTGTCGATTTCATTTTTGATCTTGATCAGGGCGTCCAACACCATCGGACCGCAGTGCTCCATGTCGACTTCGTACGTGTCGAGCCGCGGATTTTCCCCGGCATCGGGGTCGAAGCGATAAATCTTGAAGACACGGATCTTGGTGGCGCCGGCAGGCGCCTTGTAGACCCGCCCTTCCTTGCGGATTTTGGAATTGGCCGGAAGCGAAAACTCAGCCATCGAAATTCCTCTCCTTAAACTTTCAAGGACGGGGTCGTCCTCGACCCCGTGGATCCGGCGCGCAAGCGCCTAATAAGTCCGCGCCTTCGGGGGTATCGATTCGACCTCGTCGGTCAAGGTGTTCAAATGCACGGCTCGATAGTCGAACCGGCTGTTGCCGGCGGGGTCAACCCAGCAAAGCGTGTGCTTCAGCCATTTCTGATCGTCTCGATTGGGAAAGTCCTCGCGCGCTTGGGCGCCGCGGCTTTCCGTGCGAATTTCCGCCGAATGCAGCGTGGCAATCGCCTGACCCAGCAGATTGTCCAGCTCCAGGGTCTCGATCAGATCGCTGTTCCATACCATGGAACGATCGCTGACGCTCACGTCCGAAAACGATGCAAAAACGGCCGCCAGCTTGCGCTTGCCTTCATTCAAGGTTTCCGCGGTGCGAAACACGGCGGCGTCGCTTTGCATCACGCGCTGCATCGCCAAGCGGATGTCCGCCGTACGTTGCGAACCCTTGGCATGACGCAGCTTGTCGAGGCGTTCGACGGCGGCCGTGGCCGCGTCTGCCTTGAGCGCTCGATGCGGCGTCCCGGGTTTCAGCACGCGCGCGCAGTGCTGCGCAGCCTCGCGGCCGAAGACCACTAGGTCGAGCAGCGAGTTCGATCCCAGCCGGTTCGCACCATGCACGGAGACGCACGCCGCCTCGCCCACCGCCATGAGGCCGGGGACCAGCCGCTCGCCATCGACGGTTCGGGCGACGGCCTCGCCCTGCACGTTGCAGGGTATGCCGCCCATGTTGTAGTGCACGGTGGGCAGCACCGGTATCGGTTCTTTGTTGACATCGACGCCGGCAAAGATGCGCGCGGTTTCAGCGATGCCCGGCAGGCGTTCCTTGATGACCGCCGGACCTAAGTGTTCCAAGTGCAGGTCGATGTGATCGTGGAGCTTGCCGACGCCGCGGCCCTCGCGAATCTCAACGGTCATCGCGCGGCTGACGACATCTCGGGACGCCAGGTCCTTGGCATTCGGCGCGTAGCGCTCCATGAATCGCTCACCGGTCGAGTTGGTGAGATAACCACCCTCGCCTCGCGAGCCTTCGGTGATGAGACATCCGGCGCCGTAGATGCCGGTGGGATGAAACTGCACGAACTCCATGTCCTGCAAGGGCAGGCCCGCGCGCAGCGCCATGCCGCCGCCGTCGCCGGTGCAGGTGTGTGCCGAGGTGCATGAAAACCACGCACGGCCATAACCACCGGTCGCCAGGATCACCTGGTGCGCGCGAAACCGATGCAGCTTGCCGTCGGACATATCCAACGCCACCACGCCCCGGCATTCGCCATTTTCCATAATGAGGTCGAGCGCGAAATACTCGATGAAGAAATTCGCTTCATGCTTCAAGGACTGCTGATACAGCGTATGCAGCATGGCATGGCCGGTGCGGTCCGCCGCCGCACAGGTGCGCTGCGCGATACCCTTGCCGAAGTGGGTAGTCATGCCGCCGAATGGCCGCTGGTAAATCCGTCCGTCCTCGGTGCGCGAAAAAGGCACGCCGTAGTGTTCCAGTTCGATGACGGCGGCGGGTGCCTCCTTGCACATGAACTCGATGGCATCCTGGTCGCCCAGCCAATCCGATCCCTTGACGGTGTCATACATGTGCCAGCGCCAATCATCCGCGCCCATGTTGCCGAGCGCGGCGGAGATGCCGCCCTGCGCGGCGACGGTGTGGCTGCGCGTGGGAAACACCTTGGTCAGGCAGGCGGTCGACAAGCCCGCCTCGGCCAGACCAAAGGTCGCGCGCAATCCCGCCCCGCCCGCCCCGACGACGACCACATCGTAGCTGTGATCGATGAATTTATAGTCGTTCATAGCCTGGAGAATCCGAACACAACGCGCAGAATCGCAAACATCGCGGCACCGCCGGCCAACACGTACAGAAATCTCAAGGTCATCAGCGTGAGCACTTTCATGCCGCTCGAGGCCACATAGTCCTCGACGATCACGATCGTGCCGAGATAGGAGTGATAGCTCAGTACGCCCACCAGCAGCACGGCCAAAAAACCGGTGACCGGCACCGACAGCCAGGTTCGAACCGTTTCGTAATCAAAATCCGGCAACGTCAAGAGGGAAAAGACGAACCACACGGTCAGGGGAACAAGAGCCACCGCGGTCACCCGCTGCGCCCACCAATGTGCCGTCCCGTCCTTGGCGGAACCCAGTCCTAGTACGCGACTCAAGGGGCTGCGCAAACTCATGACAGACGGGGCCAAACCCAAGCGGCGACGCACAGCGTCAAGACAACGGCCCCCAGCACGGCGAACCAGCCGCTCAGGTGCCGTGGCGTGCGCTCGAAACCCCTGCCGGCATCCCAGAACAAATGGCGCACGCCATTGAGCAGATGAAACAAGAATGAGAATGTCCAACCCAGCAGCACGATGAGCCCTACGGGTGTGCCGAAAAAGCGGCCGGCGGCCGCATAGGAATCCGGCCCTGCGGCCAGCGACACCAGCCAATAACTCAAGGCAATGAGGCCGACGCCCAATGCGGCACCGGTGAAGCGATGCAGAATCGACAGGGTGTTGCCGATCTGCCAACGATAAATCCAGACGTGCGGGGATGTGGGACGGACGCGTACGGGCATCACTTGCTCCTTGCGACTGACGTTGGGCGCAAAGCGCAGTTAAAAATCGATGCAGCGGCCACGGAGTTCCCAATCGCCAAAACGCGTCGGCTCCGGGCCCTCGCGTCCGCCGATCTCATTCGGAGGCTTTGCCTCGGGCGGCTTGACCTCAGCGGGGGGCGTCGAAGGCAGTGAATCTTCGGGAGTCGACATCACAGATGAAAGTTTGCCAGAAATCAGGGGCAAACGGTGCACTCTGGGAAGGGCAGCCGCCGCGCGCAACGCTCGAACAGGCTCCTGGGGTTGACATCGCGTCCGCCGCTCCCATCTTATATGGAATGACAGCAGCTTCCGCATCGTCAGGCCGACTAGCGCATTTGGGCATCCTGCGATTCACGGGCGCGGACGCGCTTTCCTTCCTGCAGGGTCAGGTGTCCAACGACACGCAACGACTGACCGACAACACGCCGGTGTTGGCTGCGTATTCCAGTGCGCAGGGCCGCGTGCTGGCACTCATATATCTGTTGCCGCATTCGAGCGGCGTGGCGGCAATACTGCCTCGCGAGATTCTCGCGCCCACTCTGGAGCGCCTGCGCAAATTCATATTGCGCGCCAAGGTGCGCATCGAAGACGCGGGCGAAACCCTGGTCGTGGCGGGGCAATTCGGCGGAAGCCCCACGGCCAATTCCCGCTACGTTGAACACAACGGCATCGGTACCGCCCCGGTCGGTCCTGATCACAATCGTTACTGGATCATCGGCGCGCCGGACAAGCTCGCCGCGGCCGATGCCACCGCCGCTAAACGCTTCGAAGAGGAATGGCGGCTCGCGGACATTCGCGCCGGCCTGCCGCAGGTCTATGCGGCAACCAGCGAAGCGTTCGTCGCGCAAATGCTGAATCTCGACCTGCTGGACGGCATCAGCTTTACCAAGGGCTGCTACACCGGACAGGAAATCATCGCGCGCACCCAGCACCTGGGAAAGATCAAACGCCGCCTGTTTCGCTTGAGCCTGCCCGCGGGGACATGGAGCATCGGGCAAGCCTTGCGTTTGACGGATGGCCGTCAAGGACGGCTCACCGAAGTGGTCCAGAGCAACGGGCAGAGCGAGGGGCTTGCGGTGCTGAACGTCGAACCCTCGACCGGCGGCAGCGACGCGGGCGAGCCGCTGGTCGAGGCCGTTGAACTGCCGCTGCCCTACGATCTACTCGGGCCGCATGTGCGGGAATAACAGCACATCGCGGATCGACGGCGAGTTCGTGTACAGCATCACCAGCCGATCGACGCCCAACCCCAAGCCCGCGGCCGGCGGCATGCCATATTCCAGCGCGCGAATGTAGTCCGCATCGTAGTACATCGCTTCCTCATCTCCGGCATCCTTGCGGCTGACCTGGTCTTTGAATCGCTGCGCCTGGTCTTCCGCGTCGTTCAACTCTGAAAAACCATTCGCCAGCTCGCGGCCGCCGATGAAGAACTCCCATCGATCGGTGATGAAGGGATCCTGATCATTGCGCCGTGACAAGGGCGACACCTCGGCAGGGTACGCGTAGGCAAACGTCGGCTGGATCAGGGTATGTTCGCCGGTCCTCTCGAATATCTCGATTTGCAGCTTGCCGGGACCATCGCCGTCCTTGTAGGGAATTTTCATCCGATCGCACACCCGGCGCAAGTACGCGGTATCGCGCATCGACATCGGATCAAGCTCCGGGTTGTTCGCCAGAATGATGTCTTCGATGCTCATGCGGGCGAAACTCTTCGACAGGTCGATCTCGGTACCCTGATACTGCAGCGTGCGCGAGCCGATCAGCGTATCCGCGAGACCTTGAAACAGCTTTTCGATCATTTCCATCAGATCGCTGTAGTCCGCATAGGCCTGGTACAACTCGAGCATGGTGAATTCAGGGTTGTGCTGCGTCGAGACGCCCTCATTGCGGAAATTTCGGTTGATTTCATACACCCGCTCGAAGCCGCCCACGGTCAAGCGCTTCAAATACAGTTCGGGTGCGATGCGCAGGAACATGTCCGCATCGAGCGCATTGTGATGCGTCTTGAAAGGACGCGCCGCGGCGCCGCCGGGAATGGGGTGCAGCATGGGCGTCTCGACCTCGAGGAAGCCGCGCGCATCGAGGAACGCCCGCAGGTAGCGCACGATCGCCGTGCGCATCTCGAACACGCGGCGGCTCTCCTCGTTCATGATCAGATCGACATAGCGGCGCCGGTACCGTGTCTCGGTATCGGTCATGCCGTGCCATTTGTCGGGCAACGGGCGCAGCGACTTGGTAAGAAGCACGGCGCGATCGACCTTTACCGTCAATTCGCCGGTCTTGGTCAGGAACAGCACGCCCTCGACGCCGATCACATCGCCGATGTCCCAGGTTTTGAAGTCCTCGTAAGTTTCCTGCAGCGTGTCGCGTTCCAGGCGCAGCTGAATTCCGCCGCTGCCGTCTTCGATCTTCGCGAAACTACCCTTGCCCATGACATTCTTGCGGCGCAGGCGGCCGGCGACACTCACCCGGATCTGCTCGGCCGCCAGCGCCTCGGGTGATTTGCCGCCGTAGGCGGTCAGAAGATCCGCTGCCAACGCATTGCGGCGAAAGTCGTTGGGGAAGGCGATGCCGCGCTCGCGCAGTTTGGCAAGCTTCGCTCTGCGCTCGGCGATCAAATGATTTTCGTCTTGGTCGCTCATGCTTCTAGGTTACAGAGCCGCTCATGGCCTCTAGGTTACAGACCCTGCTTTAAACTGGCTTGCATGAATTCGTCCAGCGCGCCGTCCAAGACCGCGGTGGTATTGCCGATCTCGACGCCGGTGCGCAAATCCTTGATACGCGATTGGTCGAGGACATAGCTGCGAATCTGGTTGCCCCAGCTCACGTCCGATTTGGAGTCCTCGAGCACCTTGGCGGCGGCATTGCGCTTGTTGAACTCGAGTTCGTACAGCTTGGCCTTGAGCATTTTCATCGCCGTGGAGCGGTTCTTGTGCTGGCTGCGTTCACCCTGGCAGGCGACCACGATACCGCTCGGCATATGCGTGATGCGAACCGCCGATTCGGTCTTGTTGACGTGCTGCCCGCCCGCCCCGCTCGACCGATACACATCGGTGCGCAGGTCCGCGGGGTTGATCTCGATGTCGATGTCGTCGTCAACCTCGGGGGAGACGAACACGGATGCGAACGAGGTATGCCGGCGGTTGCCGGAATCGAACGGCGACTTTCGCACCAGGCGGTGGACCCCCGTTTCGGTGCGCAGCCAGCCATAGGCGTAGTCGCCGATCATCTCGATGGTCGCGCCCTTGATGCCCGCCACTTCGCCGGGGCTTTGATCGATGATTTCGGTCTTGATGCCATGCGCGTCGGCCCACTTCAGGTACATGCGCAGCAGCATCGCGGCCCAGTCCTGCGCCTCGGTGCCGCCTGCGCCCGCCTGAATATCCAGAAACGCATTGTGCGAGTCCATCTTGCCGGGAAACATGCGCTGAAACTCGAGCCGCTCGACTTCGGCGGCTGAGCGGCTCACATCGGCCTCGATCTCGGCGGCGGTCGAGGCGTCCGACTCCTCGGCCGCCAGATCGATCAGTTCGGCGGCGTCGTTCAGACCGCGTTTCAGGCGATCCAGCGTGGCGACCACCTGTTCGAGTTGCGCGCGTTCCTTGCCCAGCTCCTGCGCTCGCTCCGGGTTGTCCCAGATGCCCGGCTGCTCGAGCTCGCGCGTTACTTCCTGAAGACGCTCGTTCTTGTTGTCGTAATCAAAGATACCTCCTCAAGGAATCGGTGCGTTCCTCGAGATCTTTGATCGATCGCTTGATTTGATTGATTTCCATGGCGGCGAATCCTAGCACACTGATCACTCGAGCCTGAGGTGCTGGCAGTTCAACTGCACTTGGGAAACACCGCGGTACTCGTTGATCTCGAGGCGATACACCAGCTGGATCGCGGCGCCGTCGCCGATGCCGGCATCTTCCGAGGCGCCGCCGACATAGCCGAACGCGATGGCCTCGAGGCTGTTCGCGCCGGCCTGGGGCAGGCGCAGGCGCATTTTCATGTGCTTGTCGCCGACGATCCTCGCCTCCTCGACGATGAAGGATCCGTCAAACACCGGTTCCGGGAATCCCTGGCCCCAAGGGCCGGCGCTGCGCAGCGCTGCGGCGGTATCGATGCAAAGCTCGGCCGCGCTCAAGGGCCCGTCCGAGTAGACCGCGCCGCTGAAGGCTTCGCGATCCGCGCGCGCCGCGATCTCCGCGGCAAATGCGACCTTGAAGGCCGGCAGATTCGCCTCGCGCAAAGTGAGGCCGGCGGCCATGGCGTGTCCGCCGAACTTGTCGATGAGATCCGGCCGCTGTGCCGCAACGCTGCCGAGAGCGTCCCGAATGTTGATGCCCGGTACGGAGCGCGCCGAACCGCGCAGCGATCCGTCCTCGGCTCGAGCAAAGGCAATGACCGGCCGGTGCAGCCGGTCCTTGATCCGGCCGGCGACCAAGCCCACCACGCCCTGATGCCAGCTTTCATCGAAAAGACAAATCCCCATCGCTTCTTCCGCAGCGCTATCGCGCAGCTGCCCGGCAAGCTCCACGGCCTCGAGCTGCATCCGCTGTTCGATATCGCGGCGCTCGACGTTGAGTGTCGCGAGCAAACCGGCCAGGCGTGCCGCTTCCTGGGGCTCATCGGCCAACAAGCAGGCGATGCCGACGCTCATATCGGTCAAACGCCCCGCGGCGTTCAGCCGGGGCGCGACGGCGAAGCCCAAATCGGCGGCGGTGAGTTGTTCGCAGTGGCGCCCGGCGGTTTCGAGCAGCGCGCGAATCCCGGCTACGCAGCGGCCGGCGCGAATGCGCTTGATGCCCTGCGCGACCAGGATTCGATTGTTGCGGTCGAGGGGAACCATGTCGGCCACGGTGCCCAGTGCCACCAAATCCAAATACTCCGCCGCCCGGAAGCTCTCCTCGCCCAGCGCTCTGGCCAGCGCGGCGACCAGATAAAACGCCACGCCGACCCCGGCCAGGGCGGGACTCGCGAATCGGCTGCCCGGCAGATTGGGATTCACGATCACCGCGGCGCGCGGCAGCGTCGCGCCCGGCAGGTGATGATCGGTGACGAGCACCGGCACGCCGATTTCGCGCGCCGCTTCCACGCCGGCGACGCTCGACACGCCATTGTCCACGGTGACGATCAGCGACGGCGCACGCGTGGCAGCGAGCGCCACGATTTCCGGCGTCAGACCGTAGCCAAAGCGAAAGCGGTTGGGAACCAAGAAGTCGACGTGCGCAAAATGCATACGCTTGAGGGCGCGGACAACGAGCGCGGTGCTGGTGGCGCCATCCGCATCGAAGTCGCCGATTATGAGCACCCGGCCTGCCGCGCGATGCGCCGCCAACAGCCGCGTCGCCGCCTCGAGACCTTCCAAAGATCCCACCGGCAACAGGCGATCCAACGACAGGTCCAGTTCAGAATCGCTGGCGATGCCGCGCGCCGCATAGACACGCCGCAGCACCGGATGCAGGTGCCCGGCAAAATCCGCGGAGATCCCCGGGGTGCGCCGGCGAATTTCCATTGCGCTCAAGCGAATGACTCCCACCATGGTCTCGATCGGCGCCAAAATCGCCGCAGTCCGCGCGCCGTCACGGTGAAACAGCGATCTTCGGCGGACAGTTGCAGCCGCGACAGGCGGCCGGCGCGCAACTTGTCGATCGCCGGGCGAAGCCAGCGC
>Ga0210406_10002234_pt1 | contig 22470 bp, 21 predicted proteins | sample IncBWC30MmetaG_FD_155454 | JGI IMG/M metagenome (GOLD analysis project Ga0210406, IMG submission 155454) | Forest soil microbial communities from Barre Woods Harvard Forest LTER site, Petersham, Massachusetts, United States - Inc-BW-C-30-M | ecosystem: Environmental > Terrestrial > Soil >...
CTCATCCTCTTGATCGCTCTCATCGCCCCATCCCTCTTCGGCCTGATCAGCAGCGAAGTCGGCGCACGCAAACCTGCCTTCCGCGGCCAGGGCTGGGCTCTTGCCGCGCTTCTCGGCATGGCCGCGCTCTGGACCATTCGCTTTGTCGAGCACGACAAGGCCATCCAACTCGCACAGGCTGCCGACTACAAAGGCGCGCCCGTTCTGCGCGTGGCAGCCGACCCCTACCCGATCAACCCATTCAGCTGGCAAACCGTAGTCGAAACACCGCAGTTCTACCAGATCTCCACCGCCAACACGTTGAACAGCACCATCGCGACCAGCGATCGGGCAGACACAATCTACAAACCGCCCACCACACTCGCAACCCTCGTCGCCAAACGCAGCTGGCTCGGCGAAGTCTATCTCGACTGGTCCCAATATCCTGTCGTCACCGAAACAGGCACCGATTCCGACGGCCTCACCACCGTGTCTTTCCGCGACCTGCGCTTCTTTTACAACACCCCATTCTTCTCCGGGCGAGAAAAGACCCCACTTTCAGGCGCGGTCTATGTCAATACCGATCGCCGCGTCGTTCGCATGGAGATCAATGGCCGAATTCAGGACTAGGCGGAAGCACTTTGTTTTGTGCTGGGCATCCGATAGTAGCAGGGGGGCATTGACCACAAGGTCAGAAACACAAGGGCCAAAAGAGGTGCTGCAACGCCCGCCCGATGTCTTTGTTAAATGACCACTGAAAGTTGACAAAACCCCTCTCCAGACGGCCCCCATTTGCGCCGGCCAGATAGCGGCTCGCACCACAGGTACAAGCATAAAGTCTCTGTTTCTTAGACTTTGCGCAAAATATAAGGGGAGGGGGCCATTGCCAAAAGCACCATCAGGGTTACTCCTCTTCAACCGGCAGACTCGTCCCCCGCCGGCGATCGAACACCTTGCGCACCACATACGCCAGCAACACAACCATGACGATTCCGCTCACCCACAGCACATAATGCCGATGGGCATGAATGGTTCGCGTAATCGTTCCCAGAATCGCCGGTCCATACGTAATCGTAATAATCGCCCAAATTAGAAACCGTATAAATTTGCCCACCAGGATCGCGCTGAAGAACCACAGGGGCTTCATCTCAAACACGCCTGCGGCAAACTCGAACAGCTTCACCGGCGTGGGCGGCGGCATCATCGCCGGAACCATAATGGCGAGAAACTCTTGCTTCTCAAACCGGTCCCGCATCTGTTCGTAGCGCTGCCGGTTGATCCGCTTCAGCAGAAACAGCTCTCCACCCGCGCGCCCCAGATAGTAGGGCAACAGGCTTCCAACAGCCGAGCCAAACGCTGCCATGAAGCAATACAGCAGAAACCGCCTATGGTCATTCGCGACATAGTCGATAAGCAAAGCGTCGATGGGTACCGGTACCGTCGACGAATCGATAACCGCCAGGGCGCCGATCCCCCAGACGCCAAGCGGCTTCAGTGCCGCAAGCATTATGGCGTTCCATTTACTAAAAAGAGCAACAGGGGAGATCTTCACGGGGTATATCTCATTCTACCCGCGGTCCGCCCTTCCATGTTGATTCTCATCGGAAGAAGCGGGATGCTCCGTGCGTCCAGCCAACAGATCAAGCGCATGCGGCAACACAGGCAGAATCGCAGCCAAGGAACTCTTCGCCCCGGCCGGACTGCCCGGCAGATTCACGATCAGCGTCCCTCCAAGCGTTCCGCACACTCCCCGGCTCAGCACAGCCAGCGGAGTATGCTGCAGTCCCTCAGCACGCATGCGCTCCGCCAATCCGTCGACCATCCGTTCGCAGACCAGTCTCGTGGCCTCAGGCGTCACATCCCGCGCAGCCAGCCCCGTCCCCCCTGTAGTCACAATCAGACCCGCGCCGGCCGCATGACGCCGCAACGCCGCAGCAATCAAATCCAACTCATCGGGCAGAATCTCGGCCGCCACCACATTAACTCCTGCGGCATCCAACAATTGACGGACTGCGGGCCCGGACAGGTCGACCTGTTCCCCCCGCGAGCAGCGGTCGCTGATTGTCAGCACAACGGCGCGAACATCGGAAGAAATAGTCGGAGTCACGCCTCTCAGTCTAAGGGTTTCGCCCACGTTTTCAGAAACTTCCGTTCTTTCGCTTCTGCGCCCTAAGAAGCCTCAAAAATGAGAAAATAGAAGGGTCTATGCATCCGGGGCGTTCAACCCGAGATTCATAGACCGTTCGTAAACGAAACTTTCGTATCCCGCACCCGTCACACCACATAGCCCATGCCCACGCCCTCCCTCGAGACACCGCCCAACTCCGCTCCGCCCACCCAACCCATTAAGGTGCGCACCGGCCGCTACGGCGAACTCGAAGAGCACGAGCTCATCCATCTGCTCGACTCGCTCGACGACGAACGCTCCAAAGCACGCTTCCGCGAGTCCATCTACATCTCCATCATCATCTATATGGGGATCGTCTGGTTCCTCTTCTACGGTCCGCGCGTGCTCTTCCACCAACCGCGCCTGATCAGCCCCGTCGACGTTCTCAAGGAGCGCGATAAGCAGCTGACCTTCCTCGACACGCCTAAGGATCTGTCCCGGCTTACACCAAAGCCCAAGGCTATTCCTGAGAAGAGCCCCTCGCGGCAGCTCGATCAAAAGACGCTCCAGCAGTTGCGGGCGATGCGGAAAGCCGAAGCGCCCGCTCCAGCGCCGGCGCAGCCCGCCCCCGCGCAAGCCGCGCCCACCCCGCCCGCTCCACAGCCGCCGCCGCCCGCCCCACCCCCGACCCAGCAGGCCCTGGTCGAAGCACCCCGGCCGGCGCCGCCCACCCGTCCAAACTTCGGCAACCCGAATCAAAGCGCCGGTGACGCCATCCGCAAAGCCGCCCAGGACGCAGCCCACGACCGCGGCTCCGGAGATTACGCCCCGAGCGCTCCCGGTGGCGGCCGTCAAGACATGGGCGCCGGAGCCGAAATCCTCTCCGATACTCAGGGTGTCGACTTCGGTCCCTACATCAGAAAAATCCTTGGAGACATCAGGCGCAACTGGATCCCCCTCATCCCCGAAGAAGCCCGTCCGCCCCTCAACAAACAGGGCGAGACCCTCATCCGCTTCACTATCAGCTCCGACGGTCACATCACCGCCATGAACCTCGACGGCTCCAGTCAGGACACCGCCATCGACCGCGCCTGCTGGGGAGGCATCACCGGCGTCGGGCAGTTCCCCCCCCTTCCCGCAAACTTCAAGGGCCCGAACCTCGAACTCCGCGTCGACTTCTTCACCAACAAGCCGCTTCCGTAACTCAGTCTTAAAATCATCCAGCGACTGCACGTCGAACACAGACAGCTGGCAACTCTTCGAACCGATGCCACCACAGCCCATTCCTACAACAGCAGCTCGCCGGCAAACCGAACGCCGACGCCAGGTACGCGGTCTGCTCCTCCTGGCCTTTGCGATCCTGATCTTCAGCCTCCTCCGCGCAGGCACTCACACCATCTTTACGCCCGGTTGGTGGCGTCTGTGGTAACGCAGGTGCCATCGCCATGGTGACGGCGCGGGACCATCCTCTTATCGTCCTCGTCGGACCGACCGCCAGCGGCAAAACCTCTCTCGCCATTCGCCTCGCCGAGGAGTTCAACGGCGAGATCGTAAGCTGCGACTCCGTAGCCGTCTATCGCGAGATGGAGATCGGTACCGCCAAGCCCACGCGCGAAGAGCGCGCCCTCGTCCAGCACCACATGATCGACATCGTCTCACCCGATGAAGCCTGCACTGCAGGTGACTACAGCCGTCAGGCCCGCGAAGCCCTCACAGGAATTACTGAACGCGGCCACCTGCCCATCGTCGCTGGTGGCACCGGCCTCTACTTGCGCGCCCTCATAGACGGTCTCTTCCCCGCCCCACCCCAAAAACCAGGCCAGCGCGAACGCCTCCGCAAACTCGCCAAAACCAAAGGCCCCGCCTACCTTCATCGTGTCCTCGCCCGCCTCGATGCCTCCGCAGCCGCAGCCATCCACCCCAACGACGTCTCTAAAGTAGTCCGCGCCATCGAAGTCTCCCTCGCCGCAGATCAACCTCTCACCCAGCAATGGCAGAAAGGCCGCGACACCCTCACCGGCTATCGCATCCTGCGTCTCGGCCTCAATCCCCCGCGCGAACGTCTCTACGAACGCATCAACCAGCGCGCCGCCGCCATGTTCGACCGCGGCCTCATCGAAGAGACCGAGCGCCTGATCGCCCGCTACGGCGCCGACTGCCGCCCCCTCACCTCACTCGGCTACGCCGAAGCCACCGCCGTTCTGCAAAACGAGCTCACCCGAGAGCAGGCCGTAGCCCAGGCCCAGCAAGGCCACCGCAACTACGCCAAACGCCAGCTCACCTGGTTTCGCCGCGAACCCAACATGCACTGGCTCGAAGGCTGCGGCGGCGACCAGGACATCACGGACAAGGCCCTCCACCTCACATCCAGGTTTCTCTAGAAAAATCCCGTGCCGTAATCCAGTCTTGAATGCACGTCATCCGTGAAGATCTGCGTTTAAGCCTCTCCGTCATCCCACCTCGTACCGCTCATCTCGTTTTGGACAGACAACCTCCAGCTTGTACATCTTTTCAATCTCCAACTTCAACGCCTGCTGCGCGTCGGGCTCGCCATGCACCAGAAAGACCTTCTTCAGCGTCGGCACCACTGGCGCCATCCATTCCAGAAGCTCCCTCTGGTCCGCATGTCCACTCAGCTCACCGATAGAATCCACCTCCGCCCGCAGACGCATCGGCTCGCCAAAGATCCTCACCTCCGGCTGCCGCCGCACAATCGCGCGCCCCAGCGTGTTCTCCGCCTGAAACCCCGTAATCAACACGAGGTTCTTCGGATCTTCCACGCTGTTCTTCAAGTGATGCAGCACTCTCCCCGCCTCGCACATTCCCGAAGCCGCAATCACAATAAACGGCATATGCAGCCCATTCAGCGTCTTGCTCTCTTCTACCGTGCGGATATACCGCAGCCGCTTCCACCCAAACGGGTCTTCATGTAAATCCGCAAACGCGCGCGCCCCATCATCCCACTCCTCCTCATGATTGCGAAACACATCGGTCACATTCACCGCCAACGGGCTATCCACAAAGATCGGAATATCGGGAATCGCCTTCTCATCGATCAACTCATGCAGCAACAGCACCACCTGCTGCGTCCGTCCCACGGCAAACGCGGGCATCACGATATGCCCACCACGCTGCGCCGTGCGATTCACCAGATTTGCCAGCTTCTTCTTCACCGGCCCCAAAGGCTGATGCAGCCGATTCCCATACGTGCTCTCCATGATGAGATACTCCGCAGCCGGCGCCGCCTCCGGGTCCCTGATAATCGGCAGTCCCTTCCGCCCCACATCGCCCGAGAACAATAGCCGTGTTGTCTGCCCCTTCTCGCGAGCCTCCACCAGAACGCACGTCGACCCCAGCATGTGCCCTGCGTCAAACGTCGTAGTAGTAAATCCCGCGTCCGCCGTCGAGCCCGCCAGCAACTGCGGCGTATGCATCGTCACCGCCTTGAACTGCTGCACCGTCTGTTCCGCATCCGCCTGCGTGTAGAGTGGCGCCACCGCGTCGCCGTTTGCCGGAACGCCGATCGATCTCCTCCGCTGCGTCCTCCTGTTCACAAACTCAGCATCCGACTCCTGAATATGCGCGCTGTCCTTCAGCATCTTCTCGCACAAATCCACCGTTGAAGGCGTCGTATAAATCGGCCCGCGATACCCCTGCTTCACCAGCATCGGAAGATTGCCGCTGTGGTCAATGTGCGCATGCGAGAGCACCACGGCATTCAACTGCTCCGCAGGCAACGCAAGATGCTCATTGAGCTCACGAGCCTGCTGTCTATGCCCCTGAAAAAGCCCGCAGTCCAGCAGCACATTCTGTCCCGCGCATTCCAGATGGTGCGATGAGCCTGTAACCGTCTGTGCCGCACCCCAAAAATGCAGTCGAATCGCCATCCACATTCCTCCTGGACCCAAACCATCCTAACTGAAGAAAGAAAAGGTCTTTCAACGCCCAACAAAAAGCCCATCCGTAAGGATGGGCTTCTCCACCGCAACTTCAAACACAACTCAGGCGGGCTGGACGACAAGATTATCCGCCAGCTTGAAGCGAACGATCGACTCCGCCGGGATCTCAATATCCCGATTCCCCGTCAACCCACCCAGCGCCGTTCCTCCACCCGCACCAACCAGACCGCCAACCAGCAACCCAACTCCGCCAGTGGCCACACCCCCAACCAGCATCCCCAGTCCAGCACCCCCACCAATAAACGCCGCCGACCTCTTGCCCTTACCCTTCTTCGTCTGCGTCAAATCTCTCGTATCCAGCGCATACCGCGTTCCGTTCAACGTGAGATAGGTGAGCCGCAGCTCTAGTATCGAGCTGCCCTTAAAGTGTCCTCGCCGATGCGACGCAACCACCACGCCCATTACCGGCGAACCCCGCGGAATCACAACGCGATCGTTATCTCCCACCACCGGATCGACAACCTCGCCATCAAATCGGTCGCCCGCGTGGCTGGTTTTCACGCTGATGTGCTGATTAATCCGAATCGTCAGATTCGTTCCCGCGGCAATATTCACATCCGCAGGCCGGCTGATCGGCGCGCCACCAGGAGCAGGCGCAGGGACCGGCTGTCCCGAAGCATCCGTCTGCCCCGCGGTCACCGGTTGTCCCGTAGCCACCGGCGCGGTCGCCGGCGTATTCGCAGCCACTCCAGCAGCCGGAGTCACTGTCGTCGTTACTGCCTGCGTCGTCTGCCCGGGCACAGGCGGCTGAACTGTCGTAGTCGTCACATTTCCATTCTTGTCCGTAGAAACAACCTGCTGGGCCTGGCCTGTCGCAGCAGCCTGCTGTTTAGCCTTGTCAATCGCTGCGTCGTCCTTCGATTTACAGCCAGTCAGCATCACGAACGCCAACATCATCGCTGCTGCTGTTTTCCCTGAATATTGAAATTTCATCTGTGCCGTCCTCGTTCTTCGTTCCGATTTTTCCCGTGGGTGGCTCCCGCCAGGGTACAACCGCTTCTCTTCGTAAGATGCTGATTTCCCTCCAAAGACTACTCGGCCCACAAAGGTTTAAGATGATTTCCATGACTACCGCAGCAGCAAAACGCCCCCAGCTCGCCCACCTCACCGCCCAGCTCGACGACCTCCGCCAGCGCGGTACCTTCTTCAAACTGCGTGAACTGGACGACCAGCAGGCCCCCGTCTGCACCTATGACGGCAAGCGCGTCATCAACCTCGCCTCCAACAACTACCTCGGCCTCTGCAATCACCCCAGGCTCGAAGAAGCCGCCATTGCCGCCACAAAAAAATACGGCGTAGGCTCCGGCGCCGTCCGCACCATCGCCGGCACCATGCATATTCACATGGAGCTCGAAGAAAAGATCGCCGCGTTCAAGGGCGTCGAAGCCTGCGTCGTCTTCCAGTCCGGCTTCACCGCCAACGCCGGCACCGTCTCCAGCATCCTCGGCAAAGACGACTTCATCCTCTCCGACGAGCTCAACCACGCCAGCATCATCGACGGAGCCCGCCTCTCCAAAGCCAAGATCAAAGTCTTCCGCCACAAGGACGTCGCCCACGCCGAAGAACTCCTCCAGGAAGTCCAGAACCAACCCGGCCACAAGCTCCTCATCACTGACGGCGTCTTCTCCATGGACGGAGACATCGGCCCCGTCGACAAGCTCGCCGCACTAGCCGAAAAATACAACGCCATCATGATGGTCGACGACGCCCACGCCTCCGGAGTCCTCGGCCGCAACGGCCGCGGCTCCGTCGATCACTTCCACGTCACCGACAAGGTCGACATCCAGGTCGGCACTCTCTCAAAAGCCATCGGCGCCCTCGGCGGCTACGTCTGCGGCAGCCGCGACCTCATCGACTACCTCTACCACCGCGCCCGCCCCTTTCTCTTCTCCACCTCGCACCCACCCTCCGTCGCCGCAACCTGCATCGCCGCCTTCGACATTCTCGAAAACGAGCCCGATCGCATCCAGCGCCTCTGGGATAACACCCTCTACTTCAAGCAGCAACTCACCGACGCCGGCTTCGACGTAGGCGGCAACTCCACCCCAAAGAGCGAAACCCCCATCACCCCCATCATCATCGGAGATGGCCGCCGCACCATGGACTTCTCCCGCGCCCTCTTCAACGCCGGAGTCATGGCCACCGGAATCGCCTTCCCCACCGTCCCCGAAGGCAAAGCTCGCATCCGCACCATCATGACCAGCGAACACACCCGCGCCGAAATCGATCAGGCCCTCGAAGTCTTCTCCACCGTCGCAAAAAAGATGGGGATCCTTCCAGCCTGACAACAAGTTACCGGCGATCCTCCTTAGGAACTTACCTTTTATCGCAAATGTCGCGCAATATTGAATCTAATCCGAAGAATATCCGTCTTTAAGCTTTATGCCCCCTTGTTCTACTCACCGGCTCAGGCGGACTGGCCTGTCGGTCACCGCTCTCTTCATCCTCGGGGCACCGCTTACTCTCAGCGCGCAGCTGCTAGACTCCAGCAACTCCTCCTCAAGTTCCTCAAATGAATCGGCAAGCCTCGATCCCCCGGCCGTCTCGCTCGCCACCGCCTCGTTTTCTGCCCACGAACTCCCCGACGCCCCCGGCTATTTCCTTCAGCCGCAAACTCCCGAAACAACCCCAGCCTCCACAACCGTTCAGACAACCAACCCCGACGCCGTCAGTCCCAACGGCAACCAGCAGACCAAGCGCGTTCTGGGCATCGTGCCCAACTTTCGCTCCGTCTCCGCCGACGTCAAACTACCGCCCATGAGCCCGAAGGAAAAGTTCATCGTCGCCGGCAAGGACACCTTCGACTACTCCGCCTTATTCATCGCCGGCATCCAGGCCGGCTTCGCCATGAACAGTAAGTCCTACCCAGAGTTTGGCCAGGGCCTTAAGGGATACGGCCAATACTACTGGCACACCCTCGCTGACACGGCGAGCGAAAACTTCTTTGTAGGTGGCATTGGCCCCGTAGTCTTCAAACAGGACAATCGCTTCTACACCCTTGGCCACGGCACTTTCGGCAAGCGCAGTTTCTACGCCGTCACACGCGTCCTTGTCTCGCGGAAGGACGATGGAGATTCGACCTTCAACTTCTCGGAGGTCATCGGCTCCGGCGCCTCAGCCGGCTTCTCCACCCTCTGGTATCCCAAACAGTACCAGACCTGGACCAAGGTCGGTCAGAAGTGGCTCACCAGCGACCTCATCGACTGCTTCAACTTCTGGTGGAAAGAATGGTGGCCCACCGCCAACAAGTACGTCTTCCACACCCACTAACTGGTGTATTTGCTTCTGACGAAGCTGTTGCGATTCATTTTGCTGCAGCGGCTGTCTATCCTTTGCTGTCGTCCGGGATTGCTTCTGCCGCCAACTCAACCCTCGGATTGCGGTCGGTCGGCGATACTCAGGACATCAACATGCATCCTGTCGCTAAGCCCACTCCGGAGTAACAGTCCCAGCCCGCCCGGCCCCGCGCATGTACGTGGTAAATAGTTTCCTTTCTTGAGAAAAGGTCTTCCGGAAGACCGCAGAACGCGCCACGGGATTGGATTGAAGCTGGTTGGCGTGGTCAGCGCCTGAAACCCCATCTAACTTATTCTAAATGGTTTACTGCGAAGAATTGCGCCTTCCTTCCGGGCCCGCAATTTCGAGTTGAAGTTTGGCAGACAAACTGCAACCTGAGGAATGCATCACCAATCTCTACTGTTTCACAAGCAGATCATTCTACCTTGGAGGATTCATCGTGAAATTCAGATTTGCAATAGCAGTCGCCTTTGCAGTCGCGTGCGCTGGCACTGCGTTCTGTGACACCATTAACTTTACAGGTAACAACACCGACCTCGGACATTCACACACCTATACCTCGGGCGCAATCAGCGTGACGGCATACGCTTTTGGTGGAAGTGCTGATTTATTCGGCAAAAATGGTGGAGGGTCAGAGAACGGAGTAGGCATCGCGCGTCAGTTTGACAATGAGATTAGCAATTCGACTTTCATCGAGTTGGATCTTTCAAGCATTACAAACCCATTTTCTCTTTCAATCGGCAGCACTCAAAACACTGAAGGATTCAAGGTCTGCTTCTCGAGCTCGCTTGGCACGCTAGGGGGCAGCTGTCAGGACTTTCACACCCCGGGCAGTGACCCGTTTTCAACGGGTTTCTTCACATTGCCGGCAGGAGACCACTTCGTCACCATAACAGCCGATCGTGAGGGCAGCAGCGTCCTTCTGGATGGATTGACAACTACTGCAACTCCAGAGCCGAACTCTCTCCTTCTGTTCGGCACAGGAATAATCGCAGCGGCAGGAGCCGTTCGCAGAAAGCTTGCTGCTTAATCCTTGGTCCCCGTCTTCGAGCCGCCTGGAAAGAGGCTGTGACAAGACGTACTTGAGACAGGAAGCGATGAGAAAATGCCTTCGCACGCGCGAGGGCATTTCTCTTTATTGAGCTTCATCCGAGGTCAATGGAAAGTCGCGGAACGCGGTTGTTGCTGTCCAGGGAGGCCGTCCACCTGGCCTCTGAAGACGACGCGCCCTTCGCTCAACGTATAAGCCACCCTGCCAAGCATGGACGCACCATCAAACGGAGTATTCTTCGACTTCGACCGCGACCGTTTCGCTTCAAAATTCCACTCCGCCGCCGGATCGAACACCACCACATCCGCAAAACTCCCCATCTTCAGCATCCCGCGCCCCTCCAATGAAACAATCCCCGCTGGCTGCGCACTCATCAACCCAATCACGCGTGAAATCTTCATCCCCTGACCCTTGTGCAACACGCGCAGAGTCAAACCCAGCGCCGTCTCCAACCCGGTAATTCCATTCGGCGCCCGTTCAAACTCCTGCTCCTTCTCAAACAACGCATGCGGAGCGTGGTCAGTCGCGATACAGTCCACCGTCCCATCCATCAAACCAGCAATCATCGCCAGCCTGTCCGAATCGTTGCGCAGCGGAGGATTCATCTTCGCATTCGTGTCATAATCCCCAATCGCCTCATCGGTCAGCGTGAAGTGATGCGGCGCCACCTCGCACGTCACATGCAGCCCTTCGGCCTTGGCTGCTCGAATCAAAGACATGGCCTTCGCCGTCGACACATGCTGCACATGCAGATGCGGCCGCAGTCCATCCTGCCGTTCGATATCGCGCAGCAGCCGAATATCCCGCTCCACAATCCGCGCCTCCGCCTCCACTGTCATCCCGCGCAGCCCAAGCCGAAACGCCACCGGCCCCGCATTCATGCTGCAGCCGCCCGTCAGCCGCGTGTCCTCCGCATGCTGCGATACCGGCACCCCAATACCCGCCGCGGCCACCAGCGCCCGACGCATCACCCGCTCCTGAAGCACCGGCTTTCCATCATCCGTAAACCCGACAGCCCCGGCCTCCTGCAGTTCATGAAAGTCGGTAATCTCCTCGCCCAGGCTGCCAAATGTCGCCGCCGGCATCGCAAACAACTTCACGCAAGCTCCGCGCGCTGCATCGAGCATCCACTCCAGCCCCGCGACCGAATCGTTCACCGGCACGGTATTCGGCATCGCCACCACACTCGTAAATCCACCCGCGGCCGCCGCAGCCGTCCCTGTAGCAATCGTCTCCTTATATGTCTGCCCAGGCTCCCGCAGATGCACATGAACATCCACCAGCCCCGGCGCCACCACCAACCCCGCCGCATCAATCGTCTCCCTCACCTTGACGCCCTTCAACGCCCCAGGCATCTCTACAGCCGCCACCCGCCCATCGCGCAGCAGCAAATCCCGTTCCGCGTCTACCCCACTCGCCGGATCCACTAGCCGCCCATTCAAAATCAATACGTCACTCATACCGTTACACTCTCGAATCCACCCACACCCAGCGCCCGCACCAGCAGCGCTTTCCTCACCGCCAACCCATGCCGCACCTGGTCTTCAATCGCCGAGTTCGGCCCATCCGCCACCTCCCCCGCAATCTCCAGTCCCCGAATCATGGGCCCCGGATGCATTACGAGCCGCATCGCCAGCGCACTCGGCGCGCCGGCCATCAACCGCTCCTCATTCAACTGATACCGCGCAACATAATCCCCAAGATCCAGCTCCAGCCCCGCCAGCCGCTCCCGCTGAATCCGCAGCATCATCACAACCTGCGCCTGCTTCAACGCTTTATCGAAATCCCTTTCAATCTCCACGCTCCCGGTGTTGCCGGCGGATCCCAGCCCCAACGCATCCTCCGGCAGCAACTCCTTCGGTCCGCACAGCAGCACTCTCGCCCCCAGCTTCGGCAGCAGCATCGCATCAGACCGCGCCACGCGGCTATGCAGAATATCCCCAGTGATCACCACCGTCACACCACGCAATGTCTTCGCATCAACGCGCCGCGCGTCCAGACCTGGCACACGGGCCAATATCGTCCGCAGATCCAGCAGCGCCTGCGAAGGATGCTCATGCATCCCATCCCCCGCATTCAATACTGGCAGTCCCGTCGCCTTCGCCAGCAGATACGGCGCACCCGAGTTCGCATGCCGCAGAATGATGCACTCCGCCCCCAGCGCCCGCAGCGTCAGCCCCGTATCTTTCAGGCTCTCGCCCTTCTCAATCGAAGAAGACTTGTCGCTCACCAAAGTAGTAATTGCACCCAGCGACTTCGCCGCCAGCTCAAAAGAAGTCCTCGTCCGCGTGCTCGACTCATAAAACAACAGCGCAATCCGCCGCCCCGCCAGCATCCGCGCCCGGTCCGCGTCGCTCATCCGCTCAATCCGGTCCGTCGCCGCCAGGATCGCCGCAATCTCCGCCACCGGCAGATCCGCCACCGTCAACAACGAACCCGCAGCATACCCCGAAGTCTTCATCGCAGCTCGTTCGATCAGGGCCAACTCAGTCCACCAGCTCAACCAGCAGCACCTGCTCCTGCCCATCCACCTCGTTCAGCTTCACCTCGATAATCTCGCGCTTCGAGGTAGGAATCGTCCGCCCCACATACGTCGCCTCAATCGGCAACTCGCGATGCCCGCGATCGATCAGCACCAGCAACCGAACGCTCTTCGGCCGCCCATGGTCGAACAGAGCATCCAGCGCTGCACGAATCGTCCGCCCCGTATACAGCACATCATCCATCAGGATGACGTCCCGCCCATTCACATCGAACCCCAGCGTACCCGGCGTCACCTTCGGCCGAGGCCCATCCGTCGTAAGGTCGTCGCGATAAAAACTGATATCCAGCACACCCGTATCCACTGGGTGTTTCTCAATCTTCTCAATCAGCACCGCGAGCCGCTGCGCCAGCGGCACGCCTCTGCGCTTGATTCCGACCAGCCCGACGTTCTTGCTGCCATCGTGCTTTTCCACGATCTCATGCGCCAGCCGAACCAGCGTGCGCTCGATCTCCGAGGCCGACATCAGCCGGCCCTTTTCCCGTAACTTAGGCTTCCGTGCTTCCGTAGTTTCACTCATAACAATTGCGCTTGATGATATCAGGACGGCGCTATCGAGGAGAAAACCATCATAACCGAAGCTTCTTTCTGCAACCCGTGCTTCCATCTCCTCAACTCAGGTTCAAAGAGACAAGATCGACCGGGTACTCCTCTTCGAACACGACCTCCGCGCCCCGACGCGCACGAGCCGACGTGAGGCTGCGCAAACCAGCCAGGCTTATGGCTAAGAGAAGAATCATAAGGCCGTAGTTCAAGGGACGATTCAACACGCGACTCTCAAACCTCGCGCCTGTGCTGACCAACTGAAATAACAACACCAGCCCGCTCCAAAATGCGATGTGAATATTTGCTTTCCCCGGCAGGTAAGAACAGGTGAACGGAATTTTAGGAAACGAAAGCAGGCAGAGTTCTACCAGGAGCGTTCCCAGCACAAACAGAACAACCAGATGCCCAAAAACCTGCCACGACGGAGAGGTCGTCAGTAACAGCCCTGCAACAAGGAGCCAAATCGGCGCCACTCCTAACGCAATCCAGGAGAACCGGACTGCTTCCCGATACGCGCCGGATGGTCGCACCTGCGTCACTCGGATGATCCAGTTTGCAGAAAGCGAGATTGGAATAGCCGCCACGACCCGTATCCCCAGAATGACGAAGACCAACATCAGGATGCTTGCGATCAAAAGAGCGATGCTTATTCCTGTCCTCACAGAGCCCAGTCCGCCAAAGATCGTCACATAGCCCACAACGATCGCAAGCCCGATGCCCGAGAAGAAGCTGAGAATCATGCGATGCTGACGGCTTCGAAGCAGGGTCCGAAGACTGAAGAATGTGATGGCATCTCTGAGCGAATTGCCGAAGTTCGGCAGCCATGAGTTGTTCCAGGCGCCCGGCAGAATCTCTGGTTGCTCGACAATCTTTGGCATCATCCGAAAATACGAAAGCAGCAGCGCTGCTGCTGCGCCGAGGACGGACGTCCCCAGCGCGATCCACGCTCGTCGTGCAAGCGGTTCGAATGCAGGATGCATCGATCCGTTGAGCTGTTGAAACATGCCTAAAAACCAGTACGACGGCAGCCATGCGAGCAAACGCTGGTTCCCCGGCGCGGTCAGAGCTCCAGGCGATTCCAGGTGAGGTTCGAGAATATACAGACTAAGCAACGCGCAAAAAACTCCTGCCTGCAGAAATGCGGACAGACGCAGAAAATACTGGCGCGGCAGCAGATTAGCGGCTATTCCCTGCACCGCCAGAACAGTACAAACGACAAATCCTGCGGCTGCAAACACAGTAATCCAGTAGGCCGGCCACGCTCTCATCAGATCCAAAGCGCCTTCCCTGCCGGAGGAGAATAACAGCGGCCAGACAAGACCAGAAAAGATATTCAGCCCGACGACCACCAGGCCCGACGCCGCGAACAGGGCGGAAATCTTTGCCAGAAACAACGTACTTGCCCGTACCGGCAACGGCCCCAGCACCAGAACGTCGCGTCGATCGGGAAACACGGAATCCCAGTTCAGCACAGTGATCATGCCGACAGCAGTCAGGGTTGTCGCGATGAAAAAATGTTCCGCCGTCCATCCATAATCCGCTGCCAGGCGACCGCGTCCCGTCAAATACAAAAGCCCAGGCAGAGAAAACAGGAAACTGACGCTGGAGAACATAACCGCAAACTGGCCAAGCAACCGGGTCGGATCACCGTTCGCCGACATCAGTTCCAGGTCGAACACACGAAGCAGGAACACATGGTAGAGCACGCGAAACTGCAATCTCCTCAACACCAGGCCTTTACGCATCGATCAGGTCCGCAATCTCTCGTGAAATTGAATCCGAGTCCTGTTCGACCGCAAGTTGAGAGAAAATCTCCTCAAGAGTCGGCACAGCCATCAGCACCCTCAACCGCTCAATCGAGTCATCGGCAACGATCTTGCCGCGGTGCAAAATCACAATGTGAGAACAGAGGCGCTCCACCGTTTCAAGCTCATGCGAGCTGAACAGCACAACCTTGCCCCGCGCCGCCAACTCCTTGATCAAACTGCGCAATATCAGCGACGAACCCACATCGAGCCCGGAGAACGGTTCGTCCAGCAGAATCAAATCCGGGTTATGCATCAGGGCCGCCGACAGCAACACCTTCTGGCGCATACCCTTCGAGTAGGACGAGATTGAAACGTCACGATCACCATGAAGCCCGAACAACCGGAGCAGGCCGTGAATGCGTTCCGCCGCCGATCTCCGATCCATATCTCGCAACTGGGCGACCATCACCAGATACTCCATGCCGCTCAGGTGCGTATACAGGTGTGGCTCTTCGGGCACATAGCCGATGCGCTGCCGAAACGCCATCCAATCCCCGCACACAGCCCGCCCATCAAACAAGATCTCCCCCGAACTCGGCTCGATCAAGCCTGCGACCATCTTCATCGTTGTCGATTTGCCGGAGCCATTTGCGCCGAGATAGCCGGTTATCTCACCCGCTCTCGCAGCGAAGCTCACGTCCTCCACGGCGGGAATACCGGAGTAGCGTTTATGCACGTTGCGGAGTTGAAGCATACACACCTCCACCCCTATGTAGCAATCTACTCTCAACTTGTCAAGCCGATCGCCCGTGCCTCGCGCTACTTGTTATGAAGAATGTCTTCGGTGACTTTGTACTGATTGGGAGAGCCGGTAATAGCGATCGGAATCTTCGCACCCGCATTGCGCTTTTTGAAAAACGGAATAAGCGGCTTCAGCAATATCGACTTCACACCCGTAGCAGCATGGGATATGTCCGACTGCATAGAAACATCGCCAAGCATATGGACCCTGCCATCGCGAAGGTTGAAGGTTCCGTTAACATCAACGTCCGCTCCCGGCACCTCGAAGTACAGATATTGCGTCGAAATAATGCCGTCGCGTATCTTCGCTCGGCCATTCAGGGAAGAAACAACTTCCGCGGTTCCGTCTGCAACTGAATCCCCCGGAACAGGTTGTTTCGTTGTCTTCGCGCCCTGTGCTCGCAGGCTGAAGTCCGACAATTTTTGCTCAGTGCCCCTGTTGGTAAGGCGTTCGGAGGGTATGTCGAAGACTCCATCCATCTCGAGACGGTTGAGAAACGTCAATCCCTCTCCGGCAGGTGTGAGACGGGCATGGCTGTGCAGCCACACCGCACCTGTGATGGGGACTTGGCCTTTGAAAAACGGCCGCAGAAGATCTTGTGCGCGGCCATTGGCGACACTTATATCCAGATTCGTCACCTTGGGCGAACCGACAATATCGCCCTCGGCATGAACAGCGGTCGCACCCGTATGCACATCGACCGTGTGAAGAATCATGTTGGCGTTCAGTCCATTGATGGTGACGTGTGTCGATGCGGCCAGCTGCGTCGGCTTGCCCTTGCCTACCGCAAAGTCCGGCGTCTTGCATGTCGTGTCGGCTTCGATTGCCGCCAGTGCGCCATGGAACCGGCCCGCAGAAGAGAGTCCTCCGCTGAGCCCGTGAATATCCTCCAGTCTCACAGAGGCGAAGGTGAAACTGCCGGAAACCGGCGTCGCCCCCAGATTGGAAGGGAGAAGCGGACCGAAGCTGCCATTCGCCAGAATGTGGCCCCTGGGCCAGGCGTTTTGCATGTCTACGAAATAAGAGATCGCTTGGCCCTTCCGAAGATTGCGGATAACAAGTTGTTGGATCGGAAAGGAGTAGCGGCTGCCATTCACCCGCATAATGTCGAGCGTGGCGTTATGAATGTTCAACTGTTCGACGACCGTGGCCGGCCCGCTGAAATCCGCGCTGCTGCCAGGCGGGAAGTCCTCATGATTCGCGTGGCTGCCTACCGGAGGAATCACCACGTGAAGCCTCTCAACATCCACCAGACTGACGCGGTTGCGCAGAAGAAGCAAATCGGCCCAACTGCCCTCAACCACCAGGCTCTCCGCCGAGCCGATTGGTGGAAGGTCGGGCGCGGAGTAGCGACGAAGAGTGAGTCCCGTGGCAACAAATCCTGGCCGCGGAAAGTAGGTGCGGTGATAATGGTCGATCTTGATCTGACTGGCGAAGACCTTCTGGAGCAGCGGCTCAACGTTGCGGTACCTGTACGGCCAATGGGCATTGATGTAGCGGCCGCCAGCGAAACAAAGCACCATCAACACGAGCCCGCCAACCACCCACCCCAACCGCGCCTTTCGGCGTCCCGTCCATGGTCCAGAGACAGGATCGGATATTGTCGGTGCTGGAGAGGTCATCACGGAAGTCTGCACCTGGGCTTTGCAAAATGGCAGGAGCCGACTAACCCACATGAGATGAGGGAAGATCCTGTCGCAGCTACGTTAGATGCAACTTCGCCAACTGCGGTCAGTTGAACTCTCTGCGATGGCGCAGGATCAGCGAAAAGGCCGCGTCGAACCTCCGGGAAGTCGAACCTCCCGCTGCAGCCAGCCTTACACCGACACCTTGCGTCGCATCCGCACGAATCCACCCACCGCCCCGCCCACGGTAGACAGTATCAGCAAAAACGTCGACACCATACCAAACCCAAACAGCATCATGCCTGCCCGAAACTCAGGCGAGAACCAGACCTTCTGGGTCTCCGGCGGTTGCGGCGCCATAGCTGCCGCCTTCTCGAACGCATCGTGAATCGTTCGCGTCAGCTCCGCGTCGAACCCGGCCAGACTATGCAGCCCGTACCGCGCCACCAATCCACCGACTGCCCACGCAATCCCCAGGCAAGCCACCAGCGCCAACCCGACAACCAGGCCAATCCGCGCCCCCACCCCCGCATCCATCCACGCCAGTGGACGCCGACGCTGATACAGCGCCAGCGCAATCATCGATCCGCTGATCGTCCAGAGCAGGCTAAGAAGCGAAATCGCCTGGACCCGCTGAGACACCACACCCAACCCGACAGCAACTCCCGCCACCAGCGCCGCACACCGAATGGCCGTCTTCCACTCCACCTGCTGTGGCCTCGGCGGTGGATTCGCGCCGGTCGTATCGGCCTCAGCCCCTCCGCTCTGCTGCTCATAGTCCTGCAAATAAATCTGTGGCGAACCACAGTGAGGGCAAAACGGCGACAGGCCATCCCTGGCCGGAAGCTCGCCGCCGCAACGGTGACAGTACTCTTGCATACCTTATGAAGCTATCCCACCACACAAGGTGCGGCAAGTTCGCCCCGCGCCGCCGCAACCGACCCAGGCCCTCACTGCGTCTGTTTGTCGTCTTTGTCGCTAAACGAAAGGCGACCCGGCAGATCTAGCGCAACCAGCCCGAACTTCGTCCCATTCCCGTCCGGATCGATCGCGGCAATATGCTGATGCTGCTTCGAACCCGCCTTCAACTCCATCTTGCCCGACTCGTCGTCATTGACGTAGACATGATTCTGCTTCTCGTTATCGCAGGTCAGCCCTTCCGCCGTGCTCGTCGGAGTACCCACGGCCTTGTTGTTCTGGCATTGAATCACGTCGCCGTACCGGCCCAGCGCCTTGCGATAAAACGCCGTCACCTGGTCCGGACTGTCCTGCGTGCGATAGCTGGCCGCCTTCACCCGCAGTTGAAAGCTGCCAAAACTCATATTCACATCCGCCGCCCCGTTGTTCTTGTCCTTCTTCACCAGCTGCGCTCCCGGGTACACCGGCAGCCCCAGCCCGTCGACCACCGCCGCGTCATTTGTCTTCACCGTCATACCGCCGAAAGGAGTGGCAATCTTCACGTTATCGTTGCCATTTTTCTTGTCTGACTCAATCCGGCAGCCGCTCATCAGCGCCATCGCAGGAATCATCATCGCCACGACTACAGTCTTATTCCGCATCTTCGCCTCCCTGTCTTCACGAAAAACAATACGCCGCTTTCGCCCTTCAAGTTCCATTTCATCACCAGTTACTGTGTCCTACACCGCATCCCGGCCACAAAAGACCTCCAGGAGGGTTCCACCTTCCGCCCGGAATCTCTACCGCTCCCCGCGGCGAAACCGGCCACCGCCATAGCCACTCTACCGCAAGAAAATTGCGATCCATGCCGTTTCCGTGGCCTATACTTACTCAAGCCGGACCGTAGGCCACCGCTGCCGGCGCAGTAGTATCGGAGTTTCTGGCATGGCACAGCATCAGCCAATCCGCAAAACTACCCCACCCTCCGGGTCCGACATCCCGGACAAGCTCTACTTCCGCATCGGCGAAGTCGCCAGGCTCTGCGATATTCCCGCCTACGTCCTGCGTTTCTGGGAGAGCGAATTTCCGCAACTCAAACCTCATAAAGGCGGCACCGGGCAGCGTCTGTACCGCCGTCGCGATGTGGAAATGGCTCTGCGCATCAAGAGCCTTCTCTATGACGAGGGCTACACCATTCCCGGCGCTCGGCAGGTCTTTAAAGCAGAGTTGAAACAGAAGGAACCCCAGCTTGCCCTCGCCATCGACAACGGCCCCCCAGGCGTTGATACCCGCCAGCTTCGCAAACTCCAGAAGGACCTTCGCGATCTCCACACCCTTCTCTCCAAACCCGCCACCCGTGCGGCAGTTCACTCCATCCGCACACCGCGTAACTCCACCAATTCACGCCGTACACCAGAGAAGCTCTTCGACCTTCCACCTCTCCCGGAAAACAACAACCGCTGAAGATGAAATTCAAGAATGAGTTCGACTCTCCTCGCAGAAGAAAAGAACACCCTCACTCTTCGCACAGCCATACCCCGTACCTCGGGCTGGACCCGCTTAACGGTGTTCCGATCCAATGCCAGTTCTGTTCCGGCCAGGCATTCCGGCGATCCACCCTGCGCAGCGACGACTTCTCCCAGATCTTTCTCATGCGCTATCCGGTCCGGTGCCTCCGCTGCAGTCAACGTCAACTTGTCAGCTTCACCGTCGCCAGCCTCTCGCTTTCTTCCAGCATCAAACCACGACGAAAGCATCGCCCTGTCGACCCCTCAAAACGCTGGATCGACTTCACCAGACATCCTGACGCCCCTAATCCGTTGGCGCCCGCCCCATCAGAAGAAGAATCGCACTCCCGGCGTTAGCCTCAGGACGATGCTGAAAAAGTCGTCGCCCTGGTCGTTCGGATTAAGCGCGGGGCTTTAGCCCCACGAAAGATCTGGAGCGTAGGAGGGGCTTTAGCCCTGAGGTGCGCTTTTTGTTTGGGGAGGCACTTTTGAATCCTCCGGCCTACAGCGCAATCCATCCCACATGGATCGCCCAAAGCGACAGGCTTGCCACCACGATCCACAGCACCACGCCCTGAACGAGCGGCCGTGCCCCCACCTCCTTCAGCGTATTCCGCGTAATGCCCGTCCCAATCAGAAACAGCACCACCGTCAACGCTGCACGCCCCAACCGGTACAGCCCGGAAAATAAACTCGCCGACTCAGGAACATAGTGCGGCACATAGCTCGCCAGCACCGCCGCAACACAAAAATACAGAATGAACCACGGCCAGTTCACCTTCGCATGGCTCTTCTTCAACATCGCCGTCGCGATCGCCAGCGGCACAATCCACAACGCCCTCGCCAGCTTCACCGTAGTTCCCACTGCCAGCGCCGTCGCTCCATACTTCGCACTCGCACCGACAACCGAACTTGTGTCATGAATCGCCAACGCCGCCCAGAGCCCAAACTGCGTCTGCGAAAAATTCATGAAGTGGCCGATCAGGGGAAACAACAGCAGCGCGACCGAATTCAATACAAACACCGTGCCCAGCGAGACCGCCATCTCCTCTTCGTTCGCATTCAGCACCGGCCCCATCGCCGCAATCGCGCTTCCCCCGCAGATCGCGGTCCCAAAGCTGATCAGCAGCGATTGCGTCTTACCCACCTGCAGTATCTTGCCTAGCAGCACCCCAACGCTCAACGCGAACGCAATGCTTATCGCGGTATACATAAATCCAGACGCACCCGCGTGCACCACCTCTTTCAGATTCATTCCGAATCCCAGGCAAACCACCGCCGCCTGAAGCATGAACTTCGAGAGCGTTCTTCCTTCCGCCTGAAACGTATGTACCGTACTCAGCCCAAACGCCAGTCCCGCCGCAAGCGCCAGCGGCGGCCCAATTAATCCGCTGGCCGAAACAATGATGCCAATATAGAAAAGATTCTTCTTCCACATGCATTAAGCATGAGCGCGCTCACGCTCTCAGTCGAGAACTACTTTTGAATAGCCGATAACTCCTACTTATCACGCTCATTAGGGATCTGCGGTTGCACCTGCCTTTGCCGTTGCCTGTCCCTTTGTTGTCATCCCGCAGGGATCTGCGGTTTCACCTGTCTTTGCCGTTGCCTGTCCTTTTGTTGTCATCCCGCGGGGATCTGCGGTTGCATCTGCCTTTGCCGTTGCCTGTCCTTTGTTGTCATCCCGCAGGGATCCGCGGTTGCATCTGCCTTTGCCGTTGCCTGTCCTTTTGTTGTCATCCCGCAGGGATCTGCGGTTGCACCTGTCTTTGCCGTTGCCTGTCCTTTTGTTGTCATCCCGCAGGGATCTGCGGTTGCACCTGTCTTTGCCGTTGCCTGTCCTTTTGTTGTCATCCCGCAGGGATCCGCGGTTGCACCCGCCTTTGCCGTTGCCTGTCCTTTTGTTGTCATCCCGCAGGGATCTGCGGTTTGCGAGTAGCTGCAACTTCCCCTTTACTTTGCAAACCTGCATCTCTTCTAACTCGCTCTATCGCCGACATGTCGATTCACCGCAGTCAACCGGTAACGACCGCCCCCATCGCGAACCGCTGAAACGTCGCTGCCGTCCCCGTCACTTCTTCTCCGGCCAACCGCACAAAGCTGAAGTCCCGCAGAATCTCCAACCCCTCCACCGCCGCAATCCGCACCGACCCCAGCCGCAACACCTTATTCACCGCGCAACGCGAAACAAACCCCACCCCCAGTTCCGCCTCCACGCCAGAAATAATCGCCTCCGTCGAATCCAGTTCCATCGCCACCCTCAGCAACCGCAGCGGCAGACCAACCTTCTTCAACGCCCGCTCCACCACCCGCCGCGATCCCGACCCCCGCTCCCGCAGCAGCAACGGCACCTTCGCCAGCTCCGCCGGCGCAATCGCCCCCGCCTTGCGCGCCGCCCACGCATGGTTC
>Ga0210406_10002235_pt1 | contig 22465 bp, 19 predicted proteins | sample IncBWC30MmetaG_FD_155454 | JGI IMG/M metagenome (GOLD analysis project Ga0210406, IMG submission 155454) | Forest soil microbial communities from Barre Woods Harvard Forest LTER site, Petersham, Massachusetts, United States - Inc-BW-C-30-M | ecosystem: Environmental > Terrestrial > Soil >...
GATGACAGATTCCTGTTCAGATGAAAAATGGCGTGGTATGAGTTGTCAAGGATTTCGGGGAATGTCCGGCGTGTGATAATGTTTTTGGTTCGCCTATCGTTGGCGAGAACGTAGAGCGACACTCAAACCAAAAGAATGGTCCGTAGGGGGCCCTTGAACATGAAACATTCGTACAACGGAGTGGCGGTACCGGCGGATGGGAGGGTGATTGGGTATAGCAAAGGTGTGTTGCAGGTGCCGGATAATCCGATCATTCCGTTTATCGAGGGAGATGGCACGGGAAGAGACATCTGGAAGGCGTCGCGGCGAGTGTTTGACGCCGCGGTGGAGAAGGCGTACGGCGGTAAGCGGCACGTGGCGTGGTTCGAGGTGTTTGCGGGAGAGAAGGCCTTCAACACGTTTAAGGAATGGCTGCCGAATGATACGGTGGACGCGGCGAGGGATTTTCGCGTATCGATCAAAGGGCCGCTGACGACGCCGGTGGGCGGAGGGATCCGTTCGTTGAATGTGGCGCTGCGGCAGATCCTGGATTTATATGCGTGCGTGAGGCCGGTGCGATATTTCACGGGAGTTCCCTCCCCTGTGCGGGAGCCGGAGAAGATGGACGTGGTGATCTTCCGGGAAAATACCGAGGACGTGTACATCGGAATCGAGTGGAAGAGCGGAACGCCGGAAGCAAAGCGGCTGCTGGAGTTTTTGAACAACGAAATGCTGGCGGGCGGGAAGAAGCAAGTCCGCATGGATTCCGGAGTGGGCATCAAGCCGATTTCACCGTTTGGCACGAAGCGGCTGGTGCGGCGGGCGATTCAGTATGCGCTGGAGAACAAGCGGCCGCTGGTGACGCTGGTGCACAAGGGGAACATCCAGAAATTTACCGAGGGCGCGTTTCGCGATTGGGGATACGAACTGGGACGCGAAGAGTTTCGCGGCGAGACGGTAACCGAGCGGGAAAGCTGGATCCTAGACAATTTGGACAAGAATCCCGGACTGAGCGTGGAGCAGAATGCCGCGATGATCGAGCCGGGCTTGGAACAGGCAACGGAGGATTTCAAGAAGTCGATTTATGCGGAAGTGAAGCGGACGCTGGACGCGATTGGTGGGACGCACGGAAATGGCCATTGGAAGAAGAAGTTGATGATCAATGACCGGATCGCGGATTCGGTGTTTCAGCAGATGCTGCTGAGGCCGAATGAGTATAGCGTGCTGGCAACGCCGAACTTGAATGGAGACTACTTAAGCGATGCATGCGCCGCGCAGGTGGGCGGATTGGGGATTGCGCCCGGGTCGAACATCGGAGACGGATACGGCGTGTTTGAGGCGACGCACGGGACCGCGCCGAAGTATGCGGACAAGGATGTGATCAATCCGAGCTCGGTGATGCTGAGCGGGGCGATGATGTTTGAGTTCATGGGATGGAAGGAAGCGTCGAAATTGATTGAGGACGGGATTGCGAAGACGATCCAGCAGAAGAAGGTGACGTACGATTTAGAAAGGTTGATGACCGGCGGGACGAAACTGGGGACGAGCGCGTTTGCTGGGGCGATTATTGGGAATATGTAGGGAGAGAGTTACCAGTGGCCTGCGAGGGAAAATCAGCAGGGCGCGGTCGGCGATATCAGGGAGCAGCGAGCAGGAGGAGGGATGACTTAGGCACCAGCCCTCCGCTCCGAGCCGCAGAAAGCGCGGCGGTGAGTGTGGCCGAATGCGGCCCTGGACGAGCCGACGGAAAGTACTTTTAGAAGTTGGAGTGGCTGGGGCAGCCGCAGCAAGCTGCCGCACTCCAAAGGAGAAAGAGATGAGCAGAAAGAAAGTGACGGTGGTGGGTGGGGGATTTGTGGGGTCGACTACGGCGCAGCGGATTGTGGATCTGGAGCTGGCTGACGTGGTGCTGACGGATATTCTGGAGGGGGCACCGGCAGGAAAAGCGCTCGACATGGTGGAGAGCTGTCCGATCACGGGCACCGATTCGTTTGCGACGGGCGTTTCGACCGCGACGGGAGATTACAGCGCGACGGCGGGAAGCGACGTGGTGGTGATCACGGCGGGGTTTCCGCGCAAGCCGGGGATGAGCCGCGACGATTTGCTGAAGGCGAACTATGACGTGGTGAAGGCGGTGGTGGAACAGATTGTGAAGCATTCGCCGAACTGCATCCTGGTAATTGTGACGAATCCGCTGGACGCGATGGCGCAGGCGGCGATGAAGGTGAGCGGATTCCCGAAGAATCGCGTGCTGGGAATGGCGGGAGTGCTGGACTCGGCGCGGATGAGCGCGTTCGTGGCGATGGAGTGCAAGGTGAGCGTGGAGAACGTGCACTCGTTCGTGCTGGGTGGACATGGAGATGACATGGTGCCGCTGCCAAGATATTCGACTGTGGCGGGGATTCCGTTGCCGGATTTGCTGCCTGCGGACAAGATTGAAGCCATCGTGACGCGCACCAGGAAGGGCGGGGCGGAAATTGTGAATTTGCTGAAGACCGGGTCGGCATACTATGCGCCGTCAGCAGCGGCAGTGGAAATGGTGGAAGCGATTTTGAAAGACAAGAAGAAGATTTTGCCGTGCGCAGTGTATTTGGAGGGGGAATACGGAATCCAGGGGCTCTTTGTGGGCGTGCCGGTGAAGTTGGGAGCGAAGGGCGCGGAGGAGATCGTTCAGATTAAGTTGACGGCGGAAGAGAATGCCGCGCTGCAGAAGTCGGCGGCGTCGGTGAAAGAATTAGTGACCGTGTTGGGAATTTGAAAGAGTTCTAAGTTGTCAGTTTTAAGTTTTCAGTAAGGCATATGGAGCGCGGTGTGGAAGCACACGGATTGGGGTACGCGAGAGAAAGCAACCCCAAGAAAAAGCCTCACCCCTGCAGGGGTGGGCTACAGGATGTCGCTAGAAGCCGAAGAGTTTGCCTGCTGCCATGACCATGAGCAGGGTGAATGCGGCGATGGCGATTTCGCCTATGAAGCCTACCGCGAAAGGGCGAAGGCCTTGCTTGCGCATCTCGCGGAAATTGGTGCGGAGGCCGACGCCGGCGAAGGTAAGAAGAAACGCCCAGCGGGAAAGATTGGCCAAGGCGAGGTTGTTATCCTTGGTGAAGAAGCCTGCGGTGGCGAGCGCAGAGATCAGCAGGAATCCCAGAACAAATTTAGGAAATTTTTGCCAGAGAAAGGCGGCTTTGTTACCGATGGTTTCGGCTTGGCCGCGGCTCGCCCAGTAGATGGCATAGGCGAGGACGACGAAACCGATCAGGGCATTGCGAGTGGTCTTGGTGAGGACAGCGAGTTTGGCGGCAGCGTCGGAATACAGAGCGCCGGCAGCAGTGGCTTCGGCGGTATTGTCGACGGCGAGTCCGGCCCAGACGCCATAGGCGTGATCGGAGAGATGCAGGGCGTGACCGATGAGCGGGAACGTGAAAAGAGCGATGGCACCGAGAGCGAGGATGGCGGCGATAGCGAACGAGGAGTCTTCGTCGTCGGCATCGATGGCGCCTTTAGTGGCGATGATGGCGCTGACGCCGCAGACCGCGGAGCCGACTGCGAGAAGCGTGGTGAGTTTGGGGCGAAGACCGAACAGGCGGCCGAGGAACGTCATGAGCGCGATAGCGCCGAGGATTTCGATGCCGACGAGGAGCAGGCTGACTCCGCCAAGCTTCCAGACATCGCCGAGAAGAAAGCGCGCGCCGAGAAGAACGATGCCAGCCTTGAGCCAGAATTCGTAGGTAGCGACACCGGGCCTGAAGATGGCGGCGAGACCGAAGACATTGGAGATGACCAGGCCAAGAAGGATGGCCCAGAGGACATATTCAATGTTGGGGAAGATCCAATGGTGGGCCTTGGTGTAGGCGTTGACATTTTTTTCGAGGAGTTTGCCGGCGTAGCCTATTGCGCCGAGAAGAGCGACGCCGGGAATCAGGCGGAGGAATTGCGAGGGTAAGGAGATGGATGGGGATTGCGGAAGTGCGATTGCGTCTGCCATTGGAAACCTCGAAAGTACAGAATAGAAATTAGAAAATCGAAAAACGAAACTCGAAAAGCGTACGTGCTAGCGGGTCATCGAGACATCGGAGACCTTGAAGCATTGCCATGATCCCTCCGCTGCGCGCTGGCTGAAATGCGCCGTCGCTCCGGTCGGGATGACACGCACATCGTGAGCCTCGGAGTATCGGATGCCGCAAACAAGACCAACCACCGCGCAAGCCCCATGACGGCTCTACCAGGGGATCCGGGGGATTATGCCCGTGCGGATCAGTAGCGCGGCTGCTAAGGCTACGAGTACAGCCCAGGTGTCTAGCGAGAGACGAAAAGTGCGTTTCTCGGTGGATTGAGATGGCTGAGGCATTGTTGTGCTCCTTGAGGTCGATCTAAAGACCGGATTGCAACTACCGCGAAAGAACCGACCTAAAGGTCGGCCATTACCAAATCCAGGAAAACCTTCGAGCGAAACCGGAGGCCCAGGTACAAATGCGGTACTTGGGGCACCGGACCACTACAAAAGCAACTGCGAACTCCAAGAGCGGACGGCCTGCGAAGGCCGTCCCAAGAAAGCACGATGTATCGTGCCCCTACATTTACGACGGTAGGTGCAGATCGCGCTCGGCCGCGTTGGCGCTTTCGTGCCAGGCGCTCGCGACCGCTGGATCGCGGAGCGAAGCTACTACGCGACCGACCAGAACGAGAGCTGGCGCGGGTAATGGAGCGAGTGTGGCGAGGCCAGTCAGAGTAGTCAGGTGCGAAGACTGCTCACGCTGTGAAGCTTTGGAGATGACCTGACAAGGCATGTCTGGAGAAAAACCAGCGTCCAGAAGCCACTGCGAAACTTCGTTGTATTGAGGGCCCGGCATATAGATTACAACAGTTGTTTCGGGAGTGAGAGAAAGAGCAGTGACAGCGCGAGCGTCGGCGGATCGGGAAAACGTGGTGAAGAGTACGTTGGAAGCGACACGGCGGTCGGTGAGGGAAATCTTCGCGGCAGCAGCGGCGCCAAAAGCAGCCGAAATTCCCGGCACGATTTCGAAATCAATCGCGGCTTCGCGAAGAGCCTGGATTTCTTCGGCGGCGCGGCCGAAGAGCATAGGGTCGCCACCTTTGAGACGCACGACGATTTCGTGAGAGGCAGCGGATGCGACGAGCAGCGAGTTGATGTCACCTTGCGAAAGAAGACGAAAACCGCGGCGTTTGCCGACATCGATACGCTGGGCGTGAAGCGATATGAGATCGAGGATCTCTGGGTTGACGAGCGAATCGTGAAGGACGATGTTGGCGGATTGCAGAAGGCGCAGGGCTTTTACGGTGAGAAGCTCGGAATCACCAGGGCCAGCGCCGACAAGGAATACTTTGCCCATCAGGAAACTCCTTCGGTGTTTGAGGTAGAGCCCGAGTGCTTCCGAAACTCTTCGAAACTAGGTTGGCTGGCGAGTAGATGGAGCCAGCGCTTGGCGGTTTCCGCGTCGGCGCCTGAGGATTGCGCTCGGAGCACTTCACGGGCCGCGCCCAGCCATTCGAGCCAGGCGGCGTATTCGGGACCGAATTGCTGTTCCAGTTCCAGGCGGAGGCGCTGGGCGAGCGCAGGGCTTTTACCGTTCGTGGAAATGGCGATTTGCAGATCGCCGCGCTGGAGGACGGAGCCGTAGTAGAAATGGCAGTGGTCGATGTCGTCGACCGAGTTGCAGAGGATGTTGCGGCGTTCGGCTTCGGCGAAGACCGAGGCGTTGAGTTCGCGAATGGAGGTGGCGGCGATCACGAGGAACGCGCCTTCGAGATCGTCGGGAGAGAAAGGCTTGGGATGCCAGTCGATTTCGCGGCGGCGGACGTACTCGGCGAGATGCGGGTGGAGTTCGGGAGAGATGACGCGGGCGCGAGCGCCGGCTTGGAGGAGTGAGGGAATCTTTTGGCTGGCGATGGAGCCGCCACCGATGACGATGACAAGACGATTTTCAAGTTTGAGGAAGGCTGGGAAAAGGGTCATGGGATGATCCTTTCGGACGGCACTGCAAGTTGGGGTGAGACGTCGTCGTGGAAGTCTTGCCACGATCCCTCCACTGCGCGCCGGCTGGAATGCGCCGGCGCTCCGGTCGGGACATCGTAGGAGGAAGGAGTAACCCAAGAACCGACCTGAAGGTCGGCCACTACAAAGGCGACGAGAAGAGAAACCCAAAACCCACCCTTCGCCAAAAACGCGTAGGGTAGGCCGGCAGGGACAGAAGAGGAGAAGGATGGGGTACCCAATGCCAAGACAGAAGAGGTGGTCATCGGTCCTCCACGGAGTGCGGGACATGCGATTCGGGGAGGTCGCGGACAGCGACGAGGGTTGGGCCGCCAGCCAGGATGGAACGAAGAACATCGTTGGAGTGGCGGGCGAGGAAATGTTGGAGCGATTCGCCGGAGCGGCGGTCGGACTGGAAGGCGTCGAGAAGGCGGGAGATGGCGTCGGGAACTTCATCGGCGCGGCACCGGAAGCCAACGGGACGCGCGATGGAAGCGATGTGACCGACACTGCCGCCGACGCAGAAATAGTAGGCGTCGACCAACTTGCCATCGACCTTGATTTTCTTGCCCTCGATGCCGATGTCGGCGATCCAGTGTTGGCCGCAACTATTGGGGCAGCCGGTGATGTGAAGTTTGAGTTGATGCTGGAAATCGGGATAGCGGTCTTCGAGAGTTTCGGTAAGCCAGCGAGCGAATCTCTTGGTTTCGGTGAGAGCGAGTTTGCAAAATTCGGAGCCGGTGCAGGCTACGGTGCCGCGGACGAAAGCGGAACTTGCGACGGGGAGTCCGCCGGCGGCGAGCTGGGAGATGACAGTGGCGACGCGAGCCTCGGGGACATTGACGAGGAGAAGATTTTGCATCGGAGTGGTGCGGACGTGGCCGTCGGCGTAGCGTTCGGCGAGACCGGCGGCAAGTCGAAGTTGCGAGGGAGTGATGCGCCCACGAACGACGGAGGCGCCAACGGAGAAGAGGCCCGGCTGCTTTTGGGGAATGACGCCGAGATGATCGCGATGAATGTCCGAAGGGAGAGTTTCGATTTCAGCGGGATCGAGGGTGAAACCGAGGCGCTCATGGACAGCGGCGAGGAACGTTTCGGGAGTCCAATGGTGCTCGAGGAAAAGATATTTCATGCGGGCACGCTCGCGGCTCTGGCGAAGAACCTCACTGGAACGGAAGACTTCGCTAATGGCGCGGACGACGGGGATGACTTGATGTGGCTTGACGAAAACGTTGAGGCGAACGCCTAGGTGCGGTTGGGTGGAGAGGCCGCCGGCTACGCGGACGGAAAAGCCGAGTTCGTGACCGGTGATCCGTGACTCGTGATTCGTGCGGACCTCAGGGGCTAAAGCCCCAGTATTCGGCACGACTGAAGTCGTGCCCTCCCGATTCGGGCGGAGGGTGGCGGTGAGGGCGATGTCGTTGATTTCGGGATAGGAGCACCATTCGGGGCAGCCGGTGATGGTGATTTTGAATTTGCGAGGGAGATTGTAGAAGTCGGGATTGCCGCCCAGTTCCCTGTCGAGAGCAAGGACAATGGGAGAAACGTCGGCAATTTCGTGGGCGTGAAGTCCGGCGAGAGGGCAACCGGTGATGTTGCGGACGACGTCGCCGCAAGCGCCGGTGGTGCGCAAGCCGACCGATTGCAGGCGCTCGAAAACTTCGGGGAGAGATTCGATCTTGAGCCAGTGGAGCTGGATGTTCTGGCGAACAGTGACGTCGGCGACGCCGTTGCCGTGTTCGTCGGAAAGCGCGGCGATGGTGCGGAGTTGCGTGGACGTTAGCAAGCCGTTGGGGACGCGGATGCGGAGCATGAAGAATGGGACGGCGCGACCTTCTCCACCGGAGCCGCCGGTAGCGCCTGCGCCATCGCCCTGCGTATAGACGCCCCAAGTGCGAAAGTAGGTGGAGAGCCATTCGGGAGGGATGGACTCGAAACCGAGGCGCGCGAATTCACGAATTTCGTCGAGATGGTCCCATGCGTTTTTGCAGCGCTTGAGGCGCTCGATGCGTTGGGATTTGGTTTCCTTTTGGTCCGGCATTTGGTCGTCTCAACCACTTTCAGGGCGCTGGGCCTGGATTTAGGATCAAAAAGCCTCTGGCCTGAAGGCCTGAGCTACAGCAACTGCGAACCCTAGAGCGCACGGCCTCAGAAGGCCGTCCCTACAAACACCAAGAAACGAACCGGAAAAAGAAAAAGCCCGCGTGCGGGTTAACTGGCACGCGGGCTTCGAAATTTATCGATCGTCGAAAGAACTAAATTCGAATGCGCCGGTAGCCAGAGGTGCAACATGGACAACAACAGAAGGTTGTTGAGAACGAGCAGCGTGTCTGGCAGTAATTGCGCATCTTCGAAAGAGGTTACGCCGGGTTGAGAGGAGAGTCAACGGGGCGTAGGCCTCAAAAATTGGATGATGTCCATAGGGGAAATGGATACATGGCGCGGGCTGATGCGGATGCGTTTGAGTCTAACGGGAACATTGTCCGGTAACGCCATCTAAACCCGAAGCTTAGAAGCCCTCGGGGCAGCGACAGCCGGAACCCTAAGAGAAGACGGCCCCAGAAGGCCGCCCTAAAACCAGGAAAACTTTCAGGCAAACCCAAGCGCCCGCGTACAGATGCCGTACCTCGGGCGCCCGCCTCTGACGGGGGGCTACAAAGAAATGACCGGCATCCCTAAAGCGGCGGCTGGCCGCGGTTCTCCAAAGGTTAGGGTTGGGCTGGAGGTTTGGTCGCTGGCTTTGGTGTGGATGTGGCCGGCTTGGGAGCGGGCTTTGCGGTGGACGCGGGCTTGGCGGGTGCGGTTGCAGCGGCACCGACTAGGGTGGCGGACTTGATCATGTCGAGACGAGGCCACTTGGCGTCGATGTATTTCTTGCCGCCCTTGGTGATGGCGTCCTGATCCATGCCAGCGGTGTCGCCGTACTGGTCGTAAAGCATTTCGACGACTTTCATGCCGTCGCCATCAACGACACCGAAGGGGGTGAAGCCCTGCGAGTCGAGAGAGGAGCCATTGTCTTTGAGATTGATGAAGAGTTGCGTGGTGCGGGTGTTGGGGCCGGCAGTGGCGAAGACGACGGTGCCGCGCTTGTTGCTTTCGCTGTGGGGATCATCCTTAATGGTGGCCTTTTCCCAGGCGGCGGAAACTGTGGGATAGGCGCTGATACCAAATTGCGCGACGAAATTGGGAAGCACGCGGAAGAAATGGGCGTTGTCGAAATAGTGGTGCTTGACGAGATTGTAGAAGCGGTCTGCGCCGAGAGGAGCCCACGCGCGAGTGACCGTGATGGTGAACTCGCCGCGGGTGGTATCGAATTTGACCTGGTAGGTGTCGGGAGCTTTGTCTTTGAGTACATAGGGCTTGAGAAGAGTGCGGTCGTAGCTGGAAGCGGCCGGTTTAGCGGCGGTGGCGGATTTGGGCTTCGCGGGAGTTTCTGTGCCGGCAGGTGCTTGAGCGAGCGAGATGAAGCAAAGTGTCGCAGACAACGCGGCGGTGAAGACGCACTTCATGAGTTGCATGACGAAAATTGCCTCCGTACTTTTCGGGAATGCTGATTCAGGTCTGGCCAGGAAGTATTTTTGCACGTTTGCGGTCGATTCACCACAGAGAACACAGCGGGCACAGAGAAAAGAAAGAGAGATTCACTGAAGGAACGACGGAGAGAGACGGAGGTTGAGACCGTTCGACCCGGCAAAAGACGCCGGGTCTTGGGATGACAGCGTTATCGAGTGTGGATACCGAATTTGAATGCGCATGCCCAGTTGAATGCGCGTATTCACCTTGGTGCGCCCTGGCGAATTTGAGTGGGCGTACCTGGATTATTTAGCGGAGGAGTTTAACTGGCGGCTGACGCGCTCGACCTCGGACATAACGCGAAGAGTATTTTCGCCCAGAATCTTGCGGATGTCGGAGTCGGAATAGCCTTTTTGGAGGAGCGCTTCGGTGATCTGCGGGATGTGGGTGACGTCCTGCATGCCGATGGGCATGACGGCGCCGTCGAAATCAGAGCCGAGGCCAACATGATCGATGCCGGCAATTTTAACGGCGTGGTCGATGTGGTCGATGATTTTGGTCCAGTCGACCTTGGGGAGTTTACCGGCTTGCATGAGGTCGCGAACGACTTGATCGCCGGTGACGAGAGTGCAGGGTTCATTGTCGCCGCAGCGCTTTTTGACTTCGTCGTTGATTTCTTTTTCGGCTTCAGGATGAGTTTTTTCGAAGTCGCGAAATTCCTGGCTGAGGAAACCGACGTGATAGTTGATCTGGATGACGCCGCCATTTTTGGCGAGGACGCGCATCATGTCGTCGGTCATATTGCGAGGAGCTTCGGTGAGAGCGCGTGAAGAAGAGTGCGAGGCGATGACGGGCGCCTTGGAAGTGGCGCTGGCGTCGTAGAACGTTTTGTCGGAGACGTGAGAGATGTCGACCATCACGCCGAGGCGGTTCATTTCCAGGACGACCTGTTTGCCGAAATCAGTGAGGCCGTTGTGCGCCGGCGTGTCGGTGGAGGAATCGGCCCACTCGGTGTTGCCCATGTGCGTGAGGGTCATGTAGCGAACGCCGAGAGCAGCGTAGGAGCGAAGCACGGCGAGGTCGTTGTCGATCATGTGGCCACCTTCGACGCCCATAAGCGCGGCGATTTTGCTTTGCTTCTTGGCGGCGCGGATTTCGTCGGCGGTGGTGGCGAAGACGAGATCATTGGGATGCTTGCGGACGGCTTCGCGGACTGCGTCAATCTGGTCGATGGCTTTCTTGACGGCTTCGGGACCGACGGTTTTGCTGGGGATCCAGATGGAGAAGAAGATGGCGTTGAGGCCACCTTCGCGCATGCGAGGGACGTCGATGTTGCCGTCGGCGTGGCGCGCGCTGATGTCGAAGGTGGAATCGAGAAGACGCTGCGTGGTGTCATCGTGAGTGTCGATGACGATGGAGGAGGCGTGGAGTTTTTTTGCTTCGCCGGAAACGGATTGCGCGTGAGTGGATCTGGACATAAGCGAAAGACCGAATAGACAGAAAGCTGCCAGGAGCAGGTGTGAGCGGAACATAGTCCCCCGGATGTAGAAATTTTGATCGTAGGTAGAGTAGCAGAAGTGCGGGGTTGACGGTTAAAAGTCGCGAGTTGAAAGTACCGTTGGTCGCGCATACAGCGGAAAAGCAGATCCCTCGCTGCGCTCGGAACGAACCAATTAAATTTGGTCACCGGGGATCAGGAGGCGGAGGCGCGGCGTGATGTTTGGTTTAGGTTGAATTGCGAGTGAGATCCTTGAGCCCAAAAACCGGGCTCCCGAATGACAACGTTGCGGCGATTAACGAATGCCAATCTGGAGATTGGCGTTAGCGCGTTAGCTTGCGCCGACTACTGTGGATTCGGGGCGGTCGGTGAAGGCGGCTCTGATGTAGTCGCGGTTGGTGCGGGCGATTACTTCCAACTTGATTTCTTTCGGGCAAGCCGCCTCGCATTCGCCGATATTGGTGCAGTTAGCGAAACCCTCTATGTTCATTTGTTGAACCATGGCTAGGGCACGACGGTCTCGCTCGACTTGGCCTTGCGGCAAGTGGCCAAGATGGGAGATCTTTGCGCCGACGAAGAGAGCGGCGGCGGCGTTGGGACAGGCGGCGACGCAGGCGCCACAACCGATACAGGCAGCAGCATCCATAGCCAGGTCGGCATCCTGTTTTTTTACGGGAATGGCGTTGCCGTCGGGTGCGCTGCCGGTAGGAGCGGATATGAAACCGCCGGCGGCGATGATGCGGTCGAACGAGGTGCGGTTTACGACGAGGTCCTTGACGACGGGGAAGGCCTTGGCGCGCCAGGGTTCGAGGTAGATCACGTCACCGTCTTTGAAGTGGCGCATGTGAAGTTGGCAGACGGTGGTGCCTTTGAAGCCGCCGTGGGCTTTACCGTTGATCATCATGCCGCACATGCCGCAGATGCCTTCGCGGCAATCGTGGTCAAAGGCGATGGGGTCCTCGCCCTTGGCGATGAGGCTCTCATTGAGGACATCGAGCATCTCGAGAAAGGACATGTGCTCGCTGACGTTGGGAACGTCGTATCGGACCATGCGGCCGGAATCCTGGGGATTTTTTTGGCGCCAGACGTGAAGAGTGAGGTTCATGATTGCTTGTGGCTCCGGTGAGACGGTTGATGGGTAGCCGGTGGAAGTGAAGATTGTGGCAAGACGCAAGGATCGAGGCGGGATTCATCACTCCGCGGACTCCGTTCGGAATGACAGCACGTTTGGCTGTTGGGGAGCGCCTGAATCACTTGTAGCTCCGTTGCGAAGGCTTCACGTAGTTGAAGGTTAGAGGCTCTTTGGTGAGCACGGGAGCGCGACCTTCTCCCTGGTAGCCCCAGGCGGCGACGTAGGAGTAATGCTCGTCGTCACGAAGGGCTTCACCCTCGGGCGTTTGATACTCCTCGCGGAAATGCCCACCGCAGGATTCGTTGCGATGCAGCGCGTCGATGCACATCAGTTCGGCGAGTTCGAAGAAGTCAGCTACGCGGCCTGCTTTTTCGAGAGATTGGTTGAACTCTTCGTTGGCGCCAAGCACGCGGACACTCTTCCAGAACTCTTCGCGAAGCGCAGGGATAAGAGAGAGCGCCTTATTCAGGCCGGCCTCATTGCGGGCCATGCCACAGTAGTTCCAGACGATTTTGCCAAGTTCGCGGTGGAAAGAATCCACGGTGCGCTTGCCGTTGCCGTTGAGCAGCTTCTTCGTGATGGTGGTGGCGTTTTCCACGGATTGCTTGGCGGCAGGCGCGTCGGCGGAAACCCTGGCCAGCTTGCTGGTGGCGAGGTAGTTGCCAATGGTATAGGGAATGATGAAGTAGCCGTCGGCCAGGCCCTGCATGAGGGCGCTGGCACCGAGGCGATTGGCGCCGTGATCGGAGAAGTTGGCTTCTCCGAGAACGAACAGGCCGGGAATCGTGGACATCAAGTTGTAGTCGACCCAAAGGCCGCCCATGGTGTAGTGAGTGGCGGGATAGATGCGCATGGGCACTTCGTAGGGATTCTCGCCGGTGATGCGCTCGTACATTTCGATGAGATTGCCGTAGCGCTCTGCAATTTTCTGTTTACCGAGGCGCTTGATGGCGTCCGTTAAATCAAGATAGACGCCGAGACCAGATTCGCCGACGCCACGGCCAGCATCACACTCGGCCTTGGCGGCACGAGAAGCGATGTCGCGTGGCACGAGGTTGCCGAAGCTGGGGTAGCGGCGCTCGAGGTAATAGTCGCGCTCGTTTTCAGGAATCGCGGTGGGTGGCCGCTTGTCGCCAGCCTTTTGGGGGACCCAGATGCGGCCATCGTTGCGGAGCGACTCCGACATGAGGGTGAGTTTGGACTGATACTCGCCGGCGACGGGGATGCAGGTGGGATGGATTTGCGTAAAGCAGGGATTGGCAAAAAGTGCGCCGCGCTTGTAGGCGCGCCAGATAGCAGTGGCGTTGCATCCCTTGGCGTTCGTCGAGAGGTAGAAGACGTTGCCGTAGCCGCCGGTCGACAGGATGACGGCGTCGCCCATGTGGACTTCGATTTTGCCGTCATAGAGGCTGCGGGTGACAATGCCGCGGGCCTGGCCATCGACGACGACGAGGTCCAGCATGTCCATGCGCGAATACATTTTCACGGTGCCGAGGCTGATCTGGCGCTCGAGTGCCTGGTAGGCACCAAGAAGGAGCTGCTGGCCAGTCTGGCCGCGAGCATAAAAGGTGCGCGAGACTTGAGCGCCGCCGAAGGAACGGTTGTCGAGAAGACCGCCGTACTCGCGGGCGAAGGGCACGCCCTGAGCGACGCACTGGTCGATGATGTTCACGCTAACTTGGGCGAGGCGGTAGACGTTGCCCTCACGGGCGCGGAAGTCGCCACCTTTCACTGTGTCGTAGAACAGGCGGTAAACGCTGTCGCCATCATTGTGATAGTTCTTGGCGGCGTTGATGCCGCCCTGAGCGGCGATGGAGTGGGCGCGCCGGGGACTGTCCTGATAGCAGAAGCACTGCACGTTGTAGCCGAGTTCCCCGAGGCTGGCGGCCGCAGCGCCACCGGCGAGGCCGGAACCGACGACGATGATGTTGTACTTGCGTTTGTTGGCCGGATTGATCAGCTTGAGATCGAATTTGTGCTTGTCCCAGGACTCCTCAATCGGACCGGTCGGGACGTTGGAGATTAATTCCATGAAATCGCGCTCCCTAAACGGGCTTGATGAAGCCGGCCAGAATGGCGACCGGGATGGAGATGTAGCCGATGGCGATGAGTATGGCGACGATCTTGGAGATGCGCCGCAGCCAAGGGGTGTAAACGGGATGGCTGAAGCCGAGCGATTGAAACATGCTCCAGAGGCCGTGATAGAGGTGATAGCAAAGCATGGTCATGGCGATGATGTAAAACAGCGAAACGGGCCAGACCCGGAAGCCAAGGACAACGTTGTTGTAGACGTTGTGTTCGTCGAAAGGCGCGCCGGGATGGATAGCTCCAAAGGTAAATTGCAGCAGGTGAAACACTACGAAAGCCGCGATGATGGGGCCGCTCCACAACATGGTGCGGGAGGCGTAGGTGGAATTGAGATTGGCCTTCTTGACGTATTTAATGGGCCGGGCGTCGCGCTGCAGCAGCCAGAGCTGGAACGACGACCAGATGTGCAGGCCGACGGCCAGGAGCAAAGTGATCCGCGCTGTCCACAACAGCGAGGGAACTGATTTCAAAAACGCTGCGTAGCGATTCAATTTTTCGGGCGGCTCAAAAACCTGCAGATTGCCAGCCAGGTGGCCAAGCACAAAACCGAACAGGATCAGTCCGGTGATGGCCATGACTGCTTTCTTGCCGACAGTGGTCTGCCAAAAGCGCAACGTGCGGGGCTGAAGGTTTACGGCGGTAGCGCTCATGGAGTGTATCGATCCTTCTGCCTGCTGTGAGCGATGCCGGACAAAGAATGGAACTTTTGGAGCAGGAAGCTTGAGTCAGGCTCGGTTGTCGTAGAAGACATGCCCTCTCCGCCGCAGAGATCCCGAAATTTGAAAGGAGCGCAAAAGCAGTAGCGATGGCAGAGCGGCAAGATCAGTATAGAGGAGTACAGAGGAACGTGGCAAGGGTATGGGTAGGAAAGGCACAAACAGAAGGAAAAAATGTTGCGAGGGCTGGCGGAAAAAAAGAAGATAGAGAGAGCGAAAACGGACTGAAGGTCTCCGCACAGGCCCCCCGCGCTCCCCCTGTAAGGACTGGAGATTCATAAAAGGACAACATGGCGAGCAGCCTGGTTAGCGAGCTGGAAGGCATGTCGAATGCGTTGGAGAAGGAAGAACTGACGATCGCGGACATTTCCCTGCCCGCGATCGCAGACCGTGTGGCAAAACACTTGGGAGTGAACACGGACGAGGTGGCGGTTCTGGGGGTGTCGCATCGATGGAGCCATTTGCACTTTATCGTGCCGGCGGCGCTGAAGAACGTGGGATTCATTCCGTTGACTAGCAACTCCGCACTGGCGGCGCGGACGGTGCGAGACAGCCGGCCGGAGATTAACAACAATTTTTCGACTGTGCGGCACGCGACGGTGTTTGAAGGAGTGAAGACGGCCACAACCTCGGGAGAATCGATTCAGAAGATCGTGAGCGCGCCGATCTTGTGCGATGGGAAAGTGGTTGGGGTGATGCAGATCAGCCGGAAGGGCGCTTCCGCGAGTAATGCGGGGCCGGATTTTACCGCGGAAGACCTCGGGAAGGTGCTGGCGATTTGCCGGCCGTTGGGGAAGATTGTGATGAGGCTGGCGGGAGAATAGGCAGTTTTCAGTCATCAGTTGCGAGTTTTCAGTTTCGAGACCAAATGCGCGGAGTTGATTCACAACTCCAGGGTAACCACTGGAGTCCGATGTTCCTACGCTTCCTGATTTCTGATGACGGATCTCGGATATCAGCATCATCGATTCCACAAAAACAATCTCCGAGTCGTTCCCTACCCGATTGAGAACGCAGCAGGAAGATTTTCAGCGCATTGTGCATTGACAGTGAGGAATAGACTTGTTACTTTTCCACAGGACGCAATTTGCGTGAGATCTAAAGACGGAGGCCGCGAGCCGACACTATGGCGTTTGTTGCTAAGAAAATATTTCTAACCAAAGGCGTCGGTAAACATCGCGAGAGGCTTTCGAGTTTTGAGTTGGCGTTGCGCAACGCAGGAATCGCGGCGTGCAACATCGTGCGCGTTTCTTCGATCTTCCCGCCGAACTGCAAATTAATTTCCCGAAGCGAAGGGTTGAAACTGATCAAGCCGGGGCAGGTGGCGTTCACGGTGATCAGCGAAAATTCCACGCGAGAGCCGCACCGGTTGATCGCGGCGAGCATTGGACTGGCGCTGCCGAGCGAACGGCCGATGTATGGATATTTGTCGGAGCACCACTCGTTTGGCGAGACCGAAGAAGTGGCGGGCGAATACGCGGAAGAGCTCGCGGCGGAAATGCTGGCGACGACGCTGAACGTGGAATTCGATCCGGATTTGTCGTGGGACGAGAAAAAAGAAGTTTACCGGATTTCGAACAAGATTGTGCGGACGATGAATATCACGCAATCGGCAGTGGGAGACAAGCGCGGATTGTGGACGACCGTGTTGACGGCAGCGTTTTTGATTGGGGAAGACGATTGAGATTGTAGTGGGAGAATAGAGATTGGCGCGGGACGCGAGAGATCGCGTCCCGTTTTTTGTTGTTGGGAGCGGAACGATTTCCCTTGGTAGGGCTACGCGGCCTGGGCAAGCACCTGGTGTGTTTCGATAAGTTGTACGACGCCCGACGGACGAAGTCAGGCGACGATAAGCCGCGAGTCGATTTGGCCATGGAGCCTTTGTTGAAAACGAACCCGCCGTAACATTTCGTGACGTTGCTGTGGACGGATGGATTGCCCGATTGCAACACACAAGCAAAAAGCATGGCGCTGACGGATCTCACACAGGAATATGGCGAAGCGAAATTCTTTGCGAGTCTGTACGTGCCACGGCTAGCGTAGAAAACCCCTGCGTCAACCGTTGAGGTCGTAGGCGGCGCGGAACCATGTTCTCAGCTCGGCGTCGATATCGGAGGGAGAGGAGACCTGGAAGCGATGTGTGATGCGATCTTTTTTGGCGAGGCCGCCGGTGTCAAGGAGGCGCTTGGGAAGTTTGCCTTTGTAGGTGGTGAAGCAGAGCCCGAGATCGATGCGGGAGTTGGTTGTGGGTTTAATCTGGGCGAAGACATGTTCGCGATACAAAGGAACCATGGTTTTGCAGGGGCAGGCTTTGACGTCGGGGCCGAGCGATTTGCCCAGCGAAAGAAGCTCGTCGTAGATGGGCCGAAGTGCGGATTTTTTGGCTGAGTATTGTTCTTCGACATATTGGACCGCGGAGGCGAGATATTTCGCGGGCGTGTCTTCTTCCCCTCCCTTGCCTTCAGCGCGTTCGGCGATCCACCAGGCGGAGTTGGTGCCGAGCTTATGCTTGGACTTGAGCCAGGCGCGACGCGACTGAGAATCTTTGGGGCCGTCCTTTTTCAGCAGTACGATCCATTCCTCGAGAGAGCGACCGGTTTTGGGTTTGAGCTCAGCGAGCCATTTCTGGAGCATGGCAACACCGGGATGAACGTCGTAGAGAGAAGCGGATGTTGCCTTTGCGGCAGATGCGGGCATGAGGACCTCCAGGTGAGCGGCAGAACGATTGCGAGGGGGAGTGTAGCAAAAGTGTAAGGCGAGAGGAAGATGGGCGAGGGGTACGCGATCGAAGGATTATTTGTGTGTCGCAGTTGCGAGGAGAACCCAGGACCCACACGCAAAAGCAGCTCAGGGCTTTAGGTAGCCGATGCGTTGGAGAACGGCGCCGACGATTAGCGGAAGGGCGACGGTGGCGTCCTCGAGGACTTCGGCGAGTTTGCCGCCTTCTTCAGGGGGAACAAATTTACCCCAGGAAACGGCTTCGGTGTAAGTGCTGCCGCTGAGCCCGCCCCAGTTGACAGGTTCGGGACAGATGCGAACGCCGTAGGCGTAGCGCTTAAGCGGAAGTTTTTTGTAGCCACGACGGGCCATGAGTTCGGCATAGACGCCGAACTGCTGCGACCAGTTGCGGGGGACCCCGCCACCGACGGTGAAGATGCCCATTTTTTTAGTGTTCATCATGATGTCGGCAAAGGCCTGGAAATCTTCGAAGGGATCGAAGCGGAGGAGCGGGCGCTTGTCGCGCTGGCGACCATATTTGTTGAGAGCGAAGTCGAGACCAAGTTCGGAATCGCTGAAGGCGGGAACGAAGACGGGGACATTGTATTCGTAGGCGGAGCGGAGGATGCCGCGTCCCTTGGTATTGTTGCGGAGAAATTCGCCGATACGTTTGTGAAGTTTCCAACTGCAGACAATTTCTTCGGGATCCCATTTTTCCAGAATGGCTTCAACGACTTGTTCGACGTGATCGAGATTGGTTTCGGGCTCCAGGGAATCGTACACGCGGTTGTAACCGGCGAGGAAAAGTTCGTTGTCATCCATTTTTGAGGGATCGTAGCGGAAATGAGAACGGCCGGTGGCTTCGACGAGGCCGTGAGCCATGAGAGCGCCGGTGGAGACGATCGCTTTAACGATGCCAGATTCGATGAGATCGCAGAAGATGAGTCCCATTTTGCCTACAGTGAGAGCGCCAGCCAGAGTCATGACGACGAAACAGTCCTTGTCGCGAGCCATGGCTTCGAGGACATCGGCGGCGTCGCCGATTTGCCGGGCGGTGTAGGCGGTGTCGCCCATAGCGCGAACGAGATCATCGATGGTGTGACATTTGGAGAGATCGAGGGGAAAGATGGGGCGGAGTTTGTCTTTGACAGGGTCGTGAAGAACGCGGCCCGTGACTGTTTTATTCCGATGCTTCGCCATCGCGGCTCCTCGTGAGACAAAAATGAATGCGATGTTGCCGAAAAAAGAATTTGCTCGGATTAGTTTACTCGAAATTGAGTAAAGGAAATCAGAAATCGGTGATTGGGAAGATAAAAAGGCGACGAGGAGAAATCGCAGTACGGAAGACAAATTTCTCCGTGCTAAGATGGCGGGATGCGAACACATTTTTTTGCTGCGAGTTCGAATTGTGAGCGAAGGGAGTGCCGCGCCTACGGGGCTTGAGATTCTTCGCAGGGTTCCCAGCCCTTACGGACTGGGCTAGTATCTATCGCGCCGCCGGCGCTGAAATAAGAGATTGCGGAGGAGCGGAAGCCAAGGATTTACCACAAGGGCCGCAAAGAGACTGAGGACGACTGAGCGAGAGGAATAGGAACAATGGCGGATAAATTTACGGTGGGGCTCGTGCAGATGAAGTGCACGACGAACAAGGAAGAAAACCTGACGCGGGCGACAGAAAAGATTCGCGAAGCGGCCAAGCGCGGGGCTCAGGTTATTTCGCTGCATGAATTGTTTGCGGGCGAATATTTTTGCCGGACAGAAGACGCGGCGCTGTTTGACCTGGCGGAGCCGGTGCCCGGACCGACAACGGAGCGACTGGCGAAAGTGGCGAAGGAATTGAAAGTGGCGTTCGTGGTCTCGCTGTTCGAGCGGCGCGCGGCGGGCGTGTATCACAACACGTGTGCGGTGCTGGATGCGGACGGGTCGTACCTGGGGAAATACCGGAAGATGCATATCCCAGATGATCCGCTGTACTACGAAAAGTTTTATTTCACACCGGGAGATTTGGGGTTTTTGAATTTCGATACGAAGTATGCGCGCGTAGGAGTGCAGATCTGCTGGGACCAGTGGTATCCGGAAGGATCGCGGCTGACGGCAATGAAGGGCGCGCAGGTGATTTTTTATCCCACGAGTATTGGATGGCACCAGCACGAGAAGGCCGAAGCGGGTGCGGCGCAACTGGATTCGTGGAAGACGATCCAGCGGGCGCACGCGGTGGCGAATGGGATTTATGTGGCGGTGGTGAATCGCGTGGGATACGAGGGGAAGCCGGAGAAGGGCGATGCGGGGCTGGAGTTTTGGGGAAATTCGTTTGTCGCGGACCCGTCGGGGCAGGTGATGGCGGAGGCGGCACAGGATAAGGAAGAGATTCTGGTGGTGGAATGCGATCCGGGCAAAAGTGAGGATACCAGGAGGAATTGGCCGTTTTTCAGGGATCGCAGGATTGATGCGTTTGGGGGACTATTAGAGAGGTGGAGTGATGAGAAGAAGTGATGAGGTACTCAAGTAGGGAGCTAATGAAGGTCGTTGAAGTGCCGAGGACGATGACGGCGAAACAAAGAGAGAAGAAAAGCACCGCGGACATGAAAGGGCGGACGCCTTGGGAGATGGAGTACCGCATGCCGGGGGAGTGGGAAGCGCATGCCGGGACTTGGCTGGGATGGCCGCATGAGTTGACGGACTGGCCGGGGAAATTTGCGCCGATCCCATGGGCGTTCGCGGAAATTGTTCGCCACTTGTCGCGAGTGGAGAGAGTGTATTTGCTGGTGGAATCGCGAGCGGCGGAAAAACGGGTGCGCGGGATATTGAAGAAGGCCGGAGCGAATCTGGAGGCGGTGGACTTTCTCGTGGTGCCGACGGATCGCGGATGGATGCGTGATTCGGGGCCGATCTGCGTGAAGAACACGGAAGGCGAGGTGGCGTATAACCACTTCGTGTTTAATGGCTGGGCGAAATACGCGAATCATAAAAAGGATGCGGCGGTGGTGGCGAAGGCCAACAAGAAATTGAAGCGGCGCGTGTTTTTGCCGGCGCACCAGGGGCGGCGGGTGGTGCTGGAAGGCGGGTCGATTGACGTGAATGGACGAGGGACGCTGCTGACCACGGAAGAGTGTCTGCAGAGCAAGGTTCAGGAGCGGAATCCGGGATTTACGAAGCAGGATTATGAAGAAGTGTTTCGCGCGCAGTTGGGAGTGACGAATGTGCTGTGGCTGGGAAATGGAATCGCGGGAGACGATACGCACGGACATGTGGATGATTTGTCGCGGTTTGTGAATGCGACGACAGTGGTGACGATTGTGGAAGAAGATCCGAAAGATGCGAATTACGCGCCGCTCCGGGACAATCTGGCACGCCTGAAAGATATGAAGGATCAGGACGGAAAGCCCTTGCAGGTAGAGACGCTGCCGATTCCGCGGCCAGTGTCGTTCGCTGGGCAAAGATTGCCGGCTAGCTACGCGAACTTTTACATCGCGAATAAATTGGTGCTGGTGCCGACGTTCAATGATGCCAATGACCGCGTGGCGCTGAATACGCTTTCGAAATTGTTTCCGGAGCGCGCGGTTGTGGGGATACACTGCCGTGACCTGGTGCTGGGGCTGGGAACGCTGCACTGCATGACACAGCAGGAGCCGGCTGCGGGAAAAGCGTAGGCCGAACCGGAGACTACAGGATTCCTGGGATAGAATAGGCGGGCCCAGATTGCAAATCATCTACCGAGAGCTGCAGGGGGGTTCATGTTCGCGAACCGTGCACTGGCGTTTCTTCAAGAACGAGTGGTGATCGTGGAATGGCAGCGCGGGCTGATTGGATGGCTGCTGATCGGGCTGATCGCAGGATGGCTGGCCGGGAAATTGTCGCGGGGACGGGGTTTTGGGTGTATCGGTGACATTGTGTTGGGATTGATTGGATCGGTGATCGGCGGATGGATTTTCACCAGGCTGGGGATTGTCCACGATAATACGTTTTTGCTTTCGTTGGCGGCCGCGACGGTGGGGGCGGTGATCCTGGTGGCGATTGCGCATTTGTTTTTTGGCGGGGATAAATGATAGGGATTGGAAAGTAGAAGCTAGGGAAGGACGGTCCCGTGCTCCCGAAGGACGAGTGGAGCATCAATCAAGCCGCGATCCCTCGCTGCGCTCGGGATGACAAACGGGAAGATTACCGATGGACACCCCGCCTCATAGGGCGGCCGCTACAAAAGCCACGACAGAAGAAGAAACCAAGAGGGCACGATGTATCTTGCCGCTACACAATGCGACCCGCCGCCCGGTAGGCGGTAGTTAGGATTTGGAGAAGTTGGGATCGGCTTTGGCTTCTTGAATTTGCTTGGTGTGGCGTTCGCTGGGCGCGCCGATGAGAAGGATGAATTCCTAGGCATCCCATTTCGTTCCGACGGGGCTGTCGACGGCGTGGTCGCGGACGCCGGGAGTGTCTCTGAAAAATTCCTCGGTCTCGGCACGGCTATCGACGAAGTGGTCGACGGAGCCTTGTGGCGAAGCGAAGCGGTTGGTTGGCTTGAGCGGATCAGGAGCCTGAACCTTGGTGGCACGGTCCGAGACGCCGGTCAGAATGCCGGCGTCGACCACAGCGACGTCGCGGCCGGGAGCGGCGGGGGCGACCATCACTTTTTCAACGACCATGCCACGGATAAAGTCTTCGGCGGCAGCGATGTGCTCCATGCATTCAGCCACGGACCAGCGATCGGGAGCAGATTTGAAGTTCCACTGAGCTGGAGAGAGATCCTTGGTGGCGTCGAGGACCATCTTTTTGCTGGTTCTGAGCAGTTGAAGGGCCTTTCCTTTGTCGGCCTGAGTGAGTTCCTGAGCGCGGAC
>Ga0210406_10002236_pt1 | contig 22450 bp, 21 predicted proteins | sample IncBWC30MmetaG_FD_155454 | JGI IMG/M metagenome (GOLD analysis project Ga0210406, IMG submission 155454) | Forest soil microbial communities from Barre Woods Harvard Forest LTER site, Petersham, Massachusetts, United States - Inc-BW-C-30-M | ecosystem: Environmental > Terrestrial > Soil >...
TTTGCGGCAGCAGTACCGTCGGCACTTATGAGCTTCCTGCAGGAGCACCGGACGTCATTGGATCCGGATTTGCGCGCAGCGTGGGAAAGGGCCGGCGCGAGGACCGCAGGGACATGGCAGGAGGTGTTTGGGAGAACCCCGCTGACGGATGACCTCTTCATGGCCTGGAACTACGCCACATACATTGAACGGGTAGCAGCAGCGGGCAAAGCCGAATATCCTCTCCCCATGTACGCGAATGCTGCGTTGATCCGGCCGAACTATGAGCCGGGACAGTACAACAGCGGCGGCCCGCTTCCCCATTCGATCGACGTGTGGCGTGCAGCAGCGCTGTCCCTCGATTTCTTTTCGCCCGACATCTACTTCAATGAATTTGCGCAGTGGGCAGGCCGGTACGCGCGTCCTGACAACCCACTCTTCATCCCGGAGACGCAAGGGGGCGCGGCGGGTGCTGCCAATGCGCTCTATGTCTTCGGGCGTCTTTCTGCCATCGGATTCTCTCCCTTTGGCGTCGACGATCAAGGCAATACCCCGCTCGATCTCGTGGGCATTACCAATCCCAACGAGCGCGTGGACAACTCTTCCGTCAGCCAAGTGTATGCCATCCTGTCCAGGCTGGCGCCGATGATCCTGGAAAAGCAGGAAGTAGGAAGCATCACTGCCGTACTCATCGAAGGCGAAGCGCAGCGGGCGGCCAGGGTATACATCGGCGACTACACAGCCAACATGACCCGCGCAGGAAGCGGATCCGGTGCTGGTTCTCGACTCGCCGCGATGTTTATTCAAACAGGCCCGAACGAATTTATCGTTTGCGGCAGCGGCGACGCGCAGATCGCCTTCTCCAGCGATAAACCCGGCCCGCCCATCGTCGGCATTCAGAGTATTGACGAAGAGGTCTTTGAGAATGGAGCATGGTCGCCAAGAAGGCGGATGAATGGCGATGAGAACTCGCAGGGACAGTCGTTGCGGCTTTCTGCCACTGACCTGGCGCAAGGCAGAGTTTATCGAGTCCGTCTTTATCGTTATCGTTAACTGTCACTTTCAGAATCCATTACGGTGAAGGAGTAGCGAACCACGCCGACCCCGAGTCATGCGGGACCCTAACGTTTTTCACGTTTACCTGGGATATGCCGGATGGACGCCAGATCAATTGCGGACCGAGGTGCAATTGGGCGCGTGGTTCGTTTTTCCGGCAGACACCGCCACAATATTCAATTCCGATCCGGGTTCTTTGTGGTTGCAGATGATTCAGAAGATAGAGTTGCGATTGGCGAAGACTGAGCCCTTCGTAGAAATCTCCCAGCCAGTAGAATTGTTTTGATAATCCCGAGTCATTCACCAAGCCGATAGTCGACTACTCGGACAGAACCTCTTTTGCAGGCCAATGTCCGTGTCTGAAAAGATCCGTCGTGACCACACAAGCGGTAACGCCGGGGACGTTTTCTTCCGCGAGGTCCGCCAAGGTGTGGCCCGGCGGCATTTCAAGAAAGAGGTTACAGCCCAATTCCTCCGCGACTATCGTCGCATCATGCCAGCGAACTCCGTGGGCGATGTTGTCCGCCAGATCCGTTGCTACTGCCGACGCGGAGCGCACAGCTCGTGCATTCACATTCGTAATATAGGGAAATTTTGGCGCCTTTAGCTGCATAGAATTTATCTGAAGCCGAAGTGAGTCAGCAACGGATGAAAGTAGAGGACAATGGGACGGCACTGAAACGGGCAGGAGCTCAGCCTTCCTGGCACCGTGCCGGCGGCCCTCTTCTAAAACCTTCTGCATCCCTTCTATGGAGCCTGCAATTACGATCTGCCTCGGTGCGTTGATATTTCCTACGAATACCGGAGTCGCGGCCGCGTGCACTGAATTGACAATAGCCGTCACCTGTCGCTCGTTAAGACCGACGATCGCAGCCAATCCGTATCCGACTGGATATAGCTGTTCCATTTTCTCTGCGCGGGAACGAACCAGAATTACCGCATCCTTTAATGTGATCGCCTCGGCAACGACCGCTGCTGCAAACGCGCCCACAGATAAACCTGCAACCGCACAACAGGTGACGCCACATCTCTGCAAAGCTCTAGCCGTAGCAACTCCTGAAGCTAGAAGAGCCACTTGAACCGATACCGTGGAATTCAATGCCTCAGGCGAGTCCAACAGACGAACATCGGATCTCAATACGTCGCTGATCTCGTCGAGTGTCAGTTGGACAGTAGGATCATCAACGAGTTCATGAAGCATTCCAGGTTTCTGTGCTGCTTGTCCCGGGAACAAAAATGCTGTATTCACGTTAGCTATCCTCGCCGTTCCACAGATTCCAAGGATTGGAACCGAGAACGCGGTCGTCACTTGAGCGAAGCAGAATCTTACGAGGCGAGGTTGTCACGAATTCCTCTAAAGAAAAGCCATAGAACGGTGTTTCTACCGATGCATCGACCCTTCCCGGAGCACTGCTGATCATGCGCCACAAATCCCGTGCTTCTGTAATGCCAATTTTTTTATGCGCGAAAAGTATGAGGTCTAAATCACTGTCACCGCGGACAGCCGGTATTCCCGAGGCCAGTTCATAACCCACGCTCCCGCCCGGACCCCAGCTCATATCTAACCCAACGAGGTGACTTTCGAGATAAGACAAGGTTCGGAACGCCTGTAGTGCTTGGCGTGAATCCTCTGCTAGCATCAGCCGCAGCTGATCTGGCCGACGAATTTTGAACACTTCACTCGACCTTGTGACTCCTGCGCAGCGCTCGTGCCTTTGCGACCCACGCACTCCCACGGGGATCAATCCATCTGAGATGCGCCCTCTCCGCACAACCACCCAAGGACGACGGTTAGAAGTGAGATATGGGCACGCTGGCCTCCCCTCCGTGGAGATGACCGCCGACTCTGATTTCAGGAGAATGAGATCGTGGACCTGCAGCGTGCCGATCATTGGATTTCCTCACAAATACTTCGTTATTACGAGCATCCAGCAAGCCATAGAGAATGCCCCTACGCAATACGAAGCAATCAGCGCCGAACTGGCGATTTCAGGAGTTGAATTGAAGCTCTTTCCGAAAACGATACCGAAGAAACCACCAGGTATCGCGCTGATAAGCGTGATGTCACGGATGTCATCGTGACTCATATGAAAAAGCTCAGTTATGCAGAGAGCAAATAAGGGCTGAATCAGGACGATGGCGGCGGTTGTCCAGGCGACTTTCCTGTCAAAGCGAAATGTCTGGGAGGAGACTACGACCCCGGTAAGAATCAAAGCCGATCCTGATGCTGCGCTCCCAAGAATCGTCAATGACCTATCAACATAGGATGGTAAATGTAAACCGAAGTAAACACTCACCAAAGCCAATGTAGGAGCCCACACCACAGGACGGGTGAATGCCCGAATAAATTTGATCGCAACGGCTTGAATAGAGACGCTTTTTCCATCGGACAGCTTGTCGGACTCAAGCAACGCAACGGTTAAGGGGGAGATCGTGATAGCTCCGACTGCGACTGAGAGAGCAGCTATGACGGTTGAACTAGGACCGTACGCCGTTGTCAGCAACGGCAAAGCTACGGCAGCAGAATTTGGAAAGCCTACTGTGAGTGCAAGTACAGAGGCATCGGAAATGGACATTTTGAGGCTTCTTCTTGCCCAAACATAGCTGGCAGCATACAAAGCCACGAATACCACACCTATCATCACTGCTGGTTCCGATTGTTCTACGAGCACAGGCCAGGATGTCCTGCTGATCGTGTAAAACAGCGCAGATGGGATGGCGAAGTCCATCACGAGCACGATTAGATTTTGAACATTCAGGTTATCCATGACTCCACGCCGGCCTGCTATGTATCCCAATAGCAGGCCGACGAAAATCGGGAGCAACGCATTTAGAAGAATCAGAGTCATTGCGACCTCTTACTCGTTGAACCATTGCGCTTCCAGAGCAGCACGCACTGCAAGGGTGCCTTTCCGCGTTTCCTTTGCGGCGTCCGACTCCCACCTGTTACTCAGATCGAGCTTGCCTTTACGTGCATCGGCAATCGCTTCAGTGATTGCTCTCCTCACTTCGGCAACCTCATTCGAGGTCGGATGTTGTGGGTCGTCGGCGTGCAACAGCTTGAACAGGAGACCGAGTTTCGCATAGTGCCGGACGTCATACGACATGGGAGCGATCTCGTGTCCCAGCTTGTCGAGTTCCGCAACGGACCTTCTCGTAATCCTGGCTGCCGCTTCTTTATGCATTGCGTGGATCGTGATTCCAGCATCATCGAATGCCAGAATGCGATTGGCTTGGTAGCCGTGAGTGAGAAATCCGCCGCTAAATGCGTGGCCGGCTACCAACGAAATAACGGGATGTCCCGCCATCCTTGCCGATGCGTATGCATCTGCCGACGTAGCCGCCGCGAAGAAGATACCGGCCGTCTCCTCACGACGCCCGTAAGCCTGGCTCTCGACATCAACGATTGCGATGATGGAACGCTTCGCTTCACGAGGCTTGTCGCGATCTTCGGCGATAACCGCTCGAACGTGGGTTGCGAGAGTCAATGCTTCCTCGAGTCCAACCTGCCCGTCGCGGACACAAGGGAAACGGCTGTCCTTGTCAGGTATAACGCAGAGGAACAGGGCTGACTCATTTCCAACAGCCGCGGTTGTAGCCAGCACGGAGTTCGGATTACCACTATTCGGAGTGTCGCCCCCGGTCAGGGCTTTGAACCATGCTTTGCCGCGCAATCCAACTTGTTCATTCATCGCACACATCCTTTGGGGTTAGCCCACTGTTGCCGCAATGTTGTCGGATCGATCTGGCTGGACGTATCAAGCGCCGCTATACGAGCGCGATAGAGTTCCACCTGCTCGGTCCGATGCTTTTCCGGTACGCCTTTGTGGACACAATCACGCACTGCCGCGGCTATCTTGTCGGCGTCATCTTCGACGAGCGAATCAGCGAGTCCCATGCCGACGCGTTGTTCTCCACCATGAATCGCCCAGATGAGCGATCGATCGGAGGCATCAAACTCGTCGATGCCGGACTCCTGCTCAATCACCTCGGGACCGTTCAATCCAAGCCGGGCTTCGCGCGTCATGATTGTGTAGCTGGATACGCCAGCCACAAGAGACATGCCCCCGAAACAGCCGACAGTGCCTGCAACGATTGTGATCACCGGTGCATGCTGACGAAGGGCGAGAGCTGAAGAGACAATCTCGGCAACAGCTGCCAAACCAAGGTTCGCTTCCTGAAGGCGCACACCGCCAGTTTCGAGCAAAAGAATTGCAGCTGTCGGTTTTCCCGCCTCGGAATCCTTCGCGGCGAGATCCAGGGCAGCCGTCATCTTGGCACCGGATACCTCGCCGACGCTGCCACCCTGGAAGGCTCCCTCAAACGCAATGGCGACTGCTGGAGATCCGCCGATTTTTCCCTTGATCACGATGCAGCCATCATCAGATTGTGGAGCGATGCCTTGCTTAGCAAGCCATGGAGACTCGATGCGATCGAAGGGACCGACGAGCTCCTTCCAAGTACTTTCATCGAAGAGGCTCTGAGCACGGGCACGAGCGTCCAGCTCGATAAAGCTTCTACGGTTGATGAAATCGGGAATGAGACTTGGCGCGTTCATTGCTCAATCACCTCCACTGCTTGTTCGAGACGAAGCAACACACTGCCGGGTGTTGCGCCGGCATCGTTAATGTAGATACGGGCCGCCCCATCGAACTTCGAGAAGAAACGATCGAAGACCGCCTTCCACGCATCGCCAAAGCCGTTGACGCTGGTCGTGATGAAGACACAGGCTCCCTCCTCACTATTCGGCTCGAGAAGGACCTCCATGTCGCCTGAGCCCACTACGCCGACATGCGCTCTCTTGGTGATGAGGCGTTTCGCCTCGGGATAGTTGAACTCAATATTCTCCATCGTTTTCCTCCACTAGACTGTTGTCCTCTTCCACTCGTTCGAGGCCGCCTTCGAGAGCGTCCAGAAAGAGTGTGGCCGCGAGAAGATCCGCGCTGCCTCCGGGAGAGATACGTTGACTGACCAACTTTTCCCCGAGTGCGATCAATGCTGCATTTCCCGTTGGGCTTCCCGGGCCGCCAACCTCGATGACTTGAGCGGCACCTTCGTGCACGATCTTCTGTGCCTCGGCCCCCCCTCGATAGAGAACACAGGTGTCATCGAGATGCGACATGATCGCAAGCAGAGCGGCTAGCCGACTGTCCCGCTCTGTTCGGCCCCTTTTGCGAGCTGCCTTCAGCGCAGGAAGTCCAATTTTGACGACGTGCGGAAAATTCACATAGGCTTCGCCGCGAGCGCCAGTAGCGCCATATCGTTCAAGAACCACATCGCCGTGAGATACCGCCTGCGGTCTTGCACGATCGGGCAAACGAGCGAGATAACCTGCGGCCTCCGCTACAAATTCCGGACGGGAACCCTCGCTCAGACTTGCGGCACAAACCAGCAGTCCCAAAATCCAGATTGCACCTTTGTGCGCATTGCTGCCTGAAGTCGCGCGAAGCATCGCCGCTTCGGCTTCTCTACCAATACTGGCAACCGCTGCACGCAGGCTGGTATCCATCTGAGCTTCGGCGGATGCCAGAGCCATCCGGGTAAAGTACGGGGCGATCGCGTCCGCAGATCTCCTCATCAGATCGAGGGAGAGATCCGAATGAGATCCTGACCCTCGACCGTCAACCAGGCCCGGTTTAGGTGTGAGCTCTGCTTCAGCAATCAACGATTGGCAGCCGAGTTCTGAAAGCCACTCAGACCGGCCCAAAGCGTTGAGTTGCTGAGACGATTTCGTGATTGGTCTTAGCTGTGCCATTACCAGCTCCTGAACTTGGCCGGCGGCTGATAAAGGCCACCAGACCATGCGACCAGGTCTTCCATGCTCCGAGCCGCAAGCAGAGATCGCTTCGCCTGAAGACGGTAGACTCCGATGTCCTCTGGGAAGGCGACGATGCCGCGACGACGAAGTTCGGCTGTGTCATTGGCCTTCGCTTTAAGGCCGACAGGACTGATGCCTGCTACTGCAGCCAAAGCCCGGCGGCGCTCTTCAACCCCTTCGGTTTTATACAGATAAGCAATCCCTTCTTCCGTCACAACATGACTAACGTCCTGGCCATAGATCATGATGGGTGCGATCGGCATGCCAGCCTTCTTGCCAACTTCGACTGCATCCAGAATTTCGACGAAGGCCGGCTCACCACCTTTGGCAAAGGTTTCAATCGTCTGAACCACCAGTTTGCGTCCCGGGAGGGTTGGATCTGCATTGGTCTTGAGATCGAGCCAAGCCGGCGATGAATGGCGGCGTCCATGCGGGTCATGTCCCATATTCGGCGCGCCTCCGAAGCCTGCAAGGCGTCCGGTCGTTACTGTAGAGGAATTGGCATCACCGTCCATCTGCAGCGTTGCTCCAATGAAGGCATCCACGGCGTACTGACCAGCAAGCTGACAGAGAACACGGTTAGAGCGCAGGCTGCCATCCCGGCCAGTGAAGAAGACGTCGGGGCGAGCACGGATGTATTCATCCATTCCGACTTCGCTTCCGAACGAGTGAACGCTCTGAACCCATCCGCTCTCGATAGCCGGAATCAGTGTAGGGTGCGGATTCAGTGCAAAATGCATGCAGATCTTTCCCCGAAGCCCGAGGGACTCTCCATAGGTCGGGAGAAGAAGTTCAATGGCAGCCGTGTCGAAACCAATTCCGTGATTGAGTGACTGGACCTGATGTCTCTCATAGATGCCGCGGATCACCATCATCCCGGTCAGGATCTGAAGATCAGTGATGTGGCGGGGATCACGAGTGAAGAGAGGTTCGACCGCGTATGGCTTGTCGGCCTCGACAACGATATCGACCCAGGAACCGGGGATGTCGACCCTTGGCAGTGTGTCGACGATGTTGTTGACTTGCACGATCACAATTGCGTCGTGGAAGGCCGCAGCCTCAACAATCACCGGGGTATCTTCAGTGTTGGGACCTGTGAAGAGATTGCCCTCATGGTCTGCCTGTTCAGCGCAAACCAGAACCACGTTCGGGATAAGGTCGACGAGTAGACGGGCATACAGTTCGACGTATGTATGAATGGCGTCGATTTCAAGAACACCATCTTCGAGAAGTTGCGCGACGCGCAGGCTTTGTGGACCGGCAAATGCAAAATCTACCTTTTTGGCGATGCCCAGCTCAAAGAGTGTCAGATGTTCGGGGCGGCTGATGCTTGAGATGATGAGATGAAGATCGTGAATCTTCTTCGGATCTACCTTAACGATAGAACGCGAAAGAAAATCCGCCTGTTTTTGATTGTCGCCTTCCATGACAATCCGGTCGCCGCTCTGAATTACGGCTTCGAGAGTTTCGACCATCTTGTCTTGCGCCAAAACCGGACCTTTCATCCATGGCTTTACGCTCTCTAGCAGACGTCGCTTTTCGTCCCGTCTGGTTGTCCATGAGGTCCGCTGCTGCATTATTGTCTGGTCACTCATTCAACTTCTCCTTTCCAGAACACAACCATTGGAGTTCTGTTTTCGTGATTATGGTTGTTGTACGTTTGCATCAGCGTGATAAATATTACCAATCAGGCAGGCTATAGAAATACGACAAATGAATTCCTTCAACCGCTACAACTCCTGCCCCGATGAGTGCATCGATGGATGGAACTATTTATCTGGGCTTCGTCTTTTCGGAAACGTGACTACGAACCCGGCTCTGGCGACTATGTTGTTGCCAAAATTTCCGTTGGCAGTATTAATGACATATTCGACTGGTATGGTCTCAAACGATAGCCGCGGCGTTAAACGGACCATCAAGCCACCGCCCCCACACCACCCCAACGAATGGCTTATGGTTCCGGCGCTGGAGGCCCGGATGTAACCAGGGCCAGTAAAGACGAAGGGCGTCAACCTCGTTTTGTTGGCGAATCCGTGAAAAACGCCGTAGAACTCTACGTGGACATTTTCGTCCTTGCCGGAAAGGTTCGCGAAGTCGGCAAACACGCCAACTTGTCTGTTGATGTTGAAGGTGGGCAACACATACCAGCGTGCGTACTTATCCAATACCGGTGGTACCCTCTGTGAGCTGGGAGAGGTAACCGCCTCCTACAGATCCCCAGTCAATTTGCTTCTCTTGCGCCGGCGCAACCGCACTGCAAGAGACAGCCAGAGCAATGAACGACACTACAAATTTGAACTTCACAAACTCTCCGTAGAATAGTGCTTTTCTGGGCGCTGACACACAAGTGCGGACTCTACCTCCGCACAGCACTTGAGCTTGTATAACGGCACGCCGGTCAGGGTCGAACGCCGCTTTTCGTCTCTGCTGGTTGTCATGTGGTCTGCTGCCCTGTCAGTGTTTCGTCATGCATTCAACTTCCCATTTCCAGCACACATTTCTTTGAGTCGTGTTCTGGTGATTAGGATCGTTGTATGTTGTTATCACCGTGATTAGCGAGCACAATCAGGCGCGCTATGGAGGCTACGAAACGGTGCGAATGATTTGATACTGATGCATCATTTACGACGATGAAGTGTTTTTATAATCGTGATAGCGTCAGCTAGTCAGGAGACCGCATGGAATTCCGTCACATCCGTTCGTTCTTGTCCGTCGCTGAAACTCTTCATTTTGGTCGAAGCGCTCGGCTCCTCAACTTGAGCCAGCCTGCGCTGAGCCTTCAAATCAAAGCCCTTGAGGACGAATTGGGTATCCAACTCCTAAGTCGAAACCGACAGGGTACGGTGCTTACGGAGGCTGGGCAGGCATTTCGGGAAGACGCGGCGATCGCTCTGGAAAGACTTGAATTTGCCAAGAGGAAAGCTCAGTGGGCGTCGGCAGGAAAACTCGGCCATATTCGCATCGGTTTTATATCAACTGCCGGTTTTGAGATCGTCCCGAACTTGATGCGGCGCTTTCGGAAGAGCTACCCAGATGTCGAGTTTTCGATAAGAAACATTTTGACAGAAACCCAACTGGAAATGATCGAGGAGGGTTTGTTAGACGTAGGCTTTCTTCGCCTTCCCATTGAAAATCGCAAAGAGATCGAGGTGACAACGGTTCATCGGGAACCATTCGTCGCGATCTTACCTTCATGGCACTCGCTTTCCGCAATGAGAGAGATTCGTCTGCGCGAACTCAAAGGGAATCCATTTGTCATGTATGCGCGGGAGTACGCTCCTGGTTTCCATGATCTTTTGACTAGAATTCTGAGCAACGCTGGAGTCGTCCCTAAGGTGGTCCAAACAGCAGGAGAGATGCCTACACTCATCTCTCTCGTTGATGCCGGTGTGGGCGTCTCGATTGTCCCAGCATCTGTTGCAAAAAAAATCGTCTCCAAGGCGGCGGTGTGCTCGATCGCGGATCGACTGCCGGAGTCCGAGATTGGCTTGGCCCTCGCACGCCATAACAGTGCAGCAGTTGTACGCCGATTTTGTGAATTCGCTCGCACGTCACTGAATCATTGATACGCCGATAGATTCCATCGACTACGTCGGCCAATGCGTGCGTTTTCGCACGGCTCTTTGGGTCCGCTGTGCTCAATTGACCTCTTAGGACCGAATTCCTTTCTCTTGCAATTTGACTGCCTCCCGAGTTGAGCAAAATTGCCGGGCGGTGTCGGCGCGTCTTTCTGCAGAGCGCTTAGCCAATCGGAAGATTTTATTCGCGCCAATCCAGTTCGGCGAACTGCTTGGGACACATGATTGGTCATCCATATCACGGTCATAAGAACAAACAACAATCACGAATCACCTGTGAAGAGTCCAACGTAGCGTGAGGCAAAAAAACGCATCCGCTGGATGAGAGCCGCACGAAGACGTTTTTCGCCGGCTATCTTCACCACCGCTGATTAGCTTCGAGGCAGTTTGCCGCGAGCATCAAGAAAAGGGATCACAAGGGGAAGCAGTGAGAACACACCTTAAGAAACCAAAGATTTCAGACCGCGGCAATATTCTCATCTTTGATAAGGGCGTTGGTCTGGATCTGAGAAACGAACCGCAGCGGCGTGCAGCAAGCCACCTGATAGAGGCAGAGAGGATGTCGGCAATCGGCAGGATGACATGTTCGATATCCCACGATATGCGCCACTCGCTCACGGCGATCTATGCGAACGCCGAGTTCCTCGAACGCAGCGATATATGTGCGAGCATGCGGGCTGATCTGCTGCTCGAAATTCAAGAAGCAGTGCTCACGATGACGGAGCGCATTGACTCACTACTGCAATTCGGTAGTAGCGGACGGAGCAACTCCCTTGTCCATGAGCGCGTCTCCTTGGTTGTTGAGAAAGCCGTTGCGGCAGTGAAATTTCATCCAGACGGGCGGAACGTGTCCATCACAGTCGGCAAGTTCCCGCCGGCGGAAGCAGACATCGATGCGAGGAATCTTGAAAGTGCCATATATAACTTACTGCTCAATGCCTGCCAAGCTGCGACACTCTCAACTCACGTGCCTGAGGTGAAGGTTCACCTTACGGAAGTCGATGAACAGATCTACGTCACAATCCTAGACAATGGTCCCGGCATACCTGCCTCTGTCCGGAGGACGTTGTTCGATCCGTTCGTGACCGCAGGAAAACCGAACGGAACAGGCCTGGGGCTCACCCTGGCTCGTCGAATAGCTGAAGAGCACGGTGGCAGCGTCTGCCTCGAGGAATCGAATCGAGAGACGACGGTATTCACGCTGAGCCTAACGAAGAACAGATCATTACCTTTAGAAGAGCTGAAGAGTGGCAGAGCGGCTTCGAAGCCTGCGGCAATGGTTCTGCGAACTGCTCATAAAGAATCAACAACCGAGATGGGCGCTCATGAAATATCGGGATGCAGAAATCTCCAGCAATCAGGAGGTTCTATGCCCTTGTTTACCGTAACGATGAAGTCCAACGGGTCAACCAGCGAGAAACGCCGCCTTTCCAGAGCTATCCATGCTGCAAGCATTGCTGCTGGATATCCAGAGGACGACCTTTTCCAACGTTTCTTCTCGTTGGGACCAACCGACTTCAGGGTTGATCTGTACTATCCCGCACTGCCCAAGCCGCGCACCGATCAGATGTTGATGATTGAAGTGTTGGTATCTTCAGGGACTGACACCAATCGGAAAAAAGGTCTTGTTGCCGCCCTGGTCGAGAAGCTTGGCGAAGCAGGTATCGACCCAAACGACATAATGGTGTTCTTTTTGGAGACCGATCGCGCGAGCGGATCATTCGGTGTTGGCCGGTTCGCACCTCCTGTTGCCTTCGCCTGACCACCGCCTATGGCATTGTTGCGGCATGGCTTCGAAGAGGCCGGAGATTTACAGGAGAGACGGCTTCGAAGCCCGCAGCCATGGATCTGTGAACTGCTCTTAGAGAATCAACAACCGAGATGAGCGTTTATGGAAATGAAGGAGCTTGACCCAAGGGAAAATGAGCGCCGCAACGTATACGGCGTGAGAGGCAACCGCTCGATGAGACCCGCACCAGCAGTGACGGTTCTTGGTCTTTAAAACGCACCGCAGAACTCAGCAAAAAAGGAAACAGGAGCTAAGTATGTTCAATCGATTCGCCGTATTTACCACAATGTTGTGTGCTGCCGTCGTGTCGAGCACACCAGACATACAAGCTCAGAAGTCCGACGTGAAAACTATCGTCCTCGTCCACGGTGCCTGGGCGGACGGATCGGGCTGGAGGGGCGTTTACGACAACCTTGTCAGGGATGGCTTCAAAGTCAGGATCGTCCAAGAGCCGGAGACGTCTTTCCATGATGATGTGACCGCCGTGAAGCGTATCCTCGCGCTGCAAGACGGACCGAGCATCCTCGTCGCGCACAGCTATGGAGGCGCCGTAATTACAGAAGCGGGCACAGATCCGTCGGTTGCCGGATTGGTGTATGTTGCAGCGCACATGCCAGACGCTGGAGAGAACGAAGCGGACGACGGAAAGCGCTTCCCGAGTGACCTCAGCAAGTCTGGTGCGATAAAGAAGACGGCAGATGGTTTCACGTACCTCGATCCCACACAGTTCCATGAATACTTTGCAGCCGATCTGTCTGCGGAGCAGGCCGCTTTCATGGCACGATCGCAGGTACTCAACGCCGCGGACAATTTCAAGGCAGTCATCACCACGCCTGCATGGAGAGAAAAACCGAGTTGGATGGTCGTCGCCGGGGCGGATAGAACGATTAACCCCGACCTCGAACGGTTTTATGCCAAGCGAGCTCATAGCCACACGGTCGAAGTCGCAGGCGCGAGTCATTGCGTTTATGTGTCCCACCCCAAGGAAGTTGCAGACGTAATTGAGAGTGCAGCACGTGCAGTTTCGAAATAGCTCGGACTCCGCAAGGAGTCCCCACACCCGGAGGGACCAAGTGAAACTTCTCGAAATTCAGTCGTCACCAAGAGGCGAATCTTCCGATTCGATCAGCCTCACCAAATCATTCATCGAGGCGTGCAAATCCGACAACACCTCGATAGTTGTGGATACGTTGAACGTCTGGCATGAACGGCTACCAGAGTTCGACTCCGAGGCAATTGGAGCGAAGTACAAAGCAGTGAAGCACGAAACGATGACTGAGGCAGAGTCCAACGTATGGGAGCGTATTCAATCATTGATCCAACGCTTTCAGAACGCCGATCGAATCGTCTTAGGAACTCCAATGTGGAACTTTGGCTTGCCTTACAAGCTCAAACAATTGATTGATCTCGTAGCGCAGCGAAACTATCTGTTTACCTACGACGGCAAACAGTACGGCCCTTTCTTGAATGTGGAAAAGGCAATCGTCGTCTATACACGCGGTTCACGTTTCCTGGAGGGTACTCCTATACCGCCGTCGCGATTCGATCACCAAGCAACCTATTTGGACTTTTGGTTGCAGCTTGTGGGTGTTCGAGATCTTCGTAGCGTGATTGTTGATAACGCGTGGAATCGAGATCGTCAGGAGTCAGAAGTGAGCCTGGCTAAGGGCAAAGCAACTCTGGAACGACTGGTTGAGTGGTTTCTTAGCTACTAGCAGGCCTCAGCCGTACGCGGCGGCCCAAGGTTGTATGAGTGGCGTGACTCGTATCCAACCAGGGTGGAATTAGGAGTCTCATGGAAACATTGACAAGACCGGGCGAGCACGCCCCCACGAATCCGCCAGCGGTCGCGTTTAGCTCGGTTATGGGCATCTGCGGTCTCGGGCTGTCCTGGCGCGCGGCAGGTCAGGTGCTCGCCGCTCCACGCGCGATTGGCGAGTGGTTGATCGCGGTCGGCGTATTGCTCTTTATCGTCCTCTCCGCCTTGTACGGCATCAAAACAGTACGCGATCCGAGCATCGTAGTCGTCGAATTTCGGGATTCCAGGTCGGCCAGCAACTTCGCCTGTATCACGGTCGCGGTCGTGATTGTTGCTGCTGCCATCCTTCCCCACGCGCCATCTGCGGCGCTGTTCCTTTGGGCACTAGGCACAGGCAGTCAGTTTGTGCTCTTCCTGACCCTTTTGGGGCGATGGATTGCTGAGCCAACTGAAATTCTGCACGCCACGCCGGCTTGGCTGGTTCCAATCGTCGGTAATGTGACTGCTACTTTGCCGGGTGTGCCACTTGGGTTTCACGAGACGTCCTGGTTTTTACTAGCAGTTGGACTTGTCTCCTGGATCGCCTTCCTGCCGCTGTTGCTTCACCGTCTTATCTTCTGTGAGGACAAGTTGCCGGAGCGTCTCGCCCCAAGCCTAGCGATCTTTGTAGCCTCACCCGCGGTCGGGTGTCTGTCCTGGCTGGAACTTACGGGCCGCGTGGACGCGGTCTATCGGTTCATCTTGTTCACGGCCCTGTTTTTCGCCCTGCTTGTGCTGCGCTTGTGGCAGCTTGCGGTGCAAGCACTTCCTGTATCGGTCGCCTGGTGGGCTTACACCTTTCCCAGTGCGGCGCTCGCCTCTGCTCTGATTCGTTATTGCCAGCATGTTCCAGGGGTTGGCGAGAGACTTCTAGCCTGGGCCGGTCTCGCATTGACCACGATCGCTGTAGCCGGCGTGGGACTCATTTCATTGAGAAACTGCTCGCGGAGATTGTGGCTTTCGGTCCGGAGCCGGCCTGATCATTCAGCAGATCCACCGGGTTCTGCTCGAACATCTAACGCTGTATCGAGCAAGTGAGGAACCGTCCTCAACCGGCTTGGGGGCAGCTCAAGAAAGGGAAAGTTCCGTACGCTTGTATTTGAATCTGTGGCTGATCGTTCGTGCGTGGATCTGAGAGATTGAGCTAGCTATGGAGTTGATCCCATGGCAGATTGCCCCAGTTACAGCAATGTAGCGGTTGGCCTTTGAGGCACCGGAGTAATGAGTAGGAAAGAGCATGGATAGACGAAGATTTATTGCGCGAAGTGCAGGAGCGCTGGCGACGGTCGGACTGGGGGGATCGGTAGTCGCGAAGCAGCTGGAGTCGCGACACGGCGAGCAAGCAAGTATCAACCCGAGTGCCGGAGAAGGCGAGATGGCTACAAGAGAAGAGTTGTTTGTTCGATATTCGGAGTCAGTAGAGACGTTACATGCCGGAGAGGCCGAGACGGTCGACCAAATTACAGCGACATTGTTGAATATTGCAAAGAAGGTCGGCGAACGTCAACGGCACACGGTACGTGGCGTCCACGCGAAGAGCCACGGTTTGCTAAAAGCAGAAGTTATAGTTCCTTCGGACCTTCGCGAGGAACTACGGCAAGGCTTGTTCGCGAACGCAGGAAGCTATGGAGCGGTCATGCGTTTCTCGACCAATCCCGGCGATATACTCTCCGACCATATCTCGACTCCACGAGGTCTTGCTATCAAGGTCATCGGTGTGGAGGGAGAGATGCTTCCGAACCACGCAGACCAAGTGACCCAGGATTTCGTTTTCAATAATGCCAGCACCTTTCATTCCGCTCGAGCAAAGGACTTTTTGAAGAGTATTACGTTGCTTGATAGGCACGCCGATGATTCCGAGGCACTGAAGCAAGTGGTTAGTTCGGCCGCGCAGACTACGGAAGAAGGTCTCGAGTTGGTGGGACAGAAATCCGCGTTCCTCAAAGGATTTGGCCATCCTCCCACCCATCCTCTTGGAGAGACATATCATACGGCTGTGCCTCTGCGGTTCGGCGACTACTTTGGAAAGATGCATCTAGTTCCCGTATCGGGCAATCTCACTGCTTTACGAGGCAAACACGTCGATCATCCAGACTCCTGGAATTGCGTGAAGGACAGCATAGTAACCTTTTTCCAAACCGAAACGGCGGTCTGGGAGCTTCGCGTCCAGCTTTGTACCGATCTCACCAGGATGCCTGTTGAGGACGCCTCGGTTGAATGGGACGAGCACCTTAGCCCCTCTTTAACCATTGCAAGGGTCACTGTACAGCCTCAAAATGCGTATTCAGATCCCCGCCGAGTATGGGTTGACGAGCAGCTCAGCTTTAACCCTTGGCATAGTCTGGCCGCGCATCGCCCCCTCGGCAACATCATGCGTGCGCGGTTCAAGGCATACCAAGCGTCCAGTCACTTTCGCCACAGCGCAGAGGGACGTCAGATGGTTGAGCCTCGAACCATCGAAGAAATGCCCGACTAGGTGCTCCATGGTTTCGAACAGCAAAGAAGTTAGATTGGATTCCTTGATGCGTTAGCTCTCCCATTTCGTATTAGATCGGTTCGAAATCCATGCAATCTACCTCAAAACCTTCATGCTTGCTCGCCGGAGAGAATCTCGTTCTGGAAGTGGCTGCCAAGGGCAATTCGCTGGAATCCATTCTGGAATCCCTATGCAGGGTCGTCGAACAGACCGCCAACGGATGTCTCTGCAGCGTCCTTGTGCTCGATTCCAGTGGCTCGACAATTCAGCAGGCAGTTGCGCCGAGCCTTCCATCCAGCTATAACGACCGGTTTCCAGGCATGCCGGTGGGTCTAGAAGGAGGACCTTGCGCTAAGGCTGCGCGCCACAAAACACAAGTGATCGTGTCGAACGTGTCTTCGGACACGCAATGGGACGCGTATGGATGGCGTGGCACCGCATTGAAGCACGGACTGAAAGCGTGCTGGTCCACGCCGATTCTGGCGTCGAACTGGGTCGTATTGGGGACATTCGGGATCTATTGGCGAGAGCCGCGAAACCCAACTGAACACGATCAAAAAGTCATCGAGCAGGTCACGCACCTTGCATCCGTCTTAATTGAGAGGAAACACAACGAGTTGGCCCTTCGACAGAACGAGGAACGTTTTCGTCTTATCGTCGATACGATTCCCGGATTCGTTTGTACTTTCAAAGCGAGTGGCGAGGTCGAACTTGTCAACCACCAGCTCCTGGAATATTTCGGTAAGAGGATTGAGGAAAGGAAAAATTCGCAGAAGAATTTCCCTACCTTCGAGCACGTACATCCGGATGACCTTCCCCGCGTAATGGAAGCGTATGGTCGTTGGCTTGAATCCGGGCAGCCGCATGGCCTTGAGTTCCGTCTGCGGCGCGCCGACGGTGTGTACCGCTGGTTTCAATCAAGCGCCCTCCCCGCGCGAGATACGGAAGGGCATATCACCGGATTGTACATATTGTTGACTGACATTGACGACCGGAAGCGCGCTGAGGATGCCCTGCGTGCGAGCGAAACCAATTTGCGCCTCATCATCGACGCCATTCCTCAGTTCATCGCTGCTTTCGGGACTGACATGAAACTTCAGTACGCGAATCAAGCCGTAAGGGAGTACACCGGCTTAACAACAGAGGAACTTATGTCGGAAGACCAACGTGACGTCGTCTTTCTTCGGGAGGATTCCGAGAGATTGCGCGAGCAGCGCGAAGTGGCAATCTCGCGAGGGGGCCCATTCGAGTACGAACGACGAGTGCGCCGCAGGGATGGTCAGTATCGTTGGTTCCTAGCCCGATACAACCCGCTGCGGGACGATCGAGGAGAGATTATCCGTTGGTATGCGACCGGTACCGACATCGACGATCGCAAACAGGCGGAAGAAAGAACGCGGCAAGAGAACTTCGCGTTGCGAGAGCAAATCGATCAGGCCTTCATGTTCGAGGAGATCGTAGGCTCTTCGCCCGCCTTGAAAGCTGTTCTCTCAGGTATCGTGAAAGTCGCTCCCACCGACTGTACGGTGCTGATCACGGGCGAAACAGGTACCGGGAAGGAACTGATTGCGCGCGCTATACATAGGGGTTCGCAACGTGCCGACCATGCCTTTGTTAGCGTGAACTGCGCCGCGATTCCTTCTTCACTCATCGCCTCGGAATTGTTTGGCCACGAGAAGGGAGCATTTACTGGTGCCCTGCAGCGTCGAGAGGGTCGCTTTGAGTTAGCGCACGCGGGCACGATTTTTCTTGATGAAATCGGCGAGCTTCCCCTGGAAACTCAGATTGCATTGCTTCGCGTGCTCCAGGAGCGTCAATTTGAACGGGTCGGGGGTAGCCGTGTCATTCGCACTGATGTTCGAATCATAGCCGCTACCAACCGCGATTTATCGACAGCGATTAACGCAGGCATCTTCCGAGCTGATCTCTTTTACAGACTAAACGTCTTCCCAATCTGTGCGCCGCCTCTCCGGAATCGAAAGGAAGACATCCCGATGCTGGTCGAGTACTTCGTGAAGCGCTACGCGGACAAGGTCCGAAAGCAAATCAGTAAGATCGACAAACACACGCTTAAGCTATGTCAGTCCTATCATTGGCCAGGCAATATTCGGGAACTCCAAAATATTGTCGAGAGATCCGTAATCCTCTGCACCGGGGATACCTTTTGGGTCGATGAGGCCTGGCTTTCTAGCCGGAAGGCATTTCGCGCGGAGTCGTTAGGTCCTCTCCTGCAGAACCTTCATGACTATGAGAAGGAACTCATCGAAGGGGCTCTTGCCGAAAGCAACGGAAAAGTTGGTGGGCCAAATGGTGCGGCTACGAGACTTGGAATTCCACGGTCGACGCTGGAGTCGAAGATCAAACAGCTCAACATAAAGAAATACTCCTTCCAGCAGGTCCAATCGTTCAACACCCAGAATTCTGGCAATTCCCAAGTTCCTGCCACTCCAGTTTCATCTTCGAGCCCTGTTTTCAGCGACATCTAAATTGGACATACGATTGCATTACTCATGACCGGTGACCGATGACTTTCAGGATCGAGACTGCGATACGGGGGAGATTCATAGTGTTCGTCCTCAGTGGCCGAATCGAAACACCGGCGATAGCCGAGTTGAGGTCACTTTTTAAGCTCCAGACGGACGGCCTGCACATCGTTCTAGATCTGAAGGACGTTAGCCTGGTTGATCGCGACGTGCTCCGCTTTCTCGTTAGTTGTGAAGCGGATGGCGTGAGGCTTGAGAACTGCGCTCCATATATTCGCGAATGGATTGAGCGAGAAAAGGATTGAGAGAGAGGTGGCACTGGCGGCTTGTCGTTCAGCCCGAAGACATTGCTCGAGCCATGCTCGCAACGGAGGACGGCTTATGGAGTGATCTGCTCCCGCCAAAGGCATGCAGCTGCAGGAGATCAAGCAGCAACTAAGGATGCGCATGCATGATCCCGTGCCTCAGACCGGCGCGTGGCTCAGCCGCGTCTTCCGCGGCAAGTTCGTCGCCGGACTGCGGCGCCTCTTTGCCCGCCATCGGTTGGGTTTTTTCGGCGAGTGCATGCCGCTCCATGAGGAGAAGCACTTCGCCCTCTTCCTGCGCACGCTTTATCGGCAAGACTGGGTCGTCTATGCCAAGCCGCCCTTCGGCGGCCCCGAGCATGTGCTGCATTACCTGGCACGCTACACCCACCGCGTTGCTATCTCCAACCATCGCCTACTCCCTGTCTCAGCTTCCGAGGTCCGCTTCCGCTGGAAAGACTACGCACACGGCAGCAAACAACGCACCATGACGCTTGCCTCCGAAGAGTTCCTGCGCCGCTTCCTCCAGCATGTGCTGCCGCGGGGCTTTCCCCGCATCCGCTACTTCGGCTTCCTGGCCAACCGCCGACGCGCCCGTCTGCTGCCACTCTGCCACGCTTGCTCTACCAGGCTCCTCCCGCCGAGACTTCTTCCGCCGCACAACCCACCACGCTATGGAAGTGCCCGCGCTGCCATGGACTCATGCATCTGGTCGAACGGCTCTCGGTCGCACAACTCTTCTTCGCTCAACGAAAGGAGGTACACCTGCTTGACTCTTCCTAGCCCCCAGATCAAAGCGCTGCTCATCGTATGCTTCACCGCACACTCACTGGAAGTGTGCCTCAGCTCAGAAAACAGCCCTTTCCGTCCAACCTTCGCTGCGTTCTGCAGCGGCTCCCCGCATGGGTTGCGCCTGGTTGCGGAGAACCTCCACTCCATTCAGCACGTCTCGTCTGACTCTCTCAGCACGTCCCAGCGAATGAAAAACCCATAGCCGCCAGCATCCTTGCCCGCCGCACCAGCGCCTTCCTTCAAACCGCTCTATCCGACCTGCTCCGCTCTGGCATCCACTGCCCACGCCTGATCCCGCGGAGCAGCTCCGATAGAGTCCTGACGTTATACATCCGCATGAAATGGAGCGGATCACTAATGATGCTGCATGGCGAGTCGAAAAGAGCGCTGGGCTGTATCTATGGATCAGCCCCTGAAGTAGCAGAGCGGCGATCAGGCCGTACTAGAATGACAAACGGTGACTTGTCATTTGGCTGCTGAGAAGTTCGTTGGTCTCAAGAGAGAGCTTTCGATATCGATGATCAAAGGGCCGTCCTCCTCTGTCGATTTACGGATGGCCAGCCATTCAGCGTCTGACTCAAACGCATCCCACTGTTCTTGGCGCTTCGCAAGCGACTCCCATGCGAGCAGATAAGTCAGGTGTTGTTCTGAGCGACCAACGATTGTCGTCCAGAACCCGACTTGCAGGATGCCATGGCGGACCATTATCGGCAAGGTTTGATGTTCGAAGCGTGTCAGCAGAGCCGCCATGCGGCCCTGCACCACTCTGTAAACACGAAGCTCGTAGATCATGTGTCTCCTGACAATCCGGATTTAGGCAAAGCTGAGCACTTCGGTCAGCGGGCGTCTGCTTTTTTGCGGCCAGTTATTGGTAGCTGCTCGACCAATCGCAACCAACATTACTGGAATCTCATCGGGGAGAAGGCTGAATTCACTCGCGACGGCCACAGGATCGAAGCCGATCATCGGGGAAGAGCCGAACCCATGCACTTCGGCGGCATATAGAAGTGACGCAGCTCCAAATGTAGCGCTTCGTATCGCTTCATCCCGCTGCATTTGCGGCTTATCGTCGTACAGACCTTTAGCCGCTCCTACCCATCCAGCGACAAGCTTGGGCGACATGAAGCCCGCATCCACTGAGGGCGCGAGACGCCCTTCCAAGGCGGAATAGTCCGCGAGCTGTCCGCATACGATGAACGTTACGGCTGCCTCGCTTACCTTCGCCTGATCGTACGCAAGTTTACGAAGCTTGGCCTTCCTCTCTGGTGTTCGCACTGCCAGGAATCGCCAGTTCTGAAGGTTGAAGGAAGTCGGGGCTCGCGTCGCGAGATGGACCAAATGTTCAATCTGTTCGTCCGAAATCGTATGGTTTGGGTCGAAGAAATTTGTGGTGTGACGGTGTTCGATTATGTCTTCGAAGACATTTGTGGTGCGACGGTGTCCGATTATGTTTTGCAATGCTTGATTCATGATTTTCTCCTGTGATTGCTCGGTGTCTAGACGTGCAGTACTGTTGCGCCGACGGTTCGTCGCTGTTCGAGTTGCTGATGTGCGTGGATCAGTTGATCAAACCGATAGATGTTCGTTGGGTCGACCTTGAGGATTCCCGACTGTATGGCGTCAAAGAGATCGGCTGAGGAGGCAGAGAGAGCTTCTGGGGTATTGTTGTAGTGCGGCAAAATTGCCCACGTCAGATAAAGCGCTCGGGGTGCCAGCTCAAATGGACTGATTGGTTCCGGGAAACCCGAGGCTTTGCCGAACTGAACCAGCGTGCCGCGGGGGCTCAGTACCGCGAGTGAGCCCCGGAACGTATCCTTGCCGACCGAGTCGTAGACAGCCCTTACTCCCTGGCCACCAGTCAACTCGAAGGTGCGTTGTACGAAGTCTTCCGTGCTGTAATTGACTACCGCCGTGCAGCCAGCTTGGAGAGCGATTTGTGCTTTCTCGGCAGTCGATACTGTTCCAATCACGTGAATCCCAAGCGATCTTGCCCACTGTGTGAAGATCTGACCCACTCCACCAGCTGCAGCGTGGTACAGGACGGTATCTCCTTCGCGGAGTTGAACGGTTTCCTTCAGCAGGTAACGTGCTGTCAATCCCTTGAGCAGGCTGCTGGCTGCCTGGTCGTCTGTTACTCCATCGGGAGTTACGGTGAGGCGATCCTCAGGATAGAGACGCACCGTCGTGTACGCACCGAACGCATCGGCGTAGGCGACCCTGTCCCCAACCTTCACCAGCGTCACGTTCGGGCCAACCGCTTCGACGACTCCGGATGCTTCGTCACCGATGATCGCTGGAAACTCCGGGATCGGCAGTGTTCCGCGGCGATAGTAGATGTCTACAAAATTGAGACCGATGACGGTGTTTCGCACCAGA